>Ga0308159_1004068_pt1 | contig 13762 bp, 4 predicted proteins | sample PhyCR1_FD_201040 | JGI IMG/M metagenome (GOLD analysis project Ga0308159, IMG submission 201040) | Phyllosphere microbial communities from UC Gill Tract Community Farm, Albany, California, United States - DLSLC.R1 | ecosystem: Host-associated > Plants > Phyllosphere > Unclassified | place: USA... | reverse complement strand
CTTCCATCGCTGGGACGATGTCCATCGCGCGCGGTTGATTAAGTGGCTTCTTCTTCCAGTCATCATACTCGATCAAAAAGATGTTGCCTTGGAATTCCTTGAGCAACCGACCCGCTCGACCGGAGAGATTCCAAAAGTCGACAGACTCCAGCGGGACGTGCGAGCCTTTCTCAGGGCGGCACATAAAGACGTTCTTTGCTGGCAGATTCACGCCCTGGAGCAGCGTGCTCGTGCAAACGAGGTAGTCGATCACGCCATCCGCAACCGCTTTCTCGATTGCTTGACGCACCTGTGTGGGAATATTCGAATAATGGAAGCCCACACCCTTCCGAACGCACTCCACTAGCGCATAAGATTGGTGAACCGCTTCGGCGATCATCGTAGCCAAGGCTTCGCGCGCCGGCGTCGGATCACGCTCCTGGAACCGGCTTGCGAGCTTCAGCGCGATTTTTTCCGCATCGCCTGCTCCGTTCGCATAGATGATGTTGACCGATCCCGCGCCGAACGCGCACGCCACGTTCACGAGCTTTTCCACGCGCGTGACGGTTCGTCGACCCAGATTTCGCCTTGCGATTAACGTGCTACCGAATCCGCGCTCCCGCAAATGCAGCGCGATCATGCCCTCGGGCTCATCTTCGACATGCACGGGCAGGAAGTTCTGCGCGACGGTCGGCTCGCGAGAAGGCATCGGCTCGATGTCAGATAGGCCGAGAAGGCGACCGAACACGTCCAAGTTGCTGACGCCCGGACTGGCGAACAGAAGCTGCGCGGCCGGAGTTCTGTTGAGCAGCTCTTCCATCACCCAGTGCAGCAGTATACCGCGCGAGCCTTCGGCGATCGCATGGGCCTCGTCCACGACGATGAGGTCGCTCCCGAAATTCTGATGCTGACTCAGCATGAGCTGCAGCCGCTCTTGCGTCATCACGTAGACGGCTCTGCACGGCAGGGGGGCGTCGCCTTCGATCGGGATGGTGACCACCTCGATCGGATTGGCGTGCAGCGCTCGCGGCCCCAGTAAATCCCGTAGATCACGCGACACCTGTGAGATCAACGCGCGTGTCGGAACGATGTAAGCGACCGTACAAGTATCGCTCTCATTGAGCCGCGTAGCCAGGAAGTTCTGCAGAACGAAGGATTTGCCTGCGGAGGTCGGCGCAGCGACGGCCAACCTGTTTTGTCCGATGAGCTTCGTCCACAGTCGGTGCTGAAAGTCCGTCAGCACAACCGTCTTTTCGTTGAGGATGACCGTGCGCGTTTCGGTCTGGCCCAGTTCCTCCGTCATGAGGCGAAGCGGCAAGGCGTCTCCAGCCTCCTGCACTGCCTTCCGTGTCAGCATCGCCGGATAGTTTCCGAGACGAGTAAGCACCACACGCGTCGCTTGGTCCAAAGGCAGGTTTTCGGCGCCATAGAGCTCGAATGCGGATGTTGCGGAGCTGTACGCCTTCTCGCGATGAAGGCTGCTTTTGGAGCAAGCCAGTATGGCTGCCGCGCGGACAACCTTCGCGACTTCCGGCGGCGATGGAAGGTCGTCCACCGGGTTCCCGGTATCCTTGGCAATCCACGCACGTCTGAGTCGACCGGCTGCCTCATGGAAAGCCGGGTTCGACCAGACCTTGTCGGCAAGCTCCTGCATCTACCCCTTCGGGCCGATGAAGACGTTGAAGCGATCGCGCGCGTCCTTCACCGAGGGAAGAGGAAGGAAAAACAGTTCGACCGGTGCATGGCCAAGGCCTGCACCGTGCAGTTCGGCCGCCAAAGCGGGACCGAGTTCGGTCAGCCTCTCCAGTACAGCCTCCTGGAACGCCTGTTCAGCATCGTCACCAGCGGCCGCCAGCTGCTCATAGGCAGCAAAATCGAAGCCGATAAGACAGGTGATGATCTCGTGGCGATCGTTCGAATCGTCCTCGAATGGATCAAGGAAGCGCAACAGTGCGTAGCGCGATTTCGCGTCCAGTCCGGAGAACTCGACGTTGCGCTGCACCAACTGTAGCTCGTGCTCCACGGCGTCATAGGACAAAGCCTTGCCAATGGATTTAACGGCTGATGCGATTGCGCGCCTGACGTCCCTGTGGAGCTTTGCTTCTCCCGAATAGACCAGCAGTCGACCGGACTGGGCATCGAATTTGACGTGGATGCCGTCCGAGCCGTGGACAGGCATGGCGGAACTTGTCTTCAAAGACATCTTGGCGATGATTTGGGGCGCTTCCAGCACCCACTCGGTCAGGATGAATAGAAGTAGTTCTCCGAACTCTCCGGAGTTCTGGCGAGCCTTCTGAAAGAGCCGGCGAGCGCGTTCGTTGAGGCGGGTGACCAACGCGTGAAATTGGAAGGGGTCGAGCTCATCCTTTTTCGCGTAGACCTCCTCCACCTCTGCGCGTGGAAGGCAGAAGTGCGCCGCATAGTTGGCGATCCCGTCGATCAGCGCTTCAACCGTCGGCTGAGCCTGACGAATGGCGGGATAATGTAGCCTGATAGATAGATTAGCGCAGCTCGTAGCAAACTCGTGATCAACCACGCGAAGACGTGACTGTAAGAACGACCAGTCTCTTCTCAGCGCCCCGATGGCTGCTTCAAGCTCAAGTCTGGCTTGATCTCCCGTCAAGTTAGCCCTGCCCTCCGCTGCGCAATCAAGGTTCCGTTGTCCACAATTGCATTCAGACCCGCTCGGCTTTCGCTAATTCTGACTGATGCCGATATTTTTTTCCGACAAGATTCATATTTTATCGCGCCGTGAGGCAATAAAAGCACCATTTAAACGTTTCGTCTAGCCTGCGAGGTTGCGCTTATCTGGGTGTGCCTTCAGTCCGGGGTACGGCATCACCAAGCAGATTATCGAGCCAGGCAATGCGTCCACCGCGCGCAGCACAGGACGTGAAAAACGCCCTTTGCTCCGCGCGGGTAAAAGCCACGAAGAAGGAATTTAGTTCTTCACCGCTATTGGGCTTCAAGCTCCACCAGCTTTGGCTGTCCAGCCCAAAGAAAATGATTGTGTGGAACTCCATGCCCTTGCTCTTATGAATAGTGATTAAGGGCACCTGATCCTTGCCCTCAAATCTGTCCAAGGCCGTCGGCCAATCGTCAGCATCGGCCAGACACTGTTCCAAAAGCGTCACAGACCCTTCTTTGACACGTTCGAAATCCGCGTTGCGAGAATACGCTGGAGTAGCTTGGCGGATGTTGTCTTCGCCAATTTCGTCGATGACGAGCTGGACCAAGCCGCGCGCGGCCTCTGCCTCAGGCGGATTATCGCGCATATAAAGTCGCGCGGCTTTAGCGATCACTTCCGAGCGCTTGGCGATGCGTTGGAGCAGCGCGTCATCGTCGCTGCCGACCAGTTCCAACAACCGCATTTCCTCGTTGGCTTTGGTCCACGATTGTGGATCGCGCTTCGAGACGCCCAGCCGCAAAAAGGGAAGGACTATCTCTGTGAGCGGTTCGACTAACAACTCTTGGACGGCGATGTCACCGACGTTTCTCGCGATGTTTCGCAGCACGATTCCATGTTCGGCCAGAGCCGGAGCAAGCTCATCCTCCACGTCGTTCGCGCGCATTCGAACTAGAATTGCAATGTCCTCAGGCGCAACCTCATTCAAAGCAACCTCCGCCGCGATCCACGCCGCGAGTTCCGCGATCTCTTCCTCTCTATTGCCGAATTCCCAGATCGAACTCACCTCGCCAGCAACTTCTCGTGGGCGGCGTGCTTGAACCTCTTCCACTGCCGGATTGATACGCCGCGCGATGATATGTTGGATCGCAACCAAATCGGCGTGCGAGCGCCAATTGAGAAGAAGGCTGATGGGCCGCGCGTTGCAGCGCTGTGTGAACTCGGCGAAGGCATTTTCCATTGCGCCTGCCCAGCCCATGATCCGTTGCTTGTCGTCGCCAACAGCGGTGAACTTCGTTTGGCCAGGATCAAAGGCGCTGAGCAGGAATTGAAACTGCGCCTTGGTGGTGTCCTGAAATTCGTCCAAAAAGACGATTGGATAGGTCGTCCGCAGAACACGCAGGATCGTTGGGTTTGTCCGGATCAGGAAATGGGCGAGCCGGTTGAGCATTGGAAATGTGAGATACGTCCTGTCGTGGCCCTCGTACTGGTCGCGCCAGTATTCGCTTAGCGGTCCGCGCCAATGCTCGGGAATATGATCGCCATCAACAGGCAGAGTTGCGGCCTCGATCGCCCGTTCAAGTTGCCTTGTGTTGATGCCTTCTATCTCTGCACGCTGCATAAAATCGTTGAGGCTGGCGGCAGAGGGGAAGCCAATTTCATAATCGGAGGTGGGCGTATATGGTTCCGGAATTGCCAAGCGGAACTGGTCGACCAAACTTTTCGTGAATGCATCGAAGGTGACGGAGACAAACCGGCGCGCTTGCTGTTCACCGACCCGCAGCCGGACTCTATCCGCAAGCGTCCTGGCCGCGTCTCGCTTGAAGCTGATCGCGAGGATGCGTTTCGGCGCTGGGCACAATCCGGTCTGTAATAGATACGCGGCCTTTTGGGCGAGGAATTCAGTTTTCCCCGCGCCAGCGCCAGCGGTCACACACACGCTACGATCGGTCTCACGAAGGGCCTGCCACGCACGATCTTCGAGTTCGAGAACGCCTTGCGGTTGCCAGTCCTCAGGCCGAATTAGGGTCATCCGATGACCGCTGCGCGGACGCGATCGATCAGCGCTTTTAGCTCCGGCGGCGCGTTGGCGCGCACGTCTTCTTCCGTAAGGCGGCTGAGCGCAGACAAATGTGCCTCTGGCTTGCTTTCGCCAAGGAAAAGGTAGGGATACCATCCGAACCGCGCATCCCAGTTGATGTCGTACAATCCCGGCGTGCCCCCCGTTTTGAGGGTGGTCTTTTTCTTCGCCTCGATCGCCTCGTCATCGAGATAGGGGCCATATCCACCGGGGTGCGGGATCATATAAGCTGCGTCGAAGCAGCACAGCATCGCAAAATCCAAGTCGATAGGTGACGAAAAAAACACCTCCTCTTCTTTCAGCGCTCGGATCCAAGGATGGTTCTGATCGTCTTCGAGAAGTTCAGCTTCATCGATCTCATCCACTTCATCGGGGTCGATCTCTCCTTGAAGGACAACCGAGTTGTCGGCCAGGTCAATGCCAAGCGCAGCCAGTTCATCGACAACGTATTTGATCGTGAGCTTACCGCCGTGCTTTCGGCCCAAGTCTAGATCCAGCAGAGTCGCGTAAGGCGTGCCAAGGTTTTGCACGAGACGCCAGAAGTGGCTTACGAACCGTCCGCCCAATGGGACGATCGGTACGAAAGCGCGATCAAGCGGGAAACCGTGCGCCTCAGCAACCCGCGGGACAACGATGCTCTCGGAGTCCCCTTCGCCGAAGATCACGAAACGGGCGAAATAGATTTCGGGATACGCCTTGACCGCAAGCCGGACATACTTGCTGGCCTCATGCGCGGCAGGCGGCAAGGCCAACGCTTTCACTGACGATGCGCGCGTTTGGTGATCGAGACGGGTGTGTCGGACCTCTTCGGGCTCAATGCGGCTTAGGATGCTGGGGCTATGGCTGGAAATGAGAACCTGTGCGCCTTCAAGCGCCCCAATTTCTCGCGCCTGCATCATGATGCGGGAAAGAAAGAACGGTGAAAGGCTATTTTCCGGCTCTTCGATTGCGAGGATGGTCAGATACGTCCGACGCAATTTCTCCTGATCGAAGGCGCTTTCCTGCGGATCGGCAGCAAGTGCATCCCGCTCAATTTCGAGCGTCGCGGCGGTCAGTGCGATATGAAAGAGCGAACGCTGTCCGTCGCTAAGATCCTCGAGCTTACGGATCTGCTGAGCTTCGTCCGGATAGAACGCGAATTCCGCGCGGCGAACGAGATCATCAAGCCTGCTCTCCACCAATCGCAGCACCGGTTTTGCGTCGGTATCGCCTTGGTGGACCTGATCCCATCTCCTTTCCAACCGTTCCGATATGAAAGCTGCTGGCGCTTCCGCATCGAACTGATCCTGAATACGCGTCGCACCCTCACTGGCGGCTTGGGCCAGGTCATTTGACCAGCGCGCCGCTCGCCAGAGTCTGCCTTTCAAGAGGTTGATGACCTGATCGGCGGCATTCCGGCTTGCCGGGACGTAGATGAGCTGAACGAAGTTTCGTTCTATTGCGCCGACGCGCGAGCAGCTTTCCCAGTCATAAGCACCGTCAAGCGCACTTATCCAACGAAGCTCCTCTTCGACTGTCCCTTCCGGGGTGCCATCATCTGTCCATGTGGCCTGCAGTCGTATACGGACCTTAAGCGGCTCGCCCTCACCTCCGACAGACATGTGGCCGAAGACCTCTGGGACAGCGTCGTCATCCTCCCCACCCTCCAGTTCTGGAAAGGCCATTACGCAATCGATGGAAAGCTGGGTTCCGCTTTGGATGACCTCATGATCCACCGGGACATGAAAATCTGTCTTTTTGAGAGAACGTTGCCCCGAGTTAGTCCCGAACACACGACCGAGCGCAGCAAGGATTGCTGTCTTGCCGGAGCCGTTGTTCCCGACGAAAGCGGTTACGCCATGTTCTAGGGCGATCGTTATTGGGTCAGGTCCGAAGCATCGGAAATTGGAGATTGTTATTGATTCTAGTTTCACGGGCATCCTCTCCCGCGATCATAAATCAATCTTCATTTTCTACCAATAGCCGTCGACCCATCATCGTCAGAGTGCACGACAGCTTTCGGGACCAACGAAAGGGATGGCTAACGTCAGGAACTGGGGCGCAAAGCCGACCGGTCGTTTTGCGCGACACGCCTGGCGGGTTTCAGCAAAAGCGGACGCTCGCATCAACGACGCTGAATGTCTTGAGTTGGTCGACACCGGCCGGAAGTTCGTGGAACAAAACCGCCGTTCCATAGTGAAACCTCGAACGGCGGCTTTCGACAGGAACGGACGTTCAGCGGTTGCGTGACCGGCGTCGCAGGTTGGCAGAAATGGGGCCGTTTGCAGACTGGCAGGTGCTGGGAAGAAGCCCGTCCAAGCAAACGTTCATTCGCAACCCGTTCACTTTAAACAGGTCGACCCGCCATGGCCCGGTCGGCGAGTCGCGTGCTCTGCGAACTCAGCCCGCGATTATAGTTACGATGTCCAGGATCAAGCTGCTTCCCTTGATTGCGCCAGGTGTTCGTCTCCGGACTGACCGCTGGAACGCCGCGCGGCACGAGCACGATCATATTGTGCCAGCCGTGCCCGGACGGGCGCGATGCCCGCAGCGGATACGATCACCAGCCAGCCCTCCGATGCGGCCGCGTCCATGCCAACGAATCCGTTGTGAGCCATGATGCCTTGTCGCCACCAGATGCTTTCCGCCATCAGTTCGCCCGTGTCGTTCACCCAGCGAAACAAGCCGTCCTGTGCGGGTCGCCATCCGATATCGGCGGCGAGGATCGGATTGAGCGCCAGGAAGCTCTGGAAGGTATGCAAAGGCCCACCCGAGACGACCGGAACGGGACGATCGAGCCCAGCAAGCTGGGGATAAGCCTCCGCGACGCGGGTGCTTCGGAAATCGAACCAATCGAATCCCGGAGCACCTCGCGCGCGCTCCTGCGGATGCACGAGGCGCATCGCGCGCTCCTCCTCCGGATGCTGGCGATCCAGGCTGCGCGTCATGGTCAGTTCGGCCAGGATCAGATCGCCCTCGGGAGTCATCGACGCCGATGGAAGCGCCTCGGCGACCGCCATTCTCCATTCGCTGCGGTGCATCGCATCGGGCGCATCCGCGGCCGGGATGGCGAGCCAGTCAGGACGCGGCTGTGGGTTCGCAACGGATAGGATCGCATCGACGGTGGTCAGGCGCGACCGAACCCAACCATGTCCCCATCGCAATTTTCGGGCATCCACCAGCTCGCTGACCATATGCCCGAACGCCGCATAGGCAATTCGTGGTCGCGGGCGGAGATAGGGCATGGTCGGGCCCACCGTCTTGATATGCTCGAGCAGTTCGCCTTCCGCTTCCTTACTCCAAGTCTCGGCGGGAGCGATCTTCTTCATTAGCTGGAGCGCGCGCTGCTCGAGGATCTCCAGCGCAATTCCAGTCTTGTCGGCCAGCCAGCTCAGTTCGTCGCTTATCGAGTAGGTCAATTCCACCGGATCACTGGAATCGGGCAACGGATCCCCTTGCGTCTTGAACGAGGCGAGCGGCACGGCGTCCCGCATCGGCGCCTGCGGTAGCTCGAGCGAATAGATCGCCGGCAGCGGCTGCTCCGGGGGAGCGGGAGGAGATGGGAGGCCCAGGGCCAGCAGAAAGCGCTGGGCAAGCCCCCGCAGGATCGAATTGGGTGCCCAGGAAAATCCAGAAACTAGGGCGGACAGGTCCGCCGGCCACTCGACGATGGTGCCTGTCGCGCAAAGCGCGAGCTCGAGCGCGGCCTGTTGGCTCGCCTCGTCCCCGGCGAGCCGTTCCCGGATTCGGGAAAAAACTGCTTCGCCTGCACCGGGGAGCGCGGCGAGGGCGATCAATCCCTTCCGCGCTTCGGTTGCGACTTCCTTGACGGCATGATCCAATGCCTCGTCGAGCAGCGCCAGAGGAAGTTGTTCGACCGCATGTACCGCGATGTTGTCGAGGTCGATCGCGGTCGCCAGCTTCGCTTCCTCAAGGGCCGAGACATGCTCGTGCATTTCCTCCCAGATCGCGACGATCGGCACCGGATCAAATAACAGCTCGACGATTTCGTCCAGCCCGCTGACCAGTTCGCGCGCGCCCAGGCCCTGGAGATAGTCTTCCACGAGCAGGACGAAGGCGCGCCGGCGCCCTGGCTCGCCTTCGAGGAGGACCATCGCTCTTGCAGCCGTCAATCTTGACCCACCGTCATAGAAGCGCATCCAGCCATGGCTCTTCGATCGGGTCAGGGCGGCTTCGGCCAGGGCTGTCGCACGGGCAGCCATCCCGAAGCGATCCGCACAGGCGATGACCCCGAAGGCGCCCGCCGGGCGCAGGCTCGCCCTGGCGAGGCGATCCACAATTTCCTCAACGAGCGTTCCAGCTGTGCCGTCCGGCAGCTTGTCGAGGATCGTCGACCAATCGACGTCGTCGAGCCCCTTCGCGCTAGCAAGCAGGCCATTCAGCTTCTCGGGAGTCTCTGCCATCCTAGCGAGCGCCACCGCGTCATAGGCCATGCCCCCGGCATCGACCACATGGGTCCTGCGACCCGTCGTGGCACGGTCGTCATCCCTGTCGTCGCAGTGGTCGCGATTCGGCGTTGAGGGCGGAGGAACGATGTCGGCCCAGCTCAACCGGAGGTTCGCACTGGCATTGGTCGCAATGGCATTCCGCAGCGCCGCCACAGAAACCGGCGGCGAGACCCGGGCAGCAATCCGTTCGAGACGCCGCACGAGTTCGCGGTCGGGCGAGAGATCAAAGGGCACCACCAGATGGGAAACCGCGAGAATCGCGTGCGCTTCGGCATCCGCGTTCCCGGTCAACGCAGCCCGCAGGAGGCCCGCGGTGACCACCGAGCGCCTCGAAAGACCTTGCTTGATCAGGGCGGTCGCGACACCGAGCCCCAGCGCGGGCTCGACTTCGGCGATGCCGGCGAGCAGCTCGACGCTCGGGTCTTCCCGATCCCCTCCCCGGTTGGCGACGAATAGAGCCGGTAGCGCATTGAGCAGTGGCGCCACGAGTTCAGCCGCTTGATCGCCCGCCTGGCGGTGGCGAAGGCGCCTTGCCGCCCAGCCGCACCAAGTTCCCATCTGATAATCTTTGTGATAGCCGACTCCGAACGAAGTGGCCAGGACACGATCGAAGCTCTGCAGGGCACGCTCCCGCTGGCCCAATATCAGCCAATCGAGCAGAAAGTCGCGGTGAAGGGTCACCCTCTCCTCGAGCTCGAAGCGAACGTCGATGCTTTGCTCCGCTTCGTCGAGCGCCTCGATTGCACCAGCGGTATCGCCGTTGATGCGCCATAGCTTCATCGTGACGGCGCGAATCATGTCGACGCTCCAGCCCATGAGATCGGTGCTTGCGGGATCGGAACGGTCGCTTTCGATCGCCGCCGCCACGGCTTCGAACGCGTCCCTGCCATGGGCCTCGGCGGCGCCGAGCACCGCGTCGATCAAGAGTGGCGCCGCGCGTTGGAGCTGATTCCAGTGATGCCAGTTGAGCGCGTCGCGCGTCGGCCGCCTGAAGAAGCGTATTGCTGGTCGGAGCCGGCGCGCCACTTCTAAAGGCGGGCTTACCGCACCGTGAAGCGCCTCGCCCCAAATCGTCCCCACCAAGATGAGGACACGCTGGAAGAATATGATCCCTTCGTCCCATTTCTCCCGCGGCGCTGGGACCGCCTCCACCGGATCGATCGCTCGCCCACGCGCCGCCAGCACGCGCGCCTGAACCAGCAGCGGCTCCAGATCCTCTCCGATCGTATCCGAATAGGAAAAGTGATAGTCAAGCGTCAGCGGCCTGGTGACGAGGGCGAGATAGGGATCGGCTTGGTCCGCCGGCAGCAGCTGGACGATCAGATCTGCAAGGTTCACCGCGTCGGCTTCGTCGAGCGATGCCGTGGCGGGGAGGTTGCGCAGCAATGCTGCTAACGCCTCCGCGCCAGCTTCCCGATCCAACCGGCCGGCGATCGCCGCGCGCGCGCGCCAGAGCCGCACTTCGTCCAGCAACGCCTCGCCGGGGGCGGCCATCTCCGAGAATGTCGCGACCAGCGCGTCGATCTCGGCTTCCGTCGCTTCGGTGAGAATGGCTTCGGCCAGCGCCGTCAGCAGCTCGTGATGCAGCTGCGCCGCCTCCTCCTCCGCGGCCGCATAGGGTGGCGCCAGATCCGGCAGCGTTGGATCCACACGGATCTGGAGGATCGCGCGCTGAACCTCGGCGATCGGCCGGAACTGCCAGGCGGTCCGCGCCCAGGCGTAGATTTCATCATTGCCCTTGGCTTCTACGGCCACCGCGCCCGAGAGCACCGGCAGCGGTTCGGCGGCGTCGAACGCGCGCCTGGCGAGCAGTGGCTGGGTTGCGAGCAGGTCGGCGGCGGCCTCCATCGCGTCCGCCGGACTGACGTTTAGTCCAGTCCCGGTGAACAGCGCGAAGGTGGCGTCTTCGGGGGTCGCCACCCGGAGCGCGAGGCCCGCGGGGTCCACCTCGTCGAGTGCATCCTCGCGATCAGCCATTTCCTTGTCGGCGAGGAACAGGCGGAGCGCTGCGAGGCGATCGTCCTGGCTGCCAGCCGCCCGCAGGCAGGCGCTAATGTCGTCGCGGACATCGCCGATCGGACGGTGCGAGAGAAACTGCGCCCGCAACATCGATTGGGATGCGGCGGCCAGCGCCTCCGTCTCCGACCCGGCTTGAAGGAGATGATGGATCCGGTTCCAGCCGAAGGGTGATTCGGGCGGTTCCTGGCTCGCGATTTCGGCAAGCCGTGAATGATAGGCGCGCGATCTGCCCGCATCCGCTAGGCCGAAGGGATCGACACCCGTTTTCTGTAGAAGAAACTGGCGGAAGCTGTTGTGGAAGAAGACCCAGCGCCGAGGGGTCACTGGATGAAAATAATGCCCGGCGGTCTTCGCGAACCGCGCTAGCGCGGCCTCCGGAGCGAGCCTGCGCACGATATCGAGATCGACAACGCCCCGCATGCGGCTGATCAGCGCGAGCAGTTCGCGGACGTCCGCCTCGTCGGCGAGCGTGTCCCAATAGCTAGCATAGTCCTGCTCAATATCTCCCTGATAGGCCTCCACCCCATCCAGAACGTTGACTGCCTCCGTCGCATCCGCTGCCCGGCTAAGGCGCTTGAGAAGATAATTCAGTGCCAGCGGGTGACCACCAGAGAGTGTGTAGACCTGGTCGATCAGATCGGTCGCAGCCAGATGCGGAACGGCGATTGGCAGCATCTCGAACACGTCCGCCCGGGCGAGCGCAGCCATGCCGATCTTGCGCCCACGCTCTTCCAGCTCTGCTCGGATGGGGCGCAGCGCGACCGACTCGCTGTTCAACCCAACCTGCTGGGTCCCGAGGACGAAGATCACGCCGTCCTTCAACGTCGAGGGGTGCGGCAGCTCATGGATGAGCGAGCGAATTGGGTTCTGCTCGCGCTCGATATGATCCAGTCCGTCAAGCAGGATGATCGTCCGCACGCCGGTTCGTGACCATAGTTCGTGCATCGCTGCAAGCAGCTCGCCGAGCCGTTCGCGCAGGCCCTCAAGCGATTCCGGTATAGGGGAATGCCTGAAACCCGGGGGCGTGTGATCCGCCAGTGCGAGGCAGAGATCGCGAAGAAAGGCGGCGGCCTCTCCCCTCCCCTGTCGCGCGTCGTCGCGAACGAAGGCGTAATAGCGGATGAGCCGAATTCCCTCCCTGTATCGCAGCGTGTGAGTAAGCGTGGTCGACTTGCCCGAGCCAGGGGGGCCGATCACTGCGACATACCCTCGTCCATGCGCATCGAACGCGGCATTGAGCTGGTCAATCGTGGCCGCGACAGGCCGGTACAGACGCTCGTCGATCGGGAATTCGTGCCTAAAAGCGGCCTCAAAACGTTTGCCCCAGCCGAGGCTCGCGATGATCCCCGCCCGGTCCAGCGTGACCGCCCCGCCCGCCGGGCTTTCCACGACGGTGCGCAACATGAGCTGCGCGAGCGCCTCTATGTCGCGGGCGCGCGTGCTGTTCTCGCCGGCGGCCGGAAGGCCATGGTCCAGGTCGAGCTCACACCCGGCGAGAAACAACGGCAATTCCTCGATCTCCAGCCCGCAGGATGTTGCCACCGCGTCGATGGCGTCATTCCAGACTTCCAGGCCCTCCGGGGGATCGCGGTACCAATCCGCCCGCAGCGAGAAGGCTTCCGCAAGAAAAGCCTGTAGATGCGTCGCGCCGCAAGGCTTGGCGTTCGGCACGGTATCCGAGGACGAGGCCCCGTCATGCATCAGATAGTGGACGCGAACGTGGCGGTCGGGATGGAGGGCACGCAGGGCACGCCAGCCGCTCCCTAGCAGCGAGAAAGCGGAGGGATATGGCTTCCCAGAGACATTGGTTGGGTCGACGAGCTTCTTGAAGGTGACATTTCCCTTCCAGAGCGACCATTTCACCTGATAGGCGTCGAGCTTTCCTGGGCGCCCGATGATCACATCGTCAAGCCGCTCTGCATCCGGATCGACGAGACGCACCCATTCCAGCTCGCCTTTGACCAGGGCATCATAAGCTAGCCCTGCGGCGACCCGGTATTGCGCGGTCAGGTTTCGAACCGCCCGAAGCTCACCCAAGGCGGGTGCCCGGTAAGGCTTAGCGAGAGTGTCCGGTATGTCGGTCATCATTCCCTGTAGTTTTCGCCCTGGGAGACCGGGCCGAGTCGAATGCCGAGCATCGCGCTCAGCAGACGAAGGCCCGCTTCACATCTAGTTGCGATAGGTTGCAGGACCGGGCAGATCGCGCAAGCCCAAGCCCCGGGGTCATCTGCGTGCCCCACGCTCGCAAGTCTGCAAGTGCGCCCGGGCGCATAGCGAGATGCATCCATGTCGGAGCAAGGGCCAATTCAGCGCGTGGGGCTGACCGCTCACCAAAGGGCAGCCGCTCGACTCTGAGCGGACAGCAGTTTTCAGAGACAACTAAGCTGGCTCGGAATGACTTGATTTGGGGCGCCTTACTGACAATCCGCTTCGGGGCAGCCCAACGGCAGCTTCTTTTAGAAGAAGACGTTCGCGGTGACTAGGTATCGTGGACAAAGCTTGACGTCGTGGTGCGCCACTGATTCAAGGCTGCCTTTTGGAGGCAGACTTGGGCGAACGGATCGGTTTGTCGGATGAGGAATGGTCGCTGATCGGGCCGCTGCTACCGGC
>Ga0308159_1004067_pt1 | contig 13769 bp, 10 predicted proteins | sample PhyCR1_FD_201040 | JGI IMG/M metagenome (GOLD analysis project Ga0308159, IMG submission 201040) | Phyllosphere microbial communities from UC Gill Tract Community Farm, Albany, California, United States - DLSLC.R1 | ecosystem: Host-associated > Plants > Phyllosphere > Unclassified | place: USA... | reverse complement strand
TTCGGTGTGGCGCGCATTCTACGGAGCACCCCAACCTCTGGCAAGCACTTTTTTAAATAATTTTCCGAGGCCTTCCAAAGGCTTAGAGAAGGGTTGGCCTATGCCCCGGCGAAGACAATAATGCCCCCCTTTGTATATAGGAGTGACTCACCCCATGTGGTTCAAGAACCTGCTGATCTATCGCCTGACCCAAGACCTGCCTGTCGATGCCGAGGCGCTGGAGACTGCACTGGCCACCAAACTGGCGCGTCCATGTGCAAGCCAGGAGTTGACCACTTACGGTTTCGTCGCACCCTTCGGTAAGGGCGAAGATGCGCCGCTTGTACACGTCAGTGGCGATTTCCTGCTGATCTCTGCGCGCAAAGAAGAACGCATTCTGCCTGGCAGCGTCGTGCGTGACGCGGTCAAGGAAAAGGTCGAAGAGATCGAAGCCGAGCAGATGCGCAAGGTCTATAAGAAGGAACGCGATCAGATCAAGGATGAAATCATCCAGGCCTTCCTGCCGCGCGCGTTCATTCGTCGCTCGTCGACCTTTGCTGCCATCGCGCCGAAACAGGGCCTGATCCTGGTCAACTCGGCCAGCCCGAAGCGCGCCGAGGACTTGCTCTCGACCCTGCGCGAAGTGATCGGCACCCTGCCCGTGCGTCCATTGACTGTGAAAATGGCACCGACCGCCGTGATGACCGAGTGGGTCACCACGCAGAAAGCCGCCGACGATTTCTATGTACTGGACGAGTGCGAACTGCGCGACACCCACGAAGACGGCGGCATCGTCCGTTGCAAGCGTCAGGACCTGACCAGTGAGGAAATCCAGCTGCATCTGAGCACCGGCAAAGTCGTCACGCAGTTGTCGCTGGCCTGGCAGGACAAGTTGTCGTTCATGCTCGACGACAAGATGACCGTCAAACGCCTGAAGTTCGAGGATCTGCTGCAAGATCAGGCCGAACAGGACGGTGGCGATGAAGCGTTGGGTCAGCTGGATGCCAGTTTCACCCTGATGATGCTGACCTTCGGCGACTTCCTGCCGGCACTGGTGGAAGCGCTGGGTGGGGAAGAGATGCCGCAGGGGATCTGATCCGTTTTCGTGTGAAAGCTTAAAAGATCGCAGCCTTCGGCAGCGCCTACAGGAAAACGCGTTTTCCTGTAGGCGCTGCCGAAGGCTGCGATCTTTTTGTTGGCGACGTATGCTTAGCTTCCTAACGCTTTCACATAACAAGGATCAAGCCATGCGCGCACTGGCTGCACTCAGCCGCTTTGTCGGCAATACCTTCGCTTACTGGGTTCTGATATTTGCCGTCGTGGCTTTCCTGCAACCGGCATGGTTCATCGGCCTGAAAAGCGCGATCGTGCCGCTGCTGGGCCTGGTGATGTTCGGCATGGGGCTTACCCTCAAGCTCGACGACTTCGCTGCCGTCGCTCGCCATCCCTGGCGGGTGGCGCTGGGGGTGGTTGCGCATTTCGTGATCATGCCCGGTGTGGCGTGGTTGCTCTGCCAGGTATTCCATCTGCCGCCGGAGATCGCCGTCGGCGTGATTCTGGTCGGCTGTTGCCCAAGTGGCACTTCATCGAACGTAATGACCTGGTTGGCGCGCGGTGATCTGGCGCTTTCCGTGGCGATTGCCGCAGTTACTACCCTCCTCGCTCCGCTGCTGACCCCGGCGCTCATCTGGCTGCTGGCCTCGGCGTGGTTGCCGGTATCGTTCATGGAGCTGTTCTGGTCGATCCTGCAGGTGGTATTGCTGCCGATCGTTCTGGGCGTGGTCGCGCAGCGCCTGCTCGGCGACAAGGTGCGGCATGCGGTAGATGTATTGCCGTTGGTGTCAGTGGTCAGCATCGTGATCATCGTCACCGCCGTCGTGGCCGCGAGTCAGGCGAAAATCGCCGAGTCCGGTCTGTTGATCATGGCCGTGGTCATGCTGCACAACAGCTTCGGCTATCTGCTTGGCTACTTTACCGGGCGCCTGTTCGGCCTGCCGCTGGCTCAGCGCAAGTCGCTGGCACTGGAAGTCGGCATGCAGAATTCGGGACTGGGCGCCGCACTCGCCAGTGCACATTTCTCGCCGCTGGCAGCGGTGCCGAGCGCATTGTTCAGCGTCTGGCACAACATTTCCGGGGCGCTGCTGTCGACGTACTTCCGCCGCATGAGCGAAAAGGAAGACCGCGACAACCTCGCGCAACGGGCAGCAGACTGAGCTGGGAACTTGATCCCCGGGTTAATGCTCGTCAGTATATTGCGCAACGCGGGGACGACCCTGCGGCTCGATCGAGTCATTAATCTGGGGACGACCCCGTCAATCGATGGAGGTTATGCATGTCCTGGATCATTCTGTTTTGCGCCGGCCTGTTCGAAGTCGGCTGGGCCGTCGGCCTGAAATACACAGACGGCTTCACCCGCCCGCTCCCCACCGCCCTGACCGTTGCCGCCATGGCCATCAGCCTGGGTTTGCTGGGCCTGGCGATGAAGGAGTTGCCATTGGGCACGGCGTATGCGATCTGGACCGGTGTCGGTGCGGTCGGAACGGTGATCGCCGGGATCATTCTGTTTGGCGAGTCGATGGCATTGATTCGGCTGGTCAGTGTGGCGTTGATCGTTACCGGGTTGATCGGGCTCAAGGTCAGCGCTTAAGCCACTACCGTCTTCGCGAGCAGGCCCGCTCCCACATTCATCCGCGCTCCGTCACTGGAATACGGTCAACTGTGGGAGCGGGCCTGCTCGCGAAGAGGCCGTTGAAATCGCCGCTTATCTAACAGACCCGCGCAATTCCCCCACCAACCCCTGCAACTTCGCCGGCTCCGTCCCTTCGGTCACAGCCGGCCCGGCCACCAGCGTTACCCGCGACCACAAGCGGTGGAACAAGCCCTTGTTCGGATCGCGACTGAAGAAACTCCCCCACAGCCCCTGCAACGCCAGCGGAATCACCGGCACCGGCGTCTCCTCCAGAATCCGTGTCACGCCGCCGCGAAACTCATTGATCTCGCCATCGGCGGTCAATTTGCCTTCCGGGAAGATGCACACCAATTCGCCGTCCTTCAGATATTGGGCAATGCGCGTGAAGGCTTTTTCGTAGATCTGGATATCTTCTTGGCGTCCGGCGATAGGAATCGCGCCGGCCGTGCGGAAGATAAAGTTCAGCACCGGCAGGTTGTAGATCTTGTAGTACATGACAAAGCGAATCGGCCTACGCACCGCGCCGCCGATCAGCAAGGCGTCAACGAACGACACGTGGTTGCACACCAGCAGCGCAGCGCCCTCGTCCGGAATTTCCTCAAGGTTGCGATGCTCGACGCGGTACATGGAATGGCTGAGCAGCCAGATCATGAAGCGCATGCTGAATTCCGGAACGATTTTGAAGATGTAGGCATTGACGCCAATGTTCAGCAGCGAAACCACCAGGAACAATTGCGGGATCGACAGTTTGGCGACGCTCAACAAAACGATCGAAACGATCGCCGACACCACCATAAAGAACGCGTTGAGAATGTTATTGGCGGCAATCACCCGCGCCCGTTCGTTTTCAGCCGTGCGCGACTGGATCAGCGCGTACAGCGGCACGATATAAAAGCCGCCGAAAATGCCCAGGCCAAGAATGTCGATCAATACCGCCCAGGTGTGAACGAAGCCCAACACGGCGGTCCAGCTATGGCCGGTGACGCTGTCCGGGATCCCCCCGGAATGCCACCACAGCAACAGGCCAAACACGGTCAGGCCGAACGAGCCGAACGGCACCAGACCGATCTCGACTTTGCGCCCCGAGAGCTTCTCGCAGAGCATCGAACCCAAGGCGATGCCTACCGAGAACACCGTCAGAATCAGCGTGACCACGGTTTCGTCGCCGTGCATCCATTCCTTGGCGTAAGCCGGAATCTGCGTCAGATAAATCGCCCCGACGAACCAGAACCATGAGTTGCCGACAATCGAGCGCGACACCGCAGGCGTCTGGCCCAGACCGAGTTTCAGCGTCGCCCACGATTGGCTGAATATATTCCAGTTCAGGCGCATTTGCGGCGACGAGGCCGCCGCGCGCGGAATGCTGCGGCTGGCCAGATAACCCAGCACGGCAATACCGACAATTGCTGCGGAGACTACCGGCGCGTAGTGCTCGGACGACATCATGACCCCGGCGCCGATGGTCCCGGCGAGAATCGCCAGAAACGTGCCCATTTCCACCAGTCCGTTACCGCCGACCAGTTCGTCATCGCGCAAAGCCTGCGGCAGGATTGAGTACTTCACCGGACCGAACAGCGCCGAATGGGTGCCCATGGCGAACAGCGCCACCAGCATCAGCGACAAATGATCGAAGAGAAATCCGACGGCTCCTACGGCCATGATGGCAATTTCTGCGAGTTTGATCAGACGGATCAGCGCGTCCTTGGCGAATTTTTCCCCGAACTGCCCGGCCAGCGCCGAGAACAGAAAGAACGGCAGGATAAACAGCAATGCGCAGAGGTTGACCCAGATCGAACGGTCGCCTTCGATGGTCAGCCGATAGAGAATCGCGAGGATCAACGACTGCTTGAACACGTTGTCATTAAACGCGCCGAGCGACTGGGTAATAAAGAAGGGCAAAAAGCGCCGGGTGCGCAACAGGTTGAACTGTGAGGGGTGACTCATCTTCCGTGTTTCCTGATGTTGAGTAGTGAGGCCTGGGGTGCTTGTTATTGGAGTTGCGCACCACGATCCAGGCCACACCTTACCTAAACTTTGCGGTTTATTTCTTCAAACCTGCAATACACGGCGAGACAAACAGCTCGCCCCGCCACGCACCTTGCACGGTGCGCTTGCCGACGATCATCCACATCGCCGCCAACAGAAACACCAGCGCCGTACCGAACACACTGAAAAACGTCAGGTTGAGAATGCTCGCCAGTTTCAACGTCGCCAGCGAATACACGCCCAGCGGAAAGGTGAAGCCCCACCAGCCGAGGTTGAACGGAATGCCGTCGCGTAGATAACGTACGGTGATCAACAGTGCCATCAACATCCACCACAGACCAAAACCCCACAGCGTGATCCCAGCGACCAGACCCAGGCCCGAAGCGATTTCACCGACGCCGGGCAGACCATTCGCGGCAAAAATCGCTGGTGCCTCACCGCCCAACAGCAACATGCCCAACGCGCCGGTGCCGATCGGACCCAGCGCCAGCCAGCTCGACGCCGCCATGTTTTCGTGGGGCAGCTTGTGCAACGCCATGCGCAACAACAGGATGGTCAGAATGCTGAACGCCACCGGCAGGGAGAAAGCCCAGAGCACATAGCTGGTGGTCAACACGATGAGTTGCGCATGGGCGTCATTCAGGTGAGGGGCGAGCAAACCGCCGCTGGCCGCTGCCACTTCCGCCGCCACTACCGGGAGCAACCAGACTGCGGTCATCTGATCGATGCTGTGTTCCTGGCGGGTAAACATCATGTACGGAATCAGCACGCCACAGGCCAGCGACATCGCCACGTCGATCCACCACAACACTTCTACGAGCTCAATGACACCGTCGCCCCAGCGCGGCAGCCCAAACAGCAGAAAGCCGTTGATGATCGTCGCCAGGCCCATGGGAATGGTGCCGAAGAACATCGACACGGTGGAATGGCCGAAAATCCGCCGCGCTTCCTCGAAAAACAAAATCCAGCGCGAGGCGTAGGCAGCAGTAAACAGCGTGAACAAAAGAATGTTGAACAGCCACAGCCCTTCGGCCACGGCGTGGAGTCCGGGAATGGCCAGCGGCGATTGCGCCAGCGCCAATGCCAGCACACCGGTGCCCATGGTTGCGGCAAACCAGTTCGGCGTGAACTGACGAATCACTTCACGCGGATGCTGAAGATGGCTGAAAGGTTTGTAGCCGGGGGTAACGCTATTGGGGCAGATCATCATGAACTCCTGTCCTCTGGAGAGGTTGAGTCCATGGTAGATCCGAATCGAATATCGATATAACGGGTAATATCTCTAACTGTTATCTGTTTTGTAGATAAGCACCTACACGCTGCCGACCGACTCGATCACTAAAATCCGCGCGACGCCTTGTGGATGGGCGACATGCTCGGTGCCGACCGACGCGTAAAAAATGTCCCCGACGTTCAGCAGCGCTTGTTTCACCTCGCCCTCCTCACGGAAATGCATCTGCACTTGGCCATCGAGCACCACGAACACTTCCTCGCCGTCGTTGACGTGCCACTTGTACGGTTGATCCGTCCAGTGCAAGCGCGTGGTGATGCCGTTCATGTTGGCAATGTCCAGTGCCCCCCAGGCACGCTCGGCGGTGAACGATCTGCTGCGGATAATCTTCATGAGTCGATCCGTGAAAGAAGTCGGCCAAGGCTAACCGAAACAGCGGCGTTTAAGGAGCGCGACACACGTTACACACCTGTGGACGCAGACTGAGCAGCAGCGCGGCCACGGCCAGCACGATCAGCACGGCCCCGTAACCGTCGGTGGTCGCCAGCAACCCGAAGCTGCGCGCAATGTGTCCGGCAAGCAACGCCGGCAGACAGAACGCCAGATAACTGAGCACGTAATAAGCCGACATCAACCCGGCCCGTTCATGCGGCAAAGCCAATGGCACCAGGCTGCGTACCGCACCGAGGAAGCCCGAACCGAAGCCACAACCGGCGATCAGCGTGCCGAAGAAAAACAGCGACAGACTGGCGCCATGCACGCCGAGCAGAATCAGAATCAGCCCTACCGGCAGCAAACCTGCACCCAAGCGCAACGCCTGATTGGCCGGACGCTTGCGCATCGTGAAGATCATCAGCGCCCCGGTCACGGTCAGCGTCGCGACGGTCGCGCCACCGATCAGATTGGATGTCGAGCCAGTGGCCGTGCGGACCAACGAAGGCGCCAGCGAGGCGTAAAAACCACCGAGCGCCCAGGTTGCAGGGTTCAATGGCAACACCCGCCACAAGGTTGAACGCGCTTGCACTGGCACACATCAACATCAAAAGATCGCAGCGTGCCGCAGCTCCTACACGATTGCGCGCCGGGCAGTGTCAACGCACAAACGCAACGATCCATGCCTGCGACACCCCGCCACGCCACGACCTTGGTCGACACTGACTAACCGCCTCTCGCATGCGAGACTGTCCGCCCGGGCAGGAGTGCCCGGCGTCTTTTGTCGGGAGTGCTGCATGTCGTTGTCCACCGGGCTGATCGCCGTCGTTGCCCTGGCCTACATGGCCATCATGTTCGCTATCGCCTTCTACGGCGACCGTCGCAGCACACCATTGCCGCCGCGCGTGCGTGCCTGGGTATACAGCCTGTCGCTGGCCGTTTACTGCACCAGTTGGACATTCTTCGGCGCGGTCGGTCAGGCGGCGGAACAACTGTGGTCATTCCTGCCGATCTACCTCGGGCCGATCCTGCTGCTGGTCGGCGCGCCGTGGGTCCTGCAGAAAATGGTGATGATCAGCAAACAGGAGAACATCACCTCCATCGCCGACTTCATCGCCGCGCGCTACGGCAAATCGCAATCGCTGGCGGTGGTCGTGGCGCTGATCTGCCTGGTTGGCGTGTTGCCTTATATTGCCTTGCAGCTCAAAGGCATCGTCCTCGGCGTGAACCTGTTGATCGGCGCCGGCGCCGATGCCATGGGCACTCGCGCTCAGGACACCGCGCTGATCGTGTCGCTGGTGCTGGCGTTGTTCACCATCGTTTTCGGCACGCGCAACCTCGACGCCACCGAACACCACCGAGGCATGGTGCTGGCGATCGCTTTCGAATCGCTGGTCAAGCTGTTCGCCTTTCTCGCCGTCGGCGCCTTCGTCACGTACGGCCTGTATGACGGTTTCGACGACCTGTTCAATCAGGCGATGCTCGCCCCGCGCCTTGAAGCCTATTGGAAAGAAACCATCAACTGGCCGTCGATGGTGGTGCAGACCGGCGTGGCGATGATGGCGATCATCTGCCTGCCTCGGCAATTTCACGTCACCGTGGTGGAGAACATTGATCCGCAGGATCTGCGCTTGGCGAAATGGGTGTTCCCGGCCTACCTGGCTCTGGCCGCACTGTTTGTCGTCCCGATCGCTCTCGCCGGTCAGATGATGCTGCCCAGCCACGTGCTACCCGACTCGTTCGTGATCAGCCTGCCGCTGGCCCAGGCCCATCCGGCGCTGGCGATGCTGGCGTTTATCGGTGGCGCATCGGCAGCGACCGGCATGGTGATTGTCGCCAGCGTTGCGCTGTCGACCATGGTTTCCAACGACATGCTGTTGCCGTGGCTGCTGCGTCGTAATAACGCCGAGCGCCCGTTCGAAGTGTTCCGCCAGTGGATGCTCTCGGTGCGCCGGGTGAGCATCGTGGTGATCCTGCTGCTGGCCTACGTCAGTTATCGCTTGCTTGGCTCGACCGCGAGCCTGGCGACCATTGGCCAGATTGCCTTCGCGGCGGTGACGCAACTGGCACCGGCGATGCTCGGCGCGTTGTACTGGAAACAGGCAAATCGCCGTGGCGTGTTCGCCGGTCTGGCCACTGGCACTTTCCTCTGGTTCTACACGCTGGTGTTGCCGATTGCCGCGCACAGTCTCGGTTGGTCGCTGACGAGTTTCCCGGGGTTGGGGTGGCTGCACAGCAATCCGCTGAACCTGCCGATCACACCGTTGACCCAAGGGGTGGTGTTGTCGCTGGCTGGTAATTTCACGTTATTTGCCTGGGTCTCGGTGCTGTCGCGCACGCGGGTTTCGGAACATTGGCAGGCCGGGCGCTTTATTGGCCAGGAAATCAGCGAACGGCCTAATGGTCGTTCGATGCTGGCAGTGCAGATCGACGATCTGCTGCAACTGGCGGCACGTTTTGTCGGCGAAGAACGTGCGCGGCAAAGCTTCATTCGTTTCGCTTACCGCCAGGGCAAAGGCTTCAACCCCAACCAGAACGCCGACAGCGAATGGATTGCCCACACCGAACGCTTGCTCGCCGGTGTTCTCGGCGCTTCTTCGACGCGCGCCGTAGTAAAGGCCGCCATCGAAGGCCGGGAAATGCAGCTGGAGGACGTAGTCCGAATCGCTGACGAAGCCTCGGAAGTGCTGCAATTCAACCGCGCACTGCTGCAAGGCGCGATCGAAAACATCACGCAAGGCATCAGCGTGGTCGACCAATCGCTGAAACTGGTGGCGTGGAACCGGCGTTATCTGGAGCTGTTCAACTACCCCGACGGCCTGATCAGCGTCGGAAGGCCGATTGCCGACATCATTCGCTACAACGCCGAACGCGGTTTGTGCGGCCCCGGCGAAGCGGAAGTGCACGTTGCCCGGCGTCTGCACTGGATGCGTCAGGGCCGTGCGCACACTTCCGAACGGCTGTTCCCCAATGGTCGAGTGATCGAACTGATCGGCAACCCGATGCCCGGCGGCGGTTTCGTCATGAGTTTCACCGACATTACCGCGTTCCGCGAAGCCGAACAGGCGCTGACCGAGGCCAACGAAGGGCTGGAACAACGGGTCAGCGAGCGCACCCAGGAACTGTCGCAACTCAACGTCGCACTCACCGAAGCCAAGGGCAACGCCGAGGCGGCCAACCAGTCGAAAACCCGCTTCCTCGCCGCCGTCAGCCATGACTTGATGCAGCCGCTGAACGCTGCGCGTCTGTTCTCCGCCGCCCTCTCCCATCAAAACGAAGGCTTGAGCGCAGAGGCGCAGCAGTTGGTGCAACACCTCGACAGCTCACTGCGTTCGGCGGAAGACCTGATCAGCGATCTGCTGGACATCTCGCGCCTGGAAAACGGCAAGATCAACCCTGATCGCAAAGCGTTCGCCGTCAACGAACTGTTCGACACCCTCGGTGCCGAGTTCAAAGCGCTGGCGCAGGAGCAGAAACTGACGTTCCGCGTGCGGGGTAGCCAATTGCGCATCGACAGCGACATCAAGCTGCTGCGGCGGATTTTGCAGAACTTCCTCACCAACGCGTTCCGCTACGCCAAAGGCCCGGTGCTGCTGGGCGTGCGCCGGCGTGGCGACGAATTGTGTCTGGAAGTCTGGGATCGCGGCCCGGGTATTCCGGAAGACAAGCAGCAGGTGATTTTCGAAGAATTCAAACGCCTCGACAGCCACCAGACCCGCGCCGAGAAGGGCCTAGGCCTGGGGCTGGCGATCGCCGACGGCTTGTGCCGCGTGCTCGGGCATACCTTGCGCGTTCGCTCATGGCCGGGACGCGGCAGTGTGTTCAGCGTGACGGTGCCCATTGCCCGTACGCAAACGCCTCCGGCAAGTGCCACCGTGGAACTAAACGGAAAACTGCTCAGCGGCGCGCAGGTGCTGTGCATCGATAACGAAGACAGCATTCTGATCGGCATGAACAGCTTGTTGAGTCGCTGGGGCTGCCAGGTGTGGACGGCGCGCAACCGCGAAGAATGCGCGGCGATACTGGCTGAAGGCGTGCGGCCGCAACTGGCGCTGGTCGACTATCACCTCGACCACGGCGACACTGGCACAGATCTGATGGCGTGGTTGCGCACGCGCCTGGGTGAACCGGTGCCCGGGGTGGTCATCAGCGCAGATGGGCGCCCGGAGACCGTGGCCCAGGTGCACGCGGCGGGACTGGATTATCTGGCCAAACCGGTGAAGCCGGCGGCGTTGCGGGCACTGTTGAGTCGGTATTTGCCGCTGTAGAGGGTGCCCTTGCAGACGCCTTCGCGAGCAGGCTCGGTCCCACAGAAAAGCAAAAGCAAAAGCAAAAGATCGCAGCCTTCGGCAGCTCCTACACAATGAGCGCAAGCTCGAGTGCTTTTGATCCACCGGCGACGTCGGAAGGCTGAGTGGAGGGATTGATCCGGGCGTGGGAGCGCAGCGACCGTCTGGCGCAGCCAGACACAGCGCAAATAGGTGCAGCGAAGCAAACCGTAGCCGCTGCGCCCGGATCAGTCCCGGAGCGAAGGAACCCGAGCCTGCGAGGGCCGAACGTAGGAGCTAGCGTTTTTTGCTTATTTTTTTGGGGCCGGCATTCCGGGCGCTTGTAAAAAAGTAAGTCGCCGTCAGGCGAAACCGCCAGCGGCCACGACCGCAGCAACGGATATGCCCCCAATCAGCCAGAAAAAAACGAGCCTGGGAATTTTACTCAGGCAACTCAACCAACCCATCAACATCCGTCATCGCCCGCTCCAGCAGATCCGCCGGCAAGCTCTTGCTCGCCCGCGCACCGAGCAACTTCAATTGCTCACTACGACTGACCAGATTGCCGCGCCCTTCTGTGAGCTTGTTACGCGCTGAGCTGTAAGCCTTGTCCAGTTGCTGCAGACGATTGCCCACTTCGTCCAGATCCTGAATAAACAACACGAACTTGTCGTACAGCCAGCCCGCGCGCTCGGCGATTTCCCGGGCGTTCTGGCTCTGCCGCTCCTGCTTCCACAGACTGTCGATCACCCGCAGCGTGGCCAGCAACGTGGTCGGGCTGACAATCACGATGTTGCGGTCAAAAGCTTCCTGAAACAGCGACGGTTCAGCCTGTAACGCCGCGGAAAATGCTGCCTCAATCGGTACGAACAGCAAAACGAAATCCAGGCTGTGCAAGCCTTCCAGACGTTTGTAATCCTTACCGGCCAGGCCTTTGACGTGATTGCGCAGCGACAGCACGTGCTGTTTGATTGCGATCTGCCCGAGGGTGTCGTCATCTGCCGCAACATATTGTTGATAAGCGGTGAGGCTGACCTTCGAATCGACCACCACCTGCTTGTCGCCGGGCAGGTAAATGATCACATCGGGCTGGAAGCGCTCGCCATCCGGGCCTTTGAGATTGACCTGTGTCTGGTACTCGCGACCCTTTTCCAGACCAGCGTGCTCAAGAACGCGCTCGAGGATAAGTTCGCCCCAATTGCCCTGGGTTTTCTGGCCTTTGAGCGCGCGGGTCAGATTGGTCGCTTCGTCGCTCAAACGCAGATTCAACGCCTGCAAACGCTCCAGCTCCTTGGCCAGCGAAAAACGCTCGCGGGCTTCAGCCTGATAGCTTTCTTCCACGCGTTTTTCAAAGGACTGGATGCGCTCTTTCAACGGATCGAGCAACTGTCCGAGCCGTTGTTGGCTGGTTTCGGCAAAGCGCTGCTCGCGTTCATCGAAGATCTTGCCGGCCAGTTCGGCGAACTGTGCACGCAACTCATCGCGCGAGCCTTGCAGGTCGTTCAGGCGTTGTTGATGGCTATCCTGTTGCTCACGCAGTTCGGCGCTGAGCGATGCAGCGTGAGCATCAAGACGGCGCAACTCAGCGTCCTTGTTGGCGCGTTCGAGGTTCCACGCGTGGGAAGCATCGCGGGCGTCATCACGCTCGATCTGCAGCAATTCGACTTCGCGCCGCAGGGCGGCAAGGTCTGCCTGCTTGGCAGCGTTGGCCTGGCCGAGGTCGGCAATTTCATCGCGGCTCGCTTCAAGCTGCGCGGTGAGGCCGTTCTGGGCCAGTTGCGCCATGGCCAGGCGCTCTTCGAGCAAGGCCAGATCGGCCTGGCCGCTGCTGGCCCGGCGTTGCAGTTGCCAGGCCAGCGCCAGCAGCGGCAACCCTGCTGCCGCAAGACCAAGCAATGCGCTGGTCAAGTCCATAGCCATAGCGACTCCTGCCAATCGGATAAAGCCTGAAGGTTAACCAAGGTGTCAGGCCTTGGACAGCTCAGTCTTCGATCAGACCGAGTTCCTGCTGCGCGCGTCGGTCACCGGCGCGCGCCGCCTGACGCAGCAACTCTTGACCGATACGGCGGTCACGGGCGTTGCCGCATTCACGACAAATCAACTGGCCGAGGCGGCTTTGCGCAGCGACAACGCCTTCCCGGGCCGGTTGTTTAAGCAGGCGCCCGGCAAGATGCTTGGCGCTAGGGCTGTCGCTCAGGCGCGGCGCATCGAGCAGCCACTCAGCCACGCGCACGGAGAAACGCTTGGGGGCGGTAGCAGAGGAGGGGTTGGAGGTGACAGAGTCTGATACTGAGCGAAACTTCATAAAGCACTGCGGGACAGATCGGAAGGCGCGCCACTTTACTCTCTTTTTCTTACAGGTAAAGTCGAAAAAAACCCGGCACGCCCGTCCTAGAGCAAGCGCTAGGGACAATCCACAGAAGCTGTGGATAAGTCAGTGGACAACCGCCTTCCAATCCCCGCAAAGCCTTATGGAATGGGGCTCGCAGTCAAACTGACGATTTTTTCACCAACAAAAAAAGGCGATATTTTTCATTGACTTAAACTTTTCATACAGGCAGCGGCTGGAGTCAGGATCGATGTGACAGTTGCGTTACGCTCTGCGCACCCAATGTGCACAAGTACCTTCGAGCCGGTTATATGCATGCGCTTTTTCGGGTCGCTTTGCTCGGTTATCAAAGGTCAAGGGCGCTTATGAAAACGTGGGCGCCGACGGATGGTCAAACCCGACCATGCCCATTCGTCCTTTTTTTGAGCTGGAGTTTGCTTCGCCAGAAAGGATCCGTTACTATCCGCGGCGTTAGTACCAAGCTGAAAGTCAATTCCGGTCGAACATCTCCCACGGTCAACTTCCAACAGGAAGCCAGTGCCGAAAAAAGCGAGAACGACCCCTCGATGGTTTCCAGGTAAATCTTGCGACAACGCCGCCTTTGAATGAAAGCAAAGGGCGTTGCGAAGACCACTTACTCTGACCGAACCAACCTGCAAATTGATCAGGATCTTCACCCCGGGCCCAGAACCTTTGCCCTCGCTGTGATGCCTGTCCTCCTAAGTACCTACCTGCCAGCCCAAGCGCGCTCATTTATCAGCGCTTCAAACTGGCTGCTTTGTTCCAGTCGGGTTCTTCGTTTGATCAATGGTGATCAACGTTACTGGAACGTTTTAACGTTGCACGGTTCTTATC
>Ga0308159_1004064_pt1 | contig 13786 bp, 9 predicted proteins | sample PhyCR1_FD_201040 | JGI IMG/M metagenome (GOLD analysis project Ga0308159, IMG submission 201040) | Phyllosphere microbial communities from UC Gill Tract Community Farm, Albany, California, United States - DLSLC.R1 | ecosystem: Host-associated > Plants > Phyllosphere > Unclassified | place: USA... | reverse complement strand
GCCGGATGCGTTTGGGGTGATGCCGATCAAACCGCCACCCGCAGGAGAAAAGGTCTTGCTCCACGAGGCGTAGAACGAGTGGTTTTCCAGTGGCGTCCACACCAGGCCAAAACGTGGGCTGGTACTGTGATTCTTCACCGCTTGTTGGGTATTCAGCAGCTTGTTGGTGGTGTCCACCTCGAAACGGTCATAGCGCAAGCCAGCGAGCACTTGCCATTGATCGTTCAGGCGCAGTTGGTCTTGCACATACAACGCACGGCTATCCACTTCGGTGTGGTTATTGCTTGACGCGCTCATGCGCCCGGTGTGGCTCAGGTGGCGATCAGGCTGGTTGAGGTCCAGATCTGGCACGGCCTGGCCCCCACGGTTCACGGCGGTGGCGGTGTACAGCTTCGGATCGCGATGCTGGCTGCCCAGCTCAAGGCCCGTGAGCACGCGGTGTTCCAGGCCGTATGTGCTGAAACCGCCCTCCATTTCCAGGTTATTGAACACATTGCGAGTGGTCAGATCCTGCTGCCAGCGTTGGCGCGTCACGCGGTTGGTCGCAGCGGTGTAGCCGGTCTGGTAGGTGTTGTCGAAATCGCTGTCGAGTTTGAACACGCCCAGGGTGTGGCGCAGTTGCCAATTGTCATTGAGTTCATAGGCGAGTTTGGACCGTAACGACTGGGTTTTATCGTCGATGTAGTCGCGGTTATCAAAGTAGGTAGTGCTGCGGCGTACGTCGGCAGGGCGGCCGTTGACACCGGGAACGCCGCGGTCCGGGGTGCGGTTGTAACGACTGTATTCGTACTGCACCAGCCAGTTGAGGTCCGGGGTCAGTTGCCAACTCATGGACGGCGCAAACAACTGACGACTGCCGCTCACGTCGTCGCGGAAACTGTTGTTGTCCTGGTTGCCCATGTTCAGGCGCAGGCTGATGTTATCGCTGGGGTCGGTGCTCAGGTCGGCGTACACACTACGCCAATCATTGCTGCCACCCTGGACTTCGAGGGTTGAGGCGCGCCCAGCCGAAGGCAATTTGCTTACGCGGTTGACGATACCGCCCTGGCCGCCACGTCCGTAGAGCACTGCCGCCGGCCCTTTAAGCACTTCGATGCGTTCGATGTTGTGCAGGTCGCGCACGTATTGGCTGTCGTCGCGAATGCCGTCCAGGTAGAAATCGTTACTCGCGTCGAAGCCACGGATACGCAAGCTGTCGAAGCGTGTGTCGGCGCCACTGCTGACGTTGGGAATACCGCTGAGCGCTTGGCCGAGGTCATTGGTGCCATAGGCGCGCAGGTTTTCCGTCTTTACCGAGTCGATGGCCTGGGGTACGTAACGCACTGGCGTTGCCGTGCGGGTGGCAGTATTGGTGGCTTTGACGCGCGGGTCGTCTTCGTCGGCGTCGGCGCTGATCGATGTGGCGGGTAAAGTGGTGGTGGCGCAGGCGAAACCGGCAGACAACAGTACAGAAAGCCCAAGGGTGATGGGCGTCAGGCGAGGGGCGGGCATGGAGAAATGCATCCAGAAGGTTTTGGAAAAACAGTGCGCCAATGGTAATGCTTTGCATTTGCGTGCGTTATCCATTACTAAACGTATCCACCATGAGATATGTTACTGGATGTGTTTACAGACGATTGGAAAGCGTTTTTTTGTCGTTTTCAGATATGCCAGCGACAGGCTCTTAGAATTATTTCGCCTAAATACAGACGATTCGCGAAATTGACACATAGTTCAACGCGCGACTAGGATTGCGCCCAACGCCTGTGGCTAACCGCCATGACTCTTCCAATAAAAAAAGGCCCGCGGCATGTTTAGTCGTCCGCGGGCTTTCTTTTTTCTGAAAAAAGTCGATATCAGAAAGCGACATGGAGCCTGGTATCACAGCGCGTACTCAACCCGTAATAAGGAATACAAGAATATGTTGAAGCAACGGATGAGTCTGATCGCTCTGGGGATTTTGAGCGCATCGACAGCAATGGCTAATGACCAAGACCAATCCAAGGGTTTTGTCGAAGACAGCCACCTGAATATCGCCGCACGTAACGCTTATATCAGCCGTGACTACAAAAACGGCAAGCAAGACAAAGCCGAGTGGGGCCAGGGTTTCATCGGTAAATTCGAGTCCGGCTTCACCCAGGGCACCGTCGGTGTGGGTGTGGACGTGATCGGTCAGTACGCTATTCGCTTGGACGGCGGTAAAGGCCGCAGCGGCGCTGGCGGCATCGACTTCTTTAAGCAAGGCGATAGCGGCTCGGCCGCAGACGACCTGGCCAAAGGCGGCGCTGCCGTGAAGTTCCGGGTGTCCAACACCGTGCTCAAGTACGGTGATCAGTTCCCTAACGTCCCGGTTCTGGCCTACGACAACTCCCGCCTGTTGTCCGAAACCTATACCGGCACCTCGATCGTTTCCAAAGAGATCGAAGGCCTGCAACTGGACGCCGGTCACTTCACCAAGGAAGCGCGTAAGAGTGCTGAAGGTACCGATAGCGGTAACCTCAAGAGCATCAATTACCTCGGTGGTAGCTATAAATTCACCGAAAGCCTGTCCGCCGCTCTGTACGCGTCCGATATGGAAGACGTGCTGAAAAAGCAATACGTCAACGTCAACTACGTGCTGGCCTTGCCAGAAAAGCAGTCGCTGACCTTTGACTTCAACGGCTACAAAACCAAGCTGGACAAGAGCTTCGCCGAACAGCGCGGCGATGCCGATGCCCGTGATAACAAAATCTGGAGCCTGGGCGCTACCTGGGCTGTCGGCCCACACAGTTTCACCGTGGCCCATCAGCGCAGCACTGGCGATACCGGCTACCTGTATGGCGGCTACCGCGATAACACTCCGGACACCGGCTTCGGTGACGGCGGCAACACCATCCTGCTGGCCAACTCCTACTGGTCCGACTTCAACGGTAAAGATGAGCGCTCCTGGCAGGTCGGTTACGGCCTGGACTTCAGCACCTTCGGCGTGCCTGGCCTGACCTACAACGTGGCCTACGTGCGCGGCACCAACATCGATGACGGCTCCAACCGTGGCGATGGCACCGAGCGTGAAATCTTCAACCAGTTCAAGTACGTCGTTCAGAGCGGCCCAGCCAAAGACCTGAGCCTGCGCGCTCGTGCATCCTGGTTGCGCGTCTCCAACAACGCCAGCAACTACAACGTGGGCGGTAACGAACTGCGTCTGTTCGCTGACTACCCAATCAACGTGTTCTGATTGACCGCACGTTGCGCCTGATGTCAGGCGATAAAAACCCCCGACTGGTTCGGGGGTTTTTTTATAAGCGCCGATCAGTCCTGACGGCTTTGCAAGATGCTGCGCGCCAGCGACGCGTTCACGTAATCGGTAATCAGCGACAGCCCTTCATAAGGCGCGATCTTTCGGTTATCGATGCACAACTGCGCCATCTGCAACACCACCAGGCGCTTCTTCTTATTGAGTCGCACCCCCGGCACGCCGAACGCCGTTTTGCGCAGTTCGGGCAGCGGTGCTTCGTCCGTCAGTTCAAGCGTGAGCCAGATGCCTTGGATCGGTTGCAGCGACACATTGGCGATATGCTCAATCGGCAGCGGTTGCGCCAGGTTGGCAAACACAAAATGCTCCGGCGTGAGCCGCAGCGCGATCTGCGGCGCGCGTTTGTAACGGCGCACGCCCAGCCACACAAAGATCAGCGCGATGCTGGCGATGGCCGCGCCGGCACCTAAGGTCGACAGCGGCGTGCCTTTCACGCGCGATGGATCAAGCCAATGCAGACTCATAATCAGCAGCCCGAGTACCACAAACGGCACCGCCAGTACCGTCGTGATCAGGGCGCGCCGCCGGCCACCCTCGTGCAAGGCGTGTTCGCCCTGAGCGGAAGCGGCCAGTGTTTCCAGCAGTTCGGTTTGTGCCTCGTCTTCGGCGACCACGGCCTGGATCAAGTCGTCGGACAACTGTTCGCTAAGCGCTGACACCGAACTGAAAAAAACCGCCAACTGCGCCTGCGCCGCCTCGACATCCACCGCGCGGGTAGCGTTGCGCGTGGTCTCATCCAGCGACACGTTCAGGGCTTGCAGGCGTTCGCCGTTGGAAGGGTGGGAGTCGGTCGGGTGTGGTTGGTGAATGTCCAGTGCGTCAGGCGGCAGTTGCAAGGCTTGTTCGCGTAATGCAATCAGCACACCCTGGGTCAGGTCTGCGGTCGACGCCGTCTCGCACAGCGTGATCAACGCGTCCTCGAGGTGCGGTTGCAACACCGAAACGCGCAGCAAGGCCGAGGCTGCCGCCCCATTACCGGCCAACCGCGCGCCGGCGGCATCGGCCAGCAGTTCGCGCTCGCGACTCCAGTGGTTCACCGCGTGGTCGAAGCGCTGTATGAAAAACGCTCCGAACAGAAATGATGGACGCATCAGCCAACCTTGGATCAAATCACTGGCCAGCAATGTTTCTTGCAGCGCCTCCAGGCTGCGATTGACCCCATCGTAGATCGGCAGAAAGCGCAGGCTGTACTCTGTGTCCTGCCCGACAAAGTGCGCCAGCTCATGGCCAATCACGGCATTGATTTCCGCCGGATTCAGCAGCCCCAGATACGGCAACGGCACATGCAACGTCCGCCCATGCAGCGAGGTGTGCGCCGGCAGCAATGTGGCGTCGCTGGACGTGACGTAAAAGCCTTGGGCCAAGCTCACCACGATATGGTCGGGCGGCAAAGCACCGAGCCGCCCCGCCAATTCACTCACCAGGCGCCATAAACCTGGAGCCTGTACGGGCGCAACTTCCCGCGCGAAAATCTCCATGGGCGCCGGCGTGAACATCACCAGCATGTGGCGCAATTGCCGCAGCAGCAGCCAGATGGAATACAGGCAGAACGCCGCAACCACCCCCAGCACCGCCATCAGCTTGACTTCACCACTGCCCAACCGGCCTACATGCCACATCCCCAAGCCTTCGAAGCACAAGGCTAGCGCCACTGCCGCCGCCATCGCCACCACATGGCCCACCAGCCCATAAGGCAACAACCGACTGCCTTGGGTGAACACGCGCAGTAATGTTTCTCGCGATTGCAACGCCCGCCGCCCCGCCCAGTGCGTCCCGGCCAACGCCGCCAGGCCGATCACCGCCGCCAGCAAACCGAACCCCACCACCCACGGCGCCAACCCGCGCATCGCCCGATTCACCCGATGAGCCGTGGGTAACTCCGCTTCGATCTTTTCCAGGCGCGAGAGCGCCAACTGCACGCTGATCTTCTCATTCGGCAGATCGACACTGGCCATAGGGTTCCTCGCCGCCAGCGCCCGCAGTTGCTGTTTCGCAATGCTCACATTGCTGTGGTAATCGATCATCGCATTGCTCATCTCCTCCGCGCGCTGACGCTCCCAGTTACCCAGGGCGGCCAACAGCAGCGGGAAAATCACCAAGACGGCGACGAGTTTTAGAGCGTTCATGGGAATCCGTTCGGGACGCTGGGGGATGTTGGTTATACCGAAAAGGGTTGGGGCTGGGCAAAGTGCTTTGCATACGTTTGGCGGTCAGAGCATCTGATTGCTGCCGATGCGAGAACATGGGAAGTCATATCCCGAGCCTACGAACAATTGAAATGATGGTCCCCTTATCTTCTGTTCAACACATTCATCGGTGTGTTCGCCATACACTTAGTGCGCCAGTTAAAGCGGGCGGAGGATGAAGTACCGACTGATGCGCCGCGTTCCTATTGAGTCGGAGGCGGACGAGGAACGCCAGCAGGCTCAGATCAGCGTGAGCAAAGGCGTGGGAAATTTTCGGTCGCTGTTCGTGAACATGTCGGGGGGCTAGAATCGCTATCCTATCTTTAACTATTTGTTTTTGAGTATTTGGAATTTAGATGTGTCGCATTTTTCGCACTTTTAGTCATGTTAGCAAAAGTTCTAGTCAGCTGTATGATGATGAGGGGGTTTGAAAAAAGTCGCTTATTCATATGAGATATCAACTCTTGGTATAAATGCATGGGAAGGGTGTTGGGCATGGAAAAAAGCTACTATTTGAAAAATCTAATTATTGGGCTGGTAATTTTTACGATTTGCGCATTCGTATTTAAATCAGATGCTGATGCAGCAGTATTTTTTTTGATTTATGGCATTAATGCGTTCTTGTTTCCGTTTGCCAAGCGTCTAGTCGAAGACTTGGTATTTCGTTATACATCTAAAGATTTTTGGAGGTCGGGCCCGTTAAGGACCGGTGCTGCAAATGGTGGGTATGCGCTTTTATATGGCTTTTATTTTGCGCTGGCTTTTCCACTTGGTTTATTGTTTTTTATAAGATTTTGTATTAAGAAAAAGTCTGCCATGTAGGCGGACTTTTTTATGGGGTTGCTATGGGAGTTTTGTTTTTCTAACTAATGCATCATAAATCAGAGCGCCCGTGGTAGCGATCAAGCGCCAGAGTGCCCAGAGGATTTGCTGCGATAAACCCAAGCACCTCACTAACTTGGGCTGTTGCTGCGACGTCAAGTAAAAACGGTGTCGGTAAAAACGGGGTCAGCCCCCTTTCTTCTCACTGTCGGGTCGCATGCCGGAGAATACGGTCGGGGTTTGGGGATGTTGAGAAGATTGATTGGGTTTATATGGTTGATGAGCTATGGCCGATTACGCGGTTGTTTTTCAGGTGAATGAAACTTTGCTTCTTGATAGAGGCTTCGGCTGAAAAATGGACATCGCCTAGAGGCTTACGATTGCGTGAATTTTTTTTGATAGAAGCTTTAGCACAGTAAAAGCGGGGTCAGACCCCTTTCTTCTCCGCGGTTAGGTGCGCTTTCTGCCACTGTCTCGGTGGCAGCGTATAAAAAACCGATTCAAAAAATGAGTGTGGACGTTTTGTGGACGTTTTGACGAAAACGAGACATAGGATTTCCGCCGTTTCCCAAACCCCAGAAACCACAAAGCCCCGCATTGCGGGGCTTTGAGATATGGTGCGGCACCAGGAGTCGAAAAGATCTTTAACTAACTGTAGTAGCGAGTTATTTTCTTGGTAGGAATTCCAGCTATCTCTAAAACTATCCTTTTCAATATTACTGCTGATTCGTTGTAGTATAAAAAAGAATAGTTTCAGGCTTCGCTTTTCAAAGCTTTGAATAGCTTAGCAGTAAAGCATCTATCTGTTTGCGCCTCTCTGATGTCTGCTCTTTAGTTAGCCGTCCTTCGACCTCTGCTGTGGTCAGAGATTGGGTGAGACGTAGAATTCCCTCTAAAGTGCGAGTTTTTCTATACTCTATGAGTCGCTTTCTTCTGATGTTAACCCTACTGCTTCGGTTTAAGTGCATTTTTTTTATCATGTACTCCACCGGCCCAGCTAATGCGGTGATGTGGCCTGTGTCTTCCACCTTTAAGAACTCATCAATATGACGCTCAAATCGATCAATGTAGCCGATTTTTCCTATAAAGGTCAGAGCGCCATCTTCTTTGGAGCAAGGCCAATCCGAAGTCTTTAGTCCATTGCACTTAGGGCATGATAGGTGTAGGTTGTATGGGTGCGTAGATAGTTTTTCAAAGTGTTCTTGAGGACGGAAATGATCTAGATGCATTTCGTCGCCGCCATGCTCGGTTACTGATATGTCACAGTAAACACATCGTTGTTGGCAGTCCTCGGAAATCTTTTCATAATTTGATCTGTAATCGGCATAAAAATCTTTACGATTGCTAAAATAGTCTTCGATCTTACGGCGAGAAAGTTTGGGGAAAAACATAGTGTTATTCGCCGCCCAATTTTTTTAATTGTTTTTCAATTTCCGCAAGCAGTTGTTCTTGTTTGCTCAGTTCTTCAGAAGGGACTATTGCCTCTGTAGTCAGTACTTGGCGAACCCGCAAAAAATCTAGTGCGTTGTATTCTTCGATTTCTTCCGGTGAAAGACTATCTTCTATGGATTTTTTAAGTAGCTCATCAAAACGAATATTTCTAGCGGATTTTATTTCATTGAATGAATTAATATGGCGACGCATTAGGATGGAGCATTCTTCTTTGTAAGCAGGCTGCTCAACCCTGCTTTTGTCTATTATATATTCAACCGAGCCAAATGGAGGCTCAATCAACCCCATTTCGCTGGTTAGAATGTATAAAGGAAGCTTTGCGTCTAACAAGCGTATAGCTGTGACAAGCTGAGAGCCCTTGTAATCGGCGCCAACTTCGACATGTAATTTTTCATCTATAACAATTGAAACTACTCTCTCGAATTTTTCAATTGTAGCTAACATGGCAGAAATGGTGGGAGATGGCTCTATAGCTAGCACGTCATATTCGTCGCCATAAATGTCTTGCAAAGTTCCTCGATACAAGATCCTTGACATTTTTTCATCGTCAATGAAAAGAATCACTTCCTTGCTTGTCATTTGTTCTTTCCTCTAACGGGGACTTTGATAGTGAACTCGGCCCCTCCTAAGTCACTATGCGCTGTCGCACTAATAGATCCAAGCATATGGTCTTCGACATGAGTCTTGACTATTGCAAGCCCCATGCCGGTCCCGATAACATTACCACGACCATCTCTTTTACCGCTATTCATCGGTATAAAAATCGACTCCTCAGTACCGGCTTCTAAGCCAATTCCTGAGTCCGTGTAAATGACAGTGATTTCTCCATCAGTTTCATATAGGTCTACACGGATAGTTGATTTTTGGCGTTGCTTTTGTGCTTCAATTGCCCAGATTGAGTTAGTCATGAAGTTTATGACTATGCTTTCCCAGTCTATTTCAAACGCAAAAACTTCGTAGGCAGCCCCGTCTGTATGATTAGTTATCTGAGACGAAACTCCCATTTTGTCAAGCGTGACAGAAAAGATCTCAAACACATATTTAAATACGTCTGAGATATTTACCTTTCTTCGAGTGCGTTTGTCAGGCTTAATATTCTCAATGGCAAACCTTGAGAAGTTGTCCACATATTTGGCCCCGTCCTTAGCAATTTGAATGCAATCTATAGGGGGGTCTAGTAGGCCATCAGGATTGTCTAGTTTTTCTAAATATGCCAATGCTCGAGTAGACCCATTTAGAGCAAATCCAGAGTGCTGTCGGACTTCATGCCCGAAGCTAATTGTGAGAATACCAATTGACGCCAAATTTGAAAGCGTATTTTTTTGCTCTTCTAGTTCTTTTTTCTCTGCACGCAATGCATCTAAATATTCTTGTTCGGCCTGACTTTGCTTGTGTCTAAGTGCTTCAAGATGGCTTAGGCGTTGAGCTACGAGCTGAGATGGGGAGAGCGATTTTTTCTTGTGTTTTTTCTTGCGACTTATAGAGGAGACCGTCTTTTTTAGGTCCTCTATTGCATTTTCTACGTCTTCGTTTGATTTGCTTAAAATTCTTGCAAGCTCAGTAGATAGGTCTAGCTTCCCATCGCTGCTAGCATCTTTTTGTACAAGCGTCTCAAAGGTCTCAATAACCTTTAGTAAGAATGTACGTAACTGAAAGAAAGCGCTGTTTTCTACTATGCCTTCTCGGTTTGCTTGGTCGTTGAGAATAGCATTAGTTTCTCGAGAAATAAGTACTGAGCCTACTATCTGGTTTGGGCCTATTTTCCAACCTAGTTGGGAAAGACCCCCTGGACTGGAAACTTTCCTCAAGCCAATGTCAAGCCAGTCACCCTTGCCTGAAGGCTCGCCATAAGGGCGGACTCGAAAGTGATCTCTGTAAAGTCGAACGCCTTGGTTAAGGCGCATAAACTCCCTGAAGTTTCTAACCTTAAGATTGAGCTTGCTAAGGTTTTCAGTATCTTGCGCTAAATAGTAAAACTCGAATTTTACTGGGCCGAAAAGAGGAGCGGAGCCGCTATTTTTTAACCAGGAGCTCCATGCGATCGGTTCCTGTAAGATGTCGAGTTTTTGCTGGTTATTGGTGTAGCACGCTTCTACGTTGCCATTAGAATCGACAGTGGCTTTGACTTTCCAACGGGCTGCGCTAAGAAATTTCTCTGAGTTCAATGACTTATCGACTTGACTCTCACCCTTCCTTATTTTTAGCCTGATAGAGAACTCATTTTCAGCTTGAAATGGAGAGGTTAAAAGCCTCAGTTCATTTTCTAGAATATCTAGGAAGTTTTGGTCCCATTCATCCTTGAGACCAATGAGAACCATCCGTGTCCCACTGCTCTCAGGGTTAGAAAAAACGCTACCATATTTATCCGTGATAGGTAGGTCTACTTCATAAATTGGATGTTTTATTTCAGATAAGGATTTATTGGTTTTCTCAAAGCGTTTCCAGTCAATATTTAGCTGTATAGCTTTGGTCATTTCTTTGGTTTTGCTATAAAGCACTAATTTTTTGCAAAGGCGATCAATGCCGAGACGGCCCAGGCCCTTTGCACCGGTTAATACCCTACATTTCTCGGTAGAGCGCTCTACTACTGACTTATTGTCAGTGCCGATTTTCAACCAATGCCCTAGCAACGTTTCGGGATCCATCCCGCTACCATTGTCATCTATTACTAGGGTTGAAACAGAATTTTCTCTTAAGTGGAAATCTAAGGTCACATGATCGGCATCCGCATCGTAAGAGTTTTTTATAAGCTCTGATAATGCAACTGTCGAACTGGAGATGCTTTCGCGACCAAGCTGCAGAGTAACCCTAGCAGAAAACTCAAACGGCTTTTCATCGACGAGGGTCCTTTTAATCATATTGAGTCACCATAATGGTATGTCCTTGACTACTCCCACCGTCAGATGGCGGCAACGGATTCTATTGTTAATAAAATCATTTGTGCGTTTAGATTTTAAAACTTCTACTAGCCTGTCGCAGTCCTCTAGGCTATTGGATCTAGGTTTTACGACAATAAGATGGTTTTCAACTGCCACGGGAAATGATTCATTTATTATTGCTGCAGATGCCCGGAATTTGTCCGAGGGGCTAGAAGTGCGTCGAATTACTACGAACGGTGGGTCAATCAGCCTTCCTTTAAAGTTTCGCATTTCCGAAAGATTGGTTATTGAACTCCAAAGTGGCGTATTTTTGGAATGCGCGTAAGGCGAAGATGGGCCTTCAAGAGGATCGCGATATGCTACTAATGGCCCAATGCAAACATCGTAATGCTCAGAAATAGAGGAGCTTCTGCATTGTTTTGGAAACCAAATGATAGTTTGGTTCTGGGGGCGTTTAGCGGAGCCGTGTATTAGAAATACATCAATATCAGTTTTCTCATTGAAGCGACCAGCTATCTCAGCGTGGCCGTCAATATTTGTTTCGACAAAATCACGCCAGTTTTGATAGCGACTCCCTGATCGTAAAACGTCAGGTAGTATTGCGCTTATTGCGCAATTAGGCGGAACGCGACGTAGATAGTGATCGAAAACAACGCCGGCCGCATTGACTTTGCCTATCCTCCAATAATTCTCTCGAGGGGAGTCCCAACTCGAAAATGGAGGATTCATTAGCAAATGTGTCGTTCTGCACAAATCCTGAGCAGTGACGGACATGGCATCTTTTACTACGATTTTTGATAGTAAAAATTGTGCCTCATCAATCGTACAGTCTTTAATGACTCCACGGTTTAATGCTTCGAGCACAAGGCGTAGTTTTGTAGCTCGAATAAAGGATTCGTGAATGTCGAATCCTACGAGAACTCTTCCCCATAGGCGTAGAGTTTCAGATAGATACTCTTTTACCTCTAGCCTTCGAGAAAATTCAATTAGCAGGTTTCCAGTGCCGCATGTTGGGTCGAGAACTATTGAATCTAATGAAATAGGTGTGTTGAAGGCAGCTACGGCGCAGGTGGAAAGCTCTTGGCCAGTGAAAAAACTCCCAAACTCTCTCATTTCATCGATAGACAGGAAAGTTCTCAGCACGGAGTCAGCTGAGTCAAGGTTGACCAGCTCAGCTAGCGCTTCTCGGTCAATAGTGTCGATTATTGAGTCGAAAAAATTTTCAAGGGCGTGATTGTGAGGATTAAATTTATTCATAGCGCTGCTTTTCTAAATCTCGAATAAAAGCATCCAAAAAGTTTTGCATGTTAGCACATTTTTAAGCGGCCTCCTAGAGTTGGCGTTAATTGCCATCTCGCTAATACGATATTCAATGTTCACAGATTTTTGCTTGAGCCGTGATTGTCAGCAAAGTGGGCCTCATGCGCTTTAAGTTTATTTATATGAGGCGTGAGTATCTCCTCATTGCGCATAGCCTGCCCGAAGATTACGAAGTCGAAACCGGCGTGTCCATGGTCAGTTTGGTCGGTTGCTATTGCTTATGATTAGGCCATCAGCAAACCATTTCTTTTGGACCGTTTCTGGTCGATTGCTGATAGTGGTGACTAATAACATCAGTTCCGGCTCAGAGATAGAAAGCCCATGACTTGTCTAGTCGACGAGCGAGCAGCCGGACCGTTAGCAGGTAGTAGTACCGTGTCGCCTCACTGCGGTGGCTCATGTGGTGCTCGAGAAACCAAGCCACATGTTTTCTCTGCCAACCCCAAGGCGTTTCTTGCAGCCAGCGTTCTGCAATTTCAGCCTGGATGATTTTCGCCTGCCGCACATGGCGTTGCCGAGTTGCGTGCGAGCCTGTCAGCACAGCAGCCAAGAACAGCTCCATGTCGAATTTCTTGCTCATACCCGCCCATCAATGTAGGCCGCGACGACGTCAGTTCGACCGTGCCCCAGCTCATAGCTGATTTGCTCTCGCGCCTCACGATCCAGGCACCGAGCTACCTGGCAACATTGACCACCGTTGATAGGTGCGCGGTGCTGGGTGATTTGCTCGTAACGCTCACATGCGTACGCCGCTCGTAGTTCATGGAAGCCTTTGAGGTTGTGTGCATGGAGGGTGACGCGCGCAGGACGGATGATTTCCTGCAAAACGTTGAGGTAGCTTTCGTGTGGCGCAATCAGATTGCGGCAACCCACAGGCGACACCTGCTCTGCAAATCCAAGCGCCTCGTGAACATGGTTATCCACCCCGATCCACCGTGGTGCGGAGGCACCGGCGCGCCCCCCTTTGGTACCGTCCTGGATGTTAATTTTGCCGAACTCTTTAGCCTCACGACTTAAACGTGGGAGGTCCGCCAAGATGGCCTCACGCAAGCGCATGCCGGTTGCTCTCGCCAACAAAACAATCGCTGCAGCCCGTAGCTGATGATTGTTGCAAAGTGCATCGATGATCTGCTTAACCTGTTCGCGGTCTTGGCCTTGCGGCACCGAGTGTCGAACCCCGGTGCGCTGCATACCCAGCGTCTTGCTCGGGCTGGGCAATTTCACGTACTGATCACCGCGAAGCGCTGCCATGGTTCGGTTAACGCTGGACAGCCGATTTTGTGCGGTAGCGATGGCGAGATCGCTGCGCTCAACCAGGTGACGCAGATGCTCCGCGTAATCCAGCAAGGTCTGCCGATCAATCTGCCGTGCGTCATTAAATCCCGGGCCATCCTCCGACCGACACCAGCGCACGAACGCCTGCCAACGATCGCTGTGCGCTTTGACCGTGCCGTAATGCCCGCCACCAAACAGATCTTTTAGCGCTTGCGGCCCGGCATAACTCAGTTGTCGGCCATAGCGCAAAATTGCGCCCATCCCGTCTACCTACGAGTGCCATTTTCGGACTCCTCTCGAAACCAAACCGTTGAAGCTTCCCCACGTCATCCCGCCAAGAATGTTGAGTGTTATCAGGGATTAAGGCCCCTGCGACCTGTGAGGGTTGTCCACTAACGCGGGACTGACGGCTCTTTACGACCGGGAGCTTGGGCATCTCATGATCTGGCCTCCTGAGCACTTCCGCAGAAGTGGGCGGGTGGAGGCTGCACTGGCTGACGAGACCGGCGCCGCGAGATCCTGAGTCGGGTGAAGGCAGTGAAGCGATGACCGGGGCGTGCCTGACTGTCAGTCAGGTGCAG
>Ga0308159_1004063_pt1 | contig 13788 bp, 16 predicted proteins | sample PhyCR1_FD_201040 | JGI IMG/M metagenome (GOLD analysis project Ga0308159, IMG submission 201040) | Phyllosphere microbial communities from UC Gill Tract Community Farm, Albany, California, United States - DLSLC.R1 | ecosystem: Host-associated > Plants > Phyllosphere > Unclassified | place: USA... | reverse complement strand
GCCAAAACCTGGAGCTTTAACTGCTACAACTTTTAACGAACCACGGATTTTGTTAACTACTAAGGTAGCTAAAGCTTCACCATCTAAATCTTCGGAAATGATAACCAATGGTTTACCAGTTTGAACAGTTTTTTCCAAAACAGGCAACAATTCTTTCATGTTGCTAATTTTTTTGTCGTAGATTAAAATGTAAGGATTATCTAATTCAGCTTCCATTTTATCTGCATTGGTAACAAAGTATGGAGATAAATACCCTCTATCAAATTGCATACCTTCTACTGTCTTAACTTCAGTTTCAGTACCTTTTGCTTCTTCAACGGTAATAACACCATCTTTACCAACTTTACCCATTGCCTCAGCAATCAGTGCGCCGATCACCTCATCATTATTAGCTGAGATAGATGCAACTTGTTTGATTTTGTTATTGTCTTCACCAACAGTTTGAGATTGCTCTCTTAAGTTAGCCACAACAGCAGCAACAGCTTTATCTATACCGCGTTTCAAATCCATTGGATTTGCACCAGCGGCAACGTTTTTAATACCAGTAGTGATGATTGCCTGAGCTAAAACAGTAGCAGTAGTTGTTCCGTCACCAGCAATATCAGCTGTTTTAGAGGCTACTTCTTTAACCATTTGAGCGCCCATATTTTCAACCGCATCTTTCAATTCGATTTCTTTAGCAACCGTAACACCATCTTTAGTGATCGCTGGAGAACCGAATTTTTTATCGATAATTACGTTACGGCCTTTAGGTCCTAACGTTACTTTCACTGCATTTGCTAGAATATCAACGCCTCTTTTCAGGGCATCACGAGCTTCTACGTTATATTTTACTTGTTTTGACATTTGATTTAAGATTTTAGAATTACGATTTACGATCTATTAAATCGCATTTACTTATGACTTTTAACTTTCTACTTTTAACTTTAATTACCCTACTACAGCGTAGATATCGGTTTCACGCATGATTAAATAGTCTTTACCTTCGTAAGGAAGCTCAGTACCGCCGTATTTACCATAGATAACAACATCTCCAACTTTTACAGTTGCTTTTTTACCTTCAGCATCTTCTTCAGAAACAGATACTACAGTTCCTTTTGATGGTTTTTCTTTAGCGGTATCAGGGATATACAAACCCGATGCAGTTTTCTCTTCTGCGGCAGCTGGTTCTACAATTACTCTGTTCGAACTGCCAGCAATTGGTTTAAGGTTTAACGCCATAACTTTTATTATTTTTTATTTTGATTTGAGTTTTTTAACTACGCATACAATTAACACTTTTTATGCCAAGTGGCTGTCAGGGACAAATTTTCACTCGTCCTGTCAAAATATAAACAAATTGAGAATATTTGGTGTCAGCTTGGCAGGACGAAATTGGTGTTAATTGTCAAATCAAGTGATAGGCTTTCATCATGGTGAGGTTAAGGCAATCTTGATGCGATCTGTTTATAATGAGAGTTGCAGGATGCCTTCGTGCTCATAATTATGGAAATGCGCCTGGAATGCAGGGTCCTGATATTAAAACGTGATGAATTGAGCTTAAAAAACATTTATTTGAGCGATCTTTACCACAAATAAGCGGTCAAGCCCAAACCAAAAGTAATGTGGTTAAACTTTACTTTCTCCATACCTTGGTTTTTGAAGGTGTAATTACCAGACGAATTTATTTGATCGATTATATCGACTGTAAAGTCATTATCGGAGTCGAAATAGCTGAGGTAAGCTTTTACACCAAGGTTTCTCTTTATCTGTTTTTGTATCCCTAAACCCGCCGACCAGCTGAAGGCAGATTCGGGCTTGTAGCGAAAGTATGGCAACTCTTTTCCCAGAAATAAATCTTGATATCCTTCTTTGATGTTTAAAATTACTTCACCTTGTGCACCTGCCGACGTGCCTGCATTCAGTTTTCCGGTGATAAACCAGTTTTTAGCCAAGGGAATACTAAAGTAAGGACCGACATGGATATATCGAATGCCCATTGGTTGGGTATAGAAGCCATCACTCACAGTTTGTATATCAGGATCTTCAAAATCCAGTTGGTCATCATTCATTGGGAAGCTAGAGAAAGCAAACTCTCCACCAATACCTACATTTTTAGAGAAAAACCATGCGCCTTCCAAACCAAAATTAAATCCGGTTTTAGCAAAGAGGTCACTGTTTTTATCTGTTAAATCTTTGCTTAACGCTTCGGCATAACCCAAACGGAGCTCAATAAAGCTAGGCTTTAAATTCACCGGAACCGGATTATTGTTAAGCTTAATATGCTCGCCATGTTCTTTAAAAATTTTATCGGCAATAACATAGCCCACCTCTGTCGATAAAACTCCAATACCTGCTCCGGCCAAAACATCCGAAATCCAATGGCGATTATTTAGTTCTCTGCCGACAGCTGTAGCCGTTGCTGTGGTATAAGCACCAACGCTGTACAAAGGCGAACGAAATTGGCCATATTCCTTATGCAGAAAAGTGGCATTCATAAAAGAGTTTGCAGTATGGCCCGAAGGGAAGGAATTTCTGGTGCTTCCATCTGGTCGCTCTACTTTAGCCGTGTATTTTACGGTATTTACTACCGATGCCATAATTACAGCTGAAAAAGCGTAGGATACTAACGCCCTCCCCATTTTATGCTTTCCCTTTACACCAGCTCCATTTAAGGCAAAAACTGTGGCCACAGGTGCATATTGAAGATAATCATCATAGTGATAACGGAAAGTTGGTAAATAACGGTTTCGAAATTCACGCACATCTTTTCTAATTCCCCAGGTAGCTGCGCTGCCTGCAAGCAGTAGTGCCGGAACAGCAGAAATACGAACCGCCTTCGATTTAAAAAAATTGTCTTTTACAATGCTACTATCTAAAACTTCTATTTGCTGAGCAACGGCATGTTGGGTTAAAACAAGAAGGAGTACTGTAGTTAAAACTTTTGAGTAGCGTTTTTTCATTTTAGTAAGCTGAACTGGGAATCTCTAAATTAAAGATACAGATTTTGCAACTTAATGGAATTACATCTCGCTTTTTTGCTAAGTTTGGGGGGCTTTTTTTAAGGTAAAACTTGCTAAATCGTCAAGAGAAACCTATTTCAAACTGGCTAAGTCGGCGGCCCCTCATCCTTTTAAAGCTGCGCAGATTAGTTATAAAAAATCCAGGGGCTACTTTAATGCTCCTGTTGGATTCGAACCCTTATCTACTATAGTTTTGATGTTTCCCTTCAGATCCGAAAAGTAGATTTTGCTTTGGATATACGGCTTTTCTCTGCCGCTATAAAAAATCCTGTCATCTGCAGTTACGAAAATATAGGGAACATTAACTCCTTTTGGCAAAAGTCGCTCGACCTTTTTGCTGGAAATATCCAGGATGTAAGCGGCTTCGCTTGGTCCAGTTGAGCCATCAGGAGCGACGGAATTGCCTGCGTTGAAAATGAGTTTTTTGCCATCTTTTGAATAGAAGAATCGGTTACTGCTGGAAATTGAAAAATCCTTGCCAATCATATCAGCAATCGCCCTGGAATCAACTAATTTTCCATCAACACTAAACGTATAAAGGTTTTTTAAATCATGTGCCACCAACTCCTTTTCGTTTTTCCATGTTGGTGAATAGAGGTTTATTGCCGAAGCACTGTCCAACATCACATAACCCGTATTGTCTGCTTTAATTACACCAACTTTCCAAAGGTTTTTACTGCTAAAAATGTTAAAAGCAATTGCATTTCCATTCGGCGACCACATGGCTTGGTAGTAATTGATACTGTTAACCTGCAACTTCGATTGACTTTTGTTTTCTAAGTCGGCAATCCAAATCGTCCTCTTGCCTGTTGTGTCATTCACTGTGTAAGCTAGCTTGTTTCCATCTGGTGAAATAGCTGGGTCCGTAGCGCCTCCGAAGGATATTTGTTTCATGGTATCGATACTCGTGGCTACAATTTTTTCTCCATCCTGGTAAGCCAGAGCAAAATTCTTATTGCTCAGAGAAATGCTATCCAACATAGCTGTTGATTCCGATTCTTCATTTTTATTTGAGGTGCATGACGCAAAACTAGCGAGGCAAAGGATAATTATGGTTGCAAAACGTGATTCAAATCTTATCATATACAATTTTACGAATTGTTTTAAACAAAGCGGGCCCGAGTTTTTTGAAAACCCGGACCTGCTGTCTTTTATGATTTTATTTAGACCTAAATCTTCTTTTTATCAGCGTATCCAAACACCTTTTGTAGTAAAGTTGTGCTACGTGAGCTTAAATTACCTCTTATTTTAAGTTCTTCTTTAGCAACTTCAATAAATAAACCATCAATCGCTTTTTGGGTAACGTATTCTGTGAGGTTTGTATTTACCGGTTTTACTAAAGGAAGTCGGTTATATTGCGAGGTTAAATCAGAATAGTATTTAGTGGCATTAACCTTGTTTAAGCTCGTGGTTACTATCGGACTAAATTTTTGCATCAATTGTGCCGTGGTCACACGTTTAAAGTAAGTGGTCGCCGCGTCGTTGTTTCCTAATAAAATATTAGTAGCATCTGCCAATGTCATTTGTTTTATTGCAGATATAAAAATTGGTTTGGCTTCAGTAGCAGCATCTTCAGCAGCACGATTTAAACTGGTGATTACGTTATCGCAAAGTTTGTTCAGGCCAATTCCTCGCAAGGTTTTCTCGACCTTTTTTGCTTCGGGAGGCATTAGAATTTTTACCGCTAAATTTCCTAAGAAACCATCTTTCGCCGATAGTCTATCGGCACCTGCAGTAACGCCAATTTGCAAAGCCTCTTTGATGCCCTGGCCAATTTCAAACGTACTCGGTGTGCCAGTTGCGCTTGTTGTGTTCGCTGGTTTTTCGGTAATGATTTTAAAAATGTCGCTTAATTTAATCTGTGCTTTGGCGTTAAAATTGGAAAATAATATTAATGTTAGGGATACAGTTAAAATATTGATTCTTTTCATCGTCTGTGTTTGGCTTTTTAAAGCAAAATGACTGCCACGAATTTTAGCAGCTTAATTGTTGCGGAGATAAAGGTCTGATCCTAGGATTAATTTTAAATTCATCAAAGTAAAATCGAAAAAAAATAAACCCCGATTGTAAAAACAATCAGGGTCTTTGAAATATAATAGACGAAACTTAATTTACTGCGATATCTTTTGCAGGCACATTCGTTTCGGGATTTTTAGGCAGAATAATTGTCAAAATACCATCGGCATATTTCGCTGTTATCTGATCAACGAGAGCTTTTCCATTTAAAGCAAATGCTCTTTCAAAAGCACCATTGCTAAATTCTCTTCTGCTGAAGTTTTTTTCGCTTTCTGCCGGTTCTTCGTTCGGGGCGTAAGAAATGGTTAAAACATCGTTTTTGGTTAATACTTTCAGGTATTCTTTTTCCAGGGCAGGAGCAAAAACGTAGATAGTGAACTTATCATCAGTTTCTTCAATGTTCGCCGGCACACGTCGGGTACCATTCCCAAACATCTCGTGTGCATGGTGGGCAAACCTTCCATGGTGGTGTCTACCAGATCTTGCGCCTCTTGTTCCGCAACTGTTATTTATTTTGCCTGTATGGCATCTATTTTCGTTGTACATGTTATTAAAATTAATTTTTATTAACTCGAGATCATTTGCTGGGTTCTCGAAATACCCAGTAACTGTGTAATGATGTTGGCATAAGGATAGGATGGAGAAAAAACGGCGTAATCGAATTTTAATCCACGTATCTGCACCACGATGTCATCAATAAACTTCATTGGCTCAAGCAACGCACTTATCAAACCAGATTTAGGTTTTTCATCTTCCGAATTTGTTCTGAAGATATTTAACTCCTCATTATAGGCTTTAAAATCTGCTCCAATATTTTCAATCGGCGACTTAAATTCCTGAGCACCGAAAAAAGTAACTTTTTCTCCTTTGGTAATCAACTCGCTTGCAAAACCTAAAATAGGATTAACATCATTTTGAGAGGGACTGCTTAAAACTAAAACCTGCGACATCTGCTTACTGATTTAAACTATCAATTGGAGTAATCACGCTATTAACTGCTTTCCGGTTGTGATGGCCAAAACCGTGGTTTTTGCGGTGTGATTCGCAATCGTTTTCCCGGTAATTCCTGTTCTTGAAATCTAACCGATCCGGATATCCGTTTTGAATGGCCAACACATTCAAGCTGTAAAAGGTTGCACCTGCTACAACCATGGCTAATAATATTCTAAACGCTTTCATGGCTTAGTAATTGATATTGATGTGATTTGTTGGGCCGTTTCCTTGAATGTTTGGTTTGTACCATTGATTATCAATGGGTACAATTGGCGAGTAATTTGAATTAAACTCTTCGAATCGATCTGCGAGGTGACGACGACGGCGACCGAAAATCATTTTGAAGAACAGACCGATAACGATCAATCCCAATATAAACTTGAATATGAAGGGCACGAAAAATACGGCTGCGCCAAGTAAAATTCCGAATGCTATAGCTTTAAATATTTGTTTCATTTTTTGATTATTTAATAGGGTAGACGGCGGTGATTTATTTTTACTTTAAATAATTTGTTTCATGCCATGATTGGTGTTGGCTTGTCTAAACAACATTTGAGAAGGTCGTTAATAATGAATTGGAAAGCTCCTCGCTGAATAGCATCCCTTTGGGACAAAGAGGTTAAAACAAAAAAATCCAGCTTTTCAGCTGGATTAAAATTATTCTTTATTTCGATGCCCCCATCCTCCGCAACGGCGGCGGTATTCTTCTTTAAACCTGGCCCTTTCTTCCTCATTCATGCTATCCCACTTCGAGCGCATTTCTCTGGCTTTTTCGCGAAAACGGTTGTTGCTACCACCCTTATTAAAATTGCCAAACAACAAGCGGCAAAGGACCAGTAAACCCAATGCCTGCCAGAAATTTAATTTACCGGCATGTACCACTTCTGGTAAAATCCAGTTCCATAAAAACATTACAACATAGCCTAAGGCCGCTGCAATTAGCGCTACAACAGGGATAAAGAAAAAAAATTTCTTGCCTTTACTAAACTTTCTATTTCTCATTTCCTATTCAATTAATAGTTAATAAATTCTTGATATAAATTTTGCAAACGGCTACGCAAATGTTTCACTGCATAACCCTTTCTTGATATTAAAGTCTTAATGTTTTCGCCGGTTTCGTCGGCCATTTCTTGAAAAGTGCGTTCTTCCAATTCATTCTGGATAAAAACATAACGCTGGTTTTCCGGTAATTCTTTGAGCGCTAGAAATAGCTGATCCCAGAAAAGCTTTTTCAAGCCTTCCTGCTCAGGAGAATAGGCATCGGACAATAAAATTTCCTTAAAATTGATTTCCCCATCCTCCCCTTCGAAAGTAAAATCTTCCAAATGATCTTCTTTCTGCTTTCGGTATTTATCCGTGATCTTGTTTCGGGCAACGCGGTAAAGCCAACCACTAATTTGCTCTATGGCACCAGCTTCTGGCTGATTGCTTAACTGGTACCAAACATCCTGCAAAATATCTTCCGCGTCCTCATCGGTATTCACCCGCCCGCGGATGAAACTGAATAAGCGTTTCCCATAGTTGGAAACCGTAGAAATAATATTTAAAGATTCGTTTGTTGGCAAAATTATGGGGGTTATAAACCAGTAAACGGATGAGTTTGCATATTACTTTAAATTACGCTCATTATTTAAAAAAAAATTAATTCAAAAAAAAAGCTTTCCCTTTTGAGGAAAGCTTTTTGAAATATTATAGTCTAAACTATTTTTTAGTCGTGTCAGTTGTAGCTGGTTTTGCCGGAGCAGTGTTGTTTAATGATCCACCAAGTGGCGATGGAGCTGGTGTTTTATCCAAACGCTCTTGAATAGCAGAGTTTCCTACAGCTGTAGCGCCACCGCCATTTTTAGTAATTGTAGTAATGCCTAAGGTTAAAATCACAATGGCAGCTAGTAAAACCCACGACCCTTTTTCTAAAACATCGCCCGTACGTTGAACCCCAAACATGTTGCTTGTGCCACCGCCCGTTGCTAAACCACCACCTTTAGGGTTTTGTATTAATACAAATAAGCCTAAAGCTATACACACAACAATTAATAAAATGATTAAAAAGGTTACCATGGTAATATTATATTTTAAAATTTCTTTTCTATAGATTGGATAAGGTCGGCAAAGTAACGGCTTTTTTCTGGATATTTCAAACTTAATTTTTTATAAGTATCTATGGCCTTGTGATAAAGCATTTGCTCGATGTAAATTTTCGCCAAAGTTTCCGAAACGAGGTCGTAGTGATCTTCTGCGCTCTTTTTTGCCTTGTTTTCGTTATCGATTTGTTCTGGCTTCGGTGGTTTAATAGTAGGGTCTTCCTTCAAAAACTTCTCGATAATTTCAGCGCCTTTGGCATCTTTAACTTCTGGGGTAGGGTATTCTGCTAAATGATCTGCTACTTCGAAAGGAGTTTGAATATGGAAGATGTGCTCCACATATTGCTGCTGAAATTCTGCTCTTTCCTGCTGCTGGTTAGTTTGCTGCTGTTTGTGAGCTAAATTTGGCCGAGGTTGCGCATAAGGCTGGAATATCTGTTCGTGCTCTTTTCTTGTTTTGGCCAACCACCACAAAAATGTGTAAGGAAGTTGATCATCATCGTACTTAGAAACACGGTGAATTTCCGGTTCATCGGGAGTGACGGTTTCGATTTGTGGCGGCTCAGGAACAACATCTGTACTTAGTTTCTGTTCAAAAGCAAAGAAGTCCGTTGCAGCTACGCTTTCAATAAAGTTATTTTCATCTGCAGGCAACTCCAATAAATGGCTATCGATTCCAGGCAAATTTTTTGGCGTTTCTATTTCCGAAGGTGGAACAATCTCAGTTGCTGCTGTATTTTCATCTTTAATCTCTTCAGAAATTAATTCTTCTTCAACAATTTCTTTCCCGATGATCTCTTCTTCCGCTTCGGCAATGGGTACTATATTCAAGATATGAAATAAGGTATGCCCCTTAGTATACAAAGCCGCTTTAGGAACAAACGATGCCTCTGCCTTGGCAAGTAACAAGTGGATGGGTTGTGCATAGGGAAACTGCGCTGCCATTTCTTTCAACATCGGCACATGCGCTAATCCAACCTTTCCGGGTTGAGCAAGTAAATCTGCCAGTAGTTGTTTGTTATCCATTGTTGAGGTTTGTCGCTAAGTTAAAAAATGTAAGCGGTTTTTAAGAAAAGATTACGCTGTGAATTGGATATTTACCACTGCGCAAAAGCCCTGTTAAAAATATCTTCGGTAAGTTGTTTGTTAATTTGATCAAGTGCATTTGGTAAAGCAGCTTGAATGGAAGCCCCATTTAAAGGAAAATCGAAGAATTTAGTAAAGCTTTCTTCAAAACTTTCTTTTTCCTTCCCAGCTACGTTATTTACGTATTTCACGGATACAGTTACGGTTAATCGGTTAGCGCCTGCAGTTGGTGTAGAGCTTGATTGCAATGCAACGGGCTTAATATCGTAACCTGTGATTCGTCCTTCAAAAATAGCATCAGCTTCAGTAGTGGAAACACTCAGGTTTGTTTGGTTCCGAATTCTTGTTTTTAGCGCTTCAGTTAGCTGATTATTTAGATTTGGAACAACAAGTGGCGCATTATTTTCAAAAGTACGCACAATAACCGTTTTTAAACCTTCGGTTGATGCACCACTAAACTTATAGGTGCATGAGCTTAAAGCAGCAATGAGTAGGAAGGCAAATATTTTGATTTTCATTAAATTGAAGATTTAGGTTGTTGCAAGCTTTTTATAAGTTCAACTCTTTAATTTTTCTGTATAAGGTTCTCTCTGATATGCCTAACTCTTGAGCGGCGAACTTGCGTTTGCCTTTATGTTTTTTCAACGCTTTCTTGATCAAATCAGATTCTTTATCAATTAGTGATAAGGATTCTTCAACTTCTTCGGCTTCGTGGGCAAAATAATCGCCGTTATTATTGTTGTTACTGCCGTTGTTATTATTGCTTTGGGTAGGCTGTTGGATAGTAAAGCCATGTTCCTGTCCGGATGGGAGCTCCACATCTCTGTAAAGTTGGTTGATGTACTGCGGATTATCAGCTAAAACGGTTGCCGTATTGCCACCATGCTGGATAATTTCAGCCACTAACTTTTTAAGTTCAACCATATCTTTTTTCATATCGAAAAGCACTTTATACAGAATATCTCTTTCTGTAAAATCTTCTTTCGATTGAGAATTGATCGCCATTGGTAAATTGCTTCCGGCCTCATTTGGAATATAGTTTAAAATGGCTTGTCCGGTTACATTTCTATCCTTCTCTAGAACGCAAATTTGTTCTGCAATATTTTTCAGCTGGCGAACATTTCCTGGCCAACTGTAATTGGTTAAAATCTGTACAGCTTCAGGCTCTAAATGTAAGGCCGGACTGCGGTATTTATCACTAAAATCGGCAGCGAACTTTCTAAATAAAAGATAAATATCTTCTTTACGCTCTTGCAGCGCAGGAATACGTAAAGGAACTGTGTTTAAACGGTAGTATAAATCCTCACGGAATTTGCCGTTTTTTACACGATTGTAAACATCAACGTTGGTAGCGGCAATAATTCGAACATCCGTTTTTTGTACTTTCGATGAACCTACACGAAGGTATTCACCACTTTCTAAAATTCTTAATAAGCGGGCTTGAGTACCCAGTGGCAATTCAGCAACTTCATCCAAAAAAATGGTTCCGCCGTTGGCTACTTCAAAGTAACCTTTGCGGGCCTCGTGTGCTCCGGTGAACGATCCTTTCTCATGTCCAAAAAGTTCTGAATCGATGGTGCCTTCAGGAATGGCACCACAGTTTACGGCAATGAATGCGCCGTGTTTGCGGGCGCTCATTTGATGGATAATTTGCGAAAAAACCTCTTTACCGCTTCCACTTTCGCCAGTAATCAATACCGACATATCCGTTGGTGCTACCTGGCTTGCAATATCTATAGCACGATTAAGCAAAGGTGAATTACCTATAATGCCAAAGCGTTGTTTAATATTTTGTGTATCCATTCTTTAAGGTTGAAAGTTAAAGGTTAAAAGCTGATAGTCCTTATTCGCATAACAACGCTTTGAAACCTCACTATAATCAATAACTTTTTTATTTTGTATAGGTTTGAATCAGTACCAGCAATTTAGTTAATGGTTGTCATGCAAAAACATAACCCGCAACTAGTGATAGGCAATTAACTAAACTACTCTTCCAATCAGCGTAGCTGAAGTACATCTTTCGATATAAACGTTTGCATATTGCCCAGGTGTAATACCTTCAACAGCTGGAAAAATAGCCATTGCACCGCTATCTCCGCGTCCGCAATAATCCAAGTCAGATTTTTTTGAAGTTCCTTCGATCAAAACCCGGATCGTTTTTCCCACCCATGCCTGTAAACGCATTAATGAGTGCGCCTGTTGTTTGGCTAAAATTTCTGCTAACCTGCGTTTTTTTACTTCTTCCGGAATATCGTCTTCTAGCTTACGGGCAGCTAAAGTTCCTGGGCGTTCAGAGTAGGTAAAGTTATAAGCAAAGTCATACTCTACATAATCCATCATGCTTAATGTTTCCTGATGCTCTTCTTCCGTTTCTGTACAGAAACCCGCAATGATATCGGTGGAAATTGCACAGCCTGGAATAATTTTTTTTATCGCATCGATACGATTGATATACCATTCGCGGGTGTAGGTTCTATTCATCAATTCTAACACACGTGTATTACCCGATTGAACAGGCAAATGTATGTAATTGCAAATGTTATCGTATTTGGCAATAGTGTATAGAACTTCGTCGGTAATATCTTTTGGGTGAGAAGTAGAAAACCGAACCCTTAAGTCAGGATTTACCAGAGCGGTTTGTTCTAAAAGTTGAGCAAAGTTCACAGTTTCAGTCCCATCCTCTGAAGTCCAGGTGTAAGAATCTACGTTTTGACCTAGAAGTGTTACCTCGCGATAGCCAGCCTCAAATAATGATTTTGCTTCTTCGATAATGGAGTGTGCATCGCGGCTACGTTCGCGGCCACGGGTAAAAGGCACAACACAAAACGAACACATATTGTTACAACCTCGGGTAATGGAAATAAAGGCAGTTATTCCATTGCTATTCAGGCGCACCGGACTAATATCTGCATACGTTTCCTCACGAGATAAAAGTACATTAACAGCTTTGTGGCCACTTTCTACCTGCTCAATTAAATTTGGTAAATCACGGTAAGCATCTGGCCCAACCACTACATCTACCAAACGCTCCTCTTCTAAAAATTTAGATTTTAAACGCTCGGCCATGCAGCCCAAAACACCAACAATTAATTTAGGATTGCGGCGTTTTTCTACCCCAAACTGCGAAAGACGATTTCTAACTCTGGTTTCTGCGTTTTCACGAATAGAACATGTATTTATAAAAATAACGTCAGCTTGATGATAATCTCCAGTGGTTTCAAATCCGGTTTCTGAAAGAATGGAAGCAACAATTTCGCTATCAGCGAAGTTCATGGCACAACCATAGCTCTCAATGTATAATTTGCGTGCGTCGGCTTTTACAGGAACATCTAAAATTAGTGCTTCTCCTTGTCTTGCTTCGTCATGCGTTTTATCTGGTATTTGTAAATCGATCATTCTTTAAAAAGATTTTGGGGATTGCAAAAATACACAAATATATTTAAAAGTGACAAATTGGCACGTTTAGTTTGAATGTTTACAAAAGAATTGGAAATGGTTATTCGAGCTTAGCGTATAATAATTTAGGACTCAATTCTTATCCAATTTTTTGGAGGGTGAAAGCGAAAGTAGTTCCTATTCCTGGAGTGCTTCTTACCGAAATGGTTTGCTGATGAGCTTCCAGAATGTGTTTTACAATGGCCAGGCCTAAACCCGTTCCTCCAACTTCTCTAGCCCTGTGGGTGTCGATTCTATAAAAACGCTCAAAAAGACGAAGGAGGTGTTTTTCCTCTATTCCAATGCCATTATCAGTTACTTCTATCAAGAACTGATCATGCAGTTCGAATATTTTGATGGCTGTTTCCCCGTTTTCTACGCCATATTTAATGCTGTTTACAATGAGATTGATCAGCACTTGCCTGATTTTCTCTCTATCAGCATTTACAAGAGTAACGGCGGTATATTTATCTTTGAAAAACAATTTAATATGTTTGGCTTTTGCCCGGTCATCGAGATTTTCCATCACCTCCTTCGCCAGGGTAACAAAATCAAATTTTTGATAATTTATTGGTGACTCACCTGTTTCGAGCTTGGAAATGGCATCTAAATCATTGATGAGGTAACTCAAACGTTCCACATTATTTTCAGCTTTTTTCAGGAATTTAACAGCCATGTCGGGATCGTCAACGATGCAATCTTGCAGCGTTTCGATGTATCCTTGGATGGCAAAAAGTGGCGTCTTAAACTCGTGAGAAACGTTTGATAAAAATTCGCGGCGAAATTGTTCCTGTTTTTTAAGTAGATCAATTTCCCTTTTTTTAGCCCCTGCCCATTCCTTAACTTCCTGTTCTACATCGTTAATTGGATCAGAGCTTACATATTCGCCAAGTGCATCTTTTAAATCTTTACCCAGTTTTAAGTTATGAATGAGTTTATAGATGAGTTTGATTTTATTGTAAATGTATTTCTCCAGTAAATAGTAAAAAACCAGGAAGCTGGAGAGAAATGAAACGCCGAAAGATATTCCGAAATAATACCAGCTACGCTCAAAATAGAAGTTAACCATCCCGATGGAAAGCGCCACAGCAAGCGCAGTAATTAAAACCAGCACACTTAATTTCATGGTGCAATTTAAAGCTTTTTATGTTAAAGGAATGTTAACAAGCCATTTT
>Ga0308159_1004062_pt1 | contig 13789 bp, 12 predicted proteins | sample PhyCR1_FD_201040 | JGI IMG/M metagenome (GOLD analysis project Ga0308159, IMG submission 201040) | Phyllosphere microbial communities from UC Gill Tract Community Farm, Albany, California, United States - DLSLC.R1 | ecosystem: Host-associated > Plants > Phyllosphere > Unclassified | place: USA... | reverse complement strand
GAACCTGTATAAACCGAAGTTCCTGTACCCCAGTTTGCCTGTGCAACTGCTTGAATGGTATTGGTGATGTTGTAATACACCGCACCGGAAGCTTTCAACGATTTGGTATCATAATCAACCAAATCACGCTCATTGTAACCTGTCCTAGATACATTTTGATCTGGAATTAAGTTTGCTTTTAAGCCCACATAAAATGGAAGATAATTTTGTACCGCAGGACGTAAGCCAGCTGGCAAACCAGCCAGAAAACCTGCCTGTTGTGCCGCATTAGGAATAGCTGCCCCAAAAGCACCATCCATCAAAGCTTTAATATTTGGAATAGCACCACCAGAACCAGCATTGATTCCTGATATCGTTGCATTTTGAACGCTTAAAGCTACATTACGCATGTTCTGACTCACCTCATCGCCATAAACATTTATTCCATCGTAGTTGTTGTCGCTATTGCGGTCTCCAGATTTGAACATTCTTGCATTGCGATCAAAGTTCGAATAGTTGGTACCCATCCAATCTTTCGCCTGTAAAAACGAGAAAGCCGCTTTAACCCCAAACTTATTGTTCCATGATTTTGCTAAACGAACATCCAATTGGTTAAAAGGCTGTACGCTGTTGTTATCATCATTTACGTGGTTAATGCCTGTTTTGTATTGAAAACTAGCACCCTGATATTTGAATGGATCTTTAGAAGTCATTAGTAGAGTACCATTAATACCGCCAGCACCATATAAAGCGGATGAAGCTCCTGGTAAAAGTTCTACATTATCTACATCAAGTTCCGTAATACCCACAATATTACCAACTGAAAAGTTCAAACCTGGCGCCTGGTTATCCATTCCATCGATGTATTGATTGAAACGGGTATTACCATTTGAGTTGAAACCACGTGTATTAATGGATTTAAAGGTTAAGCTTTGCATGCTACTTTCTACACCTTTCATGTTGTTCAAGGCATCATAAAAAGATGGTGCAGCAATTTCTCTAATTGAAGCAGCGCTCATTCGCTCTATAGAAACAGGCGATTCTAATATACGTTCCGGAGTTCTCGATGCAGAAACCACCACATCACCTCCTAAAACTACAGCGCCTTCCAATTCGATGTTAATTCCAGCAGTGTTGCCAGTTACCTGACGCTCTACTGTGCCATAGCCTACATAAGATGCCACTAGAGTAAATGGCACTTTGGCAGATGTACTGAAAGAAAAACTTCCATCACCAGATGATGCAGTACCACCAGTTTGACCTTTTATGGTTACACTTACTCCAGCGAGGCCTTGTTTTGATTCCTTATCTTTAACGGTTCCACTAACCGTGATGTTCTGTGCCTTTGCCGCAATATTTATTGCAAATACAAAGAATAACACATACAAGATTTGTGTAAAGTTCCTACTCATAAATGATTAAAATTTGGTTAGTTGTATTATTAGTTAGGATAAACTTAAATGCTTTTTTTGAATTAAACAAATTATGTTTGCATAATAATTTCAATTCATTTTATAATTTGGATTGATAATCAGTTTGTTGTATTTTCATTCAATTAAAATCACCATTTTACTTTATCTTAGTCACCTGATAGTTTTCAGCTAACCATTATTTATGAATAAAATTAAAGCTCTATTCTGTGTAATAATTCCCATAACACTCGCCTTTTTATTTAATACGAAAATTGGCCAAAATCCGCCGCTGCTGAAATTTCTGAACCCTTTTATGGGGTTTTGGCAAAATGCTGAAAACAATCATTTTATTTTTAATCATAAAGCAAAAATTAAAGGCGCAATTGATAAAATCGAAATCGTTTTTGATGACAGAATGATCCCTCATATTTTCGCCCAAAACGATCACGATCTTTATTTGGCACAAGGTTACGTAACAGCCATGCATCGCCTTTGGCAAATGGATTTTCAAACGCGTTTTGCCGCAGGAAGAATTAGTGAAGTGGTTGGAGAAAAAGCAATTGAAGTTGATCGTTACCAACGTAGAATGGGCATGGTTTATGGCGCTGAACATTCGCTAAAAGGAATGATGGCCGACCCAAAAGCCAAAGAAATGATTTTAGCTTATACTGAAGGCATCAATGCTTATATCAAAACGCTTTCTCATTCTAATTACCCGCTGGAATATAAGTTACTGGATTTTAAACCTGAAAACTGGACGCCTATTAAGTGCGCCCTGTTATTGAAACAAATGTCGGCCGTTTTGGCAATGGGTTCCGACGAGTTTTACATGACTAACATTCTGAAAAAATTTGGCCCTGAAGTCACTAAAGATCTTTTTCCTGATTATCCTTTTAAAGAAGACCCAATCATTCCCGTGGGTAGCAAGTGGGATTTCACCCCTTTAACAACTCCAAAAACGCCTCAAAGCTTTACCGATGCCACCACGGGCGATGTAAAAACAAAAGAAAAAATTGAAGGTATTGGAAGTAACAATTGGGCACTTTCTGGCTCGAAAACGGCTTCTGGATATCCAATTCTAGCCAATGATCCACACTTGGATTTAACGCTTCCATCTATCTGGTACCAGATTCAGCTACATGCACCTGGGGTAAATACCTATGGCGTTTCTTTACCTGGTGCACCAGGAGTAATTATAGGTTTTAACCAAAAAATTGCCTGGGGGGTAACCAATGTTGCTGCCGATGTGCTGGATTTCTATCAGATTAAATTCAAGGATTCATCTCACAATGAATATTGGTACAATAACAAATGGAACAAAACAACCAGGCGTTTAGAAAACATCAAAATCCGTGGAAGCAAAGATGAAATCGATACGGTTTACTATACGCACCATGGTCCTGTAGTTTACTTTCAAAAACCTAAATATGGCAGAGCCGATAACGTGCCCGTTGGAGATGCATTGAGATGGATTGCACACGATCGGTCAAACGAGTTAATGACTTTTTATTATCTGAATCGAGGAAGTAACTATAACGATTACCGCAAGGCACTCACATTTTATACCGCACCAGCTCAAAATTTTGTGTTCGCCAGTATAGATAACGATATCGCCATTACACCAAATGGAAAATTTCCACTAAAATGGAAAGAACAAGGTAAGTTTATTTTAGATGGAACCGATCCGGCTTATGATTGGCAGGGATGGATTCCAGCGGCTCAAAACCCAACAGTCAAAAACCCACCACGTGGCTTCGTAAGTTCGGCAAATCAATCCTCAACCGACCCAACTTACCCTTATTACATCAATTGGGAATTTGCGCCCTACGAAAGAGGAAAGAGAATTAATGATCGCTTAGGCGCCATGAGCAAAGCAACGATGGACAGCATTAGGCTAATGCAAACCGATAACTACAGCATTTTGGCTCAAAACGTTCTGCCGGCAGTCGTACCGTTGTTAAACCCAGAAAGTTTAAATGCGACACAAAAAGAAGCCTTGAGCTATATAAACAAGTGGAGCAAACGTTACGATGCGGATGAAATTGCAGCCAGCGTTTTTGAAATCTGGACCAAGCGTTTAGCTTTCAATATCTGGAATGATGAATTTGTAGTGAAAGGCATTCCGATGCGTTATCCTTCGAGAGACCGTACCGTGGAAATGATCTTGAAAGAACCAAATGCCAAGTGGTATGACAACATCAACACCAAGCAAAAAGAAACACTTCCTGATTTGGTAAACGAAGCTTTCAAATACAGTTGCGATAGTTTAGAACGCCGTTTTGGCCCGATAAATAAAGATTGGCGATGGAGCAATGTAAAGCAAACGAATGTACCACACCTTGCGAAAATTCCAGGTTTCGGCTCTAAAATTCTCCAAATTGGTGGAGCAAAAAGCACCATTAATGCCATCAGTGAAACCAACGGACCATCATGGAGGATGGTGATTGAACTAGGTAAAACGCCAAAAGGTCATGGTGTTTACCCAGGCGGTCAATCTGGAAATCCGGGCAGTAAATTTTATGATAATATGGTGGATACCTGGGCAAGTGGTAAGCTGTATGACTTGTTTTACATGCAAACTCCTGATGATAAATCCGGAAAAATAATCTCTCGTTTAAAAATTTCAAAATAGTTTAAAATGGTATTTATCGTTATCGTCATAATTTGTTTTTTACTTCAAATGATTGCGCCTTGGTGGGTAATTATTGTAGTTGCGTTTGCCACCTGTGGCATTATCGGTAAAACAGCTAAGATTGCCTTCTGGCAATCTTTCTTTGCCATTTTTTTACTGTGGATTGGCTATGCTTTATTTAAAAGTTTACCTAACGACAACGTTTTGGCGGGTCGCGTTGCAGTAATGACAGGAATTAAAATTTGGTGGGCGCTACTATTAGTTACCGGAATATTAAGCGGATTGGTTGCCGGCATCAGCGGTTTTTGTGGCTATCATTTTAGAATGGCCATGCTTGCTAAAAAAACTGACGAGAAGTTAGCATAATGCTTCGTACTTTTGCAGGGTGATGCTGCTTACTGAAGATATCTTTTCAATACACAATGATGATGAGTTTAGTGCTCATGCTTTGTCCGTTTTTAACCACCAGGTTACGCATTGTGAAATTTACAGGCAATACGTTCATCATTTAAAAGTTGATGTGGCGGAAGTAAAGCGCCTGGAAGAAATTCCCTTTCTTCCCATCAGCTTTTTTAAAACGCACAGTATTTTAAGCAGTCAACTTCCTGTTGAAATCACCTTTAGCAGTTCGGGCACCACTGGAATGATTCAAAGCAGTCATCACGTAACCAATGTAAAACTTTACGAGCAAAGCTATCTACAAGCTTTTGATCAATTTTACGGAAACATTCGCAATTATTGTTTTTTAGCCTTGCTTCCCTCCTACCAACAGCGGTCGGGCTCTTCTTTAATTTATATGGTTAACGATTTAATCGAAAAAAGCAATCATCTTGAAAGCGGTTATTTCCTTTATAATCATGATGATTTGTACCAAACTTTGCTTGCCCTTAAAACGAATAACCAACCAACTGTTTTAATTGGCGTAACCTATGCCCTACTTGATTTTATTGAAAATTTCGATATCGATTTCCCTGATTTAATTGTAATGGAAACCGGTGGAATGAAAGGAAAACGCAAAGAAATGGTTCGGGAAGAGTTGCATGCACAATTGACTCAAGGTTTTGGCGTACCCACCATCCATAGCGAATACGGAATGACGGAATTGCTCTCTCAGGCTTATTCTTTAGGTGATGGGGTTTTCAACTGCCCCAAGTGGATGAAAGTTTTGATTCGTGATACGAATGACCCATTATCGTTAGTAAAAAACGGAAAAACCGGTGGCATTAATGTAATCGATTTAGCAAATATAAATTCATGCTCTTTTATTGCTACGCAGGATTTAGGCAGAGTCAACAGCGATGGCAGTTTTGAAGTTTTAGGTAGGTTTGATAATGCCGATATTAGAGGTTGTAATTTGTTGGTGCAGTAACTAAGTTTTAAATCTTTTATCAAAAACGAAGTCTCTTCTGTTTACAAGCTTAATTTTTTTACTATCTGGATGGTGAGGATTGATAATAAAATTAAATTCTTCCTCAAGTATAATGGATGGAACCTTCATCAACAGATAAATTCCATCGCGAACAAACTTATCGCCTATTTTTTTTAGTTCATCCGCTGTCTGAGGATCTCTCCAATCCTCAGGCAAATCAAAAATGCTGATGTCATATATTTTATCATCTGGTACATCAAATGTAGCAAGAACAAAAGGGCGGTCTACTTGCTCTGGACTTAAATGCACTAGTACTTCCATTACTGCCATGGCTCTGCTTTCCGCCAAATACACAACAGCTGTTCCTTTATTATTCCACCGGCCGCCGTATTGTTTAGCACCAGCGCCACTTAAATCTTCAATATATTTTGAAGATGAAATTCTATAGATTAACATTAACTAAATATCCCGTGCTCGATTCGGCCTAAAATGTCTGATACGATGGTGAAACCAATATGTGTATCTAAAAGATCAAAAGGAATTTCGCCACCTAATGCATAATTGGGAGATTTTATCCAACTGTTAAATGCTTTGGCACTACCTAAAACCTCAATGCCCCTTTCGTATAACCTTGCAAGTTCAATGGCCCGATCGGCATACTCCGTTTTAACCAATGTATCTGGCGTATACCGTTGTAAAGTTCTATCCGAAATGTGTAATACTGCTGCAATTTCTTCTATCGTTAAAGAAATCTGTTTTGCTAGAGCAGTTATTGATTTTTTGGCAATCCCTTTACGGGCGAGTTTAAGCAAATCATAATCAGAATAATTGGCGAAGGAATTACCCATCATGGCCACCATAGGTGTATGCATGACGTTTCCGTAAGCTTTTATTCGCTCTTCAACAACTTTTGACTCTTCAACTTTCCTTTTCATAACCGACAATCTTACCCAAATATATGCATTTTGTCTGGTAATAAAAAAGTCTCAAAAAAAAGTCCTAGAATGATCTAAGACTTTTTGAAACAAAATATTTTACTGAATCTTATTCCGCGATCAGCAGGAAATAGTTTTTCTTACCTTTCTGAACAACGATGAATTGATCATTAATCAAATGATCGGCATTGAAGATCTGTGTTGCTTCACCAACCTTTTCTTTATTTACCGAAACACCGCCACCTTGAATCAACTTTTTGGTTTCTCCTTTTGAAGGAAATACGGAAGCTTTCTCAGCCAGTAATGTAGCAGCATCTATTCCATTAGCCAGTTCTGCTTTCGAAATTTTGAATTGAGGAATTCCCTCGAACATCTCTAATACTTGTCTTTCCGAAAGGGTTTTCAAAAATTCAAGAGATCCGTTTCCGAATAAAAATTCGGAAGTTTTGATTGCTGTTTCTAACGCTTCTACCGAGTGCGTTTTAACGGTGATGTCTTCAGCCAACGCTTTTTGCAAAATTCGCAAGTGCGGTGCTGTATCATGTTCAGCCTCTAAAGCTTCGATTTCGGTTTTGGTTTTTAGCGTAAATATTCTGATCCATTTTTTAACATCATCATCTGATGCATTTAACCAAAACTGATAAAATTTATATGGAGAAGTTTTTTCGGGATCTAACCAAACCGCACCACTTTCGGTTTTACCGAATTTTGTTCCGTCGGCTTTTTTAATTAATTGCGTAGTAATCGCATAAGCTGTTCCAGCATCTTTTCTTCTAATCAGTTCTGTTCCGGTAACAATATTTCCCCACTGGTCTGATCCACCCATTTGAACCAAACAGTTTTCGTTTTTCCATAAATGATAAAAATCGTATCCCTGAATCAACTGGTAGCAAAATTCGGTAAATGATAATCCAGAATCACCTTCTAAGCGTCTTTTTACGCTATCCTTTGCCATCATATAGTTAACGGTAATATGTTTACCAACGTCTCTAATGAAGGTGAAAAGATTCATATCCTTAAACCAATCGGCGTTGTTTACCATCACGGCACCATTGCCACCATCCTCAAAGGTTAAGAATTTAGCCAATTGCTTCTTCATCCCTTTCAGGTTGTGTTCAATCATCTCCGGTGTTTGCAAATTACGCTCATCAGATTTTCCTGATGGATCGCCCACCATTCCTGTAGCACCACCAACTAAAGCATAAGGCTTATGACCAGCTTTCTGGAAATGAATTAAAGTCATGATTTGAGTGAGATGGCCAACATGTAAAGAATCTGCAGTTGGGTCAAATCCGATATAACCAGAAGTCATACCTTCGTTTAACTTTTCTTCAGTATTCGGCATAATATCATGCAGCATGCCACGCCACCTTAATTCTTCAACAAAATTCGTCATTGTACAAACACTTTTATAATTGTGCGTGCAAAGATAAAATTTTAGCTTAGTTTAAAGCAAATTAGTTGGTAAGTGTAAACCAGCTTTTAAAATCAGCCTTGGCAGCGTTAAAATCAGCATGGCCAATTAAACAATTTAGCGCACTGTCGCTGCGAATAGCCTGGTTTGGAACGCCTGAATTGCCCAACCAATTCTCGCACAATTTAATGATTAAAGATACTTCCTTATCTTCAACAGCATCCATATCAGTGGCATTTAGCGCCACATATTCGTCTTTGTTTATACCTACGGGCAAATCCCAATGTTTACCAGCTGTATCATTAACCATCATAGGGCGCAATACAGGATTCATTCTGATAAAATCTATAGGTTTTGCAGGCATCGATGAATTCAAAATCATGTAAGCTATAAAAGCTGCTGTATCAGGCGGATCGTTCAAAATACTGGTTCCCATTTTTTGGATATCCTTGATCAAACCAGGCGCTTCGTGTTTCGCTTTCAATTCATCGTAACGCACAGGAATTTCTTCATCGTATTGCAGTTGCGAAACCGATCCCGTACCTATTGAAAGAACTTGAATGTGCTCAATTTGATACTGCTCGCGGTTGCAAATGGCCTCAGTAACGGCTGCTAAAACTGGATTATTATTACCTGTTACGCCGCCATCCCAATAAAATTTGAGCTTATTATTTACTTTGAACGCCGCAGGTTCGTTAAAGTAATTAACGGGTGCCGTACTCGAAGCGTGAATGGCCTCAACCAAACTCACTAAACAATCTGAAGGCGTTTTGGCAGTAGCAGGCAAATTTTTAAGTTTCCGCTCTATTACCGATGTAGATGCCAAGCTATCGCAATCTGTTCGAAACATTTCTGCCCGGTTACGATAGTAATCGTATCCGATAATTAAAAACTGAGTTTTGATATCTCCGTTAAGCGCAACATGTTGTGGAATGTGCATCAGATCAATTTGTGATATTTTTGGGAGAATATCTTTTAAGGCTTGATATTTTCGTTTTGTAGCATATTTTGCACCTATTTTGAAAATTCGAGCTATGCTGGAAAGCAAACTTTTTTCAAAAAAACTTAATCTGGAAAATACCTTACTCCTCAATTGTTCATCGCCAAAAATCTTTTCATTTCTGATAAACGAAGGTTCTCGGCCATAGCGGCGGCAACGAGGCTCCCGCCACTATTGGCAGCCACCAAATCGAATTTTGACAATACCTCATGCCCTGTTGGATCAGGATTATTAAAAGTTTCTGCAAAGAGCTTTCTTAAACATTTTACTTGAATAAGCGCCCAGGATCCGCCTCCATCTAAAGAAAGAATCCTGTAAGTTTTGGGATGAGGCATGATGATCAATTATGGTAATTAAATTTATAAATAATTAACTTACAAAACAATACAGGTTCGAACCCGAACATTTACCCATTTCAGTTTTTAGGCAATAAAGAAAACATTAACTTGTGAGCATGAATTTCCTGTCCCACTACTACTTCGATAAATCAAATGATGATGCCAATGTGGTTTTGGGAACAGTATTGCCTGACTTAATAAAAAACGCTTCCAAAGAGGCCAATTTATACCCTCAAAAAAACGAATTCCTTTTCTTAGGAAATCCTGATGAAGAATCGCTATTAAGAGGCTGGAAAAGACATCTCGCAGTTGATTTACTTTTCCACTCTTCCAATTTTTTCTTGGAAAAAACTACTGAATTGAAGTTCCTTATAAAACCAATTGTCGAAGATACGCCTGTTCGACCCTCGTTTTTAGCACACATCGGGTTAGAACTGATACTTGATCACCTACTAATAAAACATAATCTCATTCAGGTAAATCATTTTTACGACAAATTATCGGCGGTGAAAAAGGAATCACTAGGAGATTTCCTTACGCATTGTGGCTTGAAAGATCAGTCGGTTTTTTTAAAATTCATGGAAGGTTTCATTAGTAGCAAGTACCTTTTAAGCTATCAAAAATTAGAAAACATCAGCTATGCGCTAAATAGAATTTGCATGCGTTTGTGGCCAGAAACTTTAAACGAAAAGCAATTGGCAGCGCTAACATTTCAATTGGGAATATTTAAGGAAACGCTGGAGAAAGATTTTATGAAAATTTTCGAGGAGATATCGGATCAATTATCCGGCAGTTAATTATTTTTCCAAACGAATCCTAAAGCAACTCATCCTTTTTTTATATTTGCTCTTATGTCGCTATTTGCAATTAAAGAAGAAATGGATGCGCTGGTTGCCGAGTTAAACCAGCATAATTACAATTATTATGTACTGGCTATGCCAACCATTGGCGATTATGAGTTTGATAAAAAGCTTAAGCATCTTGCTGAATTAGAAAAGGCAAATCCTGATTTTGCTGATCCAAACTCTCCTACTCAACGCGTAGGTGGCGACATTACCAAAAACTTTATTACCGTAAATCATAAATACCCAATGTTATCGCTGGGTAATACTTATAATGAACAGGATCTTCGCGATTTTGACGAACGGATTCGAAAAGCAATCGGCGATAACTTTGAATACGTTTGCGAATTAAAGTTTGACGGATTATCAATCAGCCTCACTTATGAAAACGGAAAATTGCTAAGAGCAGTAACCCGTGGCGATGGAACCAAAGGTGATGACGTGACAAATAATGTTAAAACCATCCATACTATCCCGCATCAAATCAAAACTGAAAAAGCACCAGAGCATTTCGAAATTCGGGGAGAGATTTTTATGCATAAGGCCGCGTTTCTGCGTTTAAATGCTGCACGTGAAGAATTAGGAGAAATTCCTTACGCTAATCCACGCAACTTTGCTTCCGGAACGATAAAAATGCAAGACAGCAAGGAAGTTGCGAAGAGACCTCTAGATGGTTTCATCTATTTTCTATACACCGATAAAAACGAATTTAAAAATCATTGGGATAGCCTGCAGGAGGTTAAAAATTGGGGCTTTCATGTGTGCGAGCACAATCGCTTGGTCAAAAATATTGATGATGTCCTGGCATTCATTCACCATTGGGAAACCGAACGTTTTAAACTGAGTTACGATATTGATGGAATCGTGATTAAGGTAAACAGTTATGCCCAGCAACAAGAACTTGGTTTTACAGCTAAATCTCCGCGTTGGGCAATCTCCTATAAATATAAAGCTGCTGAAGTGGAAACCGTTTTAGAGAAGGTAACCTATCAGGTTGGTCGAACTGGCGCAGTAACGCCCGTAGCTAATTTAAAGCCTGTTTTATTGGCAGGAACGACTGTTAAAAGAGCTACTTTGCATAATGCAAACGAAATCGAAAGATTGGATTTACATGTGGGCGATACGGTTTACGTTGAAAAAGGCGGAGAAATCATTCCAAAAATAATAAAAGTGAATTTAGATAAAAGAGTTGAAGGCTCCAATCGTGTTCATTATCTACACAACTGCCCGGAATGCGAAACTGAACTGATTAGAAAAGAAGGAGAGGCGGTGCACTATTGTCCGAACGATGAAGGTTGCCCGCCACAAATCGTCGGAAAAATTCAACATTTTATTTCACGCAAAGCGATGAACATTGATGGCCTCGGTGATGAAACTATTGAAACTTTTTATAAACATGGCTTAGTCAATCACATTAGCGATCTTTATACTTTACATTTAAAATCAGATCAGTTAAAAAGCTTAGATCGGTTTGGCGAACGCTCCATTGAAAACATGCTTGCTGGAATCGAAAAATCAAAAGAAATGCCATTTGAGAAAGTGCTTTTCGGATTAGGTATTCGTTATGTGGGCGAAACGGTAGCAAAGAAACTAGCCGCTGGCGTAAAAAATATTGACAACTTATCTCGTGCTACAATGGACGAATTAATTGCCATAGATGAAATTGGGCAACGCATTGCCGAAAGCATTGTTGAATATTTCGCAAAAAAAGAGCATTTAGAGCAGGTTCAACTATTAAAAGTAGCGGGTTTGCGGTTCGAAATTGAAGAAAAGGTAATTGAACTGGCCAGTGATAAACTTATTGGAAAAACATTCGTAATTTCGGGCGTTTTTGAAAATTATGGCCGCGAAGAACTGAAAGATATTATTGAGGCAAATGGTGGAAAAATTTTGAGCGGAATATCAGGTAAATTAAATTATTTGGTAGCCGGTGATAATATGGGACCATCCAAGTTAGAGAAAGCAACCAAACTAAATATTCCCATCATCAGTGATGCAGAACTTTTAGAAATGATAAAATAAAATAAGAGCGTGATTGAATGAGTGAACGATAGAATGCTTAACACATTCATTTAATCTCTTATTCAAAATTCAATAATTATAAATTAAAATGAACAAATTTCAGGGTACTGGTGTGGCATTGGTTACACCTTTCAACACAGATGGATCTGTTGATTATGATGGTTTAAAAAACCTGATTAATCACTTGGTCGACGGAGGGATAGATTACCTCGTTTCTTTAGGTACAACCGGCGAAACCGCTACGATGACCAAGGAGGAAAAGAAGAAGGTGTGGGCCTATACTGCTGAAATAAACAACAATAGATTACCATTAGTTGCTGGCATTGGTGGAAATAATACCTTGGCAGTTGCAGAAGATATCAAATCCTTTGATGCAACCGGCTATAGTGCCATTTTATCTGTAAGTCCTTACTACAACAAACCAACTCAGGAAGGGATTTATCAACACTATAAATATTTAGCCGAGGTTTCAGCTTTGGATTTAATTCTATACAACGTTCCAGGAAGAACGATGAGTAACATGACTCCGGAAACGACTTGCAGATTGGCGCATGATTTCAAAAATATCATTGCAACTAAAGAAGCTTCGGGGAGTTTTGACCAATTTAATCAAATTATGAGGGATAAACCAGAAGATTTTCTATTAATTTCTGGTGATGATCCTATTACCCTGCCCATGATTGCTTTAGGTGCATCGGGAATTATTTCTGTAATTGCAAATGCTTTACCACGACAGTTTTCTGATATAGTGAGACAATGTTTAGCCGGCGATTTTAAAGGCGCTACTCCTGCACACTTAAGTTTGGTAGAATTTACCCGTCTAGCTTTCGCAGAAGGAAACCCAGCGGGAATAAAAGCTGCACTTAAACATTTGGGTGTTTGTGATGATACAGTAAGGTTACCATTGATTAAAGTGTCTTCAACACTAGAACAATCCATTATCAAAGAGATTGAAAAATTAGGTCAATTTGCTTAAAAAACAAAAGAAGTCAAGTTCAAAAAACTTGACTTCTTTAAATATCTATATCGCTTAAGCTTTATTTTTAGTGTCCTGAACCTCCAAACGGATCGCCTGAGCTAAGTTTTTCAAATCCTGCATGCCTTTACGAATTCTTGTTCCTGCGGCACTGTTTCCTTTGTTATAAAATTTGTCTGCATCAGCTTCTAAAGCTGCAACCAGACTTTTTACTTCTTCAAATTTTTTCATTTTTTAGTACTCCTACAATTTTAAAGGTTTGATTTTTAATTATATAACTCTAATTTAATAGGTTTGTTGTAGAAACAAAAATTTTTAACTGAATAAAAATCGCCGTTAATGCCGTTTTTTTCCACACTGAAACGTTTTATGAACATCAGTAATTATAAATTAAAAAGCAACAAGCTCACTTACAGTATATTAAGAAAACTCACTCACAAAAAAGCCCTTTAAACTAGTTGAGGGCACTGAAAAAGTCCCTTTTTAAAAAGGATAAAAGGAGTAGAAAATTAGTTTTTCTGCTCCTTTTTTTGTATTTTAAAGTTATATAATTACTGCCTTTAAGATGCTTCTTCAACAACAAAAAATCCAGTTTAGCGAGTTTTCCAGGCTTTATGACCTGATTATTCCTAAGGAGAATTTACTTCGCAAGATTAATGAGCTAATAGATTTTAGCTTTATCTATGATGAGCTAATAGGCAAATACTGCCCGGACAATGGCCGTAATGCTGAGAGTCCGGTGCGCATGTTCAAATATTTGTTATTGAAGACGATCTATACCATTTCTGATGTTGATGTCGTGGATCGTTCCCGCTATGATATGTCCTTTAAATATTTTCTGGAGATGTCCCCTGAAGAAGACGTGATCAA
>Ga0308159_1004061_pt1 | contig 13794 bp, 15 predicted proteins | sample PhyCR1_FD_201040 | JGI IMG/M metagenome (GOLD analysis project Ga0308159, IMG submission 201040) | Phyllosphere microbial communities from UC Gill Tract Community Farm, Albany, California, United States - DLSLC.R1 | ecosystem: Host-associated > Plants > Phyllosphere > Unclassified | place: USA... | reverse complement strand
CTCTCGCCGCCGAAATCGACATACGCCTCGTCGACCAGCACCACGCGTCGCGGCGCCGCGGCCAGCAGCCGCTCGATGGCGGCAAGCGGCAAGCCGATGCCAGTGGGCGCATTCGGATTGGCCACGACGATGCCCGCACAGCCCTGGGCGGCGCGCGCGGCCAGCGCGTCGACGTCGATGCCCAGCCCCGCATCCACCGGCATCAGCGCAGGCTCGATGCCGTAGAGCTGCGCGTAGACCTTGTAGAAGCTGTAGGTCACGTCGGGGAACAGCAGGGCCTGCCCCGGCTGCTGGAAGAAGGCGAAGAAGGCGTGGGCCAGCACCTCGTCGGAGCCGTTGCCGACGAAGACCTCGCCGGGCCGCAGCGCGTGGCGACGGGCCACGGCCTCGCGAAGCGCGGTGGACGCCGGGTCGGGGTAGCGCTCCAGCCCTTCCTGCGCAGCGCGTGCGATGGCCTGCAGCGCGCGCGGCGAGGGCGGATACGGGTTCTCGTTGGTATTGAGCTTGACCAGGCCCGGAATGCGCGGCTGCTCACCGGGCACGTACGGCTCCAGGGCGGCGACGCGCGGGCTCCAGAACGGAGGAACGGAATCAGTCATGCCAGGATTTCATTTGCTTGCTGCGCCCGTCCGGCGCGCTCTGGCGGCCGATCGGCTCGGAAAAACTCAGCCCAGGAGGCGCGCCAGTGTGAGCAGGGCCAGCAGCACCATCCACATCACGACCGAGCGCCACACCAGGCCCACCACGCTGCGCAGGTGGCCCGGTTCGGGCTCGCGGCCCGGGGTGCTGCCGCTGTCCAGCACCGCCATGCCGCTGACCGGGTCGCCCGCCTGCGCGTGGGGCAGCGCGTCCGGCACGGCGATGGCGCGCAGTTGCCCGCCACCCAAGCGCACGTTCAGCGCCCCCGACGTCGCGGCGAGGATGACGCCGTCGTTCGGGTCGGGAAAGCGCCGCGCATCGTTGCGCCAGCAGTCGATGGCCTCTTCAAAACTGCCGACCACCGCGAAGCCCAGCGCGGTGATGCGTGCGGGCAACCAATCGATGGCAGCCCACGCGCGGTCTGCGGCTTCCTGCACCCACACGCTGGCGGGCTGGATCGAGGCGTTGTTCTTGTGCGCCCAGTAGCGCGCCACGAACTCGCTCATGCGGTAGAACACCGCGCCCGCCGGCCCCAGGCCCAGGGCCGCGAGCACCGAGAACCAGGCCAGCACGCCGAACACGTGGCGGTGTGCGGCGATCACCGAGTACTCGATCACATGGCGCACGATCTCGCTGCGCGGCAGGTCGGCCGCGTCGACGCGCTTCCAGTGCGCGAGCAGCGAGCGCGCGAGCGCCTCGTCGCCGATGTCCAGCGCGTCGCGGATGCCCGTGAAGTGGTGGCTGAACTGGCGGAAGCCGAGCGTGACGTAGAGCACCGCGATGCTCCACAGCACCGCGAAGGGCAACGGCAAAGTGAGCAGCAGCAGCCAGTGGACGCCCAGCGCCAGCAGCGTGGGCGCGCCGACCGCCAGCGCCCACGCCACCCAGCCGTGGTGCGGCTTGCCGGCGTCGAAGTTGCGGCTGGTCCAGCGCGTCCAGGCCAGCACGGCGCCATACACGGGGTTGTGATGCGCGAGCGGACGCACCTGCTCGATCAACAACGCGCACAGGATGGCGAAGAAGCTCATCGCCGGATGATAAAACGCCTCGCCAGAGCAACATGACGGCGGCGCACAAGCGCGACGCCGTCAGTCTGCGATGAGGAAGCGGTAGAGGTTGCGCAACATGCCGGCCGTGGCGCCCCAGACGAAGCGCTCGTGCGGGCCGTCGTGGTACGGCATCGAGAACCAGTAGCGCGCCGACGGCCCGCCCGGATCCATCTGGTGGCGGCGGTGGTTGGCGGGGTCCATGAGGAAGGCCAGCGGCACCTCGAAAACGTCGGCCACCTCGGCAGGATTGGGCACCAGCTCGAAACCCGGCTCCACCAGCGCCACCACAGGCGTCACGATGAAGGAGGTCACCGTGGTGTAGGTCGGCAGCAGCCCCAGCACCTCGATGAAGCGCGCCGACAGCCCCACCTCTTCCCAGGCCTCGCGCAGGGCGGCTGCGGCGATGTTCGCGTCGTCCGGATCGACGCGCCCGCCTGGAAAGGCGATCTGCCCCGAATGGGTCGACATGCGCGTGGCCCGCTCCGTGAGCAGCACCATCGGCTCGTCGCGCTGGACGATGGGCACCAGCACCGCAGCCTGCGCAGGCTGGCGTTCGGTCATGCGCGGCTCGCGGCGCAGTTCGGGCGTCCACACCGGCGGCGAGGCGAACCGGCGGCGCAGGGCCTGTGCGCCCAGCCGATCGACCGGGACCGCGGGCAGGTGGCTGTCGACCGCGGTCACCGGCACGGCACGCGGGTCGGTGATCGGCACCATCTGCGGCACGACGTTGATCACTTCGGGGGCGGCGTGCATGGCGGGCTCGGAGGGCGGGGAATCGGTCAAGGGTGTGGAAGGTTCTTCAAGATAACGAACAAGCGGGCCGGCCGTGCACCGCCGGTGCGGGCGTCGAAGACCATAAGTCACAAAAGTGAAGCGCGCCCCGCCGAACTGTGGCGCAAAAGCAAAAAGCCGCCCAGGCGGGCGGCTTTTTCTCGGCGCCGGATGCCTTGTGGCACCCCGGCAGCAGAACTTACTTGGCCGCTGCGTTGGCGGCCGACTTGCCCGGCAGCTTTTCCTTGATGCGTGCCGAACGGCCGCTGCGCTCGCGCAGGTAGTACAGCTTGGCGCGGCGCACATCGCCGCGGCGCTTGACTTCCACGCCGGCGATCAGCGGGCTGTAGGTCTGGAAGGTACGCTCCACGCCTTCGCCGCTGGAGATCTTGCGCACGGTGAACGCGCTGTTCAGGCCGCGGTTGCGCTTGGCGATCACGACGCCTTCGTAGGCCTGCACGCGCTTGCGGGTGCCTTCGACGACGTTCACGCTGACGATCACGGTGTCGCCGGGGGCGAACTCGGGGATCTTCTTGCCCAGGCGGGCGATTTCCTCTTGCTCGAGGGTCTGGATGAGGTTCATGGTTTCCTGCGATGGATCGTGCCCGCGCTACACGTGGAAGGCGGCCGGACTACCGAAGGTAGCTTCCTGGCCGCGGCCGGGCAGAGGATCGGAAAGCCTTCGATTATAGCTTTTTTGCCAGGGCTGTCTCATCCGCACGGCTGAGGCGCCCCTGCGAGCGGGCCGCATCGATCAGGTCCGGCCGTCGCTCGGCCGTGATTTGCAGGCGCTGGTCGCGCCGCCAGCGCTCGATCTGCGCGTGGTGACCCGACAGCAACGGCGCGGGCACGGCCTCGCCCTGCCACACCTCGGGCCGCGTGTAGTGAGGGCAGTCGAGCAGCCCGTCCAGCGCCGGGTTGAAGCTGTCCTGCGCATGGCTGCCCTGGTCGCCCAGCACGCCCGGCTGCAGGCGGGCGACGGCGTCGAGCAGCGCCATGGCAGGGATCTCGCCGCCCGAAAGCACGAAGTCGCCCAGGCTGATCTGATGCGTGACGCGCTGGTCGATGAAGCGCTGGTCGATGCCTTCGTAACGCCCGCACACCAGCACCGCACCCTCGCCCGCGGCCCAGGCGACCACGCCCTCATGGCGCAGCGCCTCACCCACCGGCGAGAACAGCACCACCGGCACGCCGGCGGACTGGCCGCGCGCGGCCAGCGCCGCGTCGAGGCAAGCCGCCAGCGGCTCGGCCATCATGACCATGCCGGGGCCGCCGCCGAAGGGACGGTCGTCGACCCGGCGGTAGTTGCCCTCGGCGAAATCGCGCGGGTTCCAGAGCACCACCTCGACCTGGCCGGAGGCGTAGGCGCGCCGCGTCACGCCGCTTTCGAGGAAGGGCTTGAACAGTTCGGGGAACAGGGTGATGACGTCGAAACGCATGGGCTCACCCCAGGCTCACCTGGGGTCGGAGGCCACCGCCGGGCCGCCCCGAGCCGGCCGGGCCTCCCCCTCGGGGCGTGGAGTTACACGCCGAAGGCGTGAAAAGCCGGGGGGCATCAGTACTCGGCTTGCCAGTCGACGGTGATGAGGCGGCCGGCAAGGTCGACCTTGTCGACGAAGGCCGCCACGAAGGGAATCAGGCGCTCGACGGCCTTGCCGTCCTGCTCGGCCGCCAGCACCAGCGTGGTCTGCGGGCCGTTCGCCATCAGTTCGCGCACGGTGCCCAGGGCCACGCCTTCGCGGTTGACGACCGACAGGCCGATCAGGTCGACCCAGTAGTACTCGTCATCGCCGGGAGTGGGAAAACTCGAGCGCGGCACGAACACGCGGGCCCCGCGCAATGCTTCGGCCGCCGTGCGGTCGGGCACTTCGGCCGACGTGGCCACGATGCAGTCGGAATGTTCCTTCGCCTCGCGCACCGGCAGGCGGAAGACCTTCGAGCTGTCGCCCGGAGCCTGCAGGAACCAGCGTTTGGATGAAAAAAGCGCCTCGGGCTGGGCGCTGTGGGGGAGGACCTTGAACCAGCCCTTGATCCCCCAGGCATCGGCGATGCGCCCCACCTCGATCGCATCCGCCGGAAGTTCGGCGGCTTCGAGTGTGGGCAGCATCACCGAATGGCAGCTCAGGCAGCTGCCTTGGGGGCCGCGGCAGCGGCTTGCTTGATCAGGCGAACGACGGTGGGCGAAGCCTGGGCGCCGACGCTCTTCCAATACGTCAGGCGATCCTGCGCGATGCGGATGCTTTCCTCGTTTTCCTTGGCGGCGGGGTTGTAGAAACCCAAGCGCTCGATGAAGCGGCCATCGCGACGGGTGCGCTTGTCGGCCACGACGATGTTGAAGAACGGGCGGTGCTTGGAGCCGCCGCGGGAGAGTCGAATCACGACCATGATTTATCCTTCGGGTGGAACCGGCGCCCCTGCAAGAGGATCAAGAGGCTGCCGAGATTTCTTCCAGCGTTGAGACACGCGACATAGCCACCCGGCCAGCGACACGCTGAAAAGCCTTCCATTATAGCCTGCGCGCTTTCCCCTTCGCCCTTTTTCCTTTTCGAGCCCCATGAGCCTGCACATCCGCCCCAGCCGCGACCAGGACGTCGCGGCCCTCACCGCGATCTACGCACATCACGTGCTGCACGGCACGGGCACCTTCGAGACGGAGCCGCCCACCGAGGCCGACATGGCCGCGCGCCGCGCCGACGTGCTGGGCAAGGGCCTGCCCTACCTGGTCGCGGAGGACGAGGCCGGCGAGCTGCTGGGCTTCGCGTACTGCAACTGGTTCAAGCCGCGACCGGCCTACCGCTATTCGGCCGAGGACTCGATCTACCTCGCCGATGCGGCCCGGGGCAAAGGCGTCGGCACGCAACTGCTCACCGCGCTCGCCGATGCCGCGCAGGCGGCCGGCGTGCGCAAGCTGATCGCGGTGATCGGCGATTCGGCCAACGCGGGCTCGGTCGGCGTGCACCGCAAGCTGGGCTTTTCGCACGTGGGCGTGCTCAAGGACTGCGGCTGGAAATTCGGCCAGTGGCGCGACGTGGTGCTGATGGACAAGGTGCTGGGCGAAGGCAGCGGCACCGCCCCCGAATGAAGAACACGTGCCGCCCATGACCGCCGACGCCACCACCCCCGCCGCCGCGATGGCCCGCTCGCCGAAGAGCAAGACACTCGCGGCCTGGCTCGCCTTCCTCGGCGGCCCGCTCGGGCTGCACCGCTTCTACCTGCACGGCCTGGGCGACCTGCTCGGCTGGCTGCTGCCCATCCCGACGGCCCTGGGCCTGTATGGCATCGAGCGGGCGCGCCTCTACGGACTGGACGACGGCTGGAGCTGGGTGCTGATCCCTTTCGTGGGTTTCACCATCGCGGGCTGCGCCCTGATGGCGATCATCTACGGCTTGGCGACGCCGGAGAAGTGGAACGCCCGCCACAACCCCGCGCTGGCGCCCGACGCAGCGCCCGGCCGCACCAGCTGGTTCACCATCGGCGCCGTCGTGTTCGCCCTGCTGATCGGCACCACGGTGCTCATGTCGAGCATCGTGTTCAGCTTCCAGCGCTACTTCGAGCACCAGATCGAGGAAGGCCGCAAGATTTCGCAGTGAGATCGGCGCGCAGCGTCCGGGCCGCCTGCGCGGCCGGCCATCGGCCAAATGGCATCAGAAGATCTGCAGGCTGACCCAGTAGGCGATCGCGGCCACGAAGGCCGCCGCCGGGATGGTGAAGATCCAGGCCCACACGATGTTGCCCGCCACGCCCCAGCGCACCGCGCTCATGCGCTGCGTGGCGCCCACGCCGACGATGGCGCCGGTGATGGTGTGCGTGGTCGACACCGGGATGCCCAGCGCCGTGGCGATGAACAGCGTCAGCGCCCCGCCCGTTTCGGCGCAGAAGCCGCCCACCGGTTTGAGCTTGGTGATCTTCTGGCCCATGGTGCGCACGATGCGCCAGCCGCCGAACATGGTGCCCAGCGCGATGGCCGTGTAGCAGGCCACGATCGTCCACAGCGGCGGCTCCGCCGCGCCGGCCGAGGCGTAGCCGGTGGCGATCAGCAGCATCCAGATGATGCCGATGGTCTTCTGCGCGTCGTTGCCGCCGTGGCCCAGGCTGTAGGCGCCGGCAGAGACGAGCTGCAGCCGCCGGAACCACCGGTCCACGCGCGAGGGCGTCGAGCGGCGGAATATCCAGGCCACGGCGACCATCATCAGCGAGCCCAGCAGGAAGCCCAGCAGCGGCGACACGAAGATGAAGGCCACGGTCTTCCAGATGCCGGCGGCCACCAGGCCCGAGGCGCCCGTCTTGGCCATCACGGCACCGACGATGCCGCCGATCAGCGCGTGCGACGAGCTGCTGGGGATGCCGTAGTACCAGGTGACGAGGTTCCAGCTGATCGCCCCCACCAGCGCGCCGAAGACCACATGCACGTCCACCACCCCGGGCTGCGCGATGCCCTTGCCCACCGTCGCGGCCACGCTGAGGTGGAACACGAAGATGGCGACGAGGTTGAAGAAGGCGGCGAAGAGCACCGCCTGCCCGGGCCGCAGCACGCCGGTGGACACGACGGTGGCGATCGAGTTCGCCGCGTCGTGGAAGCCGTTCATGAAGTCGAAGGCGATCGCGAGCGCGACCAGCAGCACCACCACCCAGAGGGCGACCTGAACCGTTGCCATCGAAACGCCCCGCTCAGGAGTTCTCGAGGATGATGCCCTCGATCACGTTGGCGACGTCCTCGCACTTGTCGGTGATGGTCTCGAGCAGCTCGTAGATGGCCTTGAGCTTGATCACCTCGCGCACGTCCGGCTCTTCGCGGAAGAGCTTGCTCATGGCGCTGCGCATGACGCGATCGGCGTCGGACTCCAGCCGGTCGATCTCCTCGCAGGTCTTGAGCGTGGCCTCGGCGATGGCCGGGTCGGTGATCTTGCCCAGGTACTTCACGGCGTCCTTGAGGCGGTCGCAGCACTTCACGCTCAGCGTGGTCAGGCGCGTGATCTCGTCGGTCATGTGCCGCACGTCGTACAGCGCCATGGTCTCGGCGCAGTCCTGGATCAGGTCGGCCACGTCGTCCATGGTGTTGATGAGCTTGTGGATCTGCTCGCGGTCGATGGGCGTGATGAAGGTCTTGTGCAGCACGCGGTTGACCTCGTGCGTCACGCGGTCGGCGGCACGCTCGGCGTTGTCGACGTCGCGGTTGTACTGCTCGCGCAGGTGCAGGTCGTTGTAGTTGGCGACGAGCTGCTCGAAGGCACGCGCTGCCTCGACGATGCGCTCGGCGTGCTGGTTGAACATTTCGAAAAAATTGCCCTCACGGGGCAGCAGCTTGCCGAGCATGGCGACGGATTCCTTACCAGATGGGTGCGACAGGGTGATGACACCCGGGCAATCCGTGAGTGTAATTGGCCGACCCGCGCCGTCGCCCCGGCCGCGTCAGAGCCGCTGGATCGCCTGGTCAGCCACCGCAGCCAGCGCCGCGGCGTGCACGCGCGCCGGCGCGATTTCGGCCAGCGGCTGCAGGACGAAGGCCCGCTGCTGCATGCGCGGATGCGGCACGACGAGGGCGGGGCTCTCGATGCGGCCGTCGCCGTACAGCAGCAGGTCCAGGTCGAGCGTGCGCGGTGCGTTGCGGTAGGGCCGCTCGCGGCCCTCGGCCTGCTCGATGCGCTGCAGGGCGGCCAGCAGGGCAGGTGCCGTCAGCGTGGTCTCCAGCGCGGCGACGGCATTGACGAAATCCGGCCCCCTTGCGTCGACCGGTGCGCTGCGGTACAGCGACGAGCACGCCACGCGATGCGTGCCGGGCAGTTGCGCCAGTGCCTCGATGGCGCGCTTCACGGTTGCCCGCGCGTCGCCCAGGTTGCCGCCGATTCCGACATAGACCTGGACCGGCGGGCGCGACATGCTCATTCGCCGGTGCCGCCGCCCATGTCGCCGCTGGCCGCCGGCGCGGCACCGCCGCCCGCACGGGGCTTGCGGCGCCGGCGGCGCTTGCGTGGCGCCCCGGGGGGGGCCTCGCCCACCACCTCCGGCTCGGCCGCCTCGTCGTGCGCGGCGTCGGCCACGGCCTCCTGCGCATCCCGCGGCGCGCGCGGCGCCGGCGCGCGCACATGCACGCGCGGGCCCGGCTGGCGCGGGCCCTTGCGCTGCTCGGCCCGCACCTGGTCCATCAGGTCCTGGCGGCGCAGGTCGTCGGCCGTGCTGAACTCCTGCCACCACTCGGCGATGGCCTCGTCGACCTCGCCGACGTCGGCACGCAGTCGCATGAAGTCGAAGGCGGCGCGGAAACGCGCCTGCTCGACCAGGCTGTAGGGCGTGGAGCCGCTGCGCTTGTCGAAGCGCGGCTGCATCATCCAGATCTCGCGCATGTCGGCCGCGAGCTTGCCTCGGCCCGACACGTCACCGATGCGGGCGTTGAACACATCGTCGATCGCGTCCTGCAACGCCGGGAACGGGGCCTGGCCGCGCTGGCCGCCGTGATCCTGCGTGCGCGATTGCCACCCCTCGCGCACATCGTTCCACAGCACGCAGGCCAGAAGGAAGCTGGCCGCCACCGGCTTGCCCTCGCCCACCCGGCGGTCGGTGTCGGCCAGGGCCGCCTTCACGAAAGGCTGGTCGGCGCGCTGGACCACCACGTCCAGCAGCGGGTAGATGCCGCTGGCCAGCCCCAGCTTGCGCAGTTGCTCGATGGTGGCGATGGCATGCCCCGTCTGCAGCAGCTTGAGCATCTCGTCGAAGAGCCGGCTCTGCGGCACGTCGGCCAACAGCTTCGCGGAGTCGACCAGCGGGGCGGCGGTCTTGGTCTCGAGCTTGAAGCCCAGGGCGGCCAGCTTGGCGGAGAAGCGGATGGCGCGGATCACGCGCACCGGGTCTTCGCGGTAGCGCGTGGCCGGGTCGCCGATCATGCGCAAGGTGAGCTTCTTGGCGTCGCGGATGCCGTGGTGGTAGTCGACCACGACCTGGTTGGCGGGGTCGTAGTACATCGCATTGACGGTGAAATCCCGCCGCGCCGCATCCTCGTCCTGCGGTCCCCACACGTTGTCGCGCAGCACCCGGCCGCTGGAATCGACCGCATGCGTCATGCCGGCCAGTTCGCCCTTGCTGGTGCGCTCGTTGCCCTTGACCTGCTCGGCCGCCGCGTTGTCCATGTAGGCGCGGAAGGTCGAGACCTCGATCACCTCGTGCTCGCGCCCCCGGCCGTACACCACATGGACGATACGGAAGCGCCGCCCGATGATGAAGGCGCGCCTAAACAGGCCCTTGACCTGCTCGGGCGTGGCATTGGTCGCCACGTCGAAGTCCTTCGGCCGCAGACCCAGCAGCAGGTCGCGCACCGCGCCGCCCACGATGTAGGCCTCGAAGCCGGCCTGCTGAAGCGTCGTGACGACGTTCCTGGCCCGTTCGTCGACCAGGTCGGGATTGATGCCGTGCACGCTGGCGTCGACCTCCTCGCGCTTGCCGAAGCGCGACTTGGCGCCGGCCTTGGACTTGCCCAGGAGTTTGTCGATGAAGGTCTTGATCATGAAGTCAGTCAGTGGACGCCTCGCGGCGCCTCATTCGTTTTCCAGCATGGAGCGGATCAGCGGGATGGTGACCGCCCGCTGGGTGCGCAGCGCGTAGCCGTCCAGGTGTTCCAGCAGTTCCATCAGGCTGCCCAGGTCGCGGCTGAAGCGGTGCAGCACGTAGTCGATCACGTCGTCCGACAGCATCACCCCGCGCGCATCGGCGGCCTGACGCAGCACGGCGCGGCGCTCGGCCTCGCTCAGCACCTGCAGCTGGAACACATGGCCCCAGCCCAGGCGCGTGCGCAGGTCCTCGCGCAGCGGCAGGTCGGCCGGCGGCAGGCTGCCGGCCGCCACCACGCCGCGCTGCATCGTCTGCGCGTTGACGAACCAGTTGAACGCCGCATGCTGCTGCACGGCGGTGTACAGATGCACGTCGTCCATCACCACGGCGCTCCAGCGCTCGTCGAAGGCCGGCGGGTCGAACAGGCCGGGGTGCAGCCAGCCGACTTCGGCGCCCTGTTCGCGCAGCGCGGTACGCACCGACTCCAGCAGGTGCGTCTTGCCGCTGCCGCCCTCGCCCCACAGGTAGGTCGGCACCGGCGAATGCACCGCCCCGCGACCGGCGCCCACCCACAGCTGCAGGTGGCGCAGGGCAGCCTCGTTGGGGCCGGCGAAGAAGCTGGCGAGGGTCGGCCCGGCCTGCAGACCGATGTCGAGCGCGAGCTGCTTCATGCCATGGATGGGGACGGAGAAAGGGAGGGGGATCGGCCGGGAACGCCAGGGGACGGCCCTTAAAATCACCCGAAATTCTATCGGTCCGCCCGCATCGCGCGGCGGCGCCTCTTTCACCCCTCCCGCCTGCCGACCATGACTTCGCCCTCTTCCACCCCGCTCAGCTACAAGGACGCCGGCGTCGACATCGATGCCGGCGACGCGCTGGTCGACCGCATCAAGCCGCTGGCGAAGAAGACGATGCGCGAGGGCGTGCTGGCCGGCATCGGCGGTTTCGGCGCCCTTTTCGAGGTGCCCAAGCGCTACAGGGAGCCGGTGCTCGTCTCGGGCACCGACGGCGTGGGCACCAAGCTCAAGCTGGCCTTCGAGTGGCAGATGCACGACACCGTGGGCATCGATCTGGTGGCCATGAGCGTGAACGACGTGCTGGTGCAGGGCGCCGAACCGCTCTTCTTCCTCGACTACTTCGCCTGCGGCAAGCTCGACGTCGACACCGCCGCCCGCGTGGTTGGCGGCATCGCCCGTGGCTGCGAGCTCTCGGGCTGCGCGCTGATCGGCGGCGAGACGGCCGAAATGCCCGGCATGTACCCGGCCGGCGAGTACGACCTGGCGGGCTTCGCGGTCGGTGCCGTGGAGAAATCCAAGATCCTCACCGGGCAGAACGTCAAGCCCGGCGACGTGGTGCTGGGCCTCGCCTCGCACGGCGTGCATTCCAACGGCTTCTCGCTGGTGCGCAAGGTCATCGAGCGCGCGGGCGCCGATCTGCCCGCCACCCTCGACGGCAAGCCCTTCCGCGAGGCCGTGATGGCCCCGACGCGCCTGTACGTCAAGCCCGTGCTGGCCGCACTGGCCAAGCACCCGCACTCGAAGGATGCCGCCTCGCCCGGCGGCATAAAGGCCCTCGCCCACATCACCGGCGGCGGCCTGCTCGAAAACATCCCGCGCGTGCTGCCCGAGGGCACCGCGGCGCACCTGAAGAAGGGCAGCTGGCCGCAGACCGAACTCTTCGCCTGGCTGCAGAAGGTGGCGGGCATCGACGACATCGAGATGAACCGCACCTTCAACAACGGCATCGGCATGGTGGTCGTCATCGACGCCGCCGAAGCCGCGGCCTGCGCCGCCACACTGCGCGCCGAGGGCGAGACGGTGTACGAGATCGGCGTCATCGCCGAGCGCGGCGACGGCGCCGCCGTGGTCGTGGGCTGACGTGTGGAATACGGGCAGCCGAACGCAGAGGGCGCAGAGGTTTCGCAGAGGGCGCAGAAGTATTCAGGGATGAATGGGATGGGCGCTCCCGGCGGTCTTGGCGGCACCGACGCCCACGCAACCCTCCTTCGTCCCGTTTCGACGCCGCGCTCGTCATGAGCTCCACCGAACCCGCCGCAGCCGCCGCCACCCACGAGGCCCCGGCTTCGCGCTGGGTGGTCGGAGCCAGCTACGTGCTCATGGGCGCGGCCCTGCTGGGCATGCTGCTCAATCACCTGCTGGTGGGCCTGCTGGCGGTGTGCGTGGGCTTTCTGGCCACCCGCACCTTCGTGCGAGGTGTGATTCGGCTGGCCGAGCGCATGATCGCCCGCTCCCGCCCCGAGGCCGCGGGCCGCAGCCTGCCGGCCCGCATCCAGAGCCTGATCCAGGCGCTCACCATCGTCGTCGTGGTGGCCGGCCCGCTGGCGCTGCTGGGTGTGGGCCTGTCGCAGGCGCGCGAATTCGTGGTCGACGCGCCGCAGCAGTACCGCGAACTGCTCGACTACGTGGCCCGCACCATCCTCGACCTGCGCGAAAAGCTGCCGCCCGACCTGGCCGCCTCCCTGCCTGCGGCGGCCGGCGACGTGCAGCACATGGTCGCCAACTACCTGCGCACCCAGGCCGGTTCGCTCGCTCTGGCGGGCCGGGCCTGGCTCACCGCCCTGCTCTTCGCCTACGTGGGCCTGATCGTCGGCGGGCTGGCCGCCGTGGCGCGGCCGCCGGCGCTGCGCCAGCCGCTGGCCGCGCAGATGCACCGGCGCATCAGCGTCTTCGGCCAGGCCTTCCGGCAGATCGTGGCCGCACAGTTCTGGATCGCGACCTTCAACACCGCCCTGACGGCCGTGTTCCTGCTCTTCATCCTGCCGGTCTGGAACCTGAGCCTGCCCTACACGCCGGCCCTGATCACGCTGACCTTCCTGGCCGGCCTGATCCCGATCGTGGGCAACCTGCTGTGCAACGTGGTGATCACCCTGGTGGGCCTGTCGGTGTCGCCGCTCACGGCCGCGGCCTGCCTGATCTTCCTGATCCTCATCCACAAGGCCGAGTACGTGATCAACGCCAAGGTGGTGGGCAGCCGCACGCACATCGCCGTGTGGGAGCTGCTGGCCGTGATGTTCGCGGCCGAGGCGGTGTTCGGGCCCGCGGGGCTGGTGGCGGCGCCGCTCTTCTACGCCTACCTCAAGAAAGAGCTGCAGGCTGCTCGGCTGGTCTGATCCCGGCCGGTGCCGGCGATGTCCTAAACTGATCGGAACTCGTCTTTCCGTCGAGCGACGTCGGGCTGCCGGTGCAGAAGAATCGGTCGCATCTCATCACCGATGCCTCGAGGACTCGCCATGAACACCTGTCTGATTGTGATCGACGCCCAGGAGTCGTTCCGCCACCGCCCCTACTTCCGCCCCGACGACGTGCCGGCCTACCTGGCGGCACAGAACGCGTTGATCGAAGGATGCATCGCCGCCGGCGTTCCGGTGGTGCGCGTGTTCCACGTCGACGCGCCGGCCAAGGCGGGCAACCCCTTCGCCCAGGAATCCGGGCTGGTGCGGCCCCTCGCCGGGCTCGTCGACTTCGCGGCGGACGCCACCTTCGTCAAGCACCGCCACAGCGCGCTGGTGGGAAGCGGGCTCGAGGTCTGGCTCACGCGCCACGGCATCGGCCGCCTGATCGTGAGCGGCATCCGCACCGAGCAGTGCTGCGAGACCACCACGCGCCATGCCTCGGACCTGGGTTGGGAGGTGGACTACGTGCTGGACGCCACGCTCACCTTCGACATGACGCAGCCCGATGGCCGGCCGCTCCGGGCCGCGGAGATCAAGGCCCGCACCGCCACCGTGCTGCAGGGCCGCTTCGCCACCGTGTGCACCGTGGACGAAGCACTGGCC
>Ga0308159_1004058_pt1 | contig 13796 bp, 10 predicted proteins | sample PhyCR1_FD_201040 | JGI IMG/M metagenome (GOLD analysis project Ga0308159, IMG submission 201040) | Phyllosphere microbial communities from UC Gill Tract Community Farm, Albany, California, United States - DLSLC.R1 | ecosystem: Host-associated > Plants > Phyllosphere > Unclassified | place: USA... | reverse complement strand
ACATCGCGGCGCTGGTCAAGATCCTGTCCGAGCCGAAGAACGCGCTGGTCAAGCAGTATCAGAAGCTGTTCGAGATGGAGAATGTCGAACTCGACTTCACCGACGACGCGCTGACCACGGTCGCCAAAAAGGCGATCGAGCGCAAGACCGGTGCGCGCGGGCTTCGTTCGATCCTGGAGGGCATTTTGCTCGACACCATGTTCGACTTGCCCGGCATGGACGGCGTCGACGAAGTGATGGTCGACAAGGACGTGGTCGAGGGTCGCAAGGAACCGATCCGCGTCTATGCCGAAAAGGCCAAGAAGACGGACGGCGCGGCAGCCTGAACGGGGCCGTGACGTCATGGAATGGATGACGGGCGCTTCCCCTGGGGGAGGCGCCCGTTTTCCTATGGGGAATGCGATGGTGACGATCCGAGAGGCGGGGGCGGGCGACCGGGCTGCGGTGGCGACGATGCTGGGACGTGCCTTTGCCGATGATCCGGCCATGTCCTATATCTTCCCCGACGCCGCCGACCGGGCGAAACGCCTGCCGCGCCTGTTCGCGCTGTTGTTCGACAGTGACGCGGTGGGGATGCGGTTGGTCAGCGAAGCGGCGGACGCCGGGACCTTCTGGCGACCGCCGGGGCAGGCACATGTGCCTATGGCGGCCTATGTCCGACGGCTGATCCCGGTGCTGCACGCGCTGGGCGCATCGCTGCCGCGCGCGATGCGGCTGGGCGATGCGATAGAGGCGCAGTTTCCGCGCGGGCCCTTCTGGTATCTACATATCGCCGGTGTCGATCCGGCGCGGCAGGGGCGGGGGGTGGGCGGCGCAGCGATCCGGGTGGGGCTGGCCCGGTGCGATGCCGATGGCGTACCCGCCTATCTGGAGACGGCGACCGAGAGCAATGTCGGGCTTTATACGCGTCTGGGCTTCCAACCGACCGGGGAATGGTCGGTGCCCAAGGGCGGCCCGCGCTTCTGGTCGATGCTCCGGCCGGTCGGCGGGCTATGAACATTCCTCCCCTTACAGGGGAGGATATTGGGCACTGTCTACGCGTTGCCGCTCCGAACAGGAGATGCCGCGATGAAACCCCATATGATCTGCCACATGATTTGCAGCCTGGACGGGCGCATCCTGCAAAGCCGTTGGCGGCCCGAGAGCTACAAGCCCGGTGAACTCTTCGAGGATCTGCACGACCGGATCGGTGGCGACGCCTGGATCGTCGGGCGGGTGACGGGGCAGGAATTCGCCAAGGGCGACCGTTATCCCGATAAGGACGAGAGCTTTCCGCGCGAAAACTGGTTCGCGACCCGTGAGGCCGACGCGTTCGGCGTGGTGCTGGACGAACAGGGCAAGATCGTCTGGGGCCGGGGCGATATCGGTGGCGACCCGATCGTCGTCGTGCTGACCGAGGCGGTGCCGGACTCGCATCTGGCCGGGCTGCGGAGCGACGGGGTGTCCTATGTCTTTGCCGGAACGGATATGATCGACCTGCGCGCCGTGCCCGATATCCTGAACCGGGAATTGGGCGTCGAAACGCTGCTGGTTGAGGGGGGCGGCACGGCCAATGGCGAATTCCTGCGCGCCGGGTTGATCGACGAGATCAGCGTGGCGCTCTGCCCCGCGATCGACGGCGCGGCGGGGGCGCCCAGCCTGTTTCATTCGGGTGAGGAGGATGCGGATATGCCCGCACCGCTGACCGGGCTGACGCTGACGCATCACGAGGTATTGCCAGGCGGTGAAATCTGGCTGCGTTACAGGGTAGAGAATGACGCTGGTTGAGGCACCACTGCCCTCAGACTTGCGACGCCTGGTGAACTGCCGCTCCACAACGGAGTTCGACACGCGCTTGGCCCCAGAAGGGGCTACATATGGTTTCGACATCGCAATCAATCTTGCGCGCGTTGGGACCCAACAGGGCGGTTGGCGCATTGGCATGACAGGGATGTCATCATCCCCGTCACGTTGAGGAGAAGAGACCAGCCATGAGCGAACCCGACGCCATCGTCACCGCCGGACAGAAGCGCGCGCTGCTCCAGCGTCTGCTGATGCCCTGGTGGACCCTGGTGTTCCCGATCCTGGGCCTGCTCGCCATCGCGGTGTCGCTCTACAAGATGGGAACGGTTGGGGTGGTCGTCGCGGCGATCATCCTGTTCGGCTGCGTGCTGTCGGCGGTCCATCAGGCGGAGGTCGTCGCGCACCGGGTCGGCGAGCCCTTCGGCACATTGGTCCTGGCGGTTGCGGTCACGGTGATCGAGGTGTCGCTGATCGTCAGCCTGATGCTGTCCGACGCGGGTGACGCGTCCAGCCTGGCGCGCGACACGGTATTCGCGGCGATCATGATCATCCTGAACGGCATCGTCGGCCTGTGCCTGCTCGCCGGGGGATTTCAGCATGGCGAACAGCGCTTTTCGCTGCGGGGGGCGAGTTCGTCGCTCAACGTACTGACTGCGATGGTCGTGCTGTCGCTGGTCCTGCCCAATTATGTCTCGTCCGCGCCGGGGCCGACCTATGCGACCTCGCAACTGGTCTTCGTTGCGATCGTCAGCGTCATCCTCTACGGTACCTTCGTCATGGTGCAGACGGTGCGGCACCGCGACTATTTCCTGCCCGCCGACGAGGACATGCCCGCCGATGCCCATGCCGAGCCGCCGACCAATGCGGCGGCGTGGGCGGCATTGGGCATGTTGCTGGTCGCGCTGGTCGGGGTGGTCCTGCTGGCCAAGGGGCTGTCGGGCATCGTCGAGGCGGCGATCCTGGGAGCGGGCCTGCCGCTCGCCATCGTCGGTGTGGTGATCGCGGCGCTGGTGCTGGCGCCCGAGAGCCTGGCGGCGTACCGGGCGGCCAAGCGCAACCGGCTTCAGACCAGCCTCAACCTCGCGTTGGGCTCGGCGCTGGCGACCATCGGCCTGACCATTCCGGCGGTGGCGATCGTCTCGCTGATGCTGGGCCTGCCGCTGGCGCTGGGGATCGGGGCCAAGCAGATGATCCTGCTGGTCCTGTCGCTGTTCACCATCACGCTGACGCTGGGCAATGGGCGGACGACCGTGCTGGGCGGCGCGGTCCATCTGGTGATCTTCGCGGCGTATCTGTTCGTGACGGTCGTGCCTTGATCCCCAATGCCCGTTCAGCCTGAGCGAAGTCGAAGGCCAGGGGTGGTCCACTTGGTGTTCCCCGGCGAAGGCCGGAGTCCAGTCTCCATAGTCGAGAGAGAATAGGGGCATTGCGTTGGGGGGCATGGCGATCAGTGGCAACGGCCTCCCACGCCCATTCACCGCGCCATCACAATGGCGCCGCAACTGAACCCCGGCCTTCGCCGGGGAACAGGCTGGGTTCAAACTATGCCCTTGGCCTTCTTCGCGCGGGCTGAACGAAAGGGAGGGGCGCTATCCCGTTTCCGTTCGCGTCGAGCGCAGTCGAAGCGCAGGGGGATGACCGGCCCTATTTCTTCTTCGCCGCCTGTTCCGCCTTCCACGCCCGGAACTGCTCGATCGCGACCGAGCGCTTCAGCACCTTCGCCCAGGGATCGACCACGACATGCGCGTCGGCGGGCACGGTCAGCGTGCCGGTGCCGTCCGTCATCGGCAGCGTCTCGACCCGGTCGCCGACCTGAACCTCGACCGGCAACGGGAAGGGCCCGCCGCCGGGCACCTTCCAGGTCAGGGTCAGTTGGTCCCCGACCCGCGTCTCGACGATCTCGGGCAACGCCGCCTGGCGCAGATAGACGTTGAAGAACCAGCCATAGTCCTTGCCCGTGACCTGCCGAACAAAGCCCTCATATTCCTTCGTCGAGCCATAGCGGGGCGTGAAATTCCCCGGCCTGGGATCGGTCCGGCCATAGACGGCCAGCCGCGTCACGTCCCAGAACGCCTTGTCCCCGATCAGATTGTGGAGCGTGTGCAGCATCCACGACCCCTTCATATAGATGTCGAGGCCGGGACCGCCCTTGGCCTCTTCATAGACATCCTGCTCGGTCATGCTTCGGTCGTGGACGATGGGGGCCTTGTTGGCGATCTGCCCGCGCTGCGCGTCCATCATCACCGCATAGCGCGCCTCGCCCTCGCGCCAGCGGCCATAGCTGGGCTGCATATAGCTGCCATAACCCTCGTGCAGCCAGAAATCGTCCCAGTCGACATTGGTCAGCTGGTTGCCGAACCATTCATGGCTGAACTCATGCTGGAACAGCCAGTCGAAACCCTCGGGCGCCTTGGCATATTCATTGCCGTAGGCGTTGATCGTCTGATGCTCCATGCCCTTGTGCGGCGTCTCGACCACGCCCAGCTTCTCGTCGCCGAAGGGGAAGGGGCCGACGGTCGACTCGAAGAAATCCAGCGTCGGCGCGAACTCGGCGAACAACCCTTCCGCCTTCTCCTTCTCGTCGGGCAGATACCAGTAGAACATCGGGATCGTGTTGCCGAAGCGGCTCTTATATTTCCCCTCGACCACCTCGTACGGCCCGACGTTCAGCGCGATGGCATAGGTGTTGGGATGCTTGGTCCGCCAGTTCCACCGGGGCCGCCCATCGGGCAGCGTATCGACGCCCAGCAGCACGCCGTTCGACGGGGCCTTCAGCCCCTTGGGCACCGTGATGTGTAGCGTGACCAGGCCCGGCTCGCCCATCGGATAGTCGAGGCACGGCCAGAGCAGGTCGCAGCCATAGCCCTGATCGGTCGTGGCGAACCAGGGCCGCCCGTCCGGCGTCTTGGCCCAGACGACGCCGGTATCCCAGGGTGCCCGCACCGCGACATGCGGCGTGCCGCCATAGGTGATCTTCGCGCTGACCGTCTGCCCGGCACGCAGCGCACGGGGCAGGGCGATGACCAGCCGCCCTTCCGGGTTGGACCAGGCGGCGGGCTTGAGGGGCTTTCCGTCGATGGCGATCGCCTTGACCGGCAAATTCCGGTCGAGATCGATCACCAGCCGCGCCAGCGGCGCCTTTGCGGTAAAGTCCAGCACCGCAATGCCGTTCAACTCCTGTGTATCGGGCAGTATCTCGAACGACAGGTCGGCACGGTCGAAGCGGACGGCGAGCTGCTCGGGTGGACGGACGCCGCCGGAGATCATGGCCTGCGCGGTTAGCGGCGGCTCGCCCTTGGCGGGAAGCGCCTTGGATGTCTGGGCACCGGACGGGGCGGCGCAGAGAAACGAGGAGGCGAGCAGCGCGAGAGCGGCATTCCGTATACGATTCATGGTGTCTGGTTTCGCCCAAGCGATGCGGCTTGGCAAGCCGTGCCGCAGCGTCTTGTCGCAGCGGGAATTGATGGATCGGCAACCCTCCCCATATATAGATACGAAGAGGCCCTGATCGGGCCGACCGGAGTTTGCATGAACCAGACCTATCCCGTCCTCCCGCTGCGTGACATCGTCGTCTTCCCGCACATGATCGTGCCCCTGTTCGTCGGCCGCGACAAATCGGTCGCGGCACTGGAAGCGGCGATGGCGGCGGACAAGGAAATTTTCCTGGTCGCCCAGTTGGATCCCGCCGAGGACGATCCCTCGCGCGAGGATCTGTACGAGATCGGCGTGACCGCCAGCGTCCTGCAACTGCTGAAGCTGCCCGACGGCACGGTACGCGTGCTGGTCGAGGGCAAGACGCGCGGCCGCCTGGTCGAACTGGACGAGTCGGGCACCCACCTGACCTCCACCATCGACACGACCGTGGTCGAGAGCGACGAAACCGCGCTCGAAGAGCAGGAGCATGACGTCAAGGCGCAGGTCGCCGCGCTGATGCGGTCGGTGGTCGACCAGTTCGAGAATTACGCCAAGCTCAACCGCAAGCTGCCCGCGGAAACGGCTGTGCAGCTGGCCGAGATTGAGGATGCCTCGCAGCTGGCCGATGCGGTCGCCGCGAATATTTCGGTCAAGGTCGCCGACAAGCAGGCGCTGCTGGTGGAAACCGATCCGGCCAAGCGGCTGGAAATGGCCTATGCCCTGATGGAAGGCGAACTCGGCGTCCTTCAGGTCGAGAAGAAGATCAAGAGCCGCGTCAAGCGCCAGATGGAGAAGACGCAGCGCGAATATTACCTCAACGAGCAGCTCAAGGCGATCCAGCGCGAGCTGGGCAATGAGAGCGAGGATGGCGATGGCGACGAGATCGCCGAGCTGACCCAGAAGATTGCGACGCTGAAGCTGTCCAAGGAAGCGCGGACCAAGGCGACCGCCGAGCTGAAGAAGCTGAAGACCATGGCGCCGATGAGCGCCGAGGCGACCGTCGTGCGCAATTACCTCGACGTGCTGCTGGGCCTGCCCTGGGGCAAGAAGTCCAAGGTCAAGAAGGACATCGCGGCGGCGCAGGCGATCCTGGATCAGGATCACTATGCGCTGGAAAAGGTGAAGGACCGGATCGTCGAATATCTCGGCGTCCAGGCGCGCACCAACAAGCTGAAGGGGCCGATCCTGTGCCTCGTCGGCCCGCCGGGCGTCGGCAAGACCTCTCTGGGCCAGTCGATCGCCAAGGCATGCGGGCGCGAGTTCATCCGCCAGTCGCTGGGCGGCGTGCGCGACGAGGCCGAGATTCGCGGCCACCGCCGCACCTATATCGGCTCGCTGCCGGGCAAGATCGTGACCAACCTGAAAAAGGCGGGCACCGGCAACCCGCTGTTCCTTCTCGACGAGATCGACAAGCTGGGCCAGGATTTTCGCGGCGATCCCGCCTCGGCGCTGCTGGAAGTGCTCGATCCGGAGCAGAACGCCAAGTTCAACGACCACTATCTGGAGATCGATATCGATCTGTCGGACGTGATGTTCGTGTGCACCGCGAACACGCTGAACCTGCCGCAGCCTTTGCTGGACCGCATGGAGATCATCCGTCTGGAGGGCTATACCGAGGATGAGAAGGTCGAGATCGCCGAGCGCCATCTGGTCGCCAAGCAGGTCGAGACGCATGGCCTGAAGGACGGCGAGTTCACCCTGACCCAGGAGGGCCTGCGTGCCCTGATCCAGCGCTACACCCGCGAGGCGGGTGTGCGTACGCTGGAGCGCGAGATCGCGCGCCTCGCCCGCAAGGCGCTGCGCCAGATCCTGGAGGGCAAGGCGACGTCGGTGACGATCACGCCGGAAAACCTGCATGAGTTCGCAGGCGTCCAGAAGTATCGCCATGGCCTGTCCGAGAAGGAAGACCAGATCGGTGCGGTCACGGGCCTCGCCTGGACCGAGGTGGGTGGCGAGTTGCTGACCATCGAATCGGTGACGGTGCCGGGCAAGGGCCAGGTGAAGACCACCGGCAAGCTGGGCGATGTGATGAAGGAATCGGTCCAGGCCGCCTTCAGCTTCGTCCAGGCGCGCAGCCCCAGCTTCGGGATCAAGCCGTCGCTGTTCCACCGCAAGGACATCCATATCCACTTGCCCGAGGGCGCGGTGCCCAAGGACGGTCCGTCGGCGGGTATCGGCCTCGTCACCTCGATCGTGTCGACGCTGACCGGCATCGCGGTGCGCAAGGATGTGGCGATGACCGGCGAGGTCACGTTGCGTGGCCGGGTGTTGCCGATCGGTGGCCTGAAGGAAAAGCTGCTCGCAGCGCTGCGTGGCGGCATCACCACCGTGCTCATCCCGCAGGAGAATGAGAAGGATCTGGCGGATATCCCCACCAACATCCTGAACGGGCTGAAGATCGTGCCGGTGGCGCATGTTGACGAGGTGCTTCGCTTGGCCCTGGTCGAGCCGCTGGAGGCGATCGACTGGACCGATGCGGATGAATTGGCGGCGCTGCCGCCCGCCGCGATCCCGGCGGTCGGCGGCGAACGTCACCACTGATCGTCGCGCACTGATCGTCGCAAGGACGGGGCCGCCGGTCGAAGGATCGGCGGCCTTTTTCAAACGATGTCATAAGGATGACATGCGCTTCTGTTTGCGCCATCCTTCGCCTTGGATAAGGATGGGGGATAAGGGTGGGGTTTGACAGCACCGCCTGCCGCGTCATTATCGGTCCTTTAATATTTGGGCGGCACCGAGTCCGTCTGGTTATTCGTCGAAATCATAGGGGGTTATGGAATGAACAAGCAGGAGCTGATCGCCACCGTCGCCGACTCCTCGGGCCTGGCCCGCGGCGATGCGGTCAAGGCGGTCGATGCCGTGTTTGAATCGATCACCGCTGCCCTGAAAAAGGGTGATGAAGTTCGCCTCGTTGGCTTCGGCACTTTCTCGGTTTCCAAGCGCAAGGCCTCGACCGGCCGTAACCCGCGCACCGGCGAGCCGATGACCATCAAGGCCTCGTCGCAGCCCAAGTTCAAGCCGGGCAAGCTGCTGAAGGACTCGGTCAACTAAATCCGAAATTTTGGGCTGGACAGGCGGCGAGTCGCCGCCTAAAGGCCCGTCTCCCGGTTACGGGCGCGTAGCTCAGCGGTAGAGCACACCCTTCACACGGGTGGGGTCACAGGTTCAATCCCTGTCGCGCCCACCATTCTTTCCAATGACTTAGTGGTCGGGAAGGAATGGTGATCAGCCTGATCGGCCAGGCTTTCCCTCCTTTTCGGCGGCCGTTCGGCAAGATTCGGCAATATGATGCCGGTTGTTAGACAATTTAACGTGCCTTTAGCGGCCTCTCCTTATGCTCATGGCCAAAGGAGACTGTCATGCAGCAGGGGTATCGCAGCTTTTGTCCCGATCATCCGGCCTTCGCCATCGCGATGGCGTTCCAGCCGATCATGGATGTCGAGACGGGACGACCTATCGCCTATGAAGCGCTGGTCCGGGGCAGCAAGGGCGAGGGCGCCGGCGATATCCTGACGCGGATCAGGCCCGAGGAGCGCTACGACTTCGACCAGCAATGCCGGGTCGCCGCGATCGAGGGCGCAGTGGCGGCGGGGCTGCTCGACGGCGGTGCGCGGCTGTCGATCAACTTCTTTCCCGACACCGTCTATTCGCCGCTCGCCTGCCTGGAGCCAACGCTGGACACCATGCGACGGCTGAATGTCCCTCATGAGCGGCTGATCTTCGAATTCTCCGAACAGGCGGAGATCGGCGACGGCGCGCATCTGAAGACCATCCTCGACACCTATCATTGCATGGGCTTCGGAACCGCGATCGACGATTTCGGGGCGGGCCATGCCGGGCTGACCCTGCTGGGGCAGGTCAGGACCGATTATATTAAACTCGACATGGCGCTGATCCGGGGGATCGACCAGACTATGCCCCGGCGCATGATCGTCGAGGGCGTGATCCGGATCGCCGAAAAGATGGGCATCGCGATCATCGCTGAGGGCGTGGAGACGATCCACGAATATGACGCGCTCCGGGCGCTGGGCGTGCGGTACATGCAGGGCTATCTGATCGCACGACCCGGCTTCCGCTGTTTGCCGCCGGGACATCTGCCAGAGGACTTGGCCTGGGTAGCGAGCGCCTGAAGTCACGGACATCAGCGTTTTAGGCATTCCTCTCCTTACCGGGAGGAATGCCTTTTCATACCGCGCCTCGAAGGCGCCAGCCGTCAGCGCATCGACCCTGCATCCCCCGCCAGATAATGCGCGATCGGATCGATCATGTCCTTCGGGATACGCCGCGCGATGACGGGCATGGTCGCGTGGCTCTTGCGCGCGTCGACGATGTTCTTGTCGCCCTGCCAATGGCGCAGGCGCGCGGCGATATAGTTGGCCCGCTGTCCGGCGAGGACGGGATAGGGCTTGCCGGGGGTGTGGCAGCTGACACAGGCGGGAAGCTGTTTGTCGGGCAGCCCGCGCTCGACGATCCGCGCCGCCGCCGGATCGCCCGCGGGCTTCGCACCCAGCCCCGGCATCGCGGCGAAGCGGCGCGCGGCGGCCGCCATTTCGGCGGGCTCCATGCGCATCGCGACCTGCTGCATCACCGCGCTCGACCGGGTGCCGTTGGCATAACCCTTGAGTGCCGCGAGCAGATATTCGGGGCTCTGGCCGCCCAGGACCGGAATGTCGGGCGCGCCGCGACCCCGGCCGTCGGTGCCATGGCATCCGGTGCAATTGTCGGGATCGATAGCGGGCGAAGCCTCGGCGACCAGCGCACGATACTGGGCGGGCGTCATGTCGGGCAGGCGGCGGACGAATGCGACCATGCGGCGCACCTCGTCCTGGCGGTCCTGCACGGCCCAGGCGGGCATGCCGGTATATTTGACGCCGTGCTGGAGGATCCAGAACAGCTGCTTGTCGGTCCATTCGCGCGCGTTGACCGACAGGTCGGGCGCAGGTGGGGTCGCGGCCTGCATCACGGGGGCGGGCTTCTGGCCTGGGGCTCCGTGACAGACGGCACAGCTATTGGCGAAATGCCCGGCCGCGCTCACCAGCCCGCTTGCGTCGGCGGGGTTCTTAGGCGTGGTGAAGGCAGCATGGGTGCGCACCGAATTGCGCATCGCCCAGTGAAGGAACCAGTCGGTGATCGCCCAATGCCCGCTGGAGGCGGCCAGGTTGATGACGCCCGACCAGGCCAGGCCCATGCCGAGCAGCGCTAGACCGAGCAGCGTCGCCAGTGCCCGCTTCCAGGTGATGCGGATCGTCATGCGTGCGCCTCTTCTTTGGTCTGGAGCAGGCGCGCGAGCATCGCCAGCCCGCCGCATAGATAGGCGACGCCGCCGACCAGCAGCATCACGACGCCCGCCATCTGCTGATCCGCCAGCGCCCCCATGTCATGATGGCTGTAGAGCGGCCGCGGGGCGAGGCCGATCAGCGCGCCCAGCAAGGTCATGTGCATCGAGGTGACGAGCAGGGCGGCAACGCCGGCGGCCCGGTGACGCGGCGCGAGCACGGCGGCCCAGAGCAGCAGGCCGACCGCCAGGAAGCTGACCTGCTCGGCGATCAGCCAGGGCAACCCATGATCCGCCAGCCGCCGCAGCGCCGGGACGTGCCAGCCCCATACCACGACCGCCTCGATCATGGCGGCGGCCAGCGGGGTGGCGAGCCGGGGCAGGCGGACCGCCGGATCGAAACGGGTGCCCTGAAGCCCCAGCGCGATCGGCGGCGCGGCGACCGCCACGGCGATCATGTGCGCGACCATATGCCCGGTCATGCCCCAGGTGCTGAAGGCCCAGCCGACCGACAACAGCGCCAGACCCAGCATCAACCAGCTACGCCTCATCGGCAATCGCCCAGCATCAGGACGGGCATGGCGGTGAAGATCACCGCGACGAAGCTCAATCCCGCCAGCAACATCGTCGAATAGGCCAGGAAGCGCAGCCGATCGATATCGGTGCCCTCGTTATGCGGCGGCGGATCGCCCGGCGTGCGCGACTGCTGCCACGCGATCACGCCCGAGGCGAGGATGACGATCAGCGCGACGACCGTCCCGATCGCGAAAGCGGTGGGGAACAGTGCCCATCGGCCGATCCGCTCGCACGAGATCGCGACCCAGAGATAGGAGAAGAGGAAATGCACCGCCCAGGTCGTCGGCGGCACGATCAGCGTCCAGAGGGTGACGCGCAGCCGGTGCGCGCCTTTCAGCCAGCGCTTCATAGCCCCGTCTCCGGAAACAGCCCGATGGTCAGATAAGTAACGATCGCGGTCAGCGCGAAGAAATGCATATAGACGGTGATGTTGCGGATATCGGCGTCATGGGTCGGCGTCATCCTTCCCGCGATGCTGCGCGCCAGCGTATAGAGCTGCATGATCACCGCGACGGCGGCATGGACGACAGTCCAGACGACCAGCACCCAGACGATGGCCGGATAGACATTGGCCTCCGGATCCAGCCCGTCCAGGCACCCTATCCCGGCGAACAGGCTGGCGATGGCGGTGACGGCGCCCGCGACCAGCAGTCCGCGTGCGGCGTTGACCGAACCCCGGTGATGAACCTCCCGCGCGATCAGCGTGGCGGCCCAACTGGCCAGCGACAGCGCCAGTGCGGTCAGCGGCCCGCCGCTGCCCGGTCCGTCAAAGCCTGCGCCGAAATCGGGATGGATCGTCCAGTAGAAATAATAGCCGAAGACCAGCCCCGAAAAGGCGGTCGCATCCGCCATCATCGTGATGAACATCGCCCACCAGCCGGGCGCGGCCGGGCCGGAGATATAGAGCGGCAGGCGCATGCCGTGGCCGATCGGCTTTTCCGGCTTTTCCGGAATCTCGGCGGTGTCCCACAGCCACCACAATATGCAGCCCAGCGTGACCACACCGCCCAGCGCGGCGATGAGGTAGAGGTGATAGGTGGTCAGGATGAACACGCTGCCCAGTGCCACGGCGGTCATCATCGGCTTGACGCTGGGCGTGCCCAGCCGGATCACCGAAACGGGCTTGGCGTCGAGGACCGAAGTGATGATCGTCTCGCGGCGACCTTCCTCGGCATCGGGCAGGAAGAAGCGGCCCTCATCGACCTTGGCGACGAAGTTCTTCTGGTCCCAGATCGGATAGCGGCTTTCGACCAAAGGCACCGAGCGGATGCCCCAATCTTCGTCATCCGGATGCGCCAGCCATTCCAGCGTCCCCGCATTCCAGGGGTTGCGCGGCGACTTGGCACGCGTCGGCGAGAGCATCAGGTCGACGACCAGCACCGCAACACCGGCCGCGAACATATAAGAACCGGCGGTCGAGGCGAGGTTGAGCCAGCCGATGCCCAATTCTTCCGGATAAGTGAAGACACGACGCGGCATGCCCTCCAGGCCCGACAGGTGCATCGGGAAGAAGGTCAGGTTGATGCTGACGAACATGATCCAGAAGGCGATGCGCCCCAGCCGGTCGGACAGTTTCTTGCCGGTGATCAGAGGCCAGTAATAATAAAGCCCGCCGAACAGCGGCAGCAGGGTGCCGCCGATCAGCACGTAATGGAGGTGCGCGACGATGAAATAGGTGTCGTGCGCCTGCCAGTCGAACGGCGCCACAGCGACCATCACACCGGTCAGGCCGCCGATGACGAACACCGCCAGACTGCCCGAGGCATAGAGCAGCGGCGTCGACCACTTCACCTTGCCCGCCCAGAGCGTGGCGATGAAGGCGAAGATCTGAACGCCGGTCGGGATGGCGACGGCTTCGGAGGCGGCGGAGAAGAAGGCCAGGCTGATCTTGGGCAGGCCGGTCGCGAACATGTGATGGACCCACAGCCCGAACGACAGGAAGGCGGTGCCGACGGCAGCCAGCACGATCCACGGATAGCCGAGGAGATGGCGCTGCGCGAAGGTCGGGATCATCATCGCGAACAGCGCGATGGAGGGCAGGAAGACGATATAGACTTCCGGATGGCCGAAGATCCAGAACAGGTGCTGCCACAGCAACGGATCGCCGCCCCGCGCCGCGTCGAAGAACGGCCAGTTGAGCAGCCGCTCCATCTCGAACAACAGGTCGCCCGCGATCAGCGGCGGGAAGGCGAACAGGATCATCACCGCCACGACCAGGATGTACCACGCATAGAGCGGCATCAGGTTCAGCCGCATGCCGGGCGGGCGGCATTTCAGCACGCCGACGATCAGCTCGACCGCGGCGGCCACCGACGACACCTCGATGAAGGACAGGCCCAGCATCCAGATATCGGCGCCCAGCCCGGACAGGTCGGTGCGGGTGGTCAGCGGCGGATACATGAACCAGCCGCCATCGGGCGCGGCGTTGAAGAAGATCGAGCCGCCGACGAACACGCCGCCGATCAGGAAGCTCCAGTAACCAAAGGCCGACAGGCGCGGGAAGGGCAGGTCGCGTGCGCCCAGCAGCTGGGGCAGCAGGATGATCGACACCGCCTCGAACATCGGGACCGCGAACAGGAACATCATCATCGAGCCGTGCAGGGTGAACAGCTGGTTGAAGGTGTTCGCCGATACGAGGTCGTTGTCGGGCACCGCCAGCTGGGTGCGCATGATCAGCGCCAGCACGCCCGCGAACAGCATGAAGCCGAACGCGGTCAGCGTGTACCAGACGCCGACCCGGTTGTTGTTG
>Ga0308159_1004056_pt1 | contig 13808 bp, 14 predicted proteins | sample PhyCR1_FD_201040 | JGI IMG/M metagenome (GOLD analysis project Ga0308159, IMG submission 201040) | Phyllosphere microbial communities from UC Gill Tract Community Farm, Albany, California, United States - DLSLC.R1 | ecosystem: Host-associated > Plants > Phyllosphere > Unclassified | place: USA... | reverse complement strand
CGGCCGCGCCGGTGGAAGGGCGCATCGGCGGCATCGTCGATATCCCCAACTGCGCCTGCACGGTGGCCCTGCCGACCTCGATCTTCGATCAGGACATCACGCCCAAGGGCATGTTGAACGACAAGTCCTACTGGGGGCGCAAGGGCTGACGCCTGAGGCTTCGTTGTGCGTAGTGTGTTCCCGGCCGGAGGTCTTTCCGGTCGGGTCTTTTCGGGTCGGGATTCTTCAGGAGGGGACATGCCCTTGTACGACATTCGTTGCAGCCATTGCGACGGCATCTTCGAACGATTGATTCCCCTGCAGGCCTTGCATGGCGACACCAGCTGTCCCTATTGCAAGCAGCCGACGGCGGCCGCGCCCATGCTCACCGGTGGCCATGTGGGGCTGCAGGTCAGGTATCGCTGGCAACCGCGCAACGGCGCCGAACAACTGGCCGGTCAGGGGGCCACCGGCCCCGGCACCCATGCCGGGGCGGGACGCAGCAGCGTGCTGCACAACTGCAAGGGGCATAGCTGCAGCATCTGTGCGACCTGATGTCGCTGCAGGCAGCGGCCCGAAGCGGGTCAGCCCAGCCAATGCGCCATCAGGATCAGCAGCGCTACCGTGGCCAGCAAGCCCAGCAGGGTGACCAGGTCGACGTCCTGCACCTGGTGGCGCCAGTGTTCGCCGCGCAGCGGCGTCAGGCGCGGGTAGCGGCCCAGTGTGACCAGCTTGAGCAGGCCGCAGCCGATGGCGTAGAAGACGGCATTGAAGGCCAGATGGCGTAGCAGGCCCAGCACCAGGCCGATGAAGGTCTCCATGGTGAAGGGCTTATTCCAGCATGGCGTCCAGCCCGGCCGACAGCTCGCTGAAGGAGGGCATGGCGCGCTCGGCCTGATCTGGCGCATGTTTGACCAGCACCGGGCGCCATGCCGGGTCCACGCCCAGTTTTTTGGCCAGCGCAGCGGGATAGCTGGCCAGGGCCGTGGCGTCATCCAGCGCAAGCACCTCGACCCGGGCCGCCCAGGCGCCCAGGTGGACCCAGGCGGCGGCGCGCTCCAGGCGACCTGCGGCCAGGGGATCGGGAATGCTGCGCAGGGCGGTGGTCATGGCGTCGGGGAAGTGCCAGAGGGTGGCCAGTTCGGCCGAGACATCGGCGTAGTGGAAGCCCCAGGCGGCCTTCTCCCGCTCGGCGCGGTCGGCGTCGAGCACATTGCATTGCTTGTCCAGGGGCGCCACGGCCGCCGCTGCCACAGCGTGCAGCTGCAACTGGCCGATGCCATGCATCATGGCGACCGTGAAGACGGCGTCGCCATTGTCTTCACCGGCATGACCGGCGTGCATGGCCAGCCAGCGGGCGGCGACGGCGGTATAGAGGGTGTGCAGCCAGAACTGGTGCAGGTCCATGCCCCGCGTGTTCTTGAAGGCGGCCACCATGCCATTGCCCAGCACCAGGTTGCGCACCATGATGAAACCCAGCATGCGCAGCGCGTCATCGACCGTGCCGATGGTGCGCGAGGCGTGGAAGAAGGCCGAATTGGCCAGCCGCAGGACCTTGGCGGTGAGCGCCGGATCGGCGGCGATCTGCTGGGCGATGTCCTGGGCCGAGACGTCCTCGGCATTGAAACTGGCCATCAGTTGCTGCACCACCTTGGGAACGGTCGGCAACTTGCCGGGCTGGTCCACCAGGCTCTTGAGCTCCATGAGAATTCCTCCACGCAATGATTTTGTTGTGCCGGCTGCGCCAAAGCAGGGAAAAGCGGTTTTATTGTCTCAGAGATCGGACGATTTGCTTTCACCTTTCTCCGTATGATGGACTGGTTACCCCTCTGAACCCCCTCCGGGAGCGAGTCCATGGCAAGTCGCAAGAACGCTGGATCCCTTCACCCTGATGCCGCCACCGGTGCTGCAGCCGATACTGCAGCCGATACTGCAGCCGCGCCAGCCCTGGCCTGGGGCGATGTGCAGGCCTATGTGGAGGATTGCGTGCAGCGCAGTTTCCTCTTCCTCGATACCCTGCTGGACCGGGGCAATGATTACCTGGAACACCTGGAGCAGGGCACGCCGCCGCTGCTGAAGTTCGACCATACCCTGGTGCTGGACGGAAAGGACCTGCCGGCACCCTGCAACTACGCCTTGCTATTGCTGCAACCACCGCCGGAGCTGCCGGTCGATCCTGCGGCGCGGCCGGTGGTGGTGGTCGACCCCCGGGCCGGGCATGGCCCCGGGATTGGCGGTTTCAAGTTCGATTCCGAGGTGGGCATGGCGATGAAGGCCGGGCATCCGGTCTATTTCGTGACCTTCCGGCCGGAGCCTGAGGATGGCCAGACCCTGGTCACCGTGATGGAGGCCGAGGCGCGCTTCCTGGAAGAGGTGATCCGCCGTCATCCGCAATGTGCGGCCAAGCCGGTGGTGATCGGCAATTGCCAGGCCGGCTGGGCCATGATGACGCTGGACGCGGTGCGGCCGGAACTGTTTGGCCCGCTGATGATGGTGGGCGCGCCCGCTTCCTACTGGGCCGGCAGTTCCACCTTGAATCCCATGCGTTACAGCGGCGCCACGCTGGGCGGTACCTGGCTGGCCTCGCTGGCGGCCGATCTCGGGGCGGACCGCTTCGATGGTGCCAGCCTGGTGGAGAATTTCGAGAAGCTCAACCCGGCCAATACCTTCTGGAACAAGTATTACAACCTGTGGGCCGGTGTCGATCAGGAGGCGCCGCGCTTCCTGGAGTTCGAACGCTGGTGGGGTGGCTTCTTCCGCATGACCGGGGCCGAGATCGAGGCCATCACCGAGAACCTGTTCGTCGGCAACAAGCTGGCGCGGGGCGAGCTGGAGGTGCGCGGCAAGGCGGTGAACCTGCGCGACATCGTGGCGCCCATCGTGGTCTTCGCCTCCTGGGGTGACAACATCACGCCGCCACCACAGGCCCTGAACTGGATCATCGATACCTGGGGCGACGAGCGCGCCATCGCTGCTGCCGGGCGCACGATCATCTACGTGTTGCATGAGAGCGTGGGCCACCTGGGCATCTTCGTGGGGGGATCGGTGGCGCTGAAGGAACACGACCAGTTGGTGAGCTCGCTGGACGTGATCGAAAGCCTGCCACCGGGCCTCTACGAGATGAAGCTGGAGCGCAAGGATGGCCAGCAGGCGCAGCGCTGGGACGCGCTGGAGCCGGGCGACTATACCGTGCAATACCAGCACCGCACCATGGACGATTTGCGCCGGCTCAATCCCGAGGGGCGCGAGGAGGAATCCGTCTTCTCGACGGTAAGTCAGTGGTCGCAGATCAATGCGCAGCTCTACAAGACCTGGGTACGCCCCTGGGTGCGCATGACGGCCACCCGCGAAAGCGCCAATGCGTTGATGCGCCTGAACCCGCTGCGCATGCAGCGCCAACTGTTTTCGGATGCACACCCGGCGGCGTCGTTCATCCGCCAGCAGGCCGCGCAGGCGCGGGCCCGGCGGGTGCAGCTGGATCCCCAGCATCCGCTGAAGCGCTACGAGCAGCGCATGGCGCAGAAGATCACCGATGAACTCAATGCCTGGCGTGACCAGCGCGATGCCCGCACGGTACGCATGACGCGCCAGGTGTTCGGCCCCAACGGGCTGGGCGCCGTATTGCCGCCACGCGAGGCCGATGCCGAGGTCGCGCAGCGCTGGGCGCAGGAAGAACTGGGACGTTATCGCAGCGCCGTCATCGGAGACATCGCCAATGGCGGCTTTGCCGAGGCCGTGTGCCGCATCGTCATCGCCGGGATGATCTCGGTGGGCGTGTTCGAGCGGCGCAGCCTGCGCCTGGCGCGCCTGCTGGCGCAGCTGCCGGGCATGCATGCCAGCGTGTCGCCCCAGACCAACTGGGTGCAACTGTTGAAGGAGCAGGCGCGCGTGACCGCCGTGGCGCCAGTGGAAGCCCTGAATGCCCTGCAGCAGATGCTGCCCGACCGCGCCAGCCGCGAACGGGCGCTGGCCTTGTCGGCGGCGGTGATGATGATCGAGCCGACGCTGGCCAACCCGCGCTCGGAAATCATCGAGCTGCTGATCGGCACGCTGGACGTCGATCCCGGCAAGGTGATCGCGCTGGCGCGCAAGCTGACGACGGCCATCGGTGAGTCCCGTGACGAGATCACGGTTGATGCCGATGCGGCCGATGCGGACGATGGGGGCGATCGTGCCACTGCATCATCACGCAAGGCCCCGGCGACGCCGCGCAAGAGCACCCGCAAGGCGCCCGCCGCAGTGGCCAAGCCTGTGAAGCCCGCCAAGGTGGTCAAGCCAGCCACCGCAGCGGCCAAGGCCGCTCCGGCAAAGCGCAGCGCGGCGCCGAAGAAGGCGGCCGCGACCAGCCCCCGGGCGCGCAAGCTGCGCAGCTGATCCGGGGGGCTCGGAGACTCGGGACTTCAGGGACGTTCGCCGCTGGCCAGGCGGGCGCGGATGTGGGCCACCACCTCCGGCAGCGTCGCCACCGAATCGATCACATAGTGGGCACCGGCTGCGCGCAGGCGCGCTTCGGCCTGTTGCTTCAGGTGCGTCACTTCGGCCGGCGTCCGGGTGAGCAGTTCTGCCTGGGTAAGTCCCACTTCATTGCCCGACAGCGACACCCCCACGCTCCACATGCCGGCGCGCAGACCTTCCTCGATACCGGGTACGGTGTCGTCCACCTTGATGCAGCCTGCCACGTCATCAATGGCCAGTGCCAGCATGTTGGCCAGCGCCATGTAGGGGCCGGGGCGGCCACCGGCCTGCAGTTCGTCGCCGGCCACCACGTGGTCGGGACGGATGCCCTGTTCGGCTGCCAGCGGCAGCAGCACGTCCAGCACCTGGCGCGGATAGCCGGAGCAGGAGCCGATCTTGAGGCCCTGACCACGTAGCCAGGCCAGCACCTGGGCCGCGCCCTCGATGGGTTGCGAATACTGGCCGACCTTGGCGATCTGCATGGGCATGAAGCGGGCATAGATGGCGTCGACATCGGCATCGCTGGCGGGGCGGCCGGCGTGGCGCTGCCATTGGGCGGCGATGTCGGCATCGTCCAGCAGTACGCGGATGTGTTGCCACTTGGACAGGCCCATAGGGCCGCGCGCCTGTTGCAGGGTGATCTCGATGTCGAAGCTCTTGAAGGCGTCCACGAAGATCTGGGTCGGCGCCAGGGAGCCGAAATCGACCAGCGTGCCGGCCCAGTCGAAGATGACGGCTTGCAGGTTGCGGCCGGGCTGCGGGGTGGTGTGCATGAATATTCTCCTTGTCGGATGGCGATGTGCAGTGTTGGGTGGGCTGTCTTGTCGATCGGGGCGTGCCGATCAGGGGGCGGCAGCGATGAAGTTGCGCCCGCGTGGGCCTTGCAGGGCCTGCTGCAGGGCGGCGTCCCAGCGCTCGCCTTCACCCAGGCCATAGCGGGCCGGGTCGGTGGACACGCCCAGTGTTTCCAGGAAAGCGGTGAGCCGGGCCACGGCCTGGTGGGCGTCGTCGGCCTCGAAGATGTCCAGCAGCAGCGCATCCACGGACGCATCGCGGCCCAGCGCCAGGCGCAGGATGTGGGGCAGCGAGAACGAGCAGGCGATGCCGTGGACCACCCCTTGCCGCAGCGTGATGTCATAGGACAGCGAGTGCGCCAGGGCGGTGCGGGTATTGGAAAAGGCCAGGCCGGCCTGTAGCGCCGCCACTGCCATCTGCTCGCGCAGGGCCAGTGCGTCGGGCTGACGCATGAGGGCCGGCAATGTGGCGAGGATGCTGCGCGCGGCACCGGCGGCCAGGGTCGAGGAGACCGGGTTGCGGTGGCGGTTCCAGATCGCCTCCAGGGCGTGCGACAGCGCGTCCAGGGCGCTGGCCAGGGTGGCGGCCGGGGGCAGGCTGCGCATCAGTTCGGCATCGATGAGGGCGGCCTCGGGCCAGGTCCAGGGACGATGCAGGGAATACTTGTGACCGCCTGCCGCATCCCACAGGGTGGCCCAGGGCGTGACTTCGCTGCCGGTCCCTGCGGTGGTGGGAATGGCGATGAGCGTCTTGATGCGGGCGGGGTCGGGCTGGAAGGCGCTGTCCTGGCGCAGATGGGTGAGCAGTTCTTCGAAGCGGCCCGAGGGTGTGGGCGCCAGCATGGCCTTGGCGCAGTCGATGACACTGCCGCCGCCCAGCGCGATCAGGCAGGGGACGTCGGGGTGCTGCTGCCACAAGCGCTCGTGCATCGCGCCCAGCCAGGCGACGTCGGGATTGGGTTGCACGTTGTTTTCGATGGCCACCAGCTGCGGCCCGATCAGGGCGGCGATGGCCTGCTCCAGGCCCAGCGCGGCGGCCTCGGGAAAGGTGATCAGGATGGCGCGCCGGCCGGCCAGCAGGTGCGGCAGGGTGGCGAGGCTGCCGGCGCCGGCATGGATGGCGACCGGGTTATGGAAATTCCACATGAGTCTGTTCTCGGGGTTTTCGGGTTTCGCGATGTTGAATGGGCGAGCTCAGTGCTCGTTGCTCAATGCGTGCTGCCATCCTGGATCAGGCGCCGCAGGTGGCTGGAGAGCGCATCGGCGGCCACCACCATCAGGGTCACCACGACGATGCAGGTGGCGGTGTCCTGGTATTTGAACAACTTGAGGCTGTTGACCAGTTCGAAGCCGAGGCCGCCGGCTCCGACCATGCCCAGCACGGTGGCCTGGCGCAGGTTGACCTCGAAGCGGTAGAGCACGGTGGCGATCCAGGCCGTGGCGACCTGCGGCAGTACGCCGAAGATGATCACCTGCAGCGGCCTGGCGCCGGTGGCGCGCAGTGCTTCCAGCGGACCCTGGTCGATTTCCTCGATGCTTTCGGCGAAGAACTTGCCGACCATGCCTACGCCGTGCACCGCCAGTGCCAGCACGCCCGGGAAGGGGCCCAGCCCCACCGCCGAGACGAACACCAGCGCCAGGATCAGTTCATTGATGCTGCGGGTGACGTTGAGGGCCTGGCGCACCAGGGCGTGCAGGGTGCGGTTGGGGTTGAGGTTGCGTGCCGCCAGAAGGGCCACCGGTACGGCGCCGAGCACGCCCAGCAGCGTTCCCCACAGCGCGATCTGCAGGGTCTCGATGGCCGGGGCCAGCAGTGCCGGCAGCAAGGACCAGTTGGGCGGGAAGGAGCGGGCCAGGAAGTCGCCGATCTGCGGCAGGCCATTGGCCAGTTCGCTCCACGACAGTTGCGTGCCCTGGGCACTCCAGCCGAGCAGCCAGGCGATCAGCGCCACCAGGGCGGCGTAGCCCAGCCAGGCGCGCAGCGTCTGCGGCCGGGGGCCGGTCCAGAGATAGCCGGGGGCGGTCGAAGAAGGGGCGGCAGAGGGAGAGGAGGGGCTGTTCATGTCAGGTTCCTTGGATCGCCGGTGCCAGGCTGGTGGCGGCGGTGGCAGCGGTGGCGGTGGCGTGGGAAGCCGGGTGCGGCACATGACCGGGGCTGGCATAGATGCGGTCCAGGTGATGCTGGTCCAGCGCGGTGCCGGGGCCGTCGAAGACCAGCTCGCCGCCGGACAGGCCGATGATGCGGTCGCCGAATTCGCGGGCATAGTCCACCTGGTGCAGATTGCAGACCACGGTGATACCCAGCTCGCGCGAGGCGGCGCGCAGGTAGTGCAGCACCAGGCGCGAAGTCTTGGGGTCCAGGCTGGCCACTGGTTCGTCGGCCAGGATCACCTGCGGCTGCTGGGCCAGGGCGCGGGCGATGCCGACCCGCTGGCGCTGGCCGCCGGAGAGGGCATCGGTACGCTGGTGGGCCTTGTGTTCCAGTTCCACGCGGCGCAGGCAGTCCATGGCCAGGGCCACGTCCTGGCGGCTGAACAGTTGCAGGATCGAAGACCAGGTCGGGACCTGGCCGAGGCGGCCGGTCAGGGTGTTCTTCAGCACCGACAGGCGCGGCACCACATTGTGATGCTGGAAGATCATCGCCACCTGGCGGCGCAGCTGGCGGACCTGGCGGGCGCGGGGATCGGTGGCGTCGAAGCCGGCGATCCGGAGTTCACCCGAACTGGGCTGGACCAGACCGTTCATGCAGCGTAGCAGGGTGGACTTGCCGGCCCCGGACGGGCCCAGCACCACCAGGAACTGGCCGGCCGGGACGTCCAGGTCGATCCCGCGCAGCACGGCATGGCTGCCGTAGTGCTTGGCGAGGGCGCGGAGCTGGATCATTTCATGGCCTTCAGGTCCAGGTTGAGGATCTTGGCGGTCTCGCGCACCACGTCGTAGGCGCCGTCGGTGGTGGGGACGAAGCCGTTCAGGACGCCCTGGTCACCCCATTTCACGTCCTTGATGTTGGCGAAGGCGGTGGCTATCTTCTGTTTCAGGGCCGGGTCCAGGTCGCGGCGCCAGACCATGGGCGACTCGGGGATGTCGGGCGAGGTCCAGACCACGTTCAGGTCCGATTGCTGGACCACGCCCTTGGCCACGGCGGCCGCCAGGATGCGGTCGGCCACGGCAGCGGCGTCGACCTTCTTGTTGGCCACGGCCAGGATGCTGGCGTCATGGGAGCCGGAGAAGATCACCCGGGAAAAATACTTGTTGGGATCGATATTGAGTTTTTGCAGGCCGGCGCTGGGGAACAGGTGGCCGGAAGCCGAGGACGGGTCGACGAAGGCCATGGTGCGGCCCTTCAACTGCTCCACGCTCTGCAGGCCGCTGTCCTTGCGGGTGATGATGAGGCTCTTGTAGAAGCTGCGGCCGCTCTTCTTGGTCTCGGCCACGGCGAAGGCTTCGACATTGGCCACCGAGCTGGCCAGCACGTAGGAGAAGGGGCCGAGGTAAGCCACATCCAGCTTGCGCGAGCGCAGCGCCTCGATGATGCCGTTGTAGTCGGTGGCGATGAAGGGCTTGACCGGCATGCCCAGCTGCTGCTGCAGGCTGTCGATGACGGCCTTGCTGTTTGCCAGCATGGCCTGCGAGTCTTCGGCCGGGATCAGGCCCACGGTCAGGGGCTGGGCGGCGCGCACCGGCTGGCTCAGCAGGAGGGAGGTCAGGGCGCCCAGGCACAGGGCGAGCAGGGAACGTCGTTGCATGGTGGATCCTTGTCATGGGCGTCCGGTGGTGGACGCAGTGGGTGATCGGCGGCGCAGTGTCGGGCGAGTTGCTCGGACCGGTACTGACAGGAAGGGAGCTTACGGGGGCTTTATGACGGCCCTATTATCGATATAATCGTTAAAATTCGACGAAGCTATTGATTGAGGCTATAGATGACTCCTTCGCAACTGCGTGCCTTCCTCGCCGTGGCCCGCCATCGCGGCTTTTCGGCGGCGGCCCGGGCATTGGGCGTGAGCCAGCCGACCCTGACCACCCAGGTGCAATCGCTGGAGCGCGAACACAATGTGGAACTGTTCTTCCGCCGTGGCCGGCGGGTCGACCTGTCGGAGACGGCGCAGCGCCTGTTGCCGATCGCGCAGAACATTGCCGAGCTGGAACTGGACGCGCTGAACCTGCTGGTCAATTCGGGAGCGCTGCATGTGGGGCATCTGCGCATCGGCGCGGTCGGGCCGTTCCACGTGATCGAGATGGTGGACGCCTACCGCGCCCGTTATCCGCAGGTTGAGCTGTCGATCAAGCTGGGCAACTCGGCGCAGTCGCTGGCCGACCTGGAGAACTACGTGACCGATGTCGCGGTGCTGGCCAGCGTGACCGACGATGCGCGGTTCCACGCACTGCCCTATGCCGATCACGCGGTGGTGCTGTTTGCCCATCGCAGTCATCCCTTCTACCAGCGCGAGACGGTCGCCCTGGCCGAACTGGAGCAGCAGCCGATGCTCATGCGCGAACAGGGCTCGACCACCCGGCTGGCGCTGGAAAAGGTATTGCAGCAGGCCGGCGTGAAGCCCCGCGTGGTGATGGAGATCGGCAGCCGCGAAGCCCTGCGCGAGGCGGTGGCACGCGGCCTGGGGCTGGCGGCGGTATCGGAGGCGGAGTTCATTCCGGACGAGCGTTTTCGCATGGTGCGCATCGAGGGCGACCCGGTGAGCACCCACACCTATGTCTATTGCCTGGCCGAGCGCCGCGAAGGGCGGCTGGTCGGCTCCTTCATGAAGATCGCTGCGCGTGGCTGACGGGGTGCCGGTCGTGGTCGGCGCTTTCGCTTATCATTGCGGTTTATCCAATTTTCGACCGAGGAAGACCGATCGTGATCAAGCATATCGTGATGTGGAAACTGAAGGACCACGCAGAAGGCGCTGACAAGGCCACCAACCTGCTGAAGATGAAGCAATTGCTGGACAGCTGTGCCAATGTGGTGCCGGGCATCCTGAGGTTCGAAGCGGTGCTGGCGCAACCGGGTCTGGAAGCCACCTATGACGTGGTGCTGTATTCGGAGTTCGAATCGAAGGCCGCGCTGGATGCCTACCAGGACCATCCCGACCATATCGCCATCAAGCCCTTCATCGGTGCCGTGCGCGAGGCGCGCCAGTGCATGGATTACGAAATCTGAGGCCACTGCGATGAGTCTGCCGTTGACCGAGGTCTTCCCGCAAGGTAATCCCTACCTGCAGGCATTGGGCGTGGAGGTGCTGGAATATGGCGACGACCGCGCCGTGATGTCGCTGCTTCTCAAGCCGGAGTTCATGAACAGCTGGCAGGTGGCGCAGGGCGGCATCTCGATGACCCTGCTGGACGTGGCCATGGGCCTGTCGGCCAGGGCCGGCGTGCCGGACGCAAAGTCCTCGGCCACCGTCGAGATGAGCACCAGCTTCCTGCAGCCGGCCGGTCATGCCGGCGAGACCATCGTGGCGCGCGGCCATACCTACCATCGCTCCACCACCATGTGCTTCTGCCAGGCCGAACTGTGGAATGGCGAGCGACTGGTGGCCAAGGCCATGGGCACCTTCAAGCTGATCCGCCGCCTGGATATTTCCAGGAAGCTGGATCACGAGTGAGCCGTCATTCGCCCGTAGGGCCTCATGGCGTTTCCGTTTCAACCCTCAGCAGGAATTCCCGCATGAAAATCACCGTAGGCAGTTGGGAAGCGCTGCGCGCACACGCCCAGCCTATCCGCTTCGAAGTCTTTGTCGATGAACAGAAGGTGCCAGCCGAGATCGAGCTGGACGAGATGGACCCGCTGTGCGTGCATGCGGTGGCCTATGACGAGGCCGGCCAGCCGCTGGCCACCGGTCGCCTGCTGCCGGACGGCCATATCGGCCGCATGGCGGTACGCAAGGCCGGGCGAGGCAAGGGCGTGGGCGGGGCGGTGTTGCAGGCGTTGATCCAGGCGGCGCGGGAGCGCGGCGACGGCGAGGTGATCCTCAATGCGCAGATCCATGCCGAGGGCTTCTACAATGCCCACGGCTTTGCCCGTGAGGGTGACGAGTTCATGGAAGCCGGCATCCCCCATATCACCATGCGGGCCAGCCTGCAGCGGCAGGCCTAGCCGTCGGGGACGGCAGGTCCGACAGGTCCAACGTTTCAGGCCGGCCGCACGCGGGCTGGCGGCTTGCCGTCTTCCAGTCTGAAATAGCACAGCTGGGCGCCCAGTTCGCGCGCCCGTTCGGCTACCACTTCGGCGGTGGAGGCCAGTTCTTCCGAGGCGGCCGCATTGCGCTGGGTGGTGTCGTTGAGCTGCGCGACGGCGGCGCCGATTTCCTGTACCCCTTCTTCCTGCATGCGCGAGGACAGCGTGATCTGGTTGATCTGCTGCGAGGCTTCGCGGATTCCCTGCAGGGTGCCTTCGGCCAGGCGCTGGCTGGTTTCCTCGGCCATGTCCACGCTTTCCTGTGCAATCACGCTGATTTCGTGGGCGCTGCCCTGGCTGCGCTCGGCCAGCTTGCGGATTTCTGCAGCCACCACCGAAAAGCCGCGCCCGTGCTCGCCGGCGCGGGCGGCTTCGATGGCGGCATTCAGGGCCAGCAGGTTGGTCTGGTAGGCGATGTCGTCGATCACCCCGACCTGGCGCGCGATGCCGCGCATGGCAGCCACCGTGGTCTGTACCGCGGCGCCGCTCTTGTCGGCGTCGGCTGCGGCGGCCAGCGCGATCTGGTCGGTGCGGCGCGCGTGTTCGCCGGTCTGCTGGATGGCCAGGCTCATGCTGGCAATGGCGCTGTGGACTTCTTCTACCGCCGCTGCCTGCTCGCTGGAGGCGCCGGCCAGGGCGTGCGCGGTGGCGTTGAGCTGGCGCGAGGAGTCGCCCAGCGACTGGGTCGAGAGGGTGACGCTGCGCATGATGTCGGTGAGCCGTTCGCGCATGGTGTGCATGGCGTAGAGCAGGCTGCCGCGGTCATTGCGGCGCAGTCGCACCGCCACGCCGAGGTTGCCGTCGGCGATCTGGCGCACGATGTCGGCGGCGTAATCGGGTTCACCCCCGAGCTGGCGGCGCAGGCTGATGATGATCCACAGCGCCAGGGCAATGCCCAGGATCAGGGCCACGCAGGCGATTTCGAGGTTGTGGCGGCGCAGTTCGCCGTATTCCTGCAGGGCATTGTCGTAGGCACCGCGGGTCATGGTTTCCTGCAGGTGACCGAGGGTGGCCAGTTGCGTGGCCAGGGCCGACAGGCGCGGCGTGAGCTGGGTCCAGCTGCGGTTGGCCTGCAATACCTGGGTGCTGGCGATGAGTTCGATGACCTGGTTGCGTTCGCTCAGGTAGGTTTTCCAGCTTTGCTCGAAGCGGGCGGCCTCGGTGATTTCCTCGGGGGTCAGGCGGGTGGCGCGGTAGGCTTGCCAGCCCTGGTCGAAACTGGCGTCCAGGCCGGCCAGGCGGCCCAGCCACTGCTTGATCTGCTCATTGCCGGTGGCGCCATCGGGACCCGGTTCGGTCGGCACATTGGCCATCATCAGGGCGCGGCCCATGACGTCGCGGTTCATGTACAAGGCATCGCGCACGCGGGCGATGTGGATCAGGGCCATGGTCCGGTCTTCGTAGACATAGCGCAGCTTGTCGTTGCTGGAGGCCATGCCCAGCATGTCGCGCCAGGCCAGCAGGACCACGCTGCCACACAGCACCGCTACCAGAATCCCGAGGCGGGCGGTGACCGTCAATTTTCGTCGCACGATATTTTCCTTGTGAGTGCCCGTGAGCTTTCGTTCAGTCCAGCACAGACTATAGCGAATCCTATTGCATTGCAGAATGAAGAAAAGAGCAGTTTGAACCGCTGTTTACTGAAGTTATGTGGTTTCCCACAATACCCGCCCCGTAGCGACTGCGAGATACTTGCGGCCGAACCGGGGAGGGGGAGTTCTCCCGGACGCATTGCTGGCAAAAGCAAGCAAAAAACAAGCAAATGCCCGAACGGACGACGATCCGGCAACGGCAGGCGGCGGGTCCCCAGGGACCGGCTGATATTCGATGTTTCTTGGAGAAATCATAATGACGGCGCAAAAACCGCCCCTTTACAAATCGCTGTATTTCCAGGTTCTGGTTGCCATCGTGATCGGCATCCTGCTGGGCCATTTCTACCCATCCACGGGTGAAGCCATGAAGCCGCTCGGCGATGGCTTCGTAAAACTGATCAAGATGATCATCGCGCCGGTGATCTTCTGTACCGTCGTCATCGGCATCGCCGGCATGGAAGACATGAAGAAGGTCGGCAAGACCGGCGGTCTGGCCTTGCTGTACTTCGAAGTGGTCAGTACCGTGGCCCTGATCATCGGCCTGGTGCTGGTGAACTTCCTCAAGCCTGGCGTGGGCATGAACGTCGATCCGTCGGCGCTGGATACCAAGAGCATTGCGGCCTATACCGCCCCGGGCAAGATGGGTTCGGTGACCGACTTCGTTATGGGCATCATCCCCACCAGCATGGTGGACGCGTTTGCCAAGGGTGACGTGCTGCAGGTGCTGCTGGTGGCGGTGCTGTTCGGCTTCGCCCTGCACAAGTTCGGCGGCCGCGGCACGCTGGTGTTCGATTTCATCGAAAAGATCTCGCA
>Ga0308159_1004055_pt1 | contig 13810 bp, 10 predicted proteins | sample PhyCR1_FD_201040 | JGI IMG/M metagenome (GOLD analysis project Ga0308159, IMG submission 201040) | Phyllosphere microbial communities from UC Gill Tract Community Farm, Albany, California, United States - DLSLC.R1 | ecosystem: Host-associated > Plants > Phyllosphere > Unclassified | place: USA... | reverse complement strand
GAATACCTGGAAACTGATCCGGGCAAGTGCATCGCCAAGGCTTACGATATGGTGCTCAACGGCTGGGAAATCGGCGGCGGCTCGGTGCGGATCTACCGCGAAGAAGTACAGAGCAAGGTGTTCCGCGCGCTGAAGATCAACGATGAGGAAGCGCGTGCCAAGTTCGGCTTCCTGCTCGACGCACTGCAGTACGGTGCGCCTCCGCACGGCGGTATCGCGTTCGGTCTGGACCGCGTTGTCACGATGATGGCCGGTGCGGATTCGATCCGCGACGTGATCGCCTTCCCGAAGACGCAGCGTGCGCAGGATCTGCTCACGCAGGCACCGAGCCCGGTCGACGAGAAGCAATTGCGCGAGCTGCACATCCGCTTGCGTGCTGCCGAGGCCAAAGTGGCCGCGCCGACGGCTGCAACGACTGCCTAAGCGCCCGCGCTGACGCTTCACAAAGAACCGCGCCGCCTGACAAGGGCGGCGCGGTTTGTTTTTGGGCGGCCGCCGGGCAAGGTGCAGCAATCGGGAACATTGCGTGCTAAACCGACTCTTTCGTTTCTGTCACGTTGGGTGACAACGAAGGAGGAGTGTTTAGATGGACTACATCGACTTTGCGCGCACATGGATCGCCGCACATGCCGAGTTCTTGTTGACTTGGTTGATCGCCGCGCTGGTGGTGATGACGCTGGCGTGGTTCGAAATTCGCCGTGCCACCCGGCGTGCCGCCCTGGCCATGACCGAGGCAGTGGCCACCACGGTTGCGGCTTGCGTGCCCGACATTGCGGCAGCGGCGCAGAGCGCACATCCACCAGTACCCGCATCGGCGTCGTCTCCGGGTTTGATCGAGGCGATGCGCGCGCTGGGTCACCTTGCCGCGGAGCGGATGCGTTGGTTGTACGCGGTCGCTAACCTGCGTTTGCCCGAGACGGCGTTGCCGCCAGCCGCACCGGGCATGCCGGTGCATCCGCTTGTCTACGACACACCGCGCGCCCTGGCCGAAGCTCATTTGGCGGCAGAACTCCGCTTTGCCGACCACGCACGTGTTTTGCAGGCCGAACGCCGCGCCCTGCAAGCGCTGGAGACCGCTGAGCGTGAGGGCACCAGCGAGCTGCATCGCATCGAGCGCGAGACCTCGGCCATCGTTGAACGCTTCGACCAAGCCAATGCGCAATCGGAGCAGACCGATGTACAGCGCTTTCTCATCCAGAAATTCAACACGCTAGGCAATCGCGAACGCGAATTGACCGCACAGCTCGCTGCGCTGCGCCAACAAATCGGCGAGCGTACAGAAGCGTTGTGGGCGCAATCGCAGCGCGCGGCCGATGACTATGCTGCGATGCTCGATCCGCTGCTTGCTGTGGCTCGCCGCGAGCTTGGTCACGAAACGGCGACGGATGAGACGGCGCTGTGGCTCGCCCGCACGCGTACTGGCCAAGGGCCGCTGCGGGCTGCCTGATTGTTGCCACGGCATGGCAGCACGCTGAACGTCACGGTGGCACGCTTCTGGCTGCGGTAAGCTATTGCCTTGCAGCGCGATCGCGCCGCCCATCGAAGCACGCAGCAACCGCACCCATGTCGCACAAGATTCCCGTCTCCGTTCTCGTCGTCATTCACACACTCGATTTGCACGTGTTGGTGATGGAGCGGGCAGACCATCCGGGCTTCTGGCAATCCGTGACGGGCAGTTGCGATGCGCTCGACGAGCCCCTGGCCGACACGGCCCGCCGCGAAGCGCTCGAAGAAACCGGCATCGACGCGGCCCAGCATCATCTGATCGACTGGGGCCACCACATCGAATACGAGATCTACCCCCACTGGCGGCACCGCTACGCGCCGGGCGTTACGCGCAACACCGAGCATTGGTTTGGCTTGCTGGTGAGCGGCAAGGTGCCGGTGCGGATGTCACCGCGCGAGCATGTGCAGGCCGAATGGCTGCCGTACCAAGAGGCTGCCGCGCGGTGCTTCTCGCGCAGCAACGCCGAGGCCATTTTGCAGTTGCCCGAACGCCTTGCTGCCTATCATGCGCGTCAGGCCGCGCTGACGAAGGACCAAGCCTGACATGCTGCGTTTGCGCGTCGCCACCTACAACATCCACAAGGGCGTGACGGGCATTGCGCGGCGCGTGCGCGTGCATGACGTGCGGCAGGGCCTGCATACCATGGACGCCGACATCGTCTTCCTGCAGGAAGTGCAGGACCGCAACGACCGCCTCGTCGCCGCCGAGTTGTTCGACCCGAACTACACGCAACTGCGCTACCTCGCGACCGACGTCTATCCGCACACGGTCTATGGCCGCAACGCCGTGTACGAGCACGGGCATCACGGCAATGCCATCTTGTCGCGCTATCCGATTCTGCTGTCGGAAAACCTCGATATTTCTGACCACCGTTTCGAGCAGCGCGGCCTGCTGCACGCCGTGACCGATCTCGGCTTTGGCGAGGTGCATCTGCTGTGCGCGCACTTCGGCCTGTTTGCACGCAGCCGGCAGCGGCAGGCGGAGGCGCTGCTTGATCGCGTGCGTTCAGTCGTGCCGCCGGATGCACCGCTCGTGGTAGCGGGTGATTTCAATGATTGGAGCAACCGGCTCGATCGCATGATCTGCCAGGCGCTGGGGGCGACCGAAGTGGCCGACAAGGCCGCCGACGCGCGCCCCGTGCGCACCTTCCCAAGCCACATGCCGTGGCTTCGGCTGGACCGCATCTACGTGCGCGGTTTCGAGATCGAACGTGCGCATGCGCTGACCGGCCGCGAATGGGCGCAGCGCTCCGATCACGTGCCCCTGCTGGCGGAACTGGCCCATCCATGAGGGTGGTGCGCGATGCGGGCCCGCTGCGCTCCGAGTGGCGGCGGGGCAAGCCCCTGCCGGGCAACGACGTCGATTTGCTTTGCGGCGGCGCCGAGTTCTTCCCGGCCTTGATCGAGGCCATCGATGCTGCGCAACGCCGTGTCGCGCTTGAAACCTACATCTACACCGATGACGCCACCGCCCACAGCGTGACTGAAGCGCTCGCCCGCGCGGCACGCCGTGGCGTGGATGTCCACCTGACCATCGACGGCTTCGGCACCGGCCTGCTGCCCGCCGCCGCGATGCTCGAGGCGGCGGGCGTGACCTTGCGCATCTATCGTCCGGTGCGCGGTTTTCGCCTGCAACGCCGCTACTTGCGACGGCTGCATCGGAAGATCGTTGTCATCGATGACAACGTCGCGTTCGTGGGCGGCATCAACATCATTGATGACCTGAACCACGCGCCATTTCACGATGCTGCGCTGGGACCGCGTTACGACTTTGCCGTGCGGGTACGCGGGCCGCTGGTCGCGCAGATTGCGCTGACCGTCGACCGGCTCTGGTGGCAGATGGGCGTGCGCGCAGGCATGCGGGAAGTGGGCGTCACGGGCGTCGCCGCCGACTTTCCGGTGATGACCGATACGCCGCGACCACGGCATCGCGGCGCGTCCGGACGAGAAAGCGAGCGCGCACCGGGCACCGTGTTGGCTTCGCTGGTGCTGCGTGACAACGTCCGCAACCGGCGCGCGATCGAACGAGAATATCTGCGCGCGCTAGGGGCGGCGCGGCACGAGGTGATCATCGCCAACGCGTACTTCTTGCCGGGCGTGCGTTTCATGCGCGCGCTGGCGGCATGCCGCCAGCGCGGTGTGCGCGTTCGCCTGTTGCTGCAGGGACAGGTCGAATACCGGTTGCAGCACTACGCGACGCGTTCGCTGTATCACATGCTGCTGCGGGACAACGTCGAGATCCACGAATACACGGCCAGCTTCCTGCACGCCAAGGTGGCCGTGGTGGACGACCGCTGGGCTACCGTCGGCTCCAGCAACATCGACCCGTTCAGCCTGTTGCTGGCACGCGAAGCCAACGTCGTTGCGTGGGATGCGATCGTGGCCAACGAACTGCGTGCTGCCCTCGAAGACGCCATCGCCCATCACGCACGCCGCATCCTGGCTGATGAGCACGCCGCGCGCCGCTGGTGGTGGCGCCTGGCAGATTGGTGCGCCTACCGGCTCGTGCGCCTTGGCGTCGTCATCAGCGGGCGCGCAGCACAGTATTAGTGGTGCAGACACCGATAAAACACAACAAGACGGAGGAGACATGCAAGTCATCACAGCCGATGAAGCGGCGCGGTTGGTACAGCCGGAGTGGACGGTTGCGTGCGCAGGGTTTGTCGGCGCGGGTCATGCAGAGGCCGTCACGCATGCGCTCGAACGCCGCTTTCTGGCCACCGGCGAGCCGCGTAATCTCACGCTGGTCTATTCCGCCGGCCAGGGCGATCGCGCCACGCGCGGCGTCAACCACTTCGGCAACCCCGGGATGACGCGCTGTGTGGTCGGCGGGCATTGGCGCTCGGCCACGCGACTGGCGGACTTGGCGCTTGCGGAGCGGTGCGATGCTTTCAACCTGCCGCAGGGCGTGCTCACGCATCTGTACCGCGCCATCGCGGGCGGCAAGCCCGGCGTGCTGACCAAGATGGGCCTGCACACCTTCGTCGACCCACGCACGGAGCTTGACGCGCGTTACCACGGCGGTGCCATCAACGCCCGCGCCAAGGCGGCACGGGCTGCAGGCACGGCCTCGTGGGTCGAGTACGAACGCTTTCGCGGCGAAGACTATCTCTTCTACCCCAGCTTTCCGCTGCACTGTGTCTTCCTGCGCGGCACGGCTGCCGACCCGCGCGGCAACATCAGCACGCACGAAGAAGCCTTCCACCACGAACTGCTGGCCATGGCGCAGGCCGCGCGCAACTCGGGTGGCATCGTCATCGCGCAAGTGCGTCGGCTCGTCGATCGGCATGACAACCTGCAGGCGATCCACGTGCCGGGCATCCTCGTCGATTACGTAGTCGTGGCTGACGATGAAACCGAACACCAGATGACCTTCGGCGAGGCGTTCAACCCGACCTATATCCGCCCCTGGCAAGGCGAAGCGATCCAGCTCAAGGAGGACGCCGTCGAAGCGAGCGAGGCGCTGGAGACCAGCCAGCACGGCGCGCTCGATGCGCGCACGCTGGTGCAGCGCCGTGCCGTGCTGGAACTGATGGCACAGCAGCCGCGCGTTGTGAACCTGGGCGTGGGCATGCCCGCAGCTGTTGGCGCCCTGGCAGAACAGGAGGGTGCGCGTGGCTTTACGCTCACCGTGGAGGCCGGCCCCATCGGCGGCACGCCGGCAGATGGCCTCAGCTTCGGCGCCTCGGCCTATCCTGAAGCCGTGGTGGACCAGCCAGCGCAGTTCGACTTCTACGAAGGTGGCGGCATCGATCTCGCCATCCTCGGCCTGGCAGAACTGGACGGCGCCGGCAACGTCAACGTCAGCCTGTTTGGCGAGGGCGGCGACACCGTCGTCGCGGGCGTCGGCGGCTTCATCAACATCACGCAGAGCGCACGCTCGGTCGTGTTCATGGGTACGCTCACCGCTGGCGGCCTCCAGGTCGAGGCCGAAGACGGCAAGCTGCGCATCGTGCGCGAAGGACGGCTCAAGAAGATCGTGCCAGCCGTGTCCCACCTGACCTTCAACGGTGAGTATGCGGCGCGATCGGGCATTCCCGTGCGCTACGTGACCGAGCGCGCTGTCTTCGAAATGCGTGACGATGGCCACGGCGGCCGGCGCCTCACGCTGACCGAAATCGCTCCCGGCATCGACCTGCAGCGTGACGTGTTAGACCAGTGTGCGGCAGAGGTTGCCGTGGCAGCCGAGCTGCGCGAAATGGACGCCCGCATCTTCCGCCGTGGCGCCATGTGCACGGGCATCAAGCCGGTCTGATTTTTAGGCTGTTTATTTACTGATGGGTAGCACTAGAAAATCCGTCAGATATGCTGCGCCGCACGCGTTTTATGGGTGCGGTGCACACCCTGCAAAGCCTTTCATCTAAAGGATTTGCGGGATTCGCGCTGCACCGCGGAAGGTGGCGATTCCGGGTCGCCATTTAGATGCCGCTTTCTAATAAAACACTTGCCGCTCAAAGGGCCCCTGTAAATAATTGAACGACCGTTCGATTTTGGGCTAGAGTGTTCGCGCAGGCTGGTTTACAGTCCTGCCCGGCACGCGAAAGGCGCCCTGCAAGACGCCAATTTTCTCGCGTGTCACGCCCCAGAAAAGAACGGAGAGAAATCATCATGCGTCACCCGACCGCTCGTCTCGAATCGAATCACGCAGCAGCCACGCCGATGCGCAAGGGCGAGTTGACGCGTGCAGCGATTCTCGATGCCGCGCTGGAATTGGCTTCGCGCGACGGACTGGAAGGATTGACGATCGGTGTGCTCGCGGAGCGCATGCAGATGAGCAAGAGCGGGGTGTTCGCGCACTTCGGCTCGCGTGAGGATCTGCAGGTGGAAGTAGTTCGCGAGTATCACAAACGGTTCGAGCAGGAAGTCTTCTACCCGAGCTTGACGGAACCGCGCGGTCTGCCGCGCCTGTGGAGCATGGTGCGACGCTGGATGGAGCGTCGCATTCAGGAAGTGACCACAGGCTGCATCTACATCAGCGGCGCGGTGGAGTACGACGATCGTGCCGAAAGCCCGGTGCGCGACGAACTCGTCAAGAGCGTGACGATCTGGCGTGCAGCATTGGCTCGCGCCATTGCACAGGCAAAGGAAGAAGGCCACCTGCGTGCGGAAGCGGACCCGCAATTGATGCTCTTCGAGATGTACAGCCTGGAGCTGGGTCTGCATCACGATGCGCGTTTCCTGCGGTTGCCGAACAGTGCCGAGCTGGCCATGGTGGCGCTTAACAAACTCATTCAGTCTTACCGAACCTGACGCGGCATCGCACACCTAGCGGTCGCGCAGTACACACCAAGGAGTTGCAAGATGGGTCAATACACCGCACCGCTGCGTGACATGCAGTTTGTTCTCCACGAGCTTCTCGGCGTGGAGGACCACCTGAAGCAAATGCCGCAGCACGCGGAGATCGATGCAGACACCATCAATCAGGTGATCGAGGAAGCGGGCAAGTTCTGCTCCGAAGTCATCTTCCCGCTCAACCAGTCCGGCGATCGCGAAGGCTGCACCTACCACGGCGACGGCGTGGTGACGGCTCCCAAGGGTTTCAAGGAAGCGTATCAACAATACGTTGAGGCTGGCTGGCCCTCGCTGGGCTGCGATCCCGAGTACGGTGGCCAGGGTCTGCCCATCCTGATCAACAACGCGCTGTACGAGATGCTGAACTCGGCTAACCAGGCGTGGACAATGTATCCGGGGCTGTCGCACGGCGCGTACGAAGCCCTGCACGCGCACGGTACCGACGAACTCAAACAGCGCTACCTGCCCAAGCTGGTGTCGGGCGTGTGGACCGGCACGATGTGCCTGACTGAGCCGCATTGCGGCACCGACCTCGGCATTCTGCGCACCAAGGCCGAGCCGCTGGCCGATGGCTCGTATGCCATCACCGGCACGAAGATCTTCATCTCGGCGGGCGAGCACGACCTGGCCGAAAACATCATCCACCTGGTGCTGGCACGCCTGCCGGATGCGCCGGGCGGCACGAAGGGCATCTCGCTGTTCGTGGTGCCGAAGTTCATTCCCGATGCCAACGGCAACCCGGGCGAGCGCAACGGCGTGAAATGCGGCTCCATCGAACACAAGATGGGCATCCACGGCAACGCCACCTGTGTGATCAATCTGGACGGCGCACGCGGTTGGATGGTCGGCGAGCCGAACAAGGGCCTGAACGCCATGTTCGTGATGATGAACGCCGCCCGTCTGGGCGTCGGCATGCAGAGCCTGGGCCTGACCGAAGTTGCATATCAGAACTCGGCCGCTTACGCCAAGGAACGCCTGCAGATGCGCAGCCTGTCGGGCCCGAAGGCACCGGACAAGCCGGCCGACCCGATCATCGTGCACCCGGACGTGCGCCGCATGTTGCTGACGCAGCGTGCCTTCGCCGAAGGCGGCCGCGCATTCAGCTACTGGATCGCCCTGCAGATCGACCGCGAGTTGTCGCACGAAGACGAGTCCGTACGCAAGGATGCGGCTGATCTGGTCGCGCTGCTGACGCCGATCGCCAAGGCTTTCCTGAGCGACAACGCATTCATCTCCACCAACGAAGGCATGCAGGTCTTCGGCGGTCACGGTTACATCGCCGAGTGGGGCATGGAGCAGTACGTGCGCGATGCCCGCATCAACATGATCTACGAAGGCACGAACACCGTGCAGTCGCTGGACCTGCTTGGCCGCAAGATCCTGGGTGACATGGGCGCCAAGATGAAGAAGTTCGGCAAGCTGGTCCAGGACTTTGTGGAAGCCGAAGGCACCAACGAAGCCATGCAGGAGTTCATCAACCCGCTGGCCGACATTGGTGACAAGGTCCAGAAGCTGACCATGGAAATCGGCATGAAGGCCATGGCCAATCCGGACGAAGTCGGTGCTGCCGCTGTGCCGTACCTGCGTGTGGTCGGCCACTTGGTGTTCTCGTACTTCTGGGCCCGCATGGCCAAGATCGCTCTGGAAAAGCAAGACAGCGGCGACACCTTCTACAAGGTCAAGCTGGCAACGGCGCGCTTCTACTTCGCCAAGCTGCTGCCCGAAACGGCTTCGCAGATCCGCATGGCACGTGCCGGCGGCGCGACGCTGATGGCACTCGAAGCGGATCTGTTCTAAACAGCCGCATTCTCTTGGGGCGACGTGTGTAAGCGTCGCCCCCTCGTCTCTTCCTCTCTCCCCGCGAGGACATCATGACCCGCACTGAACTCTCCACCAGCGCGCAGCCGCAGGCCGGCCAGCGCTCCAACTTCCTCGTCCGCCGTGTTGCTGTGCTGGGCGCCGGCGTGATGGGCGCGCAGATTGCTGCGCACCTGGTCAACGCCAAGGTTCCTGTCACGCTGTTCGATCTTCCGGCCAAGGAAGGCCCGAAGAACGGCATCGTGCTCAAAGCCATTGAAAACCTGAAGAAGCTGTCGCCGGCGCCGCTGGGCATCAAGGACGACGCCAACCTGATTCAGGCTGCCAACTACGAAGACGATATCGAGAAGCTGCGCGACTGCGACCTCGTCATCGAGGCAATCGCCGAGCGCATGGACTGGAAGCACGATCTGTACAAGAAGGTCGCGCCGCACATTGCTCCGCATGCGATCTTTGCGTCGAACACCTCGGGACTGTCGATTACCGAACTGTCGGACGGCTTTGATGCCGAGCTGAAGTCGCGCTTCTGCGGCGTGCACTTCTTCAACCCGCCGCGCTACATGCATCTGGTCGAGTTGATCCCGACCGCACACACGCGCGGCGACATCCTCGATAAGCTGGAAACGTTCCTGACCTCCGCGCTCGGCAAGGGCGTGGTGCGTGCGAAGGACACGCCCAACTTCATCGCCAACCGCGTCGGCATCTTCTCGATCCTGGCGGTGTTTGCAGAATCGGCCAAGTACGGCATTCCGTTTGATGTGGTGGATGACCTGACGGGCTCGAAGCTGGGCCGCGCCAAGTCGGCAACGTTCCGCACGGCCGACGTGGTGGGTCTGGACACCATGGCGCACGTCATCAAGACGATGCAGGACAACCTGAAGGACGATCCGTTCGCTCCGGTCTACGCCACGCCGCCCGTGCTGGCCAAGCTGGTGGAAGCGGGTGCCCTCGGCCAGAAGGCAGGCGCCGGTTTCTACAAGAAGGAAGGCAAGGAAATCAAGGTGCTGGACCCGCAGAGCGGCCAGTACGGCCCGAGCGGCAAGAAGGCCGACGACATCGTCGTGCGCATCCTGAAGAAGGAGCCCGCCGAGCGTCTGAAGCTGCTGCGCGAATCGACCAACCCGCAGGCGCAGTTTCTGTGGGCGGTCTTCCGCGACGTGTTCCACTACATCGCCGTCTATCTGGAGCAAATTGCGGATTCGGCAGCGGAAGTCGATCTCGCCATCCGCTGGGGCTTCGGCTGGAACAGCGGCCCGTTTGAAGACTGGCAAGAGGCCGGCTGGAAGCAAGTCGCCGAGTGGGTGAAGGAAGACATCGAAGCCGGCAAGGCGCTGTCGAATGCAGCGCTGCCGCAATGGGTGTTCTCCGGCCCGGTGGCGGACAACGGCGGTGTGCATTCGGCAGAGGGCTCGTGGTCGGCCAACCAGAGCACGTTCCTGTCACGTAGCACGCTGCCGGTGTACGGCCGCCAGATGTTCCGTGCGCCGATCAAGGGTGCGACGACGGTCAACCCGCTCACGTATGGCAAGACCATCGAAGAGACCGACGCCGTACGCATCTGGGTGGACGACGCGGCAGGCCAGGACGACGTGCTGATCGTCTCGTTCAAGAGCAAGATGAACACGATCGGACCGAGCGTCATCGATGGTCTGACGCGTGCGGTTGATCTGGCCGAAGCTGGCTACAAGGGTCTGGTGGTGTGGCAACCGACGTCGCTCAAGCTGGGCGCGCCGGGTGGTCCGTTCTCCGCAGGTGCCAACCTGGAAGAAGCCATGCCGGCCTTCATGATGGGCGGCGCCAAGGGTATCGAGCCGTTCGTCAAGAAATTCCAGGACGGCATGATGCGCGTGAAGTACGCCGGCGTGCCGGTCGTGTCGGCTGCGTCGGGCATTGCGCTGGGCGGCGGCTGCGAGCTGCTGCTGCACTCGGCCAAGCGTGTGGCTGCGCTGGAAACGTATATCGGTCTGGTGGAAGTTGGTGTGGGCTTGGTTCCGGCGGGCGGTGGCCTGAAGGAAGCGGCGCTGGCCGCTGCCAAGGCTGCGCAAGCTGCGGGCAGCACCAACATCCTGCAGTTCCTGACGAACCGCTTCCAGGCGGCGGCGATGGCCAAGGTGTCGTCCTCCGCGCTGGACGCGCAGAAGATCGGCTACCTGCAGCCGACCGACACCATCGTCTTCAACGTGCACGAGTTGCTGCACGTGGCGCGCAACGAAGTGCGTGCGCTGTCCGACTCGGGCTACCGCGCACCGCTGCGTCCGGTGGGCATTCCGGTGGCGGGCCGTTCGGGTATCGCCACGATCAAGGCGTCGCTGGTGAACATGCGTGACGGTAGCTTCATCTCGCAGCACGATTTCACGATCGCCTCGCGCATCGCCGAAGCCGTGTGCGGCGGTGACGTCGAAGCCGGCGCGCTGGTGGACGAAGACTGGCTGCTGGCGCTGGAGCGCAAGGCCTTCGTGGATCTGCTCGGCAGCTCCAAGACCCAGGAACGCATCATGGGCATGTTGCAGACCGGCAAGCCCGTTCGTAACTGACCCGCGCGACGACAGAGAACAGGAGTTTCATCATGACCAAGCAACTGCAAGACGCCTACATCGTCGCCGCGACGCGTTCCCCGATCGGCAAGGCGCCCAAAGGCACGCTCAAGAACCTGCGCCCCGACGATCTGCTGGCGACCATCCTCAAGAGCGCCGTCGCCCAGGTGCCGAACCTGGACCCGGCGCTGATCGAAGACGCCATCGTTGGCTGCGCGATTCCCGAAGCGCAGCAGGGCCTGAACGTAGCGCGTATCGGCGCACTGCTGGCCGGCCTGCCGAACACGGTGGGCGGCGTGACCGTCAACCGTTTCTGCGCCTCGGGCCTGACCGCCGTGGCGATGGCGGCCGACCGCATCCGCGTGGGCGAATCCGACGTGATGATCGCCGCTGGCGTGGAATCGATGAGCATGGTGCCGATGATGGGCAACTCGCCGTCGATGTCGCCGGACATCTTCACGCGCGACGAGAATGTCGGTATCGCCTATGGCATGGGCCTGACCGCCGAAAAGGTCGCCCAACAATGGAAGATTTCGCGCGAGGCGCAGGATGCTTTCTCGCTGGCTTCGCACCAGAAGGCACTTGCCGCGCAGCAAGCCGGCGAGTTCAAGGACGAGATCACGCCGATCGAGATCATCGAGAAGTTCCCGAACCTGGGCACTGGCGCCATCGACATCAAGACGCGCACGATGTCGCTGGATGAGGGCCCGCGTGCCGATACGTCGGTTGAAGGCCTTGGCAAGCTGCGCGCCGTGTTCGCCAACAAGGGCAGCGTGACCGCCGGCAACAGCTCGCAGACCTCGGATGGTTCGGGCGCGCTGATCCTGGTGTCGGAGAAGATCCTGAAGCAGTTCAACCTGGTGCCGCTGGCGCGCTTCGTATCGTTTGCGGTGCGCGGCGTGCCGCCGGAAATCATGGGTATCGGCCCGAAGGAAGCCATTCCTGCCGCGCTGAAGGCTGGCGGTCTGACGCAGGATCAGATCGACTGGATCGAGCTGAACGAAGCGTTTGCCGCGCAGTCGCTGGCCGTGATTCAGGACCTGGGTCTGGACACCAGCAAAATCAACCCGCTGGGCGGCGCGATCGCGTTGGGCCACCCGTTGGGCGCGACCGGTGCCATCCGTGCGGCCACGGTTGTGCACGGCCTGCGTCGTCGCAACCAGAAGTACGGCATGGTGACGATGTGCGTCGGCACCGGCATGGGCGCTGCAGGCATTTTCGAACGCATGTGACCCCACGCAAGGGGGAAGGCTCAGGTAGCTTTTTAGGGCCTTCCCCTGCTTGCTAATCGCCCGTCTCACCACGCATAGTTGCGCAGGCGCGCAGTCGTTCCGAACAAGCGCGCCGAAGAATGCGGCCGGCACCCAGCCGGTATCGCACTAGAAGCGGAGCCACGATTCCGCAACAGAGGAGACACACCACCGGGTCACCGGCGGTGCACCAAGAGGAGGGCGCGCGATGGGCAACACTGTCGGCGACACAATCGTATTGACCGATGCGGCATGCGATATGCCGCGCTCGATGATCGATCAACTGGGGTTGGGCGTGGTGCCGTTCCGCATTCGTGCGGGCGAATTGTTTGTAGAAGACCGCCGCGACGAGGCGGCGCTGCCGCAGCTCTATCGCAAGTACCTCGTCGACAAGCAAGATCACTACGCCGAATCGATTCCGCTGCTTGAACGCGAGATCGAAGACTACCTGCTCAAGCACGTGGTCACGCAGCACGACCGGGCCTTGCTGCTGACGATTGCCAGCTCGCGCAGCCATTTCTACAGCCACGCAACCGGCGCGGTGGTGGGCACAACTGCCAAGAGCTTCAAGCCACGCAAGGACGCCGGCCGCTCGGGGCTGTTCGAGTTGACAGTGGTGGATACCGGCGCCATCGGCCCCGGTCAGGCGCTGATGGTGCACGAAGCCGCACGCATGCTGCGCGAAGGCGCGGAGGTGCGTGACGTCGTGCACGTGATCGAGAACCGCCTGCGTGACGCCTCGCACGTCTACCTTGTGCCCGATGAGCTGCTGTACATGTACACGCGCGCCAAGCAGAAGGGCGAGAAGAGCATCACCTGGAGCCGCTACATGATGGGCACGGCGTTCAACGTGCGTCCGCTCATCCATATGCACCGGGGCGAGACAGAAGCCATCGCCAAGGTGCGCGGTTCCGATGAAGGCATCCGCCGTCTGATGGCGCATACCGAAACCATGATCGCCGAGGAGCGTCTGGCCACGCCCGTGGTGGCGATCACGTATTCCGGTTCGCTCGACACCGTGCGCCGCATGGAGCCGGTGCAAGCGTTGATGCGAACCGCACAGGACCACGGCGTAGAAGTGCTGCTCGCGCCGATGAGCCTGACCGTGGCGTTGAACGTGGGGGCCAACGCGTTCTCCGTCGGTTATCTATCTGACTCTCCTGTGCCGATCTAGCGGCGCAGGTTTCACCTGGAGTTTTCATGTCGATTCGTACCGAGACCGTAGACGGCGTCCTGACGCTCACCTTTGACCGCCCGGACCGCAAGAACGCCATCACGGCTGCGATGTATCAAACGCTGGCCGACGCGCTGGTGGCCGCCGAAACCGATCCTGCCATCCGCGTGATCGTGCTGGCCGGCCACGAGAGCGTGTTCACGGCGGGCAACGATCTCGAAGACTTCATGAAGAAT
>Ga0308159_1004053_pt1 | contig 13813 bp, 10 predicted proteins | sample PhyCR1_FD_201040 | JGI IMG/M metagenome (GOLD analysis project Ga0308159, IMG submission 201040) | Phyllosphere microbial communities from UC Gill Tract Community Farm, Albany, California, United States - DLSLC.R1 | ecosystem: Host-associated > Plants > Phyllosphere > Unclassified | place: USA... | reverse complement strand
TATAAAACTCCTTCCCGAGTTTTATCCCCCTCAAAATAGAAATATTGGCATCTTTCTTACGCTCTGCACAACCATGATAAATGGTAATTCCACCGTTTTGATTCCGATACTGACCTCCCTCTTTAGGGCTTTTGTTCTCAGAATTTCCAAAATGATTTACACAATTTAAAATGTTATTAGGACAGGCATAATCACCACAATTATTCATATAACCATTATTGGCAAAATCAATTTTTTCGCCTTTATCACTCTTGATCACTACTTCTTTTAAATTTATACCACGAGGATCAGTAAAAGCTTGAATAATTATTGGTTTTGATAAGTTAGCAACTACTTCTTCATAATGCTGCGCTCTAATATTTTTTTTCAGCTCTTCAGCCGGATCATGAATTTCTAATGTATAATCGGATGCGTTTTTATGGTTAAGGTTAACCCATACATCATCTTTATCATCGGTAATTAAATTAGAGTAAGGGATTTTGAATTTACCGGTACTATCTGATGAAATGGTATGAACAGTACTCTTTGCTATGGTAAATAATTCCATAGGTAGCATTACGTTTTTCTTCCCTTTTCTGATCTGGCCGCTAACTTCATCATTAATTATTTTCTTTTGCGCAAATAAGCTATCTCTTAACCGGGGCCAATGATACCGCCTCCACCCTTTCACTAGGAGAATATTATTTAAATACTCACGATCCGTAACTTTGATTCCCATCGGGTTAGCTGGTAAGTGTATCAATTCCCTTTCTAGCAATGCATAGTCTACAATATTTTTATTGTCTAATTCAGAGAATCGGTTAGCTTGTGTACACGAAATGGATACCAAACCTTGGAGGGAATTTTTGCTTCTGGTAATCGTATGGATATCCAATCTAACACTATCCCTCGTACCATATACATCCTTATCAGTTGAAATTTGCAATTGGTTCGTTTGATCGTAGTGGCTAAAAAAAATCCGTTCGGCAAGAGGCTTGAAATCACTATCTAATAAGGTTATGGCATTTAACCCCATCGGTACAGAATCTAGATCAAGTCTAACATTTTGAGTGACACCATCCTTCAAGGCGATCTCACTGTGCAAATAGAGATCGTTATAATTATGAACCACAACATGAACTGGAGTATCAAAACTACTTTGCAATTTTAAACGAAAGTCCTTTTCAGCGATTACATTATTGGCATGCATCGCCACACCCGCACTCAAAATAGGTGGCAAATCATAATGATCTACTTCAATATCATCAGTTAATATTTTTAGGCTGTATTTGAATTTGATATTGGGTATGATAGAGAAAAAACCAAGCCCAGTAGAATTCGTACTAACTGTATCGATAGCTTTATCATTTTCATACAAAACTGCCGTTGTAAGAAGAGGAGTACGGATTAGGTCTTTAATTTCAATCCCCACTTTACTAAACAATCCATTAACCAAATAGCCACTTTCAGGATAGAAATTAATTTGAAATTTTTTCCCGTTGATTATTGGCAATTCGTGCTTGAGGTATTTAACCTGGTCATCTTTTTTTATAGCAATGCTTAATAAATTGTTCTTCGCGTTAATTTTGTTTACCGGGAAATCAATCATTAGTTCTCCAATCACGCTCGTTTTTGACGAAGCTCTTTTCCAAATCGAATCACGACCAATGGTGTACTTCACTTCAGCATTTTCAACAAAACGATTATCACTCGTCAAAACTTTAAGCAACATGGTGCCATTTTGAGTTTTATCATTGTGAGATTTAAAAAGGGAAATACTGGGTTGCAAAAGACTTTTTGTGGTCGATTTTATGGTAATGGGCTGAATAAAATCAGAAACGTTAAAGCCAGCTACCCTAATATTGGTATTCACTACAAAACGGTAAGATCCTCCGGGCAGCGAATCTGGCAAAACTAAATCTCCGAATGCAAAACCTTCATGAATTAAAAATTTCTTTTGAAGGACCACCGAACTATCAGCATTGTTTACTAATGTAAGATGTAAAGTATGGTAATCGCCTATTGGTGCAATACCTTCGAGTAAATATCCGGTAAACCAAACCTGATCGTTATTGGAATAAACGTTTTTATCAAAGTGAACAAATATGCTGGAGGTCGCATTTCTCTTTCCATACTGACGAATTACCTTTATCAAACTATCAACCTGTTGAGCGGACAACCTCATCGAGCAACAAAGTATCAATAAAGTAATGGCGAAGGCACGCGAAAGTTGAGGTAAAATGCAAAACATGTACCTAAAAATGGCTAAATATTTTCAAATATTCAACTAAATTATTCCATGTAGCGGCATTCCTGGCTTAGCCAATGTATCAATCTTTTCCTCCACATTTTTGTCTTTAAGAAGTTCAGGAGCATGATGAGGTTTTTTTCTTGCATCAATAATCATTGGGCCTTTGCAGCCCCAGTGTTTATTGATAGCAAAATCATTAACGCCATAAATATCGGCAGCGGGATTACTTCGGGTAAAAGTGATCCAAACTAAATTATCAATATTTGCTGCTGTAAATTCAGAATCATCGGCCAGTACAATCAATGGTAATCCGGAAAGATCCTGATCAGTTAAGGTAATGTTTAACAAAGCAATTTCTGCCGCTGTTTTTTCCGCACTGATATATTTGTCGCATTCAATAACTAAAACACCAGGGATAGCCAGATGAGATTGATAGCAACCATCCCCTAACTTTAAGCCTTCAGGCTTTTTATTCCACAAATTTCGCTTCTTCTCCCCTGCTGCCGCAATAACAACCTTCGATCCACTATTTAAACCATCGCCACTGTAATCCAGGGTATCGATTGTGGTGTTGGTATAGAAATGGATATCTCTGGTTAAATCTACCCTTTCCAAAATATGGGTAATAAAATCCTGAATGTGATGTGTACTTAATTTTTCATCATCCTCTTTAGCGGCGATGAAAACATATTTAGCTAAACTGAGTTGATTTTTACCAAGGATATGATTGGCGATCGTCAAAATTTCCTGTGGTCTGCGTTCTTTTAGATATGGCGTGTAACGTTCGCTTCCGATTGCAAACAGCAAAGGATGAACACCTGCTGCATCAACAGCATGTACCTCTTTCAATCCATGAATTTCTTGTGGAATGGCCGATCCTGTAATTTCGTGAATTAATGCACCAAAGCTTGTGTCTTCCTGCGGCGGCCTTCCGACAACTGTGAATGACCAGATGGCGTCTTTTTTATGGTATACGTTATGCACCTTCATCAAAGGAAAAGGGTGCGTAAGGCTATAATAACCTAAATGATCGCCGAAAGGACCTTCTGGCTTATTTTCATTTGGATAAACAGTTCCCGTGATAATAAAATCGGCATCAGCAGAAATGCAAAATCCTTCATCATCGTAAAAGTAGCGGAATCTCCTATCGCCTAATGCACCGGCAAACGTCATTTCTGATAAACCTTCTGGCAATGGCATTACCGCAGCCAGAGGATGAGATGGAGGACCACCGACGAAAATGCTCACCTTAAGTGGTAAACCTGCTTTATTTGCTTTAGATTGGTGAACACCAATGCCCCGGTGAATTTGATAATGGAGACCGATCTCCTTGTCTTCAATATAATCGTTCCCGCCCAATTGAATGCGGTACATCCCTAAATTTGCATTTAGAACTCCAGGCTTATCAATGTCTTCAGTATAAACTTGAGGCATCGTTACAAAAGGGCCTCCATCCATGGGCCAGTTTACAATTTGTGGCAATTTACTGATAGAGGTTTTCAGAAAGTTATTTTTCGCAGATGGTGTTTTCATGGGCAACGACGACAATGCCGACATTGCTGATCCTGCATACTTGAAAGGATTTTTCAATGCTTTTATTGGATCATTTCTCAAAGAAACCAATTGCTGCACTTTTGGCAAGGTGTCTCTGAATATGAATTTCGACCGCTCCAAAGTTCCAAACAAATTAGAAACCGCCGGAAAGGGACTACCCTTCACATTCTCAAACAACAAAGCAGGTCCTTGTTTCTCATAGACCCTTAAATGGATGGCGGCCATTTCTAAATGAGGATCTACTTCTTCTTTAATCCTTATTAGATGACCGTGTTTTTCAAGGTCGGAAACACACTCTGCTAAACTTTTATATGCCATGCCCAAAGATAAATAAATAGCTATTCTATACCACAAAAAAGCCTCAGATAAACAGATTTGACATTCATCCATTTAACTGAGGCTTTTAAAACCTACTTCAAAGTATTATTTCTTTCCAGCGAAAGAACGTAACATCCAGGTATTTTTTTCTTTAAACTGCATGAACCGATTTACCATATCATTCGACCCATCATCGCCAGCTTTATCCGTAGCTTCTAATAGTTCTCTTTCAATTTCAATCAATTTAGCCATATCATCCAATACCGCATCAACCATATCTAAATCTTTCATACCAATTGTGTCGATTTCTTTGATGTCAGATTCACTTATATAATCTGCAAAACGACTATGAGGTGGTTTACCTAAGGTTAAAACACGCTCGGCAATTTCATCAATGGTGAGTTGTGCATTGGTATATAATTCTTCAAACTTAACATGAAGCGTAAAAAAATTCTGACCTTTTATATTCCAGTGACAACCTCTTAATTTCTGATAATGAATATGATAATTTGCCAAATAATCGTTCAAAAGATCAACCACTGGTTTTACTTCTTTTTCATTTAAGCTTATTTCTTTAGCGTCCATTTTATTAATTTTTATGTGATGTTAATGTGTACGTAACAACCCAAATTTATAAATGTTTTAATCTAAATTCCCATCTGTACAATACCTTATTTATTAGTTCGTTTATTAATCAACACGAAGCCAATTGTTTTCTTTCACAAGATATTGTGAATGAATATCATGACCATTTTTTTGAAATAAAGTTATCTTATTTTTACTCAAAAACGGGTTGATTAACTCGACAGGGTTAAATATTTTATTCGTATAATTGCTTCCTTTGACTAAGAAATTTATAGAAAATAAATGCACAAAATATACTTATCTGCTTTTGTTCTATTTGCTCTAAATATCGCAAATGCTAAAGCAAACACACTTAGAGACTCTATCGGCGTTGAAAATAATAACGGAAAGAAACTTATCGTTCATCAAATTGTAGCCAAAGACACGTATTATTCTGTTGGAAGAAGATACAACGTTTCGCCAAAAGATATTATGAGCTACAATGAGAACAAATACCTTCAAGTTGGCGTCATTATAAAAGTTCCAACCAATATTCCCTGGGGAACAACAAGCAGCACACCCCTTGTTTCTTCGGGCAAAGACGGCGGCATCATTGAGCATACTGTTAAAGCAAAAGAAAATTTAAATATGCTCGCCGAAAAGTATGGAACAACTATTAATGAAATTAAAAGGCTGAACAACCTTACCGGAAATAACTTAAGTATTGGGCAGGTTTTAAAGATCGCTACCAAAAACAATACAGATGTTCCTGCTACGAGCGAGCCAGTAAAACCAGCTAAAACCACGGTAACCACTCCTGCTATTGAAAGTACTGTTGCAGAGCAAACCATGATTGAGCATACCATAGCGCCTAAAGAGTTTCTTGGGAAAATAGCAGAAAAATATGGCACTACCGTAGAAGAGGTTAAAAAGGCAAATAATTTATCAAACAATAATCTTAGAATTGGTCAGAAATTAAAGATTCCGGCTACAAAGAATGTTGATGAAAATAAAGTAATCAGCACTGCTGAACAACCCACAACCGAAGCAGCCAAAACCCCAACCGAAGCAGCCAAAACTTCAGATGCTGTAGGTACCCATACGGTTTTGCGTAACGAAACCATCTTTACGGTTGCCAAGCAATATGGTATTACTGCTTACCAATTAAGGAAATTAAATAATTTGCCAGATAATGCGATTACGATTGGGCAAGTATTGAAAGTGCCCGGAGGAATAGTTGCTGAAGTAGAAGTGCCGAAAGAAAAACAAGCTGAACCGGTTAAAGCCTCATCTGCTTCACCTTCAAAAGAAGAAAGTTTTATTCATACTGTAGCAACTGGAGAAAATATTTTTAGCATTGCGAAGAAGTATAATTTAACGGCTTATCAAATCAGAACAGCTAATAAATTGGATGATAACGCCATTAAAGTAGATCAGAAATTAATTATTCCTAAGCCACCTCAACCAAAATCTGTAAATGAGGCATCTAAAGAAGAGCAGGAAAGTGAACCAGATAGCACAATGGTTAAAGATCCAAAACTTCGTCGCGACCCAAGCGTTTATGGCCTAAGCCAAATCGAAGAAAAAGGTGCAGCCGTTTGGATTGCTGACGCAGATTTAGACGGCTCGAAAATGCTAGTTTTACACCGTACAGCACCAGTAGGCAGAGTAATAAAAATTACAAACCCAATGACTAACAAAACAACATTCGCAAAGGTTGTTGGTAAATTTACAGAGAACGAATCCACAAAAGACGTTATCATTGTAATGACTAAAGCGGTAGCCGATTCATTAGGTGCTTTAGACAAACGTTTTTTCTGCAATCTAACATATAGTGCTCAATGAGTTTGAATAAAAAACCTTTTATAATTGGTATTGCCGGTGGAAGTGGATCGGGTAAAACATTCTTCTTAAACTGCTTTTTACATCACTTTAAGCAAGATGAAGTAACTTTGGTATCCCAGGATGATTATTACATTCCTGCAGGCGATATGACCCAGGAAGAAAATAAACTATACAATTTTGATCTTCCATCAACCATTGATAGTGAGCAGTTTTTAAGGGATATAAAACAACTTACAAGCGGAGAGGTTGTCTATAAAAAGGAATATAATTTCAATAATCCCCTTGCTGTAGTTAAAATTTTAGAAATTAAATCAGCATCTATAATCATTGTTGAAGGTCTTTTTATTTTGCATTTCAAAGAAATTGCAGCCTTGCTAGATCATACCATTTTTGTTGATGCTGATGAACAAGTTGCTTTAGATCGCCGGATAAAAAGAGATGGCCTGGAACGTGGATACCCCGAAGATGACGTACTTTACAAGTGGCATAACCATGTAGTTCCTGCCTACAAGGAATATTTGTTACCTTATCGAGAGCAATGTGATAAGGTGATTATGAATAACACCAATGAGCCTGATGAAATCATCGCCATCACCGAGAATATCTCAAATGACTTAAGGAACAGTATTCTTGTTGATATAAATTAAAATAATAGTTATCAACAAAATGGGGTCAAGCTTTAAAAACTTGACCCCATTTTTATTTTAATCCAATCGCATTTCCGGAATATCGCCTTCAGCAATTAATCTTCCTGCTGTAGATTGTTTAATAAAATCAACGCTCACCCCGGGCGCTCGTTCTAAAAGTTTGAAACCTCCTTCGGGTAGAATGTCTAAAACAGCTAATTCAGTAACAATTTTTTTAATACACTTTACCCCAGTCAATGGAAGCGTACATTTGGATAGCAACTTGCTCTCTCCCGCTTTATTTACATGCTGCATGGCTACAATGATATTTTTTGCTGATGCCACTAAATCCATTGCACCACCCATTCCTTTAACCATTTTGCCAGGAATTTTCCAATTGGCAATATCGCCATTCTCAGAAACCTCCATTGCACCTAAAATGGTTAAATCAACCTTTTGCGCCCTGATCATTCCAAAGCTCATTGCCGAATCGAAAATTGAGGAGCCAGGTAATGTAGTGATGGTTTGCTTACCCGCATTAATTAAATCGGCATCCTCTTCGCCTTCAAATGGAAATGGTCCCATTCCAAGCAGTCCATTTTCGGATTGCAATACAACATTTATTCCCTTTGGAATATAATTGGCCACTAAGGTTGGTATACCAATGCCAAGGTTAACATAATAACCGTCTTTTATTTCTTGCGCTATACGTTGCGCTATTTCTTCTTTAGTAAACATAGATATTTGATGTGATATTGAGAGGATATACTACAGACTAACGACTTCAGACTCCGGACTTTCTAACCGTTCTTTGCTCAATTCTTTTCTCGTAATCTTTACCCTGAAAAATTCTGTGAACATAAATTCCTGGTGTATGAATATAATCTGGATCCAGTTCACCTGCCTCAACCAATTCTTCCACCTCTGCGATGGTTATCTTGCCAGCCATTGCCATTACTGGATTAAAGTTTCTGCTGGTCGATCTAAAAATCAAATTCCCTGCGGTATCGCCCTTCCAAGCTTTTACAATAGCAAAGTCAGCATCGAAGGCATATTCCATTAAATAATCTTTACCGCCAAAGTTTCTGATTTCTTTTCCTTCTGCAACTTCTGTTCCTACTCCTGCTGGTGTAAAAATAGCAGGCATTCCATATCCAGCCGCTAAACATCTTGTCGCTAAAGTTCCTTGCGGAATCAAATCGACCTCTAATTCGCCACTTAGTAATTGCCGTTCAAACTCTGCATTTTCGCCGACATAAGAAGAGATCATTTTTTTAACCTGACGCTGTTTTAACATCAATCCAATGCCAAAGTCATCAACCCCAGCATTATTCGAAATACAGGTTAAATTCTTTACTCCTTTTTCTACTAAAGCGTTTATACAATTCTCGGGAATTCCGCAAAGTCCAAAACCACCAAGCATTAAGGTTGCGCCATCTGATACATCATCAATCGCCTCTTTAGCGTCTGATACCACTTTATTAATCATTTTATGAATTTTTGGTTAGTTCGCTAATTTACAAATTGCGGCTACAAACCTAGCATGAAATCAGTTTAAATCTTCTACGAATAACTTTTAATTGGAATTGATCTAAACAAGCATTACCTTTGTACTGCAATGATTTACGAGAGAGAAGAAAACAATTTTATCCTACCTACCGATCCTGAGTTTCAAAAGGGAATGGGTTTCATTTTAAGCTGCACTGCGGAACATAAGAAATGTTGTGAGAAGTTTAAAAAAGGTAAACGTTGTAAGAAATGTCCTGGGAATAAAAAGTAACAATTTTTCATTCCATCATTTACAAAGCTCAACTTAACAATCCTTCCAGCAATTCACATTAGCGTGAGCATACCAAAAATATCAGCGACGAAGAATCGTAAAATGTTTTCGTAATGACGGCAAGAGAGTGGTATTAAAACTTCAAAATCTACCTTCTTCATATAAGAAATTTAAGAGAAACCTTAATTCAGATAAACATAGGTTATCCCATCACCGCCTCTATCTGCGTGTTCATCTTCCATCCTATTCACCTGACTATATTTCCTCAAATACTCCCGAATCATTTTCCTCAATATCCCATCTCCTTTACCATGAATAAGTTTGATAGATGGAAAGCCCAACATAATCGCTTTATCTAAATATTTCTCTACTTCGAATAAAGCATCTTCCGTTCTTTTTCCGCGAAGATCTAATTCAGCTCTAAAGCCCGACACAGCATCATTCATTCTCCCCGCAAACGAACCAGCACTGCTTTGAATCACTTTTTTCGCTTCCTTATGGCTGATTTTTTGAACACGATTTTTTTTCACGTTCGAGCGTAAATCGCCGATAGCCAAAACAAGTTCGTTTCTGTTAATTTCCAGCACTTGCCCGGTTGTTTCGCTGTCCGTAAATTTCACCCAATCTCCAACCGTAATTTCGCCACCAACTATTACTTGAACAGGTTTTGGCTTTTCTTTTGGAACGGTGTTCTTAACTAACTCCTGATGCAAATTTTGCCTTAGTTGTTTGGTTACTTCTTTATCAGCCTGCTTTTCTTTAATTTCAGCAATCGTATTTTCTACCAGTTTATTGGCATTTTTAATGATGTTTTGCGCTTCTTGCTTTGCTTCTTTGATTAAAACCCTTCTGTTTTCATCCAAAAAAGCTCTTAATTTTTCATTTTCGGCAACTAAATTTTTAGCCTTATTTTGTTGATTCGCCAGGCTCACTTTTGCATCGTAAATCGTTTTCTTTTCACGCTCTAAATCTACCAACATGGTATCGACGCGATTTTGATTCGAACCGGTTTTTTCCCTGGCAAGCTGAATCACTTCTTTAGGCAAACCGATGTTTTGAGCAATTTCAAACGCGTAAGAACTTCCGGGTTTGCCCATTTCTAAAATATACAAAGGTTTCATTTTAGCATTATCAAAAAGCATCGACGCATTTTCTAAACCAGGCGTATTGCCAGCAAAAAGTTTCAAATTAGAATAATGGGTGGTAATTACGCCACGCACTTTTTTATTGTTGAGTACTTCCAATACTGCCTCGGCCATTGGTCCTCCAAATTGTGGATCAGTACCCGTACCGAATTCATCAATCAAAACCATCGTTTTTGGCGAAGCATGCTCAACGAAATAACGCATTTTCTTTAAGTGGGCACTGTAGGTACTCAAATCACTTTCTATCGATTGATCATCACCAATATCAGCAAATATATTTTCAAAAATACCCACTTCACTATTGGCATCAACCGGGATTAGTAAGCCCGTTTGCAACATAATCTGGAGTAAACCAACCGTTTTCATGCAAACTGATTTACCTCCAGCATTTGGCCCAGAAACTAAAACTACACGTGTTTCAGCATCAATATGGATATTTAATGGCGTTACTGTCTTTTTTTCGGCTGCGAAAGAAATAGATAATAGCGGGTGCCTAGCATTTATTAATTTGGTTTTTGGTTCTTTTAATAAACCAGGCATTTCGGCCTCAATATCCAAAGCAAACAAAGCCTTGGCCCTAACAAAATCAAGTTTGGTTAAAAAACCATGATAGGAAAGAAATAGTGGCGAATAAGGACGTAATTCATCAGTCAATGAAATCAGAATTTTAATAATTTCTCTGCGCTTATCAAATTCCAAATCACGAAGTTTATTGTTAAGGGTAAAAACTTCTTCTGGCTCGATATAAACAGTTTGACCAGTGGCCGACTCATCGTGAATAAATCCCTTAAGCTTCCTTTTATTTTCGGCTAAAACAGGAATACACATTCTGCCATCGCGAATGGTTAAGCTACCATCGGCTACCCAATTATTGGCAATAGCTTGTTTGTAAATCGAGTCCATCCGCTTGCGCACATCTTGCTCGGCTTTAGCAATAGATGAAGTGATTTCTTGCAATTCTTTAGATGCATTTGGCTTAATTTTACCTTTCGCATCAATAACTGTCTCTATCTTTCGAAGGATATTTTTCTCAATCGGCAAATGTTCAAATAAGGCCTCGAGTGTTGGATACACTTCTGCTCTTTCCTCAAAAAAACGCAAAACAGAAAAAACGGTCTGCAGGGAAGTATAAACCTGAAACCACTCATCTTCCAAAAGGTAAGTGCCTTCCACTCTAATCTTTTCGACAAGCGATTTGATATCAAAAAAAGTATTGATTTGTAGCGGTTCCTGATGTTGCAGGATGCTTTTAAATTCGTTGGTTTGGCGTAAAAATTTATCGATCTGGTCAAAACGACTCATCACCTGCATCTTTTGCACCATTGCCTTACCCATTGGGCTTAAGCAATGTTTGCTAATCAGCTGTCTTATCTCTACAAATCCTAAACGTTCTAAACAATTATCAGGGTATAACATATTATTGTACTGCAGCGGGCGCTAGTTGTAACGCTCCGCTAAAATTTCTTTTTGAGTTTAATACCGAATCAGCCTTCGCTTTCTTCTTTTTAATTTGGTTTTCTGCTGACGCTTTCGATGCAGAATCCGGTTTCATTTTTTTTCTGATGGCCACAGAGTCAGCTTTGAAGGCTTTAGTAATTTTAACAGAATCTTTTACAAAGGCTTTTCGTACCATTAACGAGTCTGCTTTTTTTAAGCTTACTTTTTGATTCTCCAATTTTTTTGAAATCGCTTTATAGATCTCCTGCAATTGATCGGGGTTGCTGTTGTAATAATTTAAGCTTTTTGTATATTGAACAGAATCCGTATTGTACTTTTTATAAATGCCGCTATAATACGCTGCGCCAACTTTTCTTGCTGAATCTTGTAAGTAAATGGTCGATAGATAGCCATCTACCAAATGTACATCATACAATATCTGCTCCATCGTTTCTCTATCAATAACGCCCTCTGGCGCTTTTGGCTTGCAACCGAACATAAAAAACAGGACTACTAAAGTCCAGACTAATCTCCTCATTATTAATTTAACATTATTTTTTTGCCCAAATTGCAGCAAGGTTGTTAATTTTACCCAAAAATAGTTATAAATGAGCATAGCTGATAATCTTAAACAATATAAAAGCGAAGTAGAGTCTGGTGGAGTTAAGCTAATTGCTGTTTCAAAAACCCAAACGGTAGAAGTTGTCCAAGAGGCTTACAATGCTGGACAACGTATTTTTGGCGAAAACCATGTACAGGAAATGGTGGAAAAGGAAGAAAAACTTCCAAAGGATATTGAATGGCATTTAATTGGTCATCTCCAAACCAACAAGGTGAAATATATTGCACCCTTTGTAAAGATGATACACGGTGTGGACAGTCTTAAACTTCTCCAGGAAATTAACAAGCAGGCTTTGAAGAACAAGCGAGTAATTGATTGTTTATTACAAGTTTACATTGCTGATGAAGATACTAAATTTGGTTTGGGCTATGATGAAGTGATTGAACTATTGAGGTCTGATGAATATCAGCAGCTCAAAAATATTCGCATAGTTGGTTTGATGGGTATTGCTACAAATACCAAAAACGAGAAACAGATCACCATCGAATTTCATGAACTTAGGGTCTTTTTTGATGGCCTTAAGGCTAGTTTTTTTCCGAACGAAGATTCTTTTAAGGAGATCTCGATAGGCATGAGCGCCGATTACAAAATTGCCATACAAGAAGGGAGTACAATGGTTCGTATAGGAAGCAGTATTTTCGGTAAAAGAATAATCAAGCATTTTAAAAATATCTCACCAAACTAATGAACTTAAATATTAGAATAGCCAAAGCAGATGATTGCCCAAGGATTTTGGAATTGATCCATGAATTGGCAGTATATGAAAAAGCTCCTGAAGAGGTAACCGTAAATATCAATCACTTTATCGATGCTGGTTTTGGAGAAAATCCTGTTTGGAAAGCTTTCGTTGCAGAAGTAGATACGGAAATCGTAGGTTTCACCTTATTTTACACGAGATACTCTACCTGGAAAGGCTGTAGATTGTACTTAGAAGATTTTATCGTCACAGAAGAAATGCGTGGCAAAGGTATAGGTAAAGTACTTTTTGAAAAGGTGATTGAAGAAGCCAAAAGTGAAAAATATACCGGAATGGTTTGGCAAGTATTGGATTGGAATGAGCCGGCAATAAATTTTTACAATAAATATGCAGCACATTTAGAAGGTGGCTGGTTAAACGCAGCACTTTCTAAAGAACAAATAAAGGCATTTTAATATGGATATTTTTAAGTTTGGGGGTGCATCGGTTAAGGATGCAGCAGGAGTAAAAAATTTAGCCAATATTGTTCGCGATTATAGAAAAGGGAACCTTTTGATTGTGGTTTCTGCAATGGGAAAAATCACCAATCAACTGGAAGATTTAACCAAAGCCTATTTAGCACAAAGTGATGAAACACATGCTATTTTCGACGAGATAAAAAAATTTCACTTTCAGATAATAGAAGCGCTTTTTGAAGGCAAAGCAAATCCGGTTTATGATGACGTAGCAAATTCTTTCGTAGAAATTGATTGGTTGATTGAAGATGAACCAGATAATGACGTCGACTATATTTACGATCAGATTGTTTCCATTGGCGAGGTGGTTTCAACTAAAATTGTAGCGGCATGGTTAAATGAAACCGAGAATAAATCACTTTGGGTGGATGCCAGAAATTATATTCAAACCGACAACACCTATCGGGAAGGAAAAGTAGATTGGCTGAAAACGAATCAAATTATCCAGCGTGACTTGGTGCCGATATTAGCGGATAATAT
>Ga0308159_1004050_pt1 | contig 13817 bp, 10 predicted proteins | sample PhyCR1_FD_201040 | JGI IMG/M metagenome (GOLD analysis project Ga0308159, IMG submission 201040) | Phyllosphere microbial communities from UC Gill Tract Community Farm, Albany, California, United States - DLSLC.R1 | ecosystem: Host-associated > Plants > Phyllosphere > Unclassified | place: USA... | reverse complement strand
TACGGCGACTCGCTCATCGACTTCGCGCCGAACGGACCGAGCGAGTCGTCGGTCTCGGCGAAGGACACCTCGGTGTCGGGCACGTCGGCGAACTGCGGCACGCGGTACGTGCGGAACACCGGGTTCTGCACGACGCCGTCCTCGAGGTACACCTCTTCGTACAGCGCCCCACCCAGGGCCTGGGCCGCGCCGCCCTCGATCTGTCCGCGGCACTGGGCCGGGTTGATGACGACCCCGGCGTCGGCCGACTGGATCGACTGAAGCACCTTCACCGTCCCCGTCTCGGGGTCGACCGCGACGCGCACCGCGTGCACGTTGAACGCGAGCGACCGGAAATCGCCGAACTCCGCGCCGTCCGCGGTGAGTTCCGCGGCGCCCCCGGCCTCGACGATCCGCGCCCACGAGACGACCTCGCCTCCGGATCGGATTCCGGATGCCGTGACCTCGGCCTCCGCGGTATCGGTCCCCGTGAGGTCGGCGGCGATGGCGATCATGCGCCGCTTCAACGCGAGGCACGCGCCGTAGAGCGCTTTGCCGGCGACCACGGTTCCGGCCGAGGCGAAGGCCCCGGTGTCGTGGCGCACGGCGTCGGTGTCGGCGGCCCACAGCTCGAGGCGGTCGGGGGTCGCGTCGAGGACGGTCGCGGCGATCTGCCGGTGCACGGTCGAGGTGCCGTTGCCGAACTCCGCCGTGCCGACGCGCAACAGGTAGGTGCCGTCGGGGCGCAGGGTCGCGCTCGTGTGGGCGATATGCCCGCGCGGGGCCATGGTCGCGATCATCGCGGCGGCCATGCCCTCGCCGACGAGCCAGCCCGCCGGCGCCTCGGCGCCATTGCCGCGCCGCAGCGCGTCCTGCGCGAGGTCGAGGCACTGGTCGAGACCGTAGCTGCCCCAGATCAGGTCTTCCTCGTGGGGCTCCTCGCCGTCGTCGGGGTGGAGCGAGTCGCCCTCGCGCACCGCGTTGATGCGTCGCAGATCGAAAGGATCGATGTCGAGCTCCTGCGCGAGAGCGTCCATCGCCGACTCGACGGCGAACACCACCTGGCCGAGCCCGTATCCGCGAAACGCCCCCGATGGCGGGTTGTTCGTATAGACCGCTTCGGCGTCGATCCACTTCGTCGGTACGCGGTAGAGCGTCGTCGACTCGGCGCACGAGTGGAACAGCACGCCGATCGCGTGGTTGCCGTAGGCGCCCGTGTCGCTCAGCACGTCGAGCTTCATCGCGGTCAGGGTGCCGTCGGCGTCCGCACCGAGGGTCGTGCGCACGCGCATCGGATGCCGGAGCGAGGCCCGGACGAACTGGTCGGTGCGCGAGAACTCGTACGCGACGGGCCGCCCGAGCTTCAGCACCGCGAGGGCGGTGAGGTCTTCGGTGAAGAGCTCCTGCTTGCCGCCGAAACCGCCGCCGACGCGTGCGGCGTAGACGCGCACGCGGTCGCGCTCGAGGTCGAACACGTGCGCGAGTTCGTCGCGCACGAGGAAGGGAACCTGGGTCGAGGAGCGGACGACGAGGCGCCCGTCGTCATCGACCCAGCCCACCGACCCGTGCGTCTCGAGGGCCGCGTGGGTCACGCGCGACGAGCGCCATTCCCCGGTCACCGTGGTGTGGCTCGCGGCGAGGGCAGCGTCGACGTCGCCGCCGTGCCCGACGTGGAAGCCCGCGACGACATTGCGCCCGGCCTCCATCACCCGCTCGTCGGGGGTGCGGTCGGGGTGCAGCAGGGGAGCCCCGGGCCGCCGGGCTTCTTCGGGGTCGAACACCGCGGGCAGCATGTCGTACGTCACCACGACCGCTCGGCATCCGGCATCCGCCGCCTCCGCCGTCTCTGCGACCACCGCGACCACCCGCTGGCCCACGTGCCGCACGACGTCGTCGAGCATGCGCGTGTCGTCGGGGTCGTCGGTGCGGTGTTCGTGCCGACCGGTGGAATAACGCACGTCGGGCACGTCGTCGTGGGTGAACACCGCCACGACCCCGGGGACCGCGAGGGCGCCGGTCGTGTCGATCGACACGATTCGGGCGTGCGCGTGCGGCGAGGTGACGACGCGCAGGATCAGCGGCGGGCCTCCCGGCACCGGATCGTCGAAGGTGAACGGTTCGCGGCCCTGCACGATGCGCCGCGCGGCCTCGGGGATCGCCGAGGTGCCGACGCGGCCGGTGACGGATGCCGCTGCCCCGGTCGGCGTACCCGACTCCTGCTGATCCGCAGGTGCAGGCGTCGAGGGGGCCGTGGGAGGCGGATCTGCAGCACGTGTGTCGTGTCCCGCGCACGTGCCACCGCAGCCGGCGGGCGCCTCCGCCTCGGCATCCACCGCGCAGCTCTTCCCGGTCTCACGCACGGGCCCCAGCACCGACGCCCGGATCGCCTCGCGGATCGGGCGGTACCCGGTGCAGCGGCAGAGATTTCCCTTCATGCGGCGGTCGAGGTCGGCAAGGTCGTCGGCGGTGAGGGTGGATGCCGTGACGCTCATGCCCGGGGTGCAGAACCCGCACTGGAAGCCGAAGCCGGTCGCCAGAGCCTCTTGCACCGGGTGCAGCGCGTCGCCCGGGGCGAGCCCCGCGGCCGTCGTGAGGGCTCGCCCCTCGAGCCGCATCGCGGGGATGATGCACGAGTGCGTCGGCATTCCGTCGAGCAGCACGGAGCACGCACCGCAGTCGCCGGCGTCGCAGCCCTTCTTCACCTCGACGTGCCCGGTCTCGCGCAGCAGGGTGCGTGCGCTCTGCCCCGGGCGGGGGTCGGCCTCGACGGGGGAGCCGTTGACCTCGAACCTCACGCCGCGCCTTCCTGGAGGTCTCGCGCGAAGCGCGCGCGCAGGCGTTCCGCGAGCACGACGCTGACCCCGCGCCGCCAGTCGGCGCTGCCGAGCGGATCGGTGTAGAAATCGCTGGCGGCGGCCACGGCATCCCGCAGCTCTCCCGCTCCGGGCACGTGCGGGAACCGCAGCACGCGGGGTCGGCGCACCGCTGCGGTCACCACGAAGACCGCCGCGCCGTCGGGGTCGACGCGCGCGGTGACCACGGCGCCCGAGCGCCCGAGCTCGGCCAGCGCGATCTTCTGCAGGCCCACCCGCGACGACAGGGCGTGGGCGGGCACGTCGAGGGCGCGCACGACCTCACCGGCCGCGAGGGAGGTGGCGGCGTTGTCGACGACGAGGTCGGCGACGGCGATCCGGCGTTCGCCGCCGTCGGGGGTCCACACGAGGGCCGTGGCGTCCAGGGTCGACAGCAGCGCGATCATCGCGCCGGCCGCAAACGCCTGGCAGACGTTGCCGCCTACGGTGGCGGTGTTCCAGATCTTGAACGACGCCAGCAGGGCGTCGGCGCAGGGGCGCGCGAGGGCCAATGAGGTCCACGCGGCCGGCGCTTCGTGCTCGACCCACGCGAGCAACCGCGCGATGGTGCACGTGGCGCCGATGCGCAGTCCCCCGTCGGTGACCTCGAGGTCGGGCCAGCCCAGGGTCGTGAGGTCGACGAAACCGGTGGTCTCGGGTTGCGGCTCGCTCATGATCCAGGTGCCCCCGGCGATGACCACCTCGCCGGGCGCGAGCGCGAGGTCGGCGCGCGTACGCGCGGCGCGGTACGAGGTGACGGTCGTGATGTCCATCGCTCAGCCCGCCAGAATCCGGCCCGACCAGCGGCCGTCGGCGAGCGTGTAGTGCTGGCGCGTGCTCTGGCCGATGGGATCGCCGCGCCAGAACGTCAGGGTGAGGGGCCGCAGCCGGAACCCGGCCCACCGCTCGGGCGGGTCGAGCTCGGGGTGGGAATCGGCGAACTGCGCCCAGAGGTGATGCCGCGCCTCGACCGGCAGCTGGGCGTTCTCGTGGGTGTTGACCCACGCGAGCAGCTGCAGGTAGCGGGAACGCTGGCGGTACACCGCGGCGGCCTCGGCCGCACCGACCCGCTCGACGATCCCGCGCACGACGAGCTGGCGTCCGACCTCGGGCCACGCCACCGCCATCGCGGCAACCGGGTTCGCGGCGATCTCGGCGACCTTCGCGCTGGCCGCGTCGGTGTGGAAGGTGACGCCCGCGGCATCGCTGTCGCTGACGAGCACGTGACGCAGGGACGGGATGCCGTCGAGCCCGACGGTCGAGAGAGCCGCGAGGGGCCGCAGTTCTCCGTCGTGGGGAGGGAGCCATTTCCGCAGGAGCGCGAGGGGATCGTCGACGAGCGCGTCGATGTCGGCGACGTCGGAACCGAACGTGGTGCCGGCCGTGATCATGGCCACCTCCGGGGCTGCAGCGGGTAGAGCCGAGCGTAGGGAGCGCGCGTTTCGGCGATGTTGCCGCCATGAACATTCGTCGAAACACGCGGTGCCTACACTCCGGCCATGACCCTGCTGCCTCTGATCGACGCGTGCCCCAAACGCATGGAATACGGCCCGTGCGGAGGAGTCGCCTTCGACGGGTCGTGCGAGGTCGACGCCTCGCACCGGTGCCTCTTCCTGCCCCGGCCGACGGTGCCGTGGACGGGCGTGGACCGCTCCGAGGTTCCGTCGCCCGCACCCCGTACGGCCGCGGCACAGGAAATCCTCGCTGCCCTCGACACCCGCCGCTGGGTGGTGGCCGACCTGCCGGCGCGGGCGCTGAGCGTCTCGTCGATCGACGCGTGCGCCGCGGTGCTCTCGGGAGAGGTGGACGCCGTCCTCGCCGGCGACGCGGGGAGCGCGCGGGTGCAGTTTCCTCCCGCGTACCGGGCCCATCTGCTGCAACGCCGGGGGCTGCGCGTGTGGACCGGCCTGAACATGCGCGACCGAAATCGCGTGGCGATCGAGGGTGAGCTCGCCGCCCTCGCCGTCGAGGGGGTGGCGGGGGTGCACTGCGTCACGGGCGACCACACCCGCACCGGTCACCGGCCCGACGCCGCCCCCGTCTTCGACCTCGACTCCACCGAGGCGACGGCCCTCGCCCGCGCCGCGGGACACGTCGTCTCGGTCGCCGCCTCGCCCGCGGCTCCGCCGGTCGATCGTCGCGCCGCGCGCCTGCGCGAGAAGCTGCGGGCCGGGGGCGACGTGTGTTTCGTCAACCACGCCGGGGGAGCGGAGCCCGTCCGCCGGTTCATCGACGAGGTGGGGGACGGCATCCGGTTCCTCCCGTGCGTTCCCGTGGTGGTCGACCGCCCCTCGGCCGATCTGCTCGAGTCGTTTACGACCCTGGCGCTGCCCGAGGGGTTTCTCGAGCGCGTCCGCGGGGCCCGCGACCCGCGAGCGGAGGGGATCGCCCTGGCCGTGGCTCTCGCCGAGGAGATGCTCGCGCTCCCCGGCGTCGTGGGCGTCAATCTCTCGGGTGGTCGCGACGGCGCCGAGGAGTCGTTCGCCGAGGCGATGGCGGAGGTGGCGCGGCGGTTGCGGTGAGGCGGGCCTCGGGCCTCGGGCCTCGGGCCGCGCTCCGGCGATGTCGGGCGGGCGAGGCGTGTCGGCGCGCCCCAGGTGGTCGGGCCGGCGGGCGCTCCGGAGCCCGGCACGGCGTCCGCGGCGACGGTGCGCCCGGGCGTGCGGGCGGTCAAGGTCGATGGGCGCTCCGGAGCCCGATAGAGCGCAGACGGGGACGGTGCGCCGCGGCATCCGAGCGGCCCTTCGGCCGCAGGCGCAGAGAACGAGGTGTTCGGCGCGGGTGGGCGCCCCGCTCAGTGCATGATCATCCCGCCCGTGACGTTGATCGCCTGCCCGGTGAGGTAGGCGCCGGCCGGGGACGCGAGGAAGTGGGTCACCCCCGCGACGTCTTCCGGAGCCCCCAACCGCCCGAGCGGAGACTTCGCGCTCCACGCGGCGATGTCGGCCTCCGAACGGGTGTCGGCGCCCATGTCGGTGAGTACGTAGCCGGGACACACCGCGTTGACGGTGACACCGTGGCATCCCCACTCCTGCGCCCCGGCGCGGGTGAGCGCGACGACCGCGGCCTTCGACGCCGCGTAGTGCCCCTCGCCGCCGCCGCCCTGCTTGGCGGCCATGCTCGCGATGTTGACGATGGCACCCGCGCGGGCGTCGAGCATGGTCGGCGCCGCGGCCTGCATGGTGACGAGTGTCGCGCGCGCATTGATGTCGAGCACGAGGTCCCAGTCGTCGACGGTGATGTCGAGCAGCGAGACGTGCTGGAAGACCCCCGCGCAGTTGACGAGCACGTCGACGCCCCCGAGAGCGGCGATCGCCTCACCCACGGCACGGCGGGTGTCGAGGGGATCGCGCAGATCGACGGAGAAGAAGAGGGATGCCGCTTCGCCGGCGGGAGCGCGACGGTCGAGCACCGCCACCCGGGCGTCGTCACCCAGGAACCGCTCGACGATCGCGGCGCCGATGCCGCCGGATCCTCCCGTGACGATCACGCGCTGAGACATGGGCTTCCTTCCGTGGGGCGTCGGGTCGCCCTCGGCCGCACGGTACGCCCGGCGGCGCACGCGGCGGCGACGGCACTGTTTCGTCGGCGTAACGACCGGGCGGTCTTCGGGCGTCGCGGCGCTTCGCGGCGAGAACCGCCTGTGCGAGCGTCCCGTGGGTCTCGCGCACGGCACCCTTCGCTCCACACGACCGTCCGCCCCGCCGCCGCCCGGCCCGCGTCACCCCTCGCCCGCGAGATCCGCCCACACCGCCGCGGCCCGGCCCGCGTCACCCCTCGCCCGCGAGATCCGCCCACACCGCCGCCGCGTCGACCTCGAGCCGGGCGTCGGTGCCGCGCGAGCGCCATGCGTCCCGGTCGAAGACGTACACCCGCTCCACGTGCAACACGTAGAGCCGCTTGCGCCGCACGGCGATGACCGCGGCCACCTCTCCCTCGAGCGCGGAACCGGTCACGGCGTCGCGCGCAAGCCGCGCGGCCAGCACCTCGCGCACCGCCGACGGGTCGGCATCCACCTCCCGAGCGCGGAACGCGAGCTGCACTCCGTCGGCGTCGGACAGGGCCGCGGACGAGTCGAACACGACCCCGGATGCCGAGCCCGAGGCCGCGATCGCGCGCGCGTGCCGGGATTCGAGGTCGGATTCGACGTACATCCCGCGGGGGAGCAGACGGTACTGGGCCGCAGCCGTCCACGGTCCGTCCGCGTCGGCGGTACCGAGGACGACGTAACGGTGGGCCGCGAGGATCGCCGCCGCGCGCTGTTGCGGTGAGGGCATGCCGCTATGGTGCGAGGGCCGGGAGACGCCCGTGTTTCCGCGGCGTAACGCTTGCGTGGACACGCCGGGTCACCGGCATCCGGGGTCGTACGCTCGGGCTACCGCCACCCGCCCGCCCCCGCGGGACACCCGCCGGAAGGACGCCCGTGACCCACGCCGTGCACCCCGCGATCACCGACCCCGCCGTGCGCGCGCACCTCGAGCGACTCGCGGCGCGGGCTGGCACGATCCCTTCGGGGGCGACGGATGCCGACGCCGACGACGCCGCGCGGATCGCCGAGCTGCGCGCGAATCCGTCGTGGGCCCGCCTGCCCGACGACGAGAGCCTCGAGTCGATCGATCTGGATGCCGCGGGCCTGGCCCTGCGCCTGTACCGCCCGCGCGCCGGGCACCGTGGAACGCTCGTCTTCGCCCATGGCGGCGGCTGGGTCGCCGGGAATCTCGACAACAACGACGCTCTGTGCCGCGCTCTCGCTCTCGCGGCCGAGACGCAGGTGCTCAGCGTCGACTACCGCCTCGCACCCGAGCACCCCTTCCCGGCTGGCCTCGACGACCTCGAGCGCGCGCTGCGTTTCGCCGCCGACGGAGCCGGAGGACTCATCGATCCGTCTCTGCTCGGCGTTGCCGGACACAGCGCGGGCGGCAACCTCGCCGCCGCTCTCGCCTTGCGTGCGCGGGACGGCCGGGTTCCCGGCATCCGGTGCCAGGTGCTGCTCTGCCCGGTGCTCGACGCCCCCGACGCCGAGCGCCCCAGCTACCGCGCGCACACCGACAACCTGCCGCTGACCGCGCGAGGCATGCAGTGGTACTGGGGGCTCTACGTTCCGGATGCCGCGGGCCAGGTGCCCGTCGAGGCGGCGCCGCTACGTGCCCCCGACGTGGCTGGGTCGGCCCCCGCCGTGATCGTCGCCGCGGCCGTCGACCCGCTGTCGGACGAAGCGGAGGAGTACGCCGAGCGCCTCACGGCCTCCGACGTCCCGACGACCTTCGTGCGGCGCGACGGCGTGCCGCACCTCTTCCTGGTCTTCCCCTCCACCCCCGCGCGCGACGAGGTGCTCGCGCGGGTCGCGCCAGCGGTGCGGGAGGCGTTCGCCTGAGGTCCCGCCCGCCGCGGCGTCCCCGGGGGCGCCCCCTTCCGTGAGTGTCCAAAACACCCGGACGACGGGAAAATCCGTCCGGGTGCTCTGGACACTCAACGGTCAGCCTCTGCCCGCGGAGAGCGTCGCCGTGCCCGCAAACAACCCGCCACCCGCCCGGAACACCGCGGAAACACCCCATTGTTACCGTCATCAACATGTCGCTCCTGGTCACGAACGCACGTCTCATCACGGTCCCCGCGGGCACCGACGACCCCGGCTACATCGAGCGCGGGTACATGCTCGTGCGCGATGGCCGCATCGCCGCCATCGGTGCCGGAGACCCCGCTCCGGGCCTCACCGCCGACGAAACCCTCGACGTCGCCGGCAAGTTCGTCGCCCCCGGCTTCGTCTCGTCGCACAGTCACCTGTTCACGAGCGGCTCGCGCGGACTCGGTGTCGACCAGACGCTCTACGGCTGGTGCACCTCCATGTTCAGCGTGCTCAACAACGCCTCGCCCGACCAGATCTACTGGGCGACGCTGCACGGCTCTCTCGACTTCCTCGCCAACGGCGTGACGACGGCGTACAACTTCACCGACCCGCTCCTCCCCTGGGAGCCGATGGTCGACGGCAAGCGCGCCGACGGCGGAGGGCAGCTCCGCGACCACGCCTGGCACACCCGACAGGCCGACGGATGCCATGACGCGGGGCTCCGCTTCGTCGACTCGATTGCCCTCGATGCCACCGTCGGCACCGACGACGAGATCTTCGCCCGCTTCGAGGCCTCGCTCGACCACGTGCTCGCGATGGACCCCGACATCGCCCTCGGTGCCTCGATCATGGGGCAGGTGCAGTGGTCGACGCGTCCCGACGCCGCCGAGATCGAGGTCGCGGTCATGGACCGCTTCGGCGTCACCAACCAGGCGCACTTCCTCGAGACGTACGAGGCGATCGAGCACCAGCAGACCAAGTTCCAGCTCTACAAGAACGCGGGGGCGCTCCGCCCCGGCATGATGTTCGGCCACTTCATCCAGACGACCCCCGAGATCATCGCGGATGCCGCCGCCGGCGGCGCCAGCATGTCGTGGCAGCCCGCGTCGAACGGGCGCCTGGCGTCGGGTGTCGCCCACGTGCCCGAGATGCTCGAGCAGGGCATGAAGGTCGGCATGGGCCTCGACGACCAGGCCTGCACCGACGTCGCCGACCCGTGGCAGAACATGCGCATGGGCATGTTCATGCAGCGCGCCCGCACGCACGACCCGCTGTCGATGATGCCCGAGCGCGTGCTGCGCCTGCACACCCTCGGCGGCGCCGAGATCATGGGTGTCGACGACCGCGTCGGCAGCCTCGAGGTCGGCAAGTTCGCTGACTTCGTGGTCGTCGACCCGCGCACCCCCGACATCGGACCGCTCTGGAACCCCGTGCGCAGCTACGTGCTGGCCTGCGGCCTGCGCAACCTGCAGCAGGTCTACGTCGGCGGAAAGCTCGTCAACGACCGCGGCGTGTCGACCAACCCCCTCGCGGTCGAGGCCTCGCGCGTGCTGCACGAGGAGCTGCCCGCGCTGGCCGAGGAGTTCGGCGTCATCCTGTAGACCGCGCTCGCTCGCGAGCACGGTCGTCTTGCCGGCGTGTCGTGGACCAGTCGGCGGGGGTGGGGCGTCAGCGCCGCGCCACCCGCAGCAGCGCCTCACCCACCGCGGCGATCACGGCCGCCAGCGCCAGCGCCACCGCGATCGTGACCAGTGCCGTTGCCGGACCCGTGGCATCCAGTGCCGCACCCGCGATGACCCCGCCGACCGGCACGCCGAGCGACATGGCCGCGGTGGGGTACGCGAGGGTTTCGGTCACGCGGCCCTCGGGGGCGCGAGCGGATGCCACGAGGATTCCCGACACCATCACCGGCGACACCGCGAGCCCGAGCAGCACGATGACACCGAAAAGCGCCGGAGCCGAGCCCTGCGCGAACGGCAGAGCCAGAGCGATGGCGCAGGCGAGCCCCGCGAAGAGGATGTACCGCGCGGCGGGTGCGAGCCTCCACGTTCGGGCGCCCGTGACGACGGAGCCGATCGCGATGGCGACGGCGAGTGCGCTGAAGGCCGGGCCCGCGAGCCACGGACGTTCGCTCAGCTCCGCCCAGCCGACCAGGCCCACGTCGAACGACCCGAAGACCCCGCCGAGGGCGACGCAGGCGATCGCGATCGGGATCACGCCGACCGGCGGAAGCACCAGACCGCGCCGGGTGCCGGGCGATGCCACGGCGGGTTGCGTGCCCCGCTGCGACGCGAGCCACACGCCCCCGACCAGTCCGAGCCCGAGAGAGCCGAGCATCGCCACCGCGGGGTCGATCGCCGCGGCCACCGCCGTGATGGCCGGGGGACCCGCGATGAACACCATCTGGTCGGCGATGGTCTCCAGGGCCAGGGCGGCCGTTCGCTGCGACGGCGGTGCGAGCACGGTCCATCGCGCACGCACGGCCGAGGTCAGGTCGGGCGTCGACGCCCCCGTCACGAACGCGGCGACCAGCCACGTCCAGAACGGCGCCCCCGTCAGCACGAGGGCCAGGAACCCGGATGCCGCGAGCACGAGGCAGCCGAGCGACACCAGGATCACGCGCGACTGGCCGTGCCGATCCATGCGCGACGACCACAGAGGCGCGGCGACCGCCATGCCCCCGACGAGCGGGGCGACCACCAGCCCGGCCGAGGCGAAGCTGTCGGTCGCGGCCGAGACGAGCAGGATGATGCCGAGCGACAGGGTCGCCCGCGGGAAACGGGCGAGGATGCCGGCGGCGACGAAGCTGCGGGCCCCGGGCAGACGCAGCACCTGTCCGTAAGCGCGGACGCCCTGCGCCTCGTTCGTCGTCGTACTCATGGCGTGCGCGCCCCCTCGCGTGAGACACAACGCAGGAGATTCGACGAGTCGTTGGTCACAGTCCCCGCGCAGACGCTTCGCCGCGAGCGGTCCCGGCGGACCCTCCTGCGTTGTGTCACCGTGAGGCGCGAACGGTCGTCACCGCCACGGCCACGGGAGCGGAACCCGCCCACGGCGTTGTCACAGCGGGCTGATCGGACCGTGAGCAGGAGAACCGCCCCCACCGCAGCATGGAGCCCGCGTGAAGACGGCGGCGGCGGCGCACATCTCCTGCGTTGTGTCACGCTACCGCCCGCCCCTCTGCCGAAGGCTCGGACGGGCGGGAGCTGGTCGCGCCCCGAGCGCCTCACGCCGTGTAGTCGAATCGGCTGATCTCTTCGAGCGCTTCGACGACGAACGACACGCTGTCGTCGAACAGCTTCGCGCCGTGCGCGGCGTTCGCGCCGGTCGGGTCGCCGAGCACGCCGGTGGGACCGAAGTCGTTCGAGAGCCACCCGAAGGTCACGGGCTTGCCGTTGAAGCCGATGTGGCGGAAGTCGCCGATGTGAGCGGGCACCGTGGCCTCGAACTTCGTCGCGTCGACGAGCTCGGGTCGCAGGTGCATGATCATGCTCGTCTCGCCGTGCCCGGCGTGGATGCCCGTGCCGTGCTCGTTCGGTCCTCCGTCGGTGCCGTCGAACGAGGGCACTCGCGCGGCCGGCATGAAGAACGTGCGAAGCCCGAAGCGGCGACGCAGTTCGCGGTTGGCGACGTTGAGCAGGGCGACGTTTCCGCCGTGCCCGTTGACGAACACCAGCGTGCGGGCGCGGGTCGTCAACAGCGACCGGCCGATATCGACGATGGTCTGCATCATCGTCTCGGGCGTCAGCCACAGGGTGCCCGGCGCCCAGGAGTGCTCGTCCGATTTCGTGATCGACAGGGTCGGCAGCTGCCAGACGTCGAGGCCCTGCGCGGCCGCCCGCGCGACGGCGGCGGTCGCCGCTGCCTCGGCCACGATGGCATCCGTCGCCAGGGGCAGGTGCGGTCCGTGGTGCTCGATCGCGCCCGTGGGCAGCACGACGATGGAGTTCTCGGTCAGGGCTTCGGCGGCCGCGGGGCCGCTCAGCTCGGCCAGCAGACGGGTCATGAGATGATCGCTCCCTTGCGCGCTCCGGTGTAGCCGGGGTTGAGCTTTCCGGGGTTGAGCAGGCCGTTCGGATCGGTGACGGCCGCGGTCTCGGCGGTCTGCTCGACGTTGAAGTCGACGTTCCACTGGTGCGGGTTGTGCACGCCCACGCCGATGGCGTTGAGCGCGGCGATGCCCCGGTAGACGTCCTCTTCGCTCACATAGGGCGCGGCGAGCATGCCGATGGGGAACGCCTTCGTCGACTCGATGTGAAGCTTGCCGCCCGCGAACACCGACTCGACGGCCGCGATGTCGTCGGCCAGGGGCGCGCCGGCGACCTCGAGGTGGAACACCTCGTGCTCCTGGCTCTTCTGATACCACTCGATCGGGTGGTTGTAGCTGAGCATCGACAGGCGGATGCTCGCCTGCGGGCCCTCGCGCACGGCCTCCACGCGGCCCCCGGCGCCCTCGATGATCGCGGTGACCTCGTCGACGATCGAGGCGTCGATGATCGCGCGCAGGCTCGAGCGACCTGCGGGGATCGCCTCGTCGGCGGGGAGGGATGCCGAGATCTCGACGCCGTCGCCCGAGACCAGGCGCGGGGCGGGGGTCAAGTTTCCGATGGTCTGGATGACCGAGAGCGTGCCGGCGAAGTCGGGGAAGCTCGCCCACAGGCCGCGCCACTCGCGCAGCGGTTCGAGGCGGACGGTGGCGCGCACGATTACGCCTGCCGTGCCGTAGTTGTGCACGTACTTCTGGGCTTCGTCGCCCTCGACGTGGATGATCTCGGCGCTGCCGTCGGCGTGCACGACGTCGAGGGCGGCGACGAAGCCGCGGTCGTTCGAGCCGTGCTCGATCGAGCCGGTGCCGCCGGAGCCGCCCGAGAGGAAGCCGCCGATCGTCGACTGAGCGGTCGAGGGGTACATCCACAGGGCCTGGCCGCTCGCCCACGCGGCTTGCTCGAGCATGACCATGGGCGCGCCGGCCTCTGCGGTGATGAAGCCGTCGCCGACCTCGACGATGGCCTTGGCGCGCGTGGTGTCGATGACCAGACCGCCCCGCATGGGGATGCCCTGTCCGTAGTTGCCGGTGCCCTTGCCGCGCACGGTGATCGGAACGCCGTGGCGGGATGCCGCGGCCACGGCCGTGGCGATCTGTTCGGCGTCGGCGGCGAACACGACGAGGTCGGCGAGACCGAGGGGGAGCTTGGCGGCGATGATCGGCGACATCGGGGAGCCGTCGACGCTGGCGCGCTCGCGTACGCGCGGCTCTGTGCTGACGGCGGCGGGGCCGAGGAGGTCGACGAGTTCGTCCTCGAGGGAGAGGACGCGGGTGGTGGTGTCGCTCATGGGGTGTCTCCGGATGGAACGGTGGGGATGGATGCCGCGGCGGCGGCCGGTGGCGGTGCCTCGGCGGTGCTCGTGGCGGTTCATAACGCAGGACTTTTCTCACCGGCCCGCGGTGTTTCACGGGCCGGATCGGTGACGGCCGCCGGATCTCCTGCGTTGTGTCCGCATCGGGGTGGCGGCGGCCGGGGCGGGACGGCGCCGGCGTGGGGCCGGGTCCGCGTTGCGCGGGTGCGGCGTCGGCGGGCGGACGGCGCGGGGCGGACGGTGTGGGGGCGGACGGCGCGGGGCGGACGGTGTGGGGGCGG
>Ga0308159_1004049_pt1 | contig 13833 bp, 13 predicted proteins | sample PhyCR1_FD_201040 | JGI IMG/M metagenome (GOLD analysis project Ga0308159, IMG submission 201040) | Phyllosphere microbial communities from UC Gill Tract Community Farm, Albany, California, United States - DLSLC.R1 | ecosystem: Host-associated > Plants > Phyllosphere > Unclassified | place: USA... | reverse complement strand
CAGTCACCCTTTCGCGGCCGAACTGCGGGGCGGACTTGGTCTCGAACGATTGAAACATGAGTGAATTCCGGCTGGTTTGATTCCGACTGATGGCCGCCATGTTAGAACATTTCCCCGCGCCGCCGCCAGTATACTATGCAGATACGTGACAGGGCAGTCAGGGTCAGGAACCCATCCATGCAGCCGACGCATGCCACACATGATGCAGACCCACTGCCTGCCTCATTTTTTATCATCTAAGGTGTCGTCAATGTTCGATGACCTCTGGGGTCATCACTTTGAAAAGGACGAACACGATGGCCAACTCATTTCTCCGCAATGCAATGAACCGCGTGGTCGAAGCCCGTCAGCGTCAGGTCTCCCGTTACGTCAACGGCGCAATGCTTGGCCTTGATGATGCGACGCTGAAGAGCCTCGGCACGACGCGCGAAGAACTTCAGCGCCAGGGCGCGACCCGTTACATCTTCTGATCTGAGGACGACGCGATACCCGGCACGCAACTCGGTGTGCCGGCAAGCCTACAAAACCTGACAGGCCAGCCCATGGCCCGTCACATGCCTCGCACGAAATGCATGGTCACCCAGCCGTTGCGCCAGATCGTGCGCACATGCCGGCAGCGGGCTCCTGCATACGCGGAAATCACCTTCCAGCGCTGCTCGGCTAGAATACCGGACAGGATCACCGATCCGCCCGGTGTCAGATGCGTCACCAGCTGCGGCGCCATCTTGATCAACGGCCGCGCCAGAATATTGGCGATGATGAGGTCGAACGGACCGTCCTGGCGAAAGGCCGAGGAGTGGAAACCCGGTGCCGTCTCCAGCCGCAGTCCGCTGGCAATGCCGTTGCGACGAACATTCTCCTTGGCAACCCGAACGGCGACCGGATCGATATCCGTTGCCAGAACCGGGATGTTGCGCAACTTGCGCACCGCAATCGCCAGAACGCCGCTGCCCGTTCCCAGATCGAGCGCATTTCTCGGCTCGGTCGCTCGAACGACCGTGTCGATCACCTCGAGGCACCCCGCCGTTGTGCCATGATGGCCGGTCCCGAATGCCTGTCCAGCATCGATCTCGATGGCAATGTCGTTGATCTTGACCTTGTCGCGGTCATGCGAGCCATGAACCAGAAACCGCCCTGCCCTGACAGGCTTGAGCCCTTCGAGCGATTTGGCAATCCAGTCGACATCCGGGATAACCTCCATCGCAATCGAAAGATCGGGAAAATCCTCGCTGATCGCCTTTGCGATGCGTTCTCTGAAGACCTCCTCGTCGTCCGCCATCATGTAGACGGAGGCTTCCCAGATATCCTTCTTCTCGTCCACCTCGGTCGTGGCAATCGCCACGTCCTCTTCGCCGAACTCCAGCGACAGGAGGTCGAGGATCTCGGCCGAACCGATTTCGGTGGATGTCACGTAAAGCCGGATTTCACTCAAAGGAAGTCGCCTTTCATAATCTTCGCGGCAAGCTTTGCCACAGATAAGGCATCCGCCTCAAGCGACTTATCCCTTGGTCAGGTTCTCGAGCTTCTTCGCCGCCGCTGCAGGATCCTCGCCGTAAGCGATCGTCCCGGCAAAACGGCCGCCGTCCTTCAGGAGGAAAATCGATGCCGTATGGTCCATCGTGTAATCGCCGCCAGGGTTTTTCTCATCCACCGGCACCTTGCGGGCAAGCACGCGAAACCCTTTGACCATCTCCATCACCTTGGCAGGCGGACCTGAAATACCGCGAATACGGTCGGAGACATTCGAGACATATTGCCCCATCAGCTCAGGCGTATCGCGCTCCGGGTCGACGCTCACAAAGTAAGCGTTGAGCTTTGTGCCATCGGGATCGACCTGATGCAGCCAGGTGTTCAGCTCGAACAGCGTTGTCGGGCAGACTTCCGGGCAATGGGTAAAGCCGAAGAACACGGCCGTCGGTTTGTCGCGGAACGCTGCTTCGGTAATCGGGCTGCCGTCCTGCGCCACAAGTTCGAACGGGACACCGAACGGCCCTTCGGCCACCTGCTGCTTCGAGCGCGTGACCTCCAGGGTCAGCCAGGCCAGAACAACGGCCAGAATGACGACGGCGAGCCAAAGTACAATTCGGAAAGTCTTCATCGTAGTTTGCCTGCTGCGTCATCAGTTGCGATCGTGACCGCTGATAGCCGCAGACGACGATTGTTGCAAATCACCACCGCGTTTTCACAGACGTAGCCATCACATGCACCAGGAGAGCGTCCCCTCGGCCATCGCGAGGAAGATGGAAGAACCGTGCTGCGCCCAACCAACAAAAGCCAGGACGCCTATCAGCATCGCGGCAAGCGCGGCGATCAGAAAAACCGGAAGTCGAAGCGATGGAGCGATCGGTTGCATGACCCACTATAGCATCGTCGACCGGCCGGGAAATAGAACAAAAAGCGCGTTGAGGCGGCAAAGATTAGGGGAAGTTTAACGGGGACGTGAGACTTTCAAAAAAACGACATCAGGATGATCGACATGAGTAACGCCATCAAGCAGTCGGGAGCCTATCTCGAAATCGTCTCCTTCCATCTGGGAGACCAGGAATTCTGCATCGACATCATGGCGATCCGCGAAATTCGCGGTTGGGCGCCGGTCACTCCGATGCCGCATACTCCGCCTTACGTGCTTGGCCTCATCAACCTGCGCGGCGCGGTGATCCCGGTCATCGACATGGCCTGCCGCCTCGGCATGAAGATGACCGAACCGTCCGAGCGTTCGGCGATCATCGTCACCGACATCGCCGGCAAGCTGGTCGGCCTTCTGGTCGAACAGGTCTCCGACATGATGACGATCAGAAGCGAAGATCTGCAGCCGGCACCGGAAATCATTCCGGAAGCCCAGCGCGATTTCTGCCGCGGCATCGTTGCCCTGGAAAAGACCATGGTCTGCTTCCTGAACCTCGACACCGTCATTGCAGACGAACTGTCGCGCGAAGCCGCCTGATCAATCAACGGCCGCAGCCAGCGCCGAGTTCACGAGCTGATGCCGCAGGGTTACTCGGAGCAAACACTCGGCTGAAGTGTGATGTCGGCCCTAAGCGGCCGTCGAAACCCAGTGGAATGTGATGCGGATTATATTTTTGGCGTCTCTTCGTCCTTTCCCTTAGGTTCCATGGAAACAACTGGCTGATTTCATGCGTTTGATATTTGCCGCCGCCGTTATCTCGTTCGCGGTCACTGGTATCTTCGGAGCGTATTCGACACTTTCTTCGAAGACAACAGACAACGGTTTTTCCAATGACTACCTGCAGTTGGCGCAAAACTCCCCTGACCTTCTCAGGAGGGTGATTACATCTACCTTGCCAAACTGTCTGACTGACACCGCCCGGGTTTTGTTGGATGACCCAATGATCGCCGACCTTGCCGCGAAAACATTCTTCAGGTCGGGCGTCCTGATGGCTGAGGGCAAAAACGCGGAGCAGAGCGCAGAAGAGTTCATACCCTGGATTATCAAACAGGCTGAACCTCTCAATAGCGTCCAAAAAAACGCCTACTTAGCCCTAATTAAGGGCGAGCTTACAACTCCAGACGTGATCCTGTGCGTACATTCTTCGATAAAGACATCGATAGACGAAAGGATTGATCTAAAGGCGGCGGTTTGGGACATCCGCACTTAGCGGATTTTCAGGGGTCTGCTTCTGGTGCACCCTGGCCGTCTGTCACAGTCGTAGCGGTAGGAACGGCACAGCGCTCTTGGTCAATGTGCGAGGAAACCAGCGCTTACGGATGATCTCAGCTTTGAAGCTTTCGGCATTGAAACCGGGTTCCGAAAGGAGCCCGGTTTTCTCATGTCAGGACGTAAAACGGATCAAGGCTTGCCCTTCACCCAGGTCACCGGCTGGTTGAACAGCGGCACGGTGGAGATCGCCATCTTGGCCGAGCCTTCGACAACCTGTCGCGAATGGGCGACATAGATCAGGGTGTCATTCTGCTTGTCGTAGATACGCTTGACCAGCAGGTCTTTCCAGATCAGCGACCGGCCCTGGCGAAACACTTCCTCGCCACCCTCATCCAGTTCGATGTCGCCGATCTCGATCGGTCCGGTCTGTCGGCAGGCAATGGAATTGTTGGACGGGTCCTCGAACCACTTGCCGTTCTTCAGCCTGTCGATGACGCTGCGATCGAAATAGGTGACGTGGCAGGTGATGCCCTTCACCTTCGGGTCCTGAACCGCCTCGATGATGATGTCGTTGCCGATCCAGTCGACACCGACCTTGCCGACCACCTGGGCAAGAGCGGGAACGGCAAGACCGCCGAGGATAGCGGCGGTCGCAAGAATGGCAAGGCGGCGGCTCGAACGAGTCATAGTGGCAAAATCTCCAGTCAACGATACGTGATCAGAGATAAGCTTCGGCAGCGGGGTTACAAGTGATCACTGCTTGCGCAATGTGCAGGCATCATAGCCACCGGAAAACAACCGCCCTGCCCGCATGCCGATCGCGGTCGGAATATCGTGGATATGCATGACCTCAAGCGACCGTGCAATCGCGATCGAGGCTTCGGCACAGACCGCCGCATCTTCCGCTGCGTTGTGATGCAGGAAGCTCAGCCCCAGGTGCTGCGCGAGGATATTGAGCTTGTGCGAGATCAGATGCGGCCAGACTTTCTGGGCCATCTTGACGCTGCAGAGATAGGACAGTTCCGGATAGGACTGCCGGTACTGGTCGAGACAGGCGCGCCAGACGCTGAAATCGAAGGCGGCATTATGGGCGATCATCGTCGCGCCGCGAAAATCGTCGATGAACTCGTCCATCACTTCGGGAAACTCGCAGGCATCCTCGACATGGTCGGGCCGGATCCCATGGATGGCGATGTTGAAAGACGAAAACCGCATATCCCGCGGCCGGATCAGCCGTTCCTCGACCCGCACCACACGACCGTCCTCGATCCACGCAAGACCCACCGAGCAGGCGCTGCCGCGCTGTTCGTTGGCGGTTTCGAAATCGATCGCAATGGTCTTCAAGGTCGCGTCCTAATCTTCGGTCATCGGACTTTTATGCCGGATGGAGCGATTCGGCAAAGCGGATCCCCGCCTGCATCTTGACCTCCACATCATTGTCAGGCCCAATGCGACCATGATCAACGCTATCGCCCATACCCGTCTTACCGTGACCACAAGCCTTGCAGGGCGTGTGGCGGGTTTGGCGCGTTAGTCGAACATCCGTCCACCACCCTGCCGAAACTGGCAGGGATCGGCTGGTCCGCTCTGCCTCGGTGATCCCAAGGAGAGCAAGAGTGACTTCAAGCGAAGAGATCAAGGAAAAGCCACCGCGAGCCGAACGGCTGGACGGTTACGTGATCAGGTCGTCGACACCTGACGATGCGGCGGCCATCACGGCCCTCGCCAATCTTCCCGGATATCGCTACGGCACGCTGAGACTGCCGTATCAGACCGTGGCTGAGACACGCCAATATCTGGAAAACCCGGCGCCCGGCGCAAAGAAGCTCGTGGCTGACATGGACGGTGTCATCATCGGCGACATCTTCCTCGGACCGCTACAGGGCCGCCGCCGCCATGTCGGGACGATCGGCATGGGCGTGCACGACGATTTCGTCGGCCGCGGCGTCGGCTCGGCCTTGATGAAGGCCGCGATCGACATTGCCGACAACTGGCTGAACCTGCACCGCCTGGAACTCGACGTCTTCACCGACAACCACGACGCCATCAGGCTCTACGAGCGCTACGGCTTCGTTATCGAAGGGCATCTCAGGGACGACGCCTTTCGCGACGGGCACTATGTCGACGCCTATGCGATGGCGCGGCTGAAGACCTGATGCTCAGCCACCGATAAACGATAGCCACTCGTCTTCCGTCATCACCTCGACGCCGAGTTCCCTTGCCTTGTCGAGCTTGGAACCGGCGCCGGGGCCGGCAACGACATAGTCGGTCTTCTTGGAAACCGATCCCGCCACCTTGGCGCCAAGCCCTTCGGCACGGGCCTTGGCCTCGTCGCGGGTGAAGCGCTCCAGCGAGCCGGTGAAAACGACCGTCTTTCCGGCAACCGGGCTGTTCGAGGCCGCGATCTGTTCTGCCGCCTGCGGTGTCACCTCGGTGAGGAGGCGCGTCACGACGTCGAGGTTACGCGGCTCCTTGAAGAACTCGACGATGGCGCGGGCGACGATCTCGCCGATGCCCTCGATATTGTTGAGGTCAGCCCAGGCATCCCCGGAGAGACTGGCCGCTTCCTTCATGGCCTCGGCAAACGCCTCGTAGGTGCCGTAGTGGCGCGCCAGAAGCTTCGCTGTCGTCTCGCCCACATGGCGGATGCCGAGGGCGTAGATGAAGCGGTTGAGCGCGATCGAGCGCCGCTCGTCAATCGCGTCGAACAGCTTCCTGACGCTGATTCTCCCGAACCCGTCGATGTTTTCGAGCTTCAGCAGTTTCGATGTTTCCTGACGCTTTTTCAGCGTGAAAATGTCGGGCGCTGTGCGGATCTGCAAAGCCGGATCTTCCGCTTCGAAGAAGAAGTCGACCTGCTTTGCGCCCAGCCCTTCGATGTCATAGGCACTGCGCGAGACGAAATGCTTCAGGTGTTCGGTTGCCTGCGCACGGCAGACGAAGCCGCCGGTGCAGCGGGTGACCGAATCGAGCTTGCCGGTCTTCTCGTTCTTCTCGCGCACCGCATGACTGCCGCAGACCGGGCATTTCTTCGGGAACTCATAGGCCTTGGCATCCGCCGGCCGCTTTTCCATGACGACGTCGAGCACCTGCGGGATGACGTCGCCGGCCCGCTGCACGATGACGGTGTCGCCGATGCGGATGTCGTGATCGTCCTCGCGGATCCGCTCGCCGGAATTGCCGATGCCCTTGATATAGTCCTCGTTATGCAGCGTCGCATTGGTGACGACGACACCGCCGACGGTGATCGGGGTCAGTCGCGCGACCGGTGTCAACGCACCGGTACGGCCCACCTGGATATCGATATTCTCGACCGTCGTGAACGCCTGCTCTGCGGGGAATTTGTGCGCCGTCGCCCAGCGCGGCGAGCGCGAGCGAAAACCAAGGCGCGCCTGCAGATCGAGCCGATCGACCTTGTAGACGACACCGTCGATATCATAGTCGAGTTCCGGACGCTCGAGGCCGATCTCGCGGTAATGACCGAGGATCTCGTCGAGGGAATTCAGCCGCTTCATCAGCGGATTGACGGGGAAACCCCAGTCCTTGAAGGTCTGCACCATCTCATATTGGGTGCTCGGCAACTCGTTCGGCTCGGAAATCTCGCCCCAGGCATAGGCAAAGAATTTCAGCTTTCGGCTTGCGGTCACCTTGGCATCGAGCTGCCGCAGAGATCCTGCCGCCGTGTTGCGCGGGTTGACGTAGAGCTGCTTGCCCTTCGCCTCCATCTCCGCATTGAGCGCCAGAAAATCGCTCTTGCCCATATAGACTTCGCCGCGCACCTCGACGACCGCAGGAACGCCCTTGGGCAGCCGGTTCGGGATTTCCTTGATCGTCTTGATATTGGCGGTGACGTTCTCACCCGTCGTGCCGTCGCCGCGCGTCGCGGCATTGACGAGAATCCCGTTCTCGTAGCGGATCGACATCGACAACCCGTCGATCTTCGGTTCAGCCGTAAATGCGATCGAGCCGTCCGGCAACTGACCGAGGAAGCGGTAGACGGAGTTCACGAAGTCGCGCACGTCGTCATCGGCAAAGGCGTTGTCGAGCGAGAGCATGGGTCGCGAATGGGTGATCTGCGCAAAGGTCGGCAGAGGTGCCGCACCGACCTTGATGGACGGCGAATCGGCCCGGATCAACTGCGGGAAACGGTCTTCGATCGCCGCATTACGCTTCTTCAGCGCGTCGTAATCGGCATCGGAAATCTCCGGCGCGTCCTTGGCATGGTAGAGCTCGTCGTGATGGGAAAGTTCACGCGCCAGTCGCTCCAGCTCGTCAGCAGCTGCCTGTTCGGTCAAGTCATCAACAGGGGTCTCGGTCGGGGTCTGGTCGGCGGCCATGCGGGAATCTCCATCTTCAACGGCATTTCTAGTGCAATTTGAGAAGATTGGAAGAAGCAGCGCCCATCTCGCCTGTGACTGGACACCACGAGATACAGCATCGTTTCGGGATACGGGATTGCGTTACGCCCTGTCCGGGTGAGCCTGCCCGCACGCTCCCGCGACTGCCGGATAACCGTTTAGCCGTTGCCCGCAAGCAGGCTTCTGGCGGCCGCCCTCGCCTCGTCCGTTACCGAAGCGCCGGCCAGCATGCGGGCAATTTCCTCAGTGCGGTTTTCAGGCGCCATAGTCGCCACCCGTGTGGCAATCTTGTCGGAACCGTCGCCGGCCGGACCCTTGGAGATCAGAAGATGCGTCGCAGCACGGGCCGCCACCTGCGGCGCGTGGGTGACCGAGAGCACCTGCACAGTGCCCGACAGACGCTTCAGCCGCTGGCCGATCGCATCCGCCACCGCGCCGCCGACACCTGTGTCGATTTCGTCGAAGACGAGCGTCGGTGCCGAGCCGCGATCGGCAAGCGCCACCTTGAGCGCCAAAAGGAAGCGCGACAGCTCGCCGCCGGACGCGACCTTCATGATCGGCCCGGGGCGCGTGCCCGGATTGGTCTGGACGTGGAATTCGACCGTATCGATACCCTCGGCTGCCGCAGCCTCCGGATTGGCGGTCACCTCGACCATGAAGCGGGCCCGCTCCAGCTTCAGCGCCGGCAATTCCTGCATCACCGCTTCGGCCAACGTCTCCGCGCCCGCTTTACGTTTGTCAGAGAGAACGAGTGCCGCCCGATCGAATTCCTCTTTCGCGGCGGCCGCGAGCTTTTCCAGCTCGCCCAACCGTTCCTCGCCGGCATCGAGATCGGCAAGGTCAGCCACCATCTTCTCGGCAAGCGCTGGAAGATCGACGACGGCGACCGAATATTTGCGGCCGGCGGCACGCAGGGCGAACAGCCGTTCCTCGACCCGTTCCAATTCACGCGGATCGAACTCGGTCCGGCGAAGGGCCGTTTCGACTTCCATTTGCGCGTTCGACAGATGGTTAAGCGCCTGATCCAGCAGCTCGACGGTCTCTTCCAGCAGCCCAGGCGCCTCGTGGCTCTTGCGCTCGAGGCGGCGCACCATGGAGGCGATCAGCGGCACAGGCGAACCGTTGCCGTTGAGAAATTCCGACGCTTCCGAAATATCACCGGCAATGCGCTCGGACTTCTGCATTTTCGAGCGCTGCTCGGCCAGCTCCTCCTCCTCGCCGTCGCGGGGCGAGAGGGCTTCCAGTTCCTCGACCGAGGCCCTGATATAATCGGCTTCGCGCGCAGCGGCCTCCACCTTGGCGCGATGCGTCTTCAAGCTCCGGTCGGCATCCCGCCAGGATTTGTAGAGATGAGAAACAGCGAGCACTTCATCGTTGAGGCCTGCAAAGGCATCGACAAGCGTGCGGTGGGCGCCGGTATCGATCAGCGCGCGATCGTCGTGCTGGCCGTGGATCTCGACCAGAACCTGCCCCGCCTGGCGCATCATCTGCACACTGACCGGCTGGTCGTTGATCGAAGCGCGGGTGCGGCCGTCGGCCGACTGGATACGCCGGAAGATCAGATCGCCTTCGTCGTCTATGCCGTTGTCGCGCAGAAGCTTGCGGGCGGAATGGTTCATCGGCACGTCGAAGACCGCCGTCACCTGCCCCTTATCCTCGCCATGGCGCACAAGACCGCCGTCGCCGCGGCCGCCCAGCGCCAGAGAAAGACTGTCGAGAAGGATAGATTTGCCTGCACCGGTCTCGCCGGTCAGCACGGATAGGCCCGCTTCGAAGGCAAGGTCCAGCTTCTCGATCAGAACGATGTCGCGGATCGAAAGCTGGATCAGCATGCGGCCTCGCCTATCCTGTCAGGCACTTGGTTGAAAGGTCTCAGGCGCCGACGAGCTTTGCGCCGGCACGCGCAATCCACGAGCCCTTGTTCTCGCGCGGCTGAACGCCGCCAGATTGAAGCAGCTTGTAGGAGTCTGCGTACCACTGGCTGTCCGGATAGTTGCGGCCAAGCACGGCTGCGGCGGTCTGCGCCTCTTCGACGATGCCCATCGCGTAATAGGTTTCCGTCAGACGCGCGAGGGCTTCTTCAACCTGGTTGGTATTGGAAAAGGTCTCGACGACCCTGCGGAAGCGCGAGATGGCGGCAAGATATTCCTTGCGCTCGAGATAGTATCGCCCGACCTGCATTTCCTTGCCGGCAAGCTGGTCACGCGCAAAGCGGATCTTCGCCTGCGCGTCCTCGACATATTCCGAATCGGGATAATCACGGACGACCTTGGTCATCGCATCGATCGTGTTGTTGGCGGCCTTCTGGTCCTGCGTGACGTCGGCGACCTGCTTGGAATAGGCAAGGCCGACCAGATACTGCACGTAGGCCGAATCTGCGGAGCGCGGGTACTGGTTGAGATAGCGGTTACCGACGGTGATGGCCTCGTCGTTGCGGCCCATGCGATACTTGCTGAACGTGCTCATGACGAGCGCCTTGCGGCCCCACTCGGTGAACGGGTTCTGCTTCTCGATGGCGTCGAACTTGCGGCTCGCTTCGACGATATTGCCCGCCTTCATGTTGGCAAGGCCCTGATTGTAGAGGGCCTCGGGCGACTCGCTTTCGAAACCGAGCTTGGTGATGTCGATGTCTTTGTCCGACTGGCATGCGGTAAGGCCGAGACCGGCACCCGCAAACACCAACGATACAAGTGCGATCCTTGCCGCTCTACGCATTTCTACAGCCTTCGCATACGCCATTCGACAATTCCCGATGTCCCGCCCGTTTTGCCCTGCTGCCCGAAAGCAGGTCGTTCTAGCCATAAAAGTATTGGCAGAGCAACGCAATGCTCACCCATTAACGCATTTTTGTGGCACCGACCGCAGCACACATGGCTATTCAAAAGAAAAGCCGCTTCCAACGGAAGCGGCCAAGTCGACTGGAGTTGTTATTCAAGCAAAAGACGGCGCCAGTTCACTGACGCTGACCGGAACGAAATCTCCGGCCCTCACGCGCGCAACCCGCGACGATGGCGCTTCGACGATCTCATAAGCCGTCGGATCGTTGAGCAGAGCTTTCAGCGCATTGGCGTTCATCTTGTGGCCGCCGCGATAGGAGCGGTAGCAGCCGATGAACTGAGCGCCGGCAAGCGCAAGATCGCCAACCGCGTCCAGCGTCTTGTGGCGCACGAATTCGTCCTGGTAACGAAGACCCTCGACGTTCACGACCGTTTCGTCATCGGAAATGACGACGGAATTCTCAAGCGACGAACCGAGAGCGTAGCCAGCAGCCCAAAGGCGCTCGACGTCACGCATGAAGCCGAATGTACGAGCCCGTGAAAGATCCTGCTTGAACCGCGCTGCGGTCAGTTCACCGTTCCAGCTCTGACGGCCGATCAGCGGAGATGCGAAATCGATCTCGACTTCAAAGCGGGTACCATCATGCGGCCGGAACTCGGACCAGGACGCGCCCGATTCGATTCGGACCGGCTTGATGACACGGATGTAGCGACGCTTCACATTGAGATTGACGATGCCGACCTGTTCGATCGCATCGATGAAAGGATAGGAGCTGCCGTCCATGATCGGCATTTCGGCGCCATCGACATCGACAGTCACGTTGTCGATCCCGAGCGCGTAGAGTGCTGCCATCACGTGTTCGATCGTGGCAACCCAGGTGGCAGGCGATGAACCGAGGATCGTGCAGAGATCGGTCGGTCCAACCTGAGAGGAAACGGCGCGGTATTCGGCAGAAGACCCGTCATCATACTGACGCGCGAAGATGATACCGGAATTGGCTTCAGCAGGCTGGAATGTGATGCTGACCGGAGACCCCGAATGCACGCCAATACCGGTCAAAGAAACCGGGGCCGCGATGGTGGTCTGGAAACCGAGCAATCCGATGGTCATTCCTAATGCCTTCTCTCAAGACCCCTAGTCTGGGATCGAGCTTGGTTAGATACCGGCGACAACGCCTCTCAAACGTTCATGTCAGCATCACTTATCGTCTTACATACGCAGGCGTCTTTAACATTCCAAATCACTGTTCGTATCGGATTGTTACGCCACCAACCCGCAGAATGACGCGGTGTTAGGACTCAAGGCACAAACGCGGACGTCTACCGGTTAACAACTTGAATTAAGGCAGCTTTCCCAGAGGTTCAGGACAAAATCCTTAACGCCTCAGACGTCCGGATACACAAAGCCCGGGTGCAACGACCCGGGCTCTGCAGACATTTGTTGAACGCCGCGCGCTGACGCTGCGACGCTCCCACAAATCAGTTCGACTGACGGCGAAGGAATGCCGGAATTTCGAGCTGATCGTCGTCATGCTGCGAGCTCTGCGGAACCGAACGACCGTGATCGTCGAGGTTGCCACGACGCGGTGCGTAGAGGCTTGCCTCAGGCGACAGCGGACGGCGCTGCTGTTGAACCGGAGCCGGTGCGGCGGCTGGTTCGACGTGCTCTTCTTCGTCGCGACGGCCAAGCGAGTTGGTGATTCGCTTCAGAAGCCCCATCGGGCCGCGCTCTTCCTGCACATGGCTGGCAGGCTGCGTGCGGTGATCCATCTCGGCCTTAACGACCGGCGGGAAATCCTCGACCTTCGGCATGCGGACCGGTTCCATGACAGGTTCGCGGTAGACAGGTTCCTGCTGAACCGGCTGTGTCATGCGCGGTGCTGGCTGCTGCGTCATCTGCGGAGCCGGGCGCGAAACCTGCGGAGCGGCTTCAACCGGTGCAGACTGTGCGAACAGACGGCTCTGCGGACGGAAAGCCTCTTCGGCCGGCGGCTGCTGCTGCATGACAGGCTGCGGCGCGGGCGCTGCAGGCTGCTGCAAGACCGGCTGTGGGATAGCCAGTTCGCGTTCCATGTCGGCTTCGGCCTGGCGGATGGTCTCGGCGATCGGATCGACTGCCTTCGGAGCCATTGGCGCAGGCGCTGCGGCCTGAACCGGTGCCTGCATCATGACAGGCTGCTGTGCGGCCGGCGCCGGAGCAACGGCCGCCGAAGGACGGATAATCGGCTTCTGGGCTGCGCGCATTTCAGCGGCACGCAGGTCGATTTCGCCATGGGCGCGGTCGATGCCGGTGGCAACGACGGAGACGCGGATGATGCCTTCCAGCGCTTCGTCGAAGGTTGCGCCGAGGATGATGTTGGCGTCCGGATCGACTTCTTCGCGGATGCGGGTTGCCGCTTCGTCGACTTCGAACAGTGTGAGGTCGCGACCACCGGTGATGGAGATCAGCAGGCCCTGTGCACCCTTCATCGAAGTCTCGTCGAGCAGCGGGTTGGCGATAGCAGCTTCCGCTGCCTGCATCGCACGGCCCGAACCCGAAGCTTCGCCGGTGCCCATCATCGCACGGCCCATTTCGCGCATCACGGAACGAACGTCCGCGAAGTCGAGGTTGATGAGGCCTTCCTTGACCATCAGGTCGGTGATGCAGGCAACGCCCGAATAGAGAACCTGGTCGGCCATGGCGAAGGCGTCGGCAAACGTCGTCTTGTCGTTGGCGATGCGGAACAGGTTCTGGTTCGGAATGACGATCAGCGTGTCGACCGACTTCTGCAGTTCCTGGATGCCCTGTTCGGCAAGCCGCATGCGGCGACCGCCTTCAAAGTGGAACGGCTTGGTGACGACGCCGACCGTGAGAATGCCCTTGTTGCGGGCAGCCTGTGCAACGACTGGAGCCGCACCGGTGCCGGTGCCGCCGCCCATGCCGGCGGTGACGAAGCACATATGCGTTCCGTTGAGATGATCGATGATCTCGTCGAGGCATTCCTCAGCGGCAGCGCGACCGACTTCCGGCTGCGAACCTGCGCCGAGACCTTCGGTGACCTGCACACCCATCTGGATGATCCGCTCGGCCTTGGTCATG
>Ga0308159_1004048_pt1 | contig 13839 bp, 13 predicted proteins | sample PhyCR1_FD_201040 | JGI IMG/M metagenome (GOLD analysis project Ga0308159, IMG submission 201040) | Phyllosphere microbial communities from UC Gill Tract Community Farm, Albany, California, United States - DLSLC.R1 | ecosystem: Host-associated > Plants > Phyllosphere > Unclassified | place: USA... | reverse complement strand
GCCGGGATCTTCAGCTCGCCCTTGGCCAGCATGTCCAGCAGACGGTGTACGCCGGTGGTGGTTTCTTCGGTCACGCCGTGAACGCGATCGAGCACTTGCGGGTATTTCTTGTGCAGCAGCTCGGTGAGATCGCCGCCGTCGTCAAGGATCATGTTGGCGTCCCATGGCTGACCGTCCTTGAGGATGGTCTGCTCCAGGCACCACTCGTACTCTTCTTCAGTTTCGCCTTTCCAGGCGAACACCGGGATACCGGCGGCGGCGATAGCGGCAGCGGCCTGATCCTGAGTGGAGAAAATGTTGCAGGACGACCAGCGCACTTCGGCACCCAGGGCAACCAGGGTTTCGATCAGCACGGCAGTCTGAATGGTCATGTGGATGCAGCCGAGGATTTTCGCGCCCTTGAGCGGCTGCTCGGAGGCGTACTTGCGGCGCAGACCCATCAGGGCAGGCATTTCCGATTCGGCGATGATGGTTTCGCGACGGCCCCAGGCAGCCAGGGACATGTCGGCAACTTTGTAATCGGTAAAATCGGCAGGCGTGTTGACAGCGCTCATGAAGAGCCTCCATTCGTAATGTATGCGAATGGGCGCCGTTGTGCGTTTAGTGTCCGGCGTGAGCCGGTCAACGCCCCATCCGAGCCTGACAGGTCGAACCTGCTGCAGCGCCCCTCGGACAGGTGGCGGGAAAACGGTATCAATCGAAGATGACCGTTTTAAAACGGGGGCGATTATAGCTGCCCGGGCTGATCTTCCAAAGGGTTTCTGTCGGCCAGATGAAGATCGCCAATGGCGACCATAGTCGCAGCTGGCTGGAGCCTGACTGATCGGTCTGCCAAGATGGGCGCATCTTTCGGCAAGCGCTCAGGAGTGAACATGAATTTCCACACCCGCAAATGGGTAAAACCCGAAGACCTCAACCCCAACGGCACCCTGTTCGGCGGCAGCCTGCTGCGCTGGATCGATGAAGAAGCAGCGATCTACGCGATCGTGCAACTGGGCAACCAGCGTGTCGTGACCAAGTACATCTCGGAAATCAACTTCGTCAGCGCCTCGCGCCAGGGCGACATCATCGAACTGGGCATCACCGCCACCGAATTCGGCCGCACCTCGATCACCCTGACCTGCGAAGTGCGCAACAAGATCACCCGCAAGAGCATCCTGACCGTCGAGAAGATGGTGTTCGTCAATCTCGGCGAAGACGGCCTGCCGGCGCCGCACGGGCGGACCGAGATCAAATATGTGAAAGACCAGTTTCAGGAAGATGAACCCGTTACCAGGTGACATGGGCGGCGCGCCCTTCGCGAGCAAGCCCGCTCCCACATTTGGAATGCGTTCCCTTGCGGAAGCAATCCCGCTCCACATTTGGAATTGGAATGCGTTCCCTTGTGGGAGCGGGCTTGCTCGCGAATGCGGTTGTGCAGCCACCGAATCTTTATCTGACCACTGAACAGTCGTGAGCCGCGGGAGTCGTAGCTAAACACCACCCCCCACGGTTCTCACGCCATGACCACCCCCACCAGCGACAAGACCCCCGACCTCTCGGCCAAGGAACAGCACGAAGTCGAGAAGAGCCAGCCGCCGCGCGCGGCCGTTCTGCATGAAATCATCCGCACCCAGGGCGATCAGGAGCTGGAGCGCAGCATTGCCGCGCTGTGGTGGTCAGCGCTGGCGGCAGGCCTGACCATGGGCCTGTCGCTGATGGGCATGGGTTTACTCAATTCGCGCTTGCCTGATGGTGACGAATTCAAGGTGATCGCCAGTTTTGGCTACTGCGCGGGGTTCCTCGCAGTGATCCTTGCGCGCCAGCAACTGTTCACCGAGAACACCCTGACCGCCGTGCTACCGGTGATGACCAAACCGACGCTGCTCAATTTCGCCCGATTGATCCGCCTGTGGAGCGTGGTCCTGATCGGCAACCTCTGCGGGACGATTCTGGTCGCCTACGTGATGCTGGAGCTGCCGATCTTCGACAGCAAGACCGACGTCGCCTTCCTCGAAATCGGCCGCAAGGTCATGGAGCACAGTGCCAGTCAGATGTTTGCCAAGGGCATCGTTTCCGGCTGGATGATCGCCACCATGGTCTGGATGATCCCGTCCATGGAGAGCGCGAAGATGTGGATCATCATCCTCATCACTTACTTCATGGCACTGGGCGACTTCACCCATATCGTCGTCGGATCGGCGGAAGTGTCGTATCTGGTGTTTGCCGGCGAATTGCCGTGGAGTGATTTCTGGGCGGTATTCGCCGGGCCGACATTGGCGGGGAACATCATTGGCGGCAGTTTCATCTTCGCGCTGATCAGCCATGCGCAGATTCGCAGCGAAAGCGGTGCGCCGCAGGCTGACAAGCCGAGCCCTGATGAAACAGGCTCGGCAGGTAAACGCGCAGTGGGTACCGAGCACCGGGGCGAATAGCTTCAGGCTTGCAGCGTCGGCTGATCTGCAGCTGCCGCGTCCTCGGGTGCTTTCAGCTGGCCCTCCCATCGGGCGATGACCAACGGCGCCAAGGCATTGCCCAGCACATTGAGAGCGGTGACGGGCATGTCCATCAGGCGATAGACGCCAGCAATGATCGCGACGCCTTCTACCGGCAATCCTGCGGTAGTCAGCGTCGCGGTCAAAATGATGAACATGAAGCCCGGCACCCCTGCGGCCCCTTTGGACGTCAGCACCATGATCAATACCAGCATGGCTTGATCGGCCCAGCCCAGGTCGATGCCGTAAGCCTGGGCGATGAACAGGGTTCCCAGCCCTGCAAACAGTGAAGCGCCATCGAGATTGAATGAATAGCCCAAGGGAATGACCATGCTGGTGATTGAGCGCGGCGCGCCATATCGCTGCATTTTTTCAATCAGTTGCGGCATCACCGTGGCGGACGCCGCGCTGCTGTAAGCCAGTATGAGTTCACTGCGGATTTCCCTGAGCAGGTGAAAAAATCCGATGCCGGCGATGCGTGCCACCAGCCCCAGTACGCCGAATGCGAACAGCAACACCGCCAGGTAAGTGATAGCGATCAGCTTGGCCAGCGGCATCAACGCACTGAGACCGAAGCTGGCCACGGTGACTCCGATCAGGCCGAAGATGCCGATCGGCGAATAGTGCATGACCAGATGGGTAACCTTGAACATGGTGTCCGAAATGGCTTGCATGACTGCGATCAAAGGCGCCCTTTGCTGCTCGGGCAGCATTGACAAGGCGCAACCGAACACAATAGCGAAAAACAGCACCGACAGCAGTTTGCCCTGGGACATCGCCAGCACGATGTTATCGGGCACGATGTTGACCAGCGTTCGGCCCAGGTTTTGCGTTTCCCCGGCAGTGGCCAAAGCGGATGCCGGTGCTTGCAGGGTGCTGCTGAAGTCCGCGCCGGCGCCGGGTTGGAATACGTTACCGACGACCAGCCCGAAGACGATGGCAATACTGGTGATGGTAAAGAAGTAGACCAGCGTCTTGATGCCGACTCGCCCGAGCGCTTTTGTGCTGCCGGCGCCAGCAATGCCGACCACCATGCAGGCAAAGACCAGCGGCACCACGATCATCTTCATCAGCCGGATAAACAGATCACCGGCCGGCTGCAGCAGGTTGTCGATAAACCATGCCTTGTGCTCCGGAAACTGGTTGAGAAGGATGCCGACGACGATCCCGGCGACCAGCCCGATCATGATGCGGGTGACAAGGCTCGAGGTGTTTTTCTTGCTCATGTTGTGCCCCTTTTTTCTTGTGTTTGTTGGTGGGGAAATCAGCGCGCGAAGAGGTTGTTGAAGTCCTTGAAGCCTTTGACTTCGATTGGATTACCGCTCGGGTCGAGGAAAAACATTGTGCGTTGTTCCCCTGGCTCGCCGGCAAAGCGGATCACGGGTGGAATCTCGAAAAGGGTGCCGAGGCGGATCAGGCGTTCAGCCAGTGCCAGCCACTCCTGCAGCGGCAGGACGACGCCAATGTGCGGCATCAACACCTTGTGCTCGCCTACCTGTCCGGAGCGGGTAGTGGCAAACGGAACGCCCAGATGCAGGGAGATCTGGTTGCCGAAAAAGTCGAAGTCGACCCATGTCTCGGTACTGCGGCCCTCGATGCAGCCCAACACATCCCGATAAAAAATCCGCGACTGGTCCAGGTCGCAAACATGGTATGCAGCGTGAAAAGGTCTGTTCATGGGGTAGCCCTGAGTGAAGGAACACTCAGGTTAAGCAGGCCGTACGGCGAGGCATAACGGCTTCGCCTTGTTCTGAGCGAAAGGAAAACTTATGGACGTACGCTTTCTGAGAAGTCTGGTGGCCGTCATTGAAACCGGCTCGATTGCAGCGGCGGCGCGGCGGGAAAATCGTACGGCGGCGGCAATCAGTCAGCGTGTGCAGACGCTCGAACGTACCCTGGGCTGTACGCTGCTGCTGCGCACAGCCCATGCGGTGCACCCGTCGGATCAATGCCTGATGGCTTTGCCGAAGATCAAAGCAATTATTGAACTGACACAGGTATTGCAGCATGACCTGCACCAGGATGGATTAACGGGCGAAGTGAAAGTCGGCGCCATTTCCACCGCCCTGACCGGCGTACTGCCAGACCTGATCGAGCGCCTGACACTGTCGGCACCCAACCTGAAACTCAGGATCACCCCGGGTGACTCGAAAAGCCTTTACGAAAAAGTGCTCAATGGCGAACTGGACGCGGCCATTCTGGTGAGGCCGCCATTTCAGCCGCCGAAGGCATTGGCCTGTACGGTGCTGAGGATCGAGAAGCTGGTGCTGGTTGCGCCGCCTGCATGTGTCGGAAAATCGCTCGATACGCTGCTGCGCGAAGGACCTTTGATTCGTTACGACGCGCGTTCCTGGGGCGGTCAGATTGCTCAGCGATATCTTGCTGAACAGGCAATCGAGCCCGAAGTGCTGTGTGAACTGGATGCGCTGGAGACCATCGTGATGCTGGTTGCGCAGGGCATGGGCGTTTCGCTGGTACCGCAATGGTCCGGGATGGCGCTGGAAGGGTTGTACGTTTTGCCGGTGGAGGAGGGACACCTTTATTCACGGGAGCTGGTGGTGATGCACGGCTCGGCGCCGCACCGCCCGTTGGCGATGCGGCACCTGCTCGATCTACTCGGCAGCCCGCCTTGATGAAACTCAATGAAGGGCCACGGCGATGCGTCAGTGCGCAGACTTGCTCGCTACAGTCGGCTCATTGCGCGTCGCGTGCTTGACCAGTTTGCCGATGGACAGGCCCTGCAACAGGATCGACGACAGCACGACGATGTAGGTGATGCTCAGCAACAGATCGCGTTCCGGGCCCAGTGGCAGGGCCAGCGCCAGTGCCACCGAGACACCGCCGCGCAAGCCGCCCCAGGTGAGGATGCGGATGGTGCCGGCCGGCACTGAGCGCCACCGACGCAGCAGCAGGATCGCCGGCGCCACGGTGAGCAGACGCGACAGCAGAATCGCCACCGCCAGCAGACCCGCTGCGGCCATGTGCAACCAGTTGAAAGGGAGCAGCAACAACTCCATGCCGATCAGTGCAAACAGCAGCGCATTGAGCATGTCATCGAGCAATTCCCAGAAGCCATCGAGGTAGCGCCGGGTCATGTCGTTCATTGCCAGATTGCGCCCAAGGTTGCCGATGATCAGGCCGGCCACCACCATCGCGATCGGTGCCGAAACGTGCAGTTCGGTGGACATCGCCGAACCGCCGATCACCAGAGCCAGGGTCAGCATTACCGTGATCTGATGCTGCTCGACGCTTTTGATCATGCGATAGACCAGATAGCCGATCAGCCCGCCGAACAACACACCGCCAATCGCCTCATGGACGAAGAGCATCGCCGTGGCACTGACAGTCGGGGTTTCGCCCAGTTGCGCGATGCCCAGCAGTACGGTGAAGACCACGACCGCCGTGCCGTCGTTGAATAGCGATTCGCCGACGATGGTGGTTTTCAATGGTTTCGAAGCGTTGGCCGTACGCAGTACGCCGAGTACGGCAATCGGATCGGTCGGCGAAATCAGCGCGCCGAACAACAGGCAGTAAAGGAAACTCACGTGCCAGCCGAAGAGGGCAAAAATGTAGAAAGCCAGGCTGCCGATGACGACGGTGGCGATCAATACGCCGAAGGTGGCCAGCAGGCCGATCGGCCACCGGTAACTGCGCAAGTCATTCAGGTTAACGTGCAGGGCGCCGGCGAACAGCAGAAACGACAGCATCCAGTTCATCAGCAGATCGCCGAAGTCGATCTGGCCGATCAGTTGCTGCACGCGGTCTTCAAGGCCGGGAAAACCGAGGACACTGAGGCCTTGCAGGATCAGCGAAAACAGCAGCGCTGTGACCATTACGCCAATGGTCGGCGGCAGGCCTATGAAACGGAAATTGACGAAGGTCAGAAGGGTGGTCAAACAGATAAAAGCGGCGACAAGTTCAAGCATCCGGAGTCCTTTGGATGAAGGGTGAATGGAGTGCGACCGGAGATTGGGCGCAGAAGTTTGAAGGGGTGGGGGCTCGGTCTGGCACCACAATCAGCCAGACACATTGACCGTACTCGCCCGCCGCCGTTGCAGGTAGATGAACAACAGCGCCGTCAGCACCGTCAGCACGCCAACCAGTGCCCCGGTCCACGGCAAGTCCGCCAGATCCGCGCCGCTGGCGACTACCAGTCCGCCGATCCAGGCACCTGCGGCGTTACCGAGGTTGAACGCGCTCTGGTTCAGCGTCGAGCCGAGATTCGGCGCTTCGTGGGCCTGATCGATGATCAGCAGCTGCAGAATCGGGCACAGCGCAAAGGCGAAAATCCCCCACAGCACCAGCGTGATTGCCGCCGGAATTACCGAACGGCTGGTCTGGCTGAAGGCCGCGAGAATTACCACGACTGCCAGCGCTACACCGACCAGCGACGGCAACAAACGGCTATCGGCCAGGCGCCCGCCGAGCATGCTGCCTGCCGTCAGGCCAACGCCGAACAACAGCAGCATCACCGTCACGCCGTGGGGGCTGACGCCAGTGATGTCTTGCAGGATCGGTGCGATATACGTGAATACGCTGAACAGACTGGTCGAGGCCAGCACGCTCATGCCCAGCGCCAGCAGCACGTTGGCTTTGCCCAGTACTTTGAATTCGCTGGCGAGGTTGGCCTTGTCCATCGCGATGTGTCTGGGCAACCACAACCATTGCGCCAGCGCCGCAACAACGCCGATCACCGACACCGCCCAGAAGGTCGAACGCCAGCCAGCGTATTGACCCAGCGCCGTGCCCAAGGGCACGCCGAGGACGTTGGCCAATGTCAGGCCGGTGAACATCATCGCAATGGCTTGCGCGCGCTTGTTTGGCGCGACCAGCCCGGCGGCGACCACCGAGCCGATCCCGAAAAACGCGCCATGACACAGTGCCGTGACGACGCGCGCCGCCATCAGCGTTGCGTAGTTCGGCGCGAGCGCGCAAAGCACATTGCCTAGAATGAACATCAGCGTCATGCCCAACAGCGTTGCTCTGCGCGGCATGTTGGCGGTGCCGATCGCCAGAATCGGTGCACCGAACACCACGCCCAGGGCGTAACCGGTGATCAGCAGGCCAGCATGTGGAATGCTCACGGCAAGGTCGCGGGCCACATCGGGTAGCAGGCCCATGATGACGAATTCGGTAGTGCCGATGCCGAACGCGGCAACGGCGAGTGCAAGCAAAGCGAGGGGCATGCGCAAGGTCTCTGTCAGTCGTCTTGACGCTTTGATCAGGCATACGCGTGCCAGCGACCGTTTTCGGAGAAAGCGGAGCAGGCAGCTTTTATTGGTTTTTTTTGGTGTGCAGCTGAGTACGGCGTGGTGGGTTGCAGTATAAACAGCTGCTGACACATGGCGAATCAATAATCTGACTGGTTGTCGTGCGGATTACTTTATGCCCACTGCAGGAGCTGCCGAAGGCTGCGGTTTTTTGCTTTTGGTTTTGACAGACAAGGTCTAAAGATCGCAGCCCTCGGCCGCTCCAACAAGATAATAAAAACAAAGGAGTCAATTGTGCTGGCAACAGCTCTGGTATTGGTGGCGGCGCTGTTGCATGCGGCGTGGAATACCCTGATCAAGTTCAGTGCCGAGCGGCTGCTGGTGGTGGCGTGCATGGACACCGTGGCGCTGTTGTTCGTCGCCCTCGCGTTGCCCTTCGTGAGTTTGCCGCCTGCGGAGATCTGGCCATGGATTCTCGCTTCGGCGGCGTTTGAGCTGCTGTATCGCTATCTGTTGATTCAGGCTTATCGCGTGGGCGATCTGGGTCTGGTCTATCCGTTGATGCGCGGGCTTTCGCCGCTGGTAGTGCTGGCGTTGACCCTGATGTTCGCCGGTGAGGAGCTGAGCACGCAGCAGATTTTCGGAATCATGCTGATCCCGTTGGGCATGGTCTGCCTGCTGTGGCAGGGCGGTGGCGGCGGCCGTTTGCCGTGGTCAATGCTGCCGGTCGTGGCGCTGATCGGCCTGTGCATTGGTTGCTATACCTACATCGATGGTCAGGCGCTGCGGCGTTGGTCGCATCCGCTGGATTATCTGGTCTGGGTCACGTTGCTCAGTGCCTGGCCGTTTCCGCTGTTGGCATGGGTCGCCCGGCGCCCCGCATTCCTGCTGTTCTGGCGCGAGCAATGGAGACTGGGCCTGGCGGTCGGGTTCTGTGTGTTGTTCAGCTACGCTCTGGTGCTGTGGGCGATGCAGTTGGGGTCGATCGCCGAAGCGGCGGCGTTGCGCGAAATCAGCGTGATACTGGTGGTGCTGTTCGGCATGCGTTACCTGAAAGAACCTTTCGGCCGGCCGCGGCTCTTAGCCTGTGGGCTGGTGCTGATCGGCATGCTGGTGATGAAGTTCTGACCGCTCGCCAATTACTCGAATCGAAAAAAAGGACGACGTTATGACGGTGGCTCTGTGGTGTGTGTTGATCGCGATTTTTCTGCCGTACGTGTGCACGATCGTGGCGAAGGCAACCGGCGGTTTCCGCCTCAAGGACAATTACGATCCAAGGGATTTTCTCGACAGCGTCGATGGCGTCGCCCGTCGCGCCCATGCTGCGCAACTGAACAGCTTTGAAGTGACGCCGGCCTTTGCCGCAGCGGTGATCGTTGCACATCTGGTCGGCACTGCGGAGCTGGTAACGGTCAATGTGCTGGCGGTGCTGTTTATCACCAGTCGCCTGCTGTACATCATTTGCTACCTGGCCGACTGGGCTGCACTGCGTTCGGTGGTGTGGTTTATCGGGATGGGGTTGATTGCTTCGTTCTTCTTTGTGTCTATCTGATAGCAGGATCAAAAGATCGCAGCCTGCCGCAGCGCCTACAGAGGAATGCGTACTCCTGTAGGAGCTGCCGAAGGCTGCGATCTTTTGCTTTTAGGGTTTGTCTGCCACCTGCGGCACTTGCGGCAACGCTGCCCCTTTGGGCCAGAGCATCCAGATCTGCCCTTGCTGCTTCATGTCTCCGGCCAGTTGCCCGGCCGCATCGCCGGTGCCCCAGAACAGATCCGCGCGCACCTCACCGGCAATCGCGCCGCCGGTGTCCTGCGCCGCGACCGGGCGTACCAGCGGTGTGCCATCAGGTTTGGTGGTCGACAGCCATAACAGACTGCCCAACGGAATCACCTTGCGATCCACCGCCGCGCTGTAGCCAGCGGTCAGCGGCACATTCAGCGAGCCGCGCGGGCCTTCGTTGCTGTCCGGGTTGCGAGTGAAAAACACGTAGCTCGGATTGCTGGCGAGCAGCTCAGGGATGCGCGTCGGGTTGGCCTTGGCCCAATTGCTGATCGCGCTCATGGTCACGTCTTCTTTCTTCAGCTCGCCCTGCTCGACGAGCCAGCGACCGATCGGCCGGTACGGGTGGCCATTCTGGTCGGCGTAAGCGATGCGCAACTGTTTGCCGTCCTCGGTCTGAATCCGGCCCGACCCCTGGATCTGCAGAAATTGCAGGTTCATCGGATCAGTCAGATAGGCAACGACGGGCGCTTTCACGCCTTTGGATGCAATCGTCGCCGCGTCGTCGTAAGGCTTGAGCACGCGACCTTCGAGGCGGCCGCGCAGGCGCTTGCCTTTGAGTTCCGGATAGAGGCTGTCGAGCGAGACAATGATCATGTCCTCGGGCACGCCATACACTGGCACGTTTGCTGACGCGGTCGGCGTCAGGCTGCCGGGGTAGACCGGTTCGTAGTAGCCCGTGATCAGACCGTTGGGGTTGTCGTTTGCGGCGCGCAGGCCGAAGACATCGAGGTTCTGCTTGAGAAATGCGCGAATCTCGGCGGCGCTTTGCGGCACATTGGCCGCCGCTGCGCAGGTCGGGGCCCACACTGCGTCGGCTTTGAGGCGGGTGCAGGCGCTGCGCCACGAACCGAAACCGGCGACCAGGTCGCTGTCGGACACAGCGGGCAGGGCTTCCCAAGTGGCGCTTGAGTAGGTGGCCAGTGCATGGGTTTTCGGTTGGTCGCTGTCACCGCCGGTGCAGCCAGTGAGTGCGGCCAGCAGGGGAAGGGTGGCAAACAGTGGGTGACGCCAGGCCTGGAAACGGCGATTCATGGAGTGATTCCTGTGCCGGTTGCCCAAGTGCTCCATGCGCTCAGGCAACCCGTATTTTTAATAGGGCTATTGGTGTTTGACGGTGACGCGAGGATACTGGCCGCCGATTTCCGCGACCTGAAGCCGCCATGACCCTCAAACGAATTGCTGTTGTATTGCTGGCCTGCCTGACCCTGTCCGCCTGTGGCGGCGTTGACCCGAATTCGCCGCTGGGCCAGCGCAAGGCCATCTTCAAGCAGATGCTCAAGACCAGCGAAGACCTGGGCGGCATGTTGCGCGGGCGCATCCCGTTCGACGGGCCAAAATTCACCGAGGGTGCGGTCAAGCTCGATGCCTTGTCCCATGAACCGTGGAAGCATTTTCCGCAGGTGCGCGAAGAAGATCACACCAGCGCCAAAGATGATGTCTGGCAGAAACAGGCGCGTTTTCAGCAACTGGCCCGCGCACTTGAAGCCGCCACCGGTGAACTGGTGGTTGCCAGCCAGGTTCAGCCGTACAAGGTCAGCAATCTCGGGCCGGCCGTGCAGAAAGTTGAAGATGCCTGCAGTGCTTGCCATAAAGAGTTTCGCGATCATTGATTTGTATTGCTTGAGCTGACACCTTCGCGAGCAGGCTCGCTCCCACCGTTGACCAGGTGGTTCATGTGGGAGCGAGCCTGCTCGCGAACGCGGTTTGCCATTCGCCACGAAACCAAAGTCTTACTTGTCGATCTCGTCCAGCGCTTCCTGCAGCTCTTTACGCGACTCTGCCAGTTTTTCCTTACGCTTGTTGATCTTCTCCGGATCGCCTTTCTTCATGGCTTTGTCGAGGTCCGCCTGACGCTGGCTCACCTCATGCTTGGCCTCCAGCACCTTGTTTTCGCGTTCTTTCTTCAAACCGGCGTCGGTGCAGTGTTCGTTCACTTCGCGCAGTGCGGTTTCCAGACCTGCCTGCTGCTCCATGTTGCCGCGCGATTTGGCCTGTTCGATCTGATTGATGATGCCCTGCTTCTTGGCAGCGCAACCGGTCAGGCCCGGGCCATCTTCTTCGGCCATGACCGGAGCGGCCATGACACCGCAAAGAGTAAGCAGGGCGAGCGGTGCGAGAAATTTCATAAAAGCTCCATGTGCATAGGCAATCGGGGTTGGAGGGCACTGCGCTGTTGGAGCGTCTGCCCGGCCGTTGGGTTCCCGCAAGGCGGGGATTGCAGATTCAGAAGCCGTCGATTCCGGCGGCTTTGAGAGTGTCACTCAAAGCCAGCACCTGCGGATCGCGAAAAAATGCGCTCAGCTGTGCCGCGCGTCCCGGGCCGATGCCGGCTTCTGCCTGCCATTGTTCAGTGTCGCGTTGTGCCAGGGCCTGCCATGAATCTTCCAGTTGTGCCTGTCCGGTCGGTGGCATGCCCAGCGCTTTCAACCAGTGAGCGAACGGCTGTTGCCGTGCGCCGTGAAAACTGTGGATCAGGCGTGCGCTGCTGCGCTCGCCGAGGCCGGCAATGTTAGCAAGCTCTGACGCGTCGAGGGTCAGCCAATCCAGCAGGTGTTTCAGGCGGCCTGTTTCCAAAAGTTTCTCCCAGGTGCCACGCCCGACATGGTGCATGGCCAGACCCTGCTTGCCACTGAGCCAGGTCAGGCGCGCGAGAAACTGGCTTTCACACCCGGGCGTTGGTTGCCAGCAGCTCAGGGCGTGGTAGTCGCCGGCATGGGGAATGCGGATGTCTGCCCGTTCGCTGGTGCGCAGCACGACACTGTCCAGACGTGGAATGGTCAGCCCGGCCAGACTGATTGCCACCTGGTCGCCCGGACGGATGTCGAGCGTTTGCCAGCGTTTGAGCGAGCTGACGCTGACCCGTTTGATCTCGCGGTCATCGAGTCTGACCGGCAGCAGTTCCAGTACCGGCGTGATGCGCCCGGTGCGGCCAATCTTGAAATTGACCTTGCGCACTTCGGCCAATGCCTGGGCGAACGGGTATTTCCAGGCAATCGCCCAATAAGGTGCCTTGGGCTGCCAACGGTGCGCAGGTGGCCGCTGGTTCTGGCGCAACACCACGCCGTCACTGGCAAAGGGCAGCGGCGAGCGATACCAGTGTTCGCGCCATTGTCGCGCGTCTTCGAATCGAGTGATGGGTTGTGCATAGGTCTGGGTTGTCGCGAATCCCAGCGTCTGCAGTTCTGACAAGCGTTCAGGAAGGTCTATCGGGCCTTGCGGCCAGTCCCAAACAAACAGGCCGATCCCGGCGGCCTGTTCGGCATCGAGGGTTTTACGCCCCATAAGGCCGGCCACGGTGGCGCGGGCATTAATACTGCCGGACCTGGCTTGCACATGTGCATTCAAGCGCCAGTAGAGTTCACCCTGCACCAGCAGATCCCGTGGCTGCGTCAGGCGTTGCGGAATGGTCGCGATCTTGCGCGCCGAGACTGTCCAGTCTTGACCAGTGACCCCGTCACCGCGACTGATGGCCTGGCGCAATATTCCCTGGCGGTAGATCAGCGTGACAGCCACACCGTCGACCTTGGGCTGCACCCAGACGTTCTGGCGATCGCGTAGCCAGTTGGCGACATCTTCGGCTTTGTGCAGCTTGTCCAGACCGGTGTGGGCGATCGGGTGGGTAACCGTGCCGGACGCGGTGCGCAACGGCTGCGGTGATGACGGTTGGTTGAAGCAGGCTCGCCATTCGTCCAGTCGCAGCAGGGACTGGTCGTAGAGTTCGTCGGTGATCAATGAACGGCCTTCGCGATGATAGGCGTTGTCCCATTGGTCGATCTGGGTCTGCAGGGTGGTGATTTGCTTTTGCGCTTTGAGAGCCGTCCAGTCGGGGCAGCTGGCGAGCGTCGGATGGGCAATAACAATCAGCAGTAAGGCAAGCAGCGAGCGCATCTTGAGCATCCTTGCTCAGGGATAGTTCTTGAAGGCTAGTCAGAATTTCGAGCAAGGTCGGGCGGGTGTTTTGCGGGGTATTTCGTTAGATCAAAGTCAAATGATCGTCCGAAGGCTGCGAACTTTTGCTCTTGCATGAAAAAGCCCCGCACGGCGCGAACCGTGCGGGGCTTTCATGTAGCCAGGGTTTTACAGGCCAGCGGCAGAACGCAGGGCGTCGGCGCGGTCGGTTTTTTCCCAGGTGAACGTGGTGAAGCTGTCTTCGCCAACGGTCTTGGTCTGCGGCGCGCGACCGAAGTGGCCGTAGGCTGCGGTTTCCTGGTACATCGGGTGCAGCAGGTCGAGCATGGTGGTGATGGCGTATGGACGCAGGTCGAACACTTCACGCACCAGTTTGATGATCTTGTCATCGCTGATCTTGCCGGTGCCGAAGGTGTTCAGCGAGATCGAGGTAGGCTGTGCAACGCCAATGGCGTAGGAAACC
>Ga0308159_1004045_pt1 | contig 13846 bp, 8 predicted proteins | sample PhyCR1_FD_201040 | JGI IMG/M metagenome (GOLD analysis project Ga0308159, IMG submission 201040) | Phyllosphere microbial communities from UC Gill Tract Community Farm, Albany, California, United States - DLSLC.R1 | ecosystem: Host-associated > Plants > Phyllosphere > Unclassified | place: USA... | reverse complement strand
GGGTCGAGACTTCGTCGTCGAGTTCTGCTGATGGCGCAGCGGGTGCGGGCGCATCGTTTTCACCTGGAGCGGGTGCGATCTGCGCCCCTTCGCCGAACTCGGCCGCTGCCTGGCCGGGTGCCACGACCTCGGTCGCGCCAACGTCCGGACCGTCGCCGCTCATTGCGGTCGCCGCGGGAGGCACGGGCGCGGGTGCGGGTGCCGGTGGCGGCGCCTCACCGCGAATGGCCGCTTCGAGCTGCAGCATGGCGGCGCGAATCTTCTGTGCGTCACCGGTCGCGCTGGCGGCTTCGAGCGCCTTCGACGCATTCAGCACGTGACGGTCGTGATCGCTCATCTGCGACGACACCTTCTCGCGCTCCGCCGTCTTGCGGTTGAATGCCTCGTCGATCGGGGCACGGAATGCGTCCCACATCTTCTGCTCATGGCGGCGATCGAGCGGCACGCTCTGCGCCTCCGCCTGCCAACGCTGTTGCAGCGCCTTGACGGCGTCGATGCGCAGCATTGGCGAAGCACCGAGTTCGACAGCCTCCGCGATCATGGCCTGGCGACGCTCGACACTCGCCTTCTGTGCCGTTTCGAACGGTGCACGCGCGGCACCGAAGGCCTCATTCCACTGCGGCTGCAATTCGGCAAAAACCTTTTCGCCAACGTGGCCGGCATCGCGCCAGCGATCGGCGAACTGGTGCAGCGCGCGGTTGTGCGCCTTCAGGTCGGACGCGTCGGCGTGCTCGGCAGCCCAGGCCTTCACCTCTTCGATCAGCGCCACGCGATGGGCGCGGTGCTCGGCTGCGTCGGCGCGAACCTTTTCCAGCCAGGCTTCGACCACCTTGTGGGCTTCGTTGCAGGCCTCGTCGAAACGCTTCCACAACGCGTGGTTGGGCACGCCGCCTTGATCAGCCTGCTTCCACTGATCACGCAGCGAGCGCAGGGTTTCCTGCATCTTGCGGCCACCAAGCGCCTGGCCTTCAGGGCGCTTGAGCAGCGCTTCGGCCTTGGCAACGAGTTCTTCACGCACCTTGTCGGCGCTCCAGCGCTGCCAGCCCTCGAGCTCGCCGGCGGCGACCAATGCGGCATGCACCTGCGCTTCAAGCGGGGCTTCCACCAGCTTGCCGTGGTCCTTGAGCACGGCACGCAGCGCAGCAGCAGCACCGGCGCTCGCCTTGCCGTGGCCTTCGGCCGTTTCCTGTTCGAGCTTGGTCAGCGCCTCCTGCACCGCCGCCTGGGCTGCCGCACGCTTTTCGGGGTCGACCTTGGTGCCGGCCTGACGTGACGCCTTCGCGCCGGCGGCAGCCGACGCGGGATGGGCAGCGGCGGATTCGAGCGGCAAGCCGCGCGCCGCACGCAATTCGTCCGCCCAGACAGGCACAGGCGGCAGAGGCGCCGCGTTGTCGGCCGCGGCAGCCAGCGTTTGCGCCAGGGCGGCATGGAAAGCGTCGGAAACCACCAACAGCTGCGCACGCGAGGCGTCGAGCTGGGGTGCGAACTTGGCATCGAGGCTGGTCCAGTTGGCATCGGCGGCAATGTCGGCTGCCTGCTGCTGCCAATGGGCGACGTCGGCACGCAGCGCTTCTTCGGCTGCCTGCGCGTCGCGCCAGCCCTTGGTGGACAGCACTTCGAAGCGCTGGGCCAGCAGTACGGCCGCTTCGCGCTGCACCTGGGCACGGTGCTGCAGGTCTTCAATGCCCTTCACGCGCTCGGCCAGCTTGGCTTTCAAGCCGGCCAGCGGCTCGCGCGACAGCGGCGCACCGGCCTTGGCGGCGTCTCGCTGCCAGGCCAATGCGTCCGCGATGTTGAGCTTGGCCTGTGCAATCAGCACTTCGGCCTTCTGCGCCCATTCGGCGGCGATGGCTTCCTGGCCCTTCGCACGCTTGATTTCGTCGAGTTTCTCGCGCAGCACGCGCGCGGCGCCCTTGTCACGGCCGCTCAGTTCCTTGAACACCTCCTGCATCTGCTCGACGGCAGGGCTGCCCGCGAGCCAGTCGCGAATGCGCTGCGCACGCTCGCCGGATGTGGGGGCGGTGAAGGCGCCGCCGGTGAGCGTATCGAGGGACTGGAGGTCGTGAGGCTTGGAAGATGTAGAGGTCACTGCGCGCAAATCGTTGTCTGAAGGTGGAAAGCAAGGCGCCGGCAATTTGCCGACTAACCCGTGTATTTTCACCGACGCGCAGCCAACCTGTTCAACGTGTCGCCAGATTCAGTTCGGCAGAGGGTTTCCAATCGCTTCCAGATGCATCCGTCTTGACCGCGCCAAGGAAGAGCTGGGTGCCAGGGACCTTCTGCTGCAGCAGGCAATCGCGCACCACGGCGGCACGCTGCACCGCCAGCTGGCGCATGGCGTCTTCGTCCACGGGAATGCTGGCCAGAAGCAACTCTTCCATTTGCGCCACCGGCAAATCCTTGGCAAGGCCGATCAGGTTGCGCGGCTTGGTCACGTCGGCGCGCTTGTAGACGGCCTCCAGCAGCGCAGGATATTCGGCATCGGTCAAGGGCGCCACATCGGTGGTGGCCGGCTGGCCTGCACGCAGGGCGACGCGTCGCTTTTCGGACTGCGTGAGTTCGCGAAGGCGCTGGCGCCGGTAGGCATCGCGCTCCTGCGCCAAGCTGGAGGTACCCACGACAGTGAGCTGAAGCGTCGGTCGGTCGATCATCGCCTTGGCAACCTTGCCCAGGCTCTCGGTTGCGGCGGGCGACAGCGTGCTGTTGCCGGCAGCGAATGCGATGGCGCTCGACTCGCCCGGCCCACCGCCACCGAAACCACCCGTCAAGAGGCTGAAAGGTGCGGTCACGGCCTTGACGATCAGGTTGCCAATGGCCTTGAAAATGAGCGAACCGATGCTGAACTGCGGGTCGTTCAGGGAGCCGCTGATCGGGAGTTCCACGTCGATCACGCCGTTGCGGTCCGCCAACAACGCCACGGCGAGCTTGACCGGCAGGCTGTTGGGCGCGCCCTTGACCTCTTCGCCAAAACGCAACTGGTTGAGCACCAGCTTGTTGGTGGCGGCCAGGCGGCCGTCGGGAGTAATCTTGTAGTTCACGTCCATGCTCAGCTTGCCGCGCTCGATGCCGTGGCCAGCGTAGCGCACCGAATAGGGTGTGAGCGGCGCCAAGTCGAGGTCGCGCATCTTCGCCGTGATGTCGAGTTCGAGCGGATTGACCAGCGGGTTGATCTTGCCGACGATGTCCAGCGCCGCGGTCTGCTGTGCCTTTCCATGCAGTTCCAGATCGGCCATTTGCGATTGGCCTTCCTGCGACCGGGAGGAAAAGGCACTCAGCTTGCCGCTGAGTTCGCTCAGGTCGGCCGAGTAGTTTGGCTTGACGAACTGGTCGGTGAAGTCGATCTTGCCGTTGACCAGGCTCATAGGTCCGAAGTTCATGATCGCTGCGGGCTCGCGTTGGGCTGCCGAGCCGGGTGCGACCGTCGCGATGGTCGTGGTTTCACCGTCGCGCTTGCGCTCGGTCTGCACGTCGGGCGTCGCAGCAGGCGCGGCGGCCCCACCTGGGTTGGCAGCCTGCGCCGACTTTTTGGTCAGGTTCTGGAGGTTGATGCGGCCGTTGGGCTCGACGATCACCCGAGCGAAGAAATCGGTGAGCGTGGTCTCGCGCACGTCGACAGACAGCGGCGTTCCCGGTGCCATGCCGACCTGCAGGCCGCGCAGCGCCAGCACCTTCCAACTCAGGAGTTGGTTGTTGGCGCGCTCCAGCCCCGGGGAGTCGGATTGGGTGAGCGTTGCACTGTTCGCCCGGAAGTCTTCCAGCGAGGTGTCGCCCGCAAGCTTCAGGTTGAGCCCCGCCAGGGACGCAGCCACCTTGACGGTGCCCTTGTAGCCTGCATACGCACGCCGGATGTCGATGTTGAGCGCGTTGGCGTAATAGCCCTTGAACGCGTGCGCGGGAAACGCAGAGATGTCCAGCCGACCCTCGGCGGACACCGGCTGCAGCACGACATTGCCCTTGTAGTCGAAATGCCCCGGCTCTGCCCTGCCGGCCCCGATGCGCCCAGATATGTGCACCGGCGACACGGCCGCCGTCTGCGGCGCGAGCTGCTCAGCGCGAACCTGAAGTGCACTTACCTGCACTGCCACCGGCGTACCGCTGGCGTTGTCGGCGAAGGAGACCGTCCCGTTGTCGATCCCCAAAGTGCCGATCGTGAGCTGCCAGGGTTTTGCGGCCGAGGCCTTGACCTTCGGGTCGGCCGCGGCGGAAGACGCGCCAGTCGCGTCGGCGGTCGTCGTCGACGTGCGCAACCAGCGCTCGAACATCCAGCGCCTGTCCTTGTCGCGTTCGACGCTGAACTTCGGATTCACTGCCGTCAGAGAAGCGATCGCCAGCGTGTGCTGGGTCATGTCGACCTCGGCATCGACCAGCTCGAAACGGCCGACGCTGGCGAGCGCGGTCTTTTCCTGCGTCAGCGCCAGGCTGTCGGCTGCCAGCTTGCGCGCCTTGAACTTCAACGAAGGCGCCGCCCAGGCCACTTCGATCTGCCCGCTCAACTTGCCGTCCAACGTGGGCACCAGGCTTTGCGCAAGGTAAGGCGCCGCCAGCGACAGCGGCAGTCCCGCCACTTCGGTCTGCACGGTGGCCTGCTTGTCAGTCGCCTCGCCCTGGAACTTGAGCGGGGCACCCGCAACGGTCATCGTGCCGCTGAACCGCGCCGGCTTTTCGAACGGCCAGGTGACGCCGGTGGCCTCTACACCGAGTTGCTTGAAGTCGACCGCGGCCGCCGGGCGGGTGGCGGCATCGCGCCAGCCGATCTCGCCGCCGCGAAGGACCATCTTGTCGACCTGCACGCGCAGCGTCGGCTTGGCCGGTGCCGGTCCTGCCGGTCCTGCCGATGCAGGCACGGCACCCGCCTGTGCTTGCGGCTCGGACGCCTCACCGGTCGCCTTGTCGACGGCCAACAGATTCAATTGCCCGGCTGTATCGCGTGCGACCGTCATCGTCGGCGCATCGAGTGCGATCTCACCCAGGTGAATGACGCCTTCGAGCGGCCTGACGTCGGCCAGGGTGAGCTGCAGCGAATCGAATGCCAGCAGATCGCGCGCGCGCCCATCGGCCACCTTGACGCCATGCGCCTGAACCTGTCCCGTGATCTTCAGAGCAGCGGTTGCCATCTGTTCGAAGTCGAAACGAAGCTCGGCATCCAGCGTGCCCGCCTGCAGGCGCGCCGGCAATCCGCCGGGCAGGTAGCCGAGATACGGCGCCAGATCGAGACCCTTGAATTGCAGTTGCGCTGCGGTCTTCCGGTTTGCCGCGAACGGTGTCGACAGGGCGGAACTGTCGAACGCACTGCCGTTGAGCTTGAAGGCGAGCTTGGGTTCTGTCGTGACATCGCGCTTGGAGTCGAGATTGCTCAGGAACGGCACGTTCACCACCAGGTCGCGCAAGTCCTGCCTGCTCTTGACCATCTGGTCGTCGAAGTCGATCGAGCCGCCCGACAACGCGATGTTGTAGATGGCGAAGCGCGGCATTTCGCCCTTGGGCGCGTCCGGTGGACTCGCCAGTCGGACCCTGATGTCGTCGATGTCCAGGCTGCCGTCAGGGCGCCGGGTCAGGTGCGCCACTGGCGAGACCACCTGCACGGCGTCCACGACTGGCGCCAGTCGCAGGATGGACTGGAGTTCAGCGTCCGCATAGACGCGCTTTATGGAGAACTGCGACCGAGTGCCATCGGCGCTGGCAATGCGCACATCGTCGAGTGCAACTTCCAGCGACCAGGGCTTGAAATCGACATTCCCGACCGTGACCTGCCGCCCGAGCTTGGCAGAAGCAATCTTTTCGATCTGATGCCGCGCGACAGGCGGCACGGCCAGCCAGGCGACAAGCCAGATGCCCAGCAGAGCAAGAAGCACGATGCACGTGCGCCCGATCCATTTGTTGCTTGTCCATGATGCGGCTTTCATCGGCTGAGTGTGCCGCAAACCCACTCGGCCTCAGGCATGCGCCGACGACAAAAACAGCGGGTTGCGCACTATGTCGGCCCTACAAACAAGAAAACCCGGCAGCGGGACGGGAAGTCCTGCTGCCGGGCTCGATGGCGGGCCGAAGACCCATGCCATCTTTTCGCGCGATTGGAAGTTGAATCGTTCCAACCAAGCTGGCGGCAATGGATTGCCGCCGGGGGATCGCCATCGTTGCACGTCGGGACACCTTCCCTTTCTAGCTCGGATGGCGACGATGCGTGAACTTGTCACGCATCTGCAGGTTAGGCTTTCCGCCGAACTTTGGCAACGGCGACTCGGGCAACTATTTCAATCAGGACATGCGGATCGATAAGGATCACATTTTTGCATCCAATTGAAAAATGGGTCACCAATCATGCGGTTGCCGACATATTAAATCAATTCCTTATGCTTGACCTGGTATTTAGCGGCTCCTAGAATGCGGCTCGCCCCGCCTCCACATGACTGGCCCGGGCCCCTGATCCGCCGCCGAACCTTCGGCCCGACCAGACTTCCGCGCTCCTCCTCTTCTTTGCGCGGACCTGGTCCCTACCAATCCAAGCGTTGCAACTTCGATCACCGCCCGCTCCGTGCAGGCAGCGACCGAAATGCCGCACAGAAAGGAAAGAGCGATGTCCCAGGCTTTAGAAGCCACGGCAAGAGGTCTGAGAACCTTCGCCGCCGATGTAGCCGATGGCTTCTTCGAGATCACGCACAACGGCTTCGCGCTGTTGGGCCTGTCTACCGTGTTCGTCTGCCTTGCTCTTGTTGCACGGCCCGACCTCCGCCAGACGGGCGAGGTTCACCTGATGGGCTGGCTGCAGTCTCGCATGCCCGCGCCCGAGGCCACTGCGTTGCCGCCGAACGCCATTGAGCGCACGACCGCGTCGAGCCCGCTCGAGTTGCCCAAGCAGCAGGCCGCGGTCGCCTACTGGCTCAGCAAGAAGTACCGGGTGGCTGCGGAACCCTTGAGCGTGCTCGTTTCCGAAGCCTATGAACTGGGACGCAAGACCAAGCTCGACCCGACATTGATCCTGGCGATCATGGCCGTCGAATCGAGCTTCAATCCTTTCGCTCAGAGTCACGTGGGTGCGCAGGGCCTGATGCAGGTCTTGACCCGCGTGCATGGCGACAAGTATGAAAGCGCCGGTGGCACGCTGGCTGCCTTCGACCCCGTCACCAACATGCGCGTGGGCGTGAAGGTGCTGCAGGAATGCATCTCGCGCGCTGGGTCCCTCGAAGGTGGCCTGCGCTACTACGTCGGCGCTGCCAACCTGGCAGACGATGGTGGTTATGCCGGCAAGGTGATGGCGGAGCACGAACGGCTGCGGCAGGTTGCCGGCGGTCGTGCGCCATCCACGAATGCACCTGCCATCACCCCCGCGCCTGCCATGCGTACCCAGCCACCGGCAACACCAGGCCTTCCCGTGGCCAAGGCCGGGGAACTGCCCGCCAACGACGAGGCCACCAAGGTGGCGCTGCTCGCCGGATCCTGATCGCCATTACCTAGGCTGAAGCGGCATTCGCAGCCAAGGGCGTGGAACTACAAGCTCGGGTACACTGAGGGGGTACGCGACTGGCGATAGGCGCAGACCTTTTCAGGGACATGCGCTGACGTGGACTACCACTGGGAAGCGTGCCGCCCCCACCTCACCGTGGGGCGATCAGCCGTTCGCCTGGGCAGCCCTTGTTTGCTTGAACAACAAGGACCACCGTCTTCAAAGGACTGCCATGTACCATCGCGACATCCTGGTCGAACAGACCGACCCTGAAATCTGGGCTGCCATTCAGGCCGAGAACGCCCGCCAGGAACATCACATCGAGCTGATTGCGAGCGAAAACTACGCTTCGCCGGCCGTCATGCAGGCCCAGGGCTCCCAGCTCACCAACAAGTACGCCGAAGGCTACCCAGGCAAGCGCTATTACGGCGGCTGCGAACACGTCGACGTGGCCGAACAACTGGCCATCGACCGCATCAAGACGATCTTCGGCGCCGATGCTGCCAACGTGCAGCCGCATTGCGGCGCCTCGGCGAATGAAGCCGTGATGCTCGCCTTCCTGAAGCCCGGCGACACCATCATGGGCATGAGTCTGGCCGAAGGCGGGCACCTGACCCACGGCATGCCGCTCAACATGAGCGGAAAGTGGTTCAACGTCGTGAGCTACGGCCTGGACGCCAACGAAGCCATCGACTACGACGCGATGGAGCGCAAGGCGCACGAGCACCTGCCCAAGCTGATCATTGCGGGCGCGTCGGCGTATTCGCTGCGCATCGACTTCGAGCGTTTCGCCAAGGTGGCCAAGGACGTAGGCGCGATCTTCATGGTCGACATCGCGCATTACGCCGGCCTGGTGGCTGCAGGCGTGTACCCCAACCCGGTGCCGTACGCCGATGTCGTGACTTCCACGACCCACAAGAGCCTGCGCGGACCGCGCGGCGGCATCATCCTGATGAAGTCGCAACACGAGAAGGCGATCAACAGCGCCATTTTCCCGGGACTGCAAGGTGGCCCGCTGATGCACGTGATCGCCGCCAAGGCGGTGGCGTTCAAGGAAGCCATGGCGCCGGAATTCAAGGCCTACCAGCAACAGGTAGTGACCAATGCGCGCATCGTGGCCGAAACCCTGACCGAGCGCGGTCTGCGTATCGTGAGTGGCCGCACAGAAAGCCACGTCATGCTGGTCGACCTGCGTGCCAAGGGCATTACGGGCAAGGAAGCCGAAGCCGTGCTGGGCAGCGCCCACATGACCATCAACAAGAACGCCATTCCCAACGATCCCGAAAAGCCGATGGTCACCAGCGGCGTGCGCATCGGCACCCCCGCAATGACCACCCGCGGCTTCAAGGACGAAGAGGCACGCGCCACCGCCCACCTGATCGCAGACGTGCTGGACAACCCACGCGACACGGCCAACATCGACGCGGTGCGCGCCAAGGTGCACGCCCTCACGAGCCGGTTCCCGGTCTACCGCTGAAGAACGTGGTCCCCACGCTCGGCGCCGACTTGGCTGCTGAATGAAGTGCCCTTTCTGCGGTCACGCCGAAACGCAGGTCGTGGAGACCCGCGTTTCGGAAGATGGCGATTTCGTGCGGCGCCGCCGTCAATGCGGCGCCTGTGAAAAGCGCTTCACGACCTACGAACGACCGGACGTCAACTTTCCGGTGTTGGTGAAGAAGGACGGCAGCCGCGCCGACTTCGACTCGTCCAAAGTGCGTGCATCCATGATGCTGGCCCTGCGCAAGCGGCCGGTCAGCATCGAGCAGACCGACAAGGCGCTCCTGCGCATCGAGCAGGAACTGTTGTCGAGCGCGCGCCGCGAGATCGACTCCAAGCAGGTCGGCGAACTCGTGATGCGCGAACTCAAGGGTCTCGACAAGGTGGCGTACGTTCGCTTTGCCTCGGTCTACCGCAGCTTTGAGGACATCGACGAATTTCGTCAGTTGCTTCGCGACATTTGACCTAGAACCGGCGTTTCGTCGGCCAGCCCTGCTCCCGCTGAGGCCCAGCCGTCTGCCATCCTGCAGGCATGTGCCCGACGCATGTCCCATCGCATCTGAATCCCGCTGAGCGCGACCGTCGCTCCAGCCGCGCTCGACGCCGCAGCCAAGTCCGCTGCGGAGGCTTCATCGCCCTGGAATGGCTGGTGGCCGTGGCGCTCACAGGCGTGCTCGCAAGCATCTCGCTTCCCGCTTTCCATCGCGCCATCGACCGCCATCGCGTACGCCTGGCCGTAGCCGACCTGAGCGCCTCGCTCTATCTGGCACGCATCGAAGCCCTGCAGCGCGGGGGCGAAATCGTGCTGCGTCGCGCATCGGTCGCAAACTGTCCGGAAGCCAGCAGGCCGGGGGATTGGAACTGCGGCTGGACCGTGTTTGCCGACCTCAACGACAACAACCTGCCCGACGATGGGGAGCCCGTGCTGCAAGCCGCGGCACGCGCCGAGGGCGTTTCGATCTACTTCACCGGCAATCGTGCCGTCCTGCCGATCGATCGGCAGGGCCAGTTCAACGGCAGTGGATCGATGAGCTTCATCGTCCGCCCGCTGCGCGACACGAACGCCAAGAATGCGGTCGCCTTGTGCATGAGCAGCGGTGGCAGGTTGGCGACGCGCCGAGGCGTTGCGGCATGCTGAGTCGCTGCCGCGCCTCGGGTCCGGCGTCGGCTTCAGGCAGCGTGATGCTCGAAGCGTTGGTGGCACTGCTGGTGCTTGCCGTCGGCGTGCTGGGATTGCTGGGAGCGCAACTGCACACGCTGGTCGACATGCAGGCCAGCGCGCACCGCGCCCAAGCCGTGCTCCTGATCGGTGATCTCGCCGAACGCCTGCGCACCAACCCCGACGGCTTCGGCGCGCTGGAGCGCTATGCGAGCGACTGGAACACCGAGGCCTCGACGCCCGCAGATTGCGCCAGGCAGGCGTGCCCGCCCGGCGAACTGGCGCAGTGGGACCTCGCCGACTGGCGGTCGTTGGTTGCCGACGCCCTGCCCCTCGGGCGTGCGCGAATCTTTCTCGTGCCCGACGAAGCCAGCGATCCCGCCACGCGCAGGCAACTCGGCGTGATGGTCGGCTGGCGGGCGAACGGCCGCAGTGCGACGGCCGACCCGGCGCTGGTGCAGCCGTTGCACCTGCAGGCAGGCACGGTGTCCTGCCCGGACGGCCTGCTTTGCCACTTGGCTTATGTGCAACCTTGACGTGACGTCGGCGCGCTGCAGTGCAAAGGGTGCGACGGGCATCGCGCTCGTCGACATGCTCGTCGGCTTGGCACTGGGCGCCATGGTCATCACGGCGGCGCTGGGCGCCTTGAGCATGTCGACGCAGGCATCCGGCAGCGTGAGCGAACTGAGTTTGCTGCACACGCAGGGCGCCTTCGCGATGCGCGTCATCGGCCAGCATCTTCGGCAGGCCGGCGCCCTCGAACCCGTGCGCGATGCGCCCAGCGGCCCGTACGTGTTCGACAACCGTTTCATCGGTTTCGCAGGCGGCCCCAGCGCGGTGTCCGGCAGCGAGGGCGCTGGCACCGCGCCCGACACGCTGTCGGTGAGCCACCAGAATGCACTGGGTTCGGCGCCACTGCGGCTCGACTGCCTGTCGGAGATCGTCCGGACCGCTGAACGCATCGATAGCACCTTCTTCGTGCTTGGTGGAGAACTGCGCTGCCGCACCTCGGCCAAGAACCAGGCCTTGATAGCCCACGTGGCGGATCTTCAGGTGATGTATCGCGTGCGCACCGGCAATGCCGCGCGCGAGACACGGCGGCTCAGCGCCATCGAGCTCACGGCGCAGTCGCTGTGGCCGGGGGTCCATGGGGTTGAGGTCTGCCTGGAACTGACGGGCGAGTCGCCTGCAGCATCCGGTGGCGGCCCCGACCTCTATCGCAACTGCCAGGGCGTCGATGTGCCGCGCGGTGGTCGCCAGCGCTTGGTGCTGCGCCAAGTGTTCGACCTGCGCACCGGGAAGGCATCTTGAACCTGCTCGCCTCTGGTCGACGCAACAAGGCAGCCAAGCGCCCCGCTTTGCGCAACGAGCGCGGAACCGTCTTGCTGACCGTGATGGTGCTCCTGTTGCTGTCCTTGCTGCTGGCACTCGGCGCCACGCGCACAGCGCTGTTTCACGAGCGGATGACCGGCATCGACAGCGACCATCAACGTGCGACGGAGGCCGCGCACGCCATGCTGCGCGACGCAGAGCTCGACGTGCGTGGCGAGCGGCCCGACGGCAGCGCCTGCGCTGACGCCTCGCATGCGGGCTGTCGCCGACGTGTGCTCGACGCGGCCGCGGGCCGCGCCTTCCTGCCGGAGAACCTGCAGGACTGGCAGGACCTGCAGGCGGCGCTGGCCGGCCGCTCGCCGTCGTGCATCGCAGGCGTGTGCATGGCCGATCGCGTGGACCCCACTTTCTGGACCGGAGCCGTCGATGCAACTGGCCTCGACGCCATGAAGGCAGCCGCTGCCACCTACGGCCAGCACACCGGTGCGCGAGCCGGCGCGCAGGGCAACGGCTTGCTGCGCAGCGGCGAAGGCGCGACGGCACACGCCTGGTATTGGATCGAAGTGCTGCCCTACGACATGGCCGCCGTGCTCGACGGCGGCAACGCGCACCGCCTGGCACCGGACGCGCAGCGCCCCTTCATCTACCGCATCACCGCGTTGGCACAGGGACTCAAGCCGGGCACCCAGGCCGTACTGCAGTCCGTCGTCGTTTGGAAGGCCGATGCGTCCTGAATCCCTGTGCTTTCGCTTTGGCACGAATCCGGCGCATGCACTGCGCGCGCGGGCTGTGCGCTGCATCGGCGCGCTGCTCGGCGCAATGACTTGCGGCCCAGTGCCGAGCAATGCGATCGCGGCACCCCTCGATTTCAGCACGGCGCCTCCTGTCATCGCGCCGGACGGCAATGGCTGCGCTCCCTCCGTCGTCTCGGGCATGGTCGCCAGTGCCAGCACGACGCGCACCGACGCCGCGGCGTTCGTCGCAAGCTACCGCCCGCGCGACTGGAGCGGGCAGTTGACGGCCTATCCGGTGGCCGCGCAGACCGGAGCGATGTCGACGACCGGCCTCTGGGGCATGCAGTCGGCGACAGCCACTCGCGACGCAGCTTCCGTGAGCACAGCCTCCCGGTTGGACAGCAACGAAATCTCCCCCTCGGCGCGCACCGTGTTGTCGGCCCGGGAAGACGGCGGTGCCGTGCGCGGCATCGCCTGGAACTGGGATGCGCTGTCCGTCGCGCAACGCGGCGCGCTCAACACCTCGGGCGCAGCAACCGACGGTCATGGCGCCGAACGACTCGCCTTCCTGCGTGGCGAGCGCGGCAGGGAAATGGGAGCCGGTGGCAGTTTCCGCGACCGCGCGTCGCGCCATGGGGACATCGTCAACTCCCGGCCCTGGTACCAGGCGGGTCGACCCGCCGACGGCCATGTCGGAAACGACTACGCGGCATTTCGAATGGCGCATGCCGCGCGTGCGCCCATGCTCTATGTCGGCGCCAACGACGGTATGCTGCACGGCTTTCTGGCAGCGGACGGCCGCGAGAAGCTCGCCTATGTGCCGCTCGGCCTGTACCCGAAGCTCGCGCGGCTGGCCGACCCGGCCTACGTCCACGCCTATTACGTCGACGGCTCGCCGTTCACGGCCGACCTGTTCGCCGATGGCGCCTGGAAGACCTACCTGGCGCTGTTCCTTGGCGCGGGCGGCAAAGGCTACGCTGTGCTCGACGTGAGCGAGCCGTCGCGCTTCGCCACCCAGGCGCCGGAGCGACTGGTGGTGCTCGACCAGACCGCAACGACCGACCCCGATGTCGGCCACGTGTTCGCCGAACCCGTGCGGGAGCGCAGCGACCCTGCCCTCACCCGTCAGATCGCACGCTTGAACGACGGCCGTTGGGCGCTGGTGCTCGGCAACGGCTACAACAGCGCGTCGGAGAAAGCGGTGCTGCTGGTGCAGTATCTCGACGGCCAGCGCGAACTCCGCCGCATCGCGACGCCGGCACAGGCTGGCGATGGCAGCAACGGCCTGGCGGCGCCGCGGCTCATCGACCTCGACGGCGACCTCACCCCCGACGTCGCCTACGCGGGGGATCTGCGCGGTCGGGTCTGGAAGTTCGATCTGTCCGGATCGAACGCCGATCGATGGCAAGTGGCGTTCGGCGGCCAGCCCTTCTTCACCGCGACGGTTGCGGATCCGTCCGGTCTGCCGCAGCCGATCACCAGCGCCCCTGCGTGGACGGCGCATCCGCAAGGCGGTTTGGTCCTCGTCGTCGGCACGGGCCGGCTGCTCACGGACGACGATCGAGGCAATCGTGCGACCCAGAGCGTCTATGGGCTGCACGACGACACGCGCATCGACCGCTCAGGCGAACGCGTCGCCTTCGGCAGCGGCAGCGGCCCGATCGGCGTTGGACGCGAACGCCT
>Ga0308159_1004043_pt1 | contig 13851 bp, 12 predicted proteins | sample PhyCR1_FD_201040 | JGI IMG/M metagenome (GOLD analysis project Ga0308159, IMG submission 201040) | Phyllosphere microbial communities from UC Gill Tract Community Farm, Albany, California, United States - DLSLC.R1 | ecosystem: Host-associated > Plants > Phyllosphere > Unclassified | place: USA... | reverse complement strand
GGCCAGGCGGCGCAGGCGCTTTTGCAGTTTGTTCTGGTTGACCGTAAGAGTGCCCATGACGCGAAATCCGTGAGGTGTGACGAAAGGCCGGCATTTTACGCAAAAACCCCAACGCTGTGGGGACGGGTTGTCGGCCGCCAAAGCGCACTTCGCACAGACCCCAAGGCGATTATCCGCCCGGTTTACAGCGCGATTTGCTCTAAGCCCCTGATACCGGTGCGGTTCAGTCCTTTCTATACTGCGACATAAGGTCGCACACATCTGAAGACCTGTATTTGCTCGGCCGCCTGGCCCGTAGGCGCTCCGTTGGGGGGCGATGGCAATATCAAGAGGAGTGAATGGCATGATCCATCACGTAGTGGGACTGTTTACCCACCCCGATCAGGAATGGAAGGAAATCCGCGGCGACCAAGAGGAAAGCATCAGCCACATGTACCTCACCCATACGCTGATTCTGGCGGCGATTCCCGCCGTCTCGGCGTTCATCGGTACAACGCAGGTAGGCTGGGTGATCGGCAACCGCGCGCCGGTGATGCTCACGTTTGAAAGTGCGCTGTGGATGACGATCATGTCGTACCTGGCGATGCTCGGTGGCGTTGCGGTAATGGGCGCCTTTGTCCACTGGATGGCACGCACGTATGACGCCAACCCCAGCCTGGCCCGTTGCGTGGCCTTCGCCACCTATACCGCGACACCGTTGTTCGTCGGCGGGCTGGCGGCACTGTATCCGCACATGTGGCTGGGGATGATCGTCGGTACGGCGGCTATCTGCTACACGGTGTATCTGCTGTATGTGGGCTTGCCGACGTTCATGAACATACCTCCAGACGAAGGCTTCCTGTTTTCCAGCTCGGTGCTGGCGGTGGGTCTGGTGGTGCTGGTGGCGATCATGGCATTTACCGTGATTGTCTGGGGCCTGGGCGTGGGCCCGGTGTATACCAACTGACGAAATCCGCGGGGTGAGCGAGGCCGCCGCAAGGCGGCCTTGTCATTTGGGCGATGACCATTCGGCAGCTCGGCGATTCGCAAGCGCCCGGGGTTGCGGCATACTCGGCGTCTCTGGAGATCCATCAAGCATGCCCGAGCAACTCAATACCCGCGTCGAAGATTGTTACCAACTCGCTGAATCCTTTTTCAAACGCTCCTTCAAACGCCCCGTCGTCAGCCTAAAACTGCGCGGGCAGAAAGCCGGTGTCGCGCATCTGCACGAGAACAAGCTGCGCTTCAATCCGCAGCTGTACCGGGAAAACACCGAACACTTCCTCAAGCAGACCGTGGCCCACGAAGTCGCGCACCTGATCGCCCATCAACTGTTCGGCGACCATATCCAGCCCCATGGCGAGGAATGGCAATTGATCATGCGCGGCGTTTACGAACTGCCGCCGGATCGCTGCCACACCTATGAAGTCAAACGCCGCAGCGTCACCCGCTACATCTATAAATGCCCGTGTCCCGAGAGTGATTTCCCGTTTACCGCACAGCGCCATAGTCTGGTGCGACAGGGGCGACGGTATTTCTGCCGGCGTTGCCGCACGACGTTGGTGTTCAGTGGTGAGATGCGTGTGGAATAGGCAATTCCTGCGGTGCTCTGACTGGCCCCATCGCTGGCAAGCCAGCTCCCACAGGTCTGGGAACACCTCGGAATCTGTGGGAGCTGGCTTGCCAGCGATGAGGCCGGGACAGGCACTACAAAATCACCTTGGCACAACGCAACTCGGCAATCTTCGAGGCACTGAATCCCAATTCCCCCAACACCTCATCCGTATGCTGCCCCAGCGCCGCCCCCACATGTCGCGGTGCCGGCAACGCCTCGGAAAATTTCAACGGACAGGCCATCTGCGCCTGCGCCGTACCCTCCCCGCGCGGCACTTGCGTCACCAGTTCGCGCGCCTGCACCTGCGGATGACCCACGGCCTCACTGAGGCTCAACACCGGCTCGACACACGCATCGACTCCGGCGAACAACTCGCACAACTGCGCAAAATCATGCTTTTCAAACTCAACCCGCAACGCCTCCTTCAGCGCCTGCTGGTGCTCAGGTTTGGCTGACAGCCCCTGCGCCGCCAACTCCGGTCGGCCCAACGCTGCACACAAGGCCTGCATGAACGCCGGTTCCAGACTGCCGACCGACATCCAGCGCCCGTCCCGCGTGCGGTAATAGTCGTAAAAGCTGCCGCCATTGAGCATCTGGTCTGCGTGCCCCGGTTCGTCGCCGCAAGCCAGATAACCGGCGCCGGCCATGGCGTTCAGGCTGAACGCGCAGTCGGTCATGCTCACATCGACATGCGTGCCCTGCCCGGTTTGCTGGCGGGCGATGACCGCGGCGAGCAGTCCGATCACCCCGTGCAGCGAGCCACCGGCAATGTCCGCCACTTGCATGCCCAATGGCAGCGGCCCGCTGTCGGCGCGGCCGGTATAACTAGCCAGCCCCGCCAGGGCCAGATAATTGATGTCGTGGCCGGCGCGGTCCTTATAGGGCCCGGTCTGGCCATAACCGGTGATCGAGACGTAGATCAATCGCGGATTGAGCGCTTTCAACGCTTCGTAACCCAGGCCCAGACGTTCCATCACACCGGGCCGGAACTGTTCGAGGACGATGTCGTACTCGTTCAGTAACTCGCGGATGATTTCCAGCGCCGCCGGTTGTTTCAAGTCCAGCGCCAGACTGCGTTTGTTGCGGTTCAGGTAGGCGTGGCTGGCCGACACGCCGCCATCGTGCGGCGGCAACACGCGCAACAGATCCAGGCGCGTCGGTGATTCAATGCGCAGCACCTCGGCGCCCATGTCCGCCAGCAATAACGAAGCGAACGGCCCCGGCAGCAGCGTCGAGAAATCGAGAACCTTCAGTGAGGCCAGCGGTGCGGACATGGGCGAACTCCTTGGGCGATGCATTCAGCCTAGGCAGCGATCAGCCCTGCGGCAATCACCGAAAATGTCAGCGGGTATGACCGTTGCGCTCAAAACGCAGGTATGAAAAAACCCGCCGAAGCGGGTTTTTCCAGACAAGCGATGCTTACTTCACACTGCTTGGGGTTGCGCCTTCAGCCACACCCAGGTCGTCTTCAGGACGGGTATCGGCGATACCGCGACCGCCGGAAGCCAGTTCGGCCTGCAGTTGGTCGGTGTCCAGCTCCTTGACCCACTTGGCAACCACGATGGTGGCTACGGCGTTACCGACCAGGTTGGTCAGCGCGCGGGCTTCAGACATGAAGCGGTCGATGCCAAGGATCAGCGCCAGACCCGCCACCGGCAGGTGACCGACCGCTGACAGGGTGGCGGCCAGCACGATGAAGCCCGAACCGGTCACACCGGCTGCGCCTTTGGAGGACAGCAGCAGTACCAGCAGCAAGGTGATCTGGTGAGTGATGTCCATGTGCGTGTCGGTCGCCTGAGCGATGAACACGGCGGCCATGGTCAAGTAGATCGAAGTACCGTCGAGGTTGAACGAGTAACCGGTCGGGATCACCAGACCGACAACCGATTTCTTCGCGCCCAGACGCTCCATCTTGATCAGCATGCGTGGCAGTGCCGATTCCGACGAGGACGTGCCCAGTACGATCAACAGCTCTTCACGGATGTAACGCACCAGCTTGAACACGCTGAAACCGTGAGCACGGCAGATCGCACCCAGCACCACGACCACGAACAACACGCAGGTGATGTAGAAGCAAATCATCAACTGGCCCAGTTGCACCAGCGAGCCCACGCCGTAGGCACCGATGGTGAAGGCCATCGCACCGAAGGCACCCAGCGGCGCCAGTTTCATGATCATGTTGATGATGTTGAACATCACGTGGGCGAAGCGATCGATCATGTCCAGCAGCGGACGACCGTACGAACCCAGGCGATGCAGGGCGTAGCCGAAGATCACCGAGAACATCAGCACTTGCAGAATGTCACCGGTGGCGAAGGCGCCGACGATGGTGTTCGGGATCACATTGAGGAGGAAGCCGACGATGCTCTGGTCTTTACTGGCCGTCACGTAGGTGGCGATTTTCGAAGCGTCGAGGGTGGTGACGTCGATGTGCATGCCGGCGCCCGGTTGCACGACGTTGACCACCACCAGACCGATCAGCAGGGCAATGGTCGAAACGATTTCGAAGTACAGCAGCGCGTAGCCGCCGGTCTTGCCCACCGATTTCATGTTCTGCATGCCGGCGATGCCGCTGACGACGGTACAGAAGATGATCGGGGCGATGACCATTTTGATCAGCTTGATGAACCCGTCACCCAGCGGCTTGAGCGCCACACCGGTCTGTGGGTAGAAGTGACCGAGCAGGATGCCGATGGCGATGGCAACGATCACCTGGAAATACAGGGATTTATACAGTGGCTGACGAGTCGTCATTGCAGGTTTCCTCAAGCGTCCCGCGACAACATCCATCTGTTGGCCGCGAAACCTTAATTGCGAACCCTCCTGCACTGGAGGGATTTGTTGTTGGAGCGGCGTTTTCCTACGGGAGAAATGCACGCTTCTGTCGCTTGTATCGCAAACGTCGTGCCAGATTGGTGCGATGGGCAGCCAGCCTTTTGATATCAGGGCTCAACCACGTTTTTGTGTCACCGGGTGGTGACCTGCGCATGGCGGATTTCCGCCAACTGGCCCGCCCTCGTCCTGCAATTTGGCGGAAATCCGCCTTGTTGCGCCTTGGGCTCGCCGCTACCATCGGTCGCCTGAACAGGACCCGCCGCTCATGCGTGAACGCACCATCGCCAGTCATTTCGCCCGTGCCGCCCTCGGTGGCGCGCGTCGCCAAGGCTTTGATTATTCAGGCCTGCTCGAGCAATTGGGGATCAGCCCGGAACTGCTTGAAGAGCCACGCGCGCGCCTTGCGCCGGAGCAATTCGCCCGTTTGATCCAGGGTTTATGGCTGGCGCTGGACGACGAATACCTGGGATTCGGCAACGCACCGAGCAAGCCCGGCAGTTTCGCCATGATGTGCCACGCCTCGATCCACTGCCGCAACCTGGAGAAGGCGCTGCAGCGCGGCCTGCTGTTTTACAGCCTGTTCGCCGGCGCGCCACGCCTGACCCTCAGCCGCGAAGAGGAATGGGTGCGTTTGAGTCTCGACGATTCGCGATGGTGGGATCCCGATCATTTTCTGACTGAAAGCCTGCTGGTGATCTGGCATCGCCTCGGCAGTTGGCTGATCGGCCAGCGGATTCGCCTCGAACAGGCGACCTTCAGCTACCCGCGCCCCGACCATGGCGCGGAATATGACTTGCTGTTCCCGTGCCTGCTGAGCTTTGGCGCCGAGCACAGCAGTCTGCTGTTTCACCGCCGCTACCTGTCGATGCCGTTGTTGCAGGACGAGCGCACGCTCAAGCATTTCCTCGAACGCTCACCGGCGGACCTGCTCTCACGCCCGGACGATGGTGACAGCCTGAGCAGTCGCCTGCGCCGCTTGCTCAGCCGCGACAGCAGTCACTGGCCGGACCTCGACGCAGTGGCCGGACACCTGCACATCAGCCCACAGACCCTGCGCCGGCATCTGCGCGAGGAAGGCACCAGTTTTCAGGAGCTCAAGGATCAACTGCGGCGGGATATCGCCATCTATCACCTGGGGCGCGCGGATCTGTCGTTGCAGCAGATTGCCGAGCAGTTGGGTTTCTCTGAGCCGTCGGCGTTTCACCGGGCGTTCAAGAAGTGGACGGGGCTGACGCCGGGGGCTTACCGGGCGCGGGAGTTATAGGAGGCAAGAATCAAAGGCCCCTCACCCTAACCCTCTCCCAGAGGGAGAGGGGACTGATTGGGGGATGCTCGATTGATAGGTCCACCCAGCAGCTCTTTATTGAATCCGAATGCGCTGCCAATCGCGCAGGTCGATGATTTTCGCCAGACACTTCGGTCAGTCCCCTCTACCTCTGGGAGAGGGTTAGGGTGAGGGCAAGCGCCATTCACACCGCCGGAAAATGAATCCTGAACGCTGCCCCGCCCATCGGCGAGTCGCCCAGTGCCAGCCGGGCGTTGTAGCTTTCGATGATGTCCTTGACCACCGCCAGCCCGATGCCCTGCCCCGGATGTTGTGCATCCAGGCGCTCACCGCGTTCGAGAATGCGTGCGCGCTGATCCGGCGGCACGCCCGGGCCGTCGTCTTCTACGCACAGTTCAACCCCGGCCAGCGACTCGCGCACGCTGATGCGCACTTCGCCCAGACACAGGCGATAGGCGTTCTCCAGCAAATTACCGAGCATTTCCAGCAAAGCGCCCTGCTCGATCGGCACGTAGCAATGCTCGGGCAGATCGAAGACCACGCGCACCTGCTTGTCGCGATAGACCTTGTCCAGCGTGTCGCACAGGCTTTTGAGCACCGGTCGCAGCTTGACCTGATGGCGCACCAGACCGCTTTTGCGCAAGCTCGCCCGTTGCAATTGATAGCTGATCTGCTGGCTCATGCGTTCGATCTGACTTTGCAGCACCCACGCCTGATCGCGCTCTTGCGGGCGCTGGGCCATGTCTTCGCTGACCCCTTGCAATACCGCCAGCGGGGTTTTCAGGCTGTGGGCCAAGTCATCTAGTGAGTCGCGGTAGCGGCTGCGCTGCTGACGTTCGCTGAGCAGTAAGCGGTTGAGCGAGCCGGTCAGGCGCAGCAGTTCGCGCGGATGCTTTTCGGTCAGGCTCTCGCGGGTGCCAGCTTCGATTTCGTCGAGTTCCTGGCTGAGGCGGCGCAAGGCTTTGAGGCCCCAGGTCAGGCCGATCCACAGCAGCGCCAGCAACACCAGCAAGGCTGCGCCGAAACCCAGATAAAGATTTTCGCGCAGGCCTTCGAGGGTGGTTTCGTATTCGCGCACCGGTTGCAGGGCGACGATGCTGAACGCGGCGCTTTTGCCACCGAGCAATTTCACCTCAACGTCGTAGACGAAGAATTCCTGGCCATTGCTTTCGCGAATCCGCGCGAACTCGTTGCCGAGACCGTCATAGCGCGGTTTGTAGTTGATCTGTTCTTCCTGAGTGGCCTTCGAACGCCAGACCAGACGCCCTTCGCGGTCGTAGATGTAGCCGAGCAAGCGGAAGTCCGTGAGATTGAAACGCTCATCCGGCAACTGCGTCGGCATCACCAGCCGGCCGTTTTCGATGCGCGCGGCAGAAATCAGCGTGGTCACGTCCGAGGCCAGGCGCTGCTCGATCGAATCCTGCAAGGCCAGGCTGAACGCGCCTTGCATGGCCGGGAGCAAGGCGAGCATGAACAACACCGCCAACGTGGTGGCGGCGAGCATCAAACGAACGCGAAGGGAACGGATCAAGTGCAGCGCTCATTGAACAGGTAGCCGAGGCCGCGCACGGTGTCGATCGGCTTGAACCCGGCCGGACCTTCAAGCTTGCGGCGCAGACGGCCGACCAGCACTTCGATCACGTTCGGATCGCGCTCGTCGTCGTCCGGATAGAGCTGTTCCATCAGGCGATCCTTGGGCACCACCTGCTGGTGGTGGCGCATCAAGTATTCGAGAATGCGGTATTCGTAGGCGGTCAGCGCCAGCGGCTGTTCGTCGAGGCTGGCCTGCTTGCGATTAAGATCGAGCAGCAGCGGCCCGGCAACAATGGTCGACTGGGTGAAACCGCTGGAGCGGCGCAGCAAGGCATTCAGGCGTGCGTCGAGCTCTTCGAACTGGAACGGCTTGACCACGTAATCATCGGCGCCGGCGGCGAGGCCTTCGACCTTGTCCTGCCAGTTGCCGCGCGCGGTAAGAATGAGGATCGGGAAGCTCTTGCCGCCCGCGCGCAACTGGCGGATCAGGTCGAGCCCGCCCATGCCCGGCAGGCCGAGGTCGATCACCGCCAGGTCAAAGTTGAACTGTCCGGTCTGGTACAGCGCCTCCTCGGCATTGGCCACGGACTCGACCACATGACCGCTCTCGGTGAGGCGGGTTTGCAGGTGATGGCGCAGCAGCGCTTCATCTTCGACGACCAACAGTTTCATAACACTCTCCAGATCACTCAGACACTCCAGTAGCACACCTGTGGGAGCGAGCCTGCTCGCGAAAGCGGTGGGTCAGCCAACCCATAGGTTGACTGACAAATCGCCTTCGCGAGCAGGCTCGCTCCCACATGAATCCGCGACAACGCTTTAGAAATAATAGTTGGCCGACAGATAAGTCTGCGCGCTGCTGGTCAAGTCCAGCGAGCCCTGCTTGCTGCCGCCGCTCTCTTTCATCTCGGTGCTTGCGTTGCTGCGCAGGTAACGGTAACCGAGTTCGACCGAGGTGTTCTGCGAGACTTGCTGCAACACACCGAGCTGACCGCCGACGGCATAGCCGATGTCACTGTCGCGGCTGTAGCCTGGCGAGTCTTGGGTCAGCTTGGTCAAGCCTGCGGTGGCGCCGCCAAACAATCGGGTGCTGCCGCCCACCGGGTAAAACAGATCGTAACTGCCCAACAAGTTTTCCTGGCGCAGTTTAATGCCATTGTGCGAGCCCGACACGTTGTCGTAGGTAGCGTAGTAACGGCCCTGGCTGTTTTGCTGACCGAGGCGCACGCCGTAGGTGTTGTTGCCGTCGATGGCACCGGTGGCGTTCGGGTGATCGAGGTTATTGTTCAAGGAGCGGGACTTGTCGATCTTGTCGCTGGTCTGGCCGAAGGTCAGGCCGGCAAAGTTAGAAGACGTGTCGGCCTGGGCCGCGATACTGGCGCTCATGACGCTCAAAGCCAGCAACAGTTTGTTCAAACGAGTCATGGGTAGTTCCTCTTGCACAGTGCTGTTGGGGTATGGCGCAAGATTACTGAGCGGCCCCTGTACCGGCCCTGAACCGTCTCTGAACCTGACCTGAATCAAATCGACTAGGCTGTTCTGAGCACTTTCGCGAAGGAGACCGATCATGCGCTTGTTCCTTGCCCTCACCCTGCTTGCCATCAGCAGCCTCACTCAGGCGGCGATCAAGACCGAAGAAATCCCTTACCAGAGCGCCGACGGTACAAAACTGATCGGTTACTACGCCTATGACGACGCCATCCAAGGCAAGCGCCCCGGTGTCGTCGTGGTTCACGAATGGTGGGGGCTGAACGATTACGCCAAACGCCGCGCGCGCGATCTTGCGGCGCTGGGCTACAGCGCGATAGCGATCGATATGTACGGCGACGGCAAAAACACCGAGCACCCAAAAGACGCGATGGCGTTCATGCAGGCGGCGACTCAGGATGCGGCGGCGGCCAGCAAGCGCTTCGAGGCGGGGCTGAATCTGCTGAAGAAACAGCCGCAGACCGACGCGGATAAAATCGCCGCGATCGGTTACTGCTTCGGCGGCGCGGTGGTATTGAACGCGGCGCGACAGGGTGTGCCGCTGGCGGGTGTGGTGAGTTTCCATGGCGCACTGGCCACCAAGACCCCGGCAACGCCCGGCAGCGTCAAAGCGAAGATTCTGGTCGAGCACGGTGCGCTGGACAGCATGGTCAGCGCCGACAACGTCACCGCGTTCAAGGCGGAAATGGACAAGGCCGGGGCTGACTACAAGTTTGTCAGCCTTGATGGCGCCAAGCACGGTTTCAGCAACCCGGATGCGGATCGCCTGAGCCATGGCGAGCATGGCGGCCCGGATATTGGTTACAACAAGGCCGCGGACGAAAAATCCTGGGCGGACATGCAGGCGTTTTTCAAGCAGATCTTCGGCTGACCCGGCAATGACCGAGGCGCGGCCCTTCGCGAGCAGGCTCGCTCCCACAGGGATCTTCTGAGCGTTACAGATCCGGTGTGGGAGCGAGCCTGCTCGCGAAGGCCGCACCGCCGTTCTCGACCTTGCCTCGACTAACCGGCAAAATGCCCGCCATGAATCTCACCCCACCCCTCCCCGCCTGCTGCACCGCGCTCGACAGCCACTGGCCGTTGCCGATCGTGTTGCCCGACACCGTGCTGATCAGCACCCAATTCAACCCGGCGCAATTACTCGGCGATGATTTTCAGCGCAGCGATGTGCTGGCGCCGCCAAGCATCCAGCGCTCGGTGGCCAAGCGTCAGGCCGAATTTCTCGCCGGGCGGATTTGCGCCCGGGCAGCGCTGCAACAATTGCAAGGCAGTGGCGCGGTTCCGGCGATTGGCGAAGATCGCGCACCGGTATGGCCGGCGCATATCTGCGGCTCGATCACCCACAGCAGCGGTCGCGCTGCCGCGATCGTCGCCAACCGCCAGCACTGGCGCGGTCTGGGCATGGACCTGGAAAACCTGCTGAGCGATGAACGCGCCGAACGTCTGGCCGGGGAAATTCTCACGCCAGCGGAAATGCAGCGCATGGCTGCCGGTTCGAAGGAATTGCGGGCACTTTGGGTGACCCTGACGTTTTCGGCGAAGGAAAGTCTGTTCAAGGCGCTGTACCCGATCGTGCAGCAGCGCTTTTACTTCGAGCATGCCGAAGTGCTGGAGTGGACTGAGGCTGGCGCGGTGAGGTTGCGCTTGCTGACGGATTTGTCCAGCGAGTGGCGCAACGGCACGGAGCTGGAGGCGCAGTTTGCAGTGCTGGATGAACAGGTGTTGAGTCTGGTGAGCATTCAGGCCTGAAGTTTTGCATTGCCTGCAGGGTCCTCATCGCTGGCAAGCCAGCTCCCACAGGATTCCCGGTGAACACAGAATCCATGTACAGCCGTGAAACCTGTGGGAGCTGGCTTGCCAGCGATGGGGCCAGCCCTGCCACACAAAACCTACCGCCGTTCCTGATTCCTCGGCCAGCTCAAACTGAAACACGCCCCACCCAGACTTTTGCTCTTGCCGATGATCGCTCGACCATCGTGCCAGTGAATGATCCGCCGCACGATCGACAACCCCAGACCATGCCCGCCCGACGCCCGCGTGCGGCTGTCATCCAGACGCAGGAACGGCGTGAAGATTCGCTCCCAGGCCACTTCCGGCACACCCGGGCCGTCATCCTCGACATCGACCCGGCAGCGTAACTGCCCGACCTGATAACTCACCGTCACGTTGCCGCGCGCATGGCGCATGGCGTTGCTCACCAGATTCTGCAACGCCCGGTGCAGATAACGCGGCTCGGCCTCGACCCAGGCATCGTCATTATCGGCGGCGGACAGGCACAAACCGCGCTGCACGGTGACTTCGGCGCGCAGGGGCGCCAGCTCTTCGATCACTTGATTGACCAGCGCATCGAGATCGATACGCTGGAAGGTCAATGCCGGCGAACCCTGCTCCAGACGCGCATAGGTGAGCATTTCATCGACCAGCTTATCGAGGTCCTCGATGTCGTGGTCCATGCCTTCGCGGTACTTTTCCAGGGCTTGCGGGGTGGTCGCCGAGCCGATCATCTCCAGACCGAAACGCAAACGCGCCACCGGCGTGCGCAATTCGTGCGACACCGCGCGCACCAGTTCACGCTGGATCGCCAGCAACTGCTGCAGATGCTCGGCCATGCCATTGAACGCCGAAGCCAGGCGCCCGACCGAGTCGGCACCGCGCGCCGGCACCCGGGTTTCGAGGCTGCCCTTGGCGATACGCGTGGCTGCCGCTTCGAGACCGCGCAGACGCCGCTCGAGCTGGCGCACCAGCAGATACACGATCAGCCCGATCAAGGTCAGGCCCAGCGCCGCGATCAGCACCAGCCATTCCGGCGGGTAGGGGTTCATCTGATACAGCGGGCCGATTTCCAGCACCCACGGCGTGCCGACCATGCCGGCGAACACGCGGATCGAATCGCCGCCCTTGCCCAGCGCCATCACCGTGTCGCCCTCCGAAACACGGCGGCTCTGGTCCTCGTCCATGTCGGCATCGTTCACCGTGACCAGACGCAGGTCGAACCCAAAGCCCTTCTCTTCCTTTATCTGCGCCAGGCGTTTCGGCTGCTCGGCAACCGGTACGCGCACCAGTTCGTCGGCCAACAGATAAATCGTCGCGCGGGCCAGTTGCTCGCTGATTTGCTGCACCTCACCGGTGAGCACCAGCTGTTCCTTGTCGCTGACCAGCCGATAAACCCTGGCCGCATGCGGGCCGGTCTGCTCGACCAGCGCCTGCCCGCGCTGCACTCGGGTGCGCTGGGTCAGATCGAGGTCCGTTTCGGCAAATTTCTTCAGCGCCAGCGGGATGCCGAGCAAACGCTCCCACACCAGCAGCGCGCGATGGCGCTCGGTTTCGTTCATCGGTTGCAGATTGTCGGCCATCAGCGAAAACGTGCCGTGGGCCAGACGCTCGCGGTATTGCTCGCTGCGCACCTGATTGAGCAGGTGCAGCGCCAGCACGCCGAGCACAGCGACCAGTATCAGCGCGGCGCACATCCCGCCGTAGATGCGCAGAAAGATCGAGTTCACAACGCAAGGTCTACGCAGGCTTCGGGAACGAACAGATAGCCTTTACTGCGGATGGTTTTGATCAGGCGCGGATGGTCGGGGTCGTCGCCGATTTTCGGGCGGATCCGCGAAATGCGCACATCGATCGAGCGGTCCTGGCCGTCATAGCCGATGCCGCGCAGTGCGGTGAAAATCTCTTCGCGCGACAGGATGCGCCCGGCGTTGGCGACCAATAGCCAGAGCAGGTCGAATTCGGCGCTGGTCAGCTCGATGCCGTGGTCATTCAGCCAGGCCTCGCGCAAGGCGTTGTCGACCACCAACGGCCCAAATTGCAGACGACGGGATTTTTCTGCGGCCGGTTCCGCGCTGTCACTGCGTCGCAGCAAGGCCTGGATTCGTGCCAGCAACAAGCGCGGGCGCACCGGTTTGCACACGTAATCGTCGGCGCCAAGGTCCAGCCCCTGAATCTGATCGGCATCGTCGGTGCGCGCGGTGAGCATCAGAATCGGCCCGTCGTACTGACTGCGCACCTTGCGACAGATGCTCAGACCGTCTTCGCCGGGCAGCATCAGGTCGAGAATCACCAGATCCGGCTGCTCCTTGATGATTCGCGCCGCCGCCAGCGCGCCATTGCCTTCGATATTCACGCGCAATCCATTGGCCTGCAGGTAGTCACGCGTCAGCTCGGCCAGACGCTGGTCATCCTCGACGATCAATACCTCAAAGGCTTGTTGCTCCACCGGTGACCTCAGCTTGCTGTTGTTATTGATATAAGAAGGTATCACTGAATAACCCGGCCCCCTGTGGGAGCGAGCCTGCTCGCGATAGCGGTTGATCAGCCAATGAAGATGCTGACTGCAAAGGCCTATCGCGAGCAGGCTCACTCCTACAGGATTTTCGCCATCCTCCCGTCTTTTTGTCATGTTCGAGGAGGATAAGAATGCCTGCGCACCCAGCGCTTGTATAAACGCCGACCACCCGGAAAACAAGTCGGTAAATGCGTTCGGACACGGCGAAAAATTGTGGTAGGGTTCGCGCCCTCAAAAAACCGCTGAAGCGTTTTTTCCGGGCAAAAAAACAGTGATAAACGGTCTGGCTCAGCCGGTTCGCGGCCTACACGGGTTTTCCCTGTTTCTTACACAATTTACGCACAGGCTTATCCACAGCCAGTACGTTGCAAGCCCCCTCAAAACGCATTATCTTGTAGCACGGCGAAAACAGAGACCCTACATGTAGGGTTTTTGCCTTAAGCGCCCAACCACATTTCAGACCTGAAACTCAAGCGCTTTATTGCGAGTTCCGGGTTGAACGAAGCAAGTTTTTCGAAGCCCAAACCGCGCTTGCGGATGGCACCGTTTTTTTAGTCCGAAGCGGACAAAACGGTATGGGTGTTGCAGTCATTACTGTCACCCGGGAAGGAATCCGGTTTCGGGCATTGTCCCGCAACCAGAACTTCGGCAGGGACGCGGCGTTGCAGCCTTTTTCGTCTGTTCCGAAGTAGTAATTGCCGACGCAAGTCGGTTGCAGTGCTTCGGTACAGAACGGTGAGCACCATGACGGTGCCAAACAAACATAGAGAATGTGGAGACCACCCCCCATGCAAACCGACACAACTCGCGAGAACCCGCAGGGCACCT
>Ga0308159_1004041_pt1 | contig 13857 bp, 7 predicted proteins | sample PhyCR1_FD_201040 | JGI IMG/M metagenome (GOLD analysis project Ga0308159, IMG submission 201040) | Phyllosphere microbial communities from UC Gill Tract Community Farm, Albany, California, United States - DLSLC.R1 | ecosystem: Host-associated > Plants > Phyllosphere > Unclassified | place: USA... | reverse complement strand
TCGACGGTCACGTTGAGCTTGCCGGCCATCATGGCCTCGAAGGCGCCCTTCACGGCATCGATGGAGATGATGGTGATGTCCTTGGCAGGCTTCAGGCCGGCCTCCTCGATGGCCTGGATCGCGCCGATGGCCATGTCGTCGTTGTGTGCGTACAGTACGTTGATCTTCTTGCCCTCGGCCTTGAGGAAGGCCTCCATCACTTCCTTGCCCTTGGCGCGGGTGAAGTCGCCGGTCTGCGAGCGGATGATCTTGAACTTCGGGTCGGCCTTGATGACTTCCTCGAAGCCCTTCTTGCGGTCGATGGCCGGGGCCGAGCCCACCGTGCCCTGCAGCTCGACGATGTTCACGTCGCCCTTGCTGTCCTTCATCTTCTCGACCAGCCAGCGGCCGGCCTTGCGGCCTTCTTCCACGAAGTCCGAGCCCATGAAGGTGACGTAGAGCGAGGTGTCCTTGACGTTCACGGCGCGGTCCGTGAGCACCACCGGGATCTTGGCGGCCTTGGCCTCGCGCAGCACCGGCTCCCAGCCCGATTCGACGACCGGCGAGAACGCGATCACGTCCACGCGCTGGGCGATGAACGAGCGGAGGGCCTTGATCTGGTTCTCCTGCTTCTGCTGGGCATCCGAGAACTTCAGCTCGATCCCCGCGTCCTTGGCCGCGGACTTGATCGATTCGGTGTTCGCGGTGCGCCATTCGCTTTCCGCGCCGACCTGGCTGAAGCCCAGCACGATGGGCTTCTGCGCCCAGGCGGCCGAGGGCAGCAGGGTGGCCGCGGGCACGCATGCGAGGGCCGCGGCCAGTGTCCGTCGGGTCAGTTTCGTCATCTTCGTCTCCTGTCTTTGTGGTGTTGTGAGGGGAACCGTAGAAAAAGGGGGAGGGGCGGGGCCGGCGGCTCAGGCCAGCATGTACCCCGTGCGGACCGTGGTGAAGAACTCCGCCGCGTGGCGGCCCCGCTCGCGCGGGCTGTGGCCCGGCTCCCGGCGATCGCCCTGGAAGTCCGCGCCGGCCGTGGGCAGGTTCACCATGGTCATGCCCGCGCGGGCATGCCGCTTGAAGTGCATGGCATGCTTCAGCGAGGTCGTGCAGATGCCCGCGCACAGGCCGCGGGGCGTGTCGTTGGCGAGCGCCAGGGCGTGTTCGTAATCGTCCGCGCGCAGCACGCAGGCCATCGGGCCGAAGGTTTCGTCGCGGGCGATCCGGTGCTCGGGGCGCGCGAGGAACAGCGCCGGGCTCAGGTAGTGGCCCGGCGTGGGGCGTTCGATGCGCTCTCCGCCGAAGACCTGTTCCGCGCCCTCCTGGCGGGCTCTCGCGATGTGCTCGAGATCCTGCGCCAACTGGCGTTCGTCCACCACCGGCCCCATGCCGGTGCCACGCTCCAGTGCGTGGCCCACCGGCAGGGCCGCCAAGCGCCGGTGCATGCGGTCCACGAAGTCGTCGTGCACGCGGGCCTCGACCACGATGCGGCTGGAGGCCTGGCAGTGCTGTCCTGCCGAGCCGTAGGCACCCTGCAGCGCGCATTCCGCGGCGTGCTCCAGGTCTGCGTCGGCCAGTACCACCAGCGGGTTCTTGCCGCCCATCTCCAGCTGCACCCGGGCGCCGCGAGCGGCTGCCGAACGCAGGATGCGTGCGCCGACCGGGCCCGAGCCGGTGAAGCTCACGGCATCGACGAGGGGGTGGTCGACCAGGGTCTGGCCGACTTCACGGCCGCTGCCCATGATGAGATTGAACGCACCTGCCGGCAGGCCGCTGCGGGCGATGATCTCGGCCAGCGCCCAGCCGCAGGCCGGCACCCGTTCGGCCGGCTTGAACACCACCGCATTGCCGAAGGCCAGGGCCGGCGCGATCTTCCAGGCGGGAATGGCGAAGGGGAAGTTCCAGGCCGAGAGCACGCCGACCACGCCCACCGGCTCGCGCGTCATTTCCACCTGCACGCCCTGGTGCATGGACGCCGCCAGCTCGCCAGGGGCGCGCAGCGCCTCGCCCGCGAAGAACTTGAAGATGTGGCCGCTGCGGACCACTTCCGCCACGGCCTCGGACAGGGGCTTGCCCTCTTCGCGCGCCAGGAGCGTGCCCAGCTCGTCCCTGCGCGCCAGCAGCTCGCTGCCCACGAAGTCGAGCACGTCGGCGCGGCGCCGGGGCGCGGTGCGGCCCCAGTGGCGCAGCGCATCCGCGGCGGCCCGCACCGCCTGGCCGGCCTGGTTGCGGTCGGCACGCGCATATTCGGCCACCACCTCGCGGGTGTCGGACGGATTGACGCTCACTCCGGTGGTGGTGCCGATCTCCCAGCGCCCATTGATCAGGTGCCGGGGCGTCTGCTGCATGTCGCCAAGCTTCATGAAACCCCTCTGCTACGGTTGGGCTGAAGTCTATGGCGGTTTTTTATATCAATCCAATAGTTTTTTGGTAAAAATACATATCGATCCCGGCATTCACGAAAACCCCATGAGCACCTACAACCACTGGTTCATCCGTGCGCGTCTGAAGACGCGGCAACTGCTGCTGCTCGTCGCCCTGGCGGAGGAAGGCAACATCCACCGCGCGGCCCAGGTGCTGAGCATGACGCAGCCCGCCGCCTCGAAGCTGCTCAAGGACCTGGAGGACGTGCTGGAGGTGCCGCTGTTCGAGCGCCTGCCCCGCGGCATGCGGCCCACCTGGTACGGCGAAACCATGATCCGGCACGCGCGCATGGCGCTGGCCAGCCTCAACCAGGCGCACGACGAGATCGGCGCGCTGAAGACGGGGCACTACGGCCAGGTGGGCGTGGGCGCCATCACCTCGCCGGGGCTGAGCCTGCTGCCGGCGGCGGTGGCGCTGGTGAAGCAGCAGCACCCGAGCCTGCGGATCTCGCTGGAGATCGAGACCAGCCCGGTGCTGCTGGAGCGCCTGAACCAGGGCCGGATCGACATCATGGTGGGGCGGGTGCTCGCCGGGCCCGAGACCGCCCACCTGCGCTACGAGCCGCTCACGGACGAGCCGGTCTGCGCCGTCACGCGCCCCGGCCATCCACTCTCGGGCATGAGCGGCCTCACGCTGCGGGACGTGCTCTCGGCGAGCTGGATCGTGCCGCCGGCGGGCAGCGTGCTGCGGCACCGCTTCGACCTGATGTTCCAGCAGGACGGGCTCGCCCCGCCGACGGACATCGTGGAGACCTCCGCGCTGCTGTTCACCACCCGCATGCTGCAGCAGAGCGAGATGATCGGGGTGGTCGGCGCGGACGTGGCCCACTACTACGCGGCCCACGGCATCGTCACGGTGCTGCCGCTCGCCATGCCCTGCCACATGGACGCCTTCGGCATCGTCACCCGCACCGACCGCCTGCTGTCGCCCGCCGCGAAGGTCATGATGAAGGCGCTCAAGCAGGCCAGCATGGTGCAGTACGGCTGCAAGCTGGAGATGGACGAGTAGGGGCGCCCCTGCGGCCAGTGCCCGTACGGATGCTCGCCGCGCCACGGCCCTGGCACCTCCACGGCCCCGCCAGCGCCTCAGGGGTTCGTTCCTAGACCCAGCCCGCGTCCACCTTGAACTCCTGCGCGGTGCACATCGCGGCGTCGTCGGAGCCGAGGAAGAGCACCATGCGCGCGATGTCGTGCGGCTGCAGCCTGTCGGGCAGGCACTGGTTGCGCGCGAGTTCCTTCTCGCCCTCGGCATCGAGCCAGAGCCGGATCTGGCGCTCGGTCATCACCCAGCCGGGAGACACGGTGTTGATGCGGATGCGGTCCTGGCCGAGCGTGCGCGCCAGGCCCCGGGTGAGCCCGTTCACCGACGACTTGGCGATCGCATAGCACGGATAGCCGGACCCCTTGCCCTGCCAGCCGGTGGAGCCGAGGTTGACGATGGAGCCGCCGCCGAGCCGGCGCATGCCGGGCACCACCGACTGGATCGCGAAGAAGGCCGGGCGCTCGTTGATCGCCATGCGCTCGTCGTAGTACTCCGGCGTGACGGATTCGAGGGTGTGGCGGTCGTCGCTGGCCACGTTGTTCACCAGCACGGAGACGTCGCCCAGCTCGGCCGCTGCGTCCCGCAGCGCGGCGCGCAGCGCGTCGATGTCGCGCACGTCGCATTCCCGCCACCAGGGGCCCGGCAGGCCCGCGGCCTCGATGCCGGCCGCCAGTTGCGCACTGGCTTCGCGGGCCACGTCCACGAACGCCACGCGGGCGCCCTGTTCGGCGAACGCCGTGACGATGGCGGCACCGATTCCGCTGCCCCCGCCCGTGACGAACACCACGCGTCCGCGCAGGCTGGGGAACACCGACAGGGCGCCAGAGGAAGACACGGCCGCGCCGGACGAGGGAGGCGTTGAATTTTGCGACATACTAATATCGGTATGGATTGATAGAAAAAATATAGATTACACGTATCAGTTTGGATTGATAAGATCCGCCGCGTCAAGAGGCCCGCGACAGACGGGCTCCGAAACAACGCATGGAGACGCGCATGAACGTTCCCGAGATGGCTTCCGTCGGTCCGCCGGCCGCGCCGTGGCCCGCTCCCAAGGCCGGCAAGGTGCATTGCGTTCGGCGCATGGACTGCGCGCTGGGCGAGGGCCTGATGTGGTCGGGGCGCGAGCAGGCGCTGTACTGGGTGGACATCCTGGAGTGCGAACTGCACCGCTGGGAGCCCGAAGGCGGTGCGCACCGCTGCTGGACTTTCGAAGAGGAAATCTCCGCGCTGGCCGAGCGCGCCGGGGCGCCCGGCCTGATCGTCACGCTGCGCCGCGGCTTCGCGCTGTTCGACCCGGCCACGGACACCGCGCCGCGCTACCTGCACCAGCCCGAACCGGAGCGCGCCGCCAACCGATTCAACGACGGCAAGTGCGATGCCCAGGGGCGCTTCTGGGCCGGATCGATGGATTTCGGCTGCGAAGCACCCACCGGCGCGCTCTACCGCTTCGATCCCGATGGCCGCTGCTCGCGGCACGACGACGGCTTCGCGGTGACCAACGGCCCCGCGTGGTCGCACGCCGGCGCGCCGGACGGCCTGCGCGCGCCGGCCCTGTTCTTCAACGCCACCGCCGAGGGCTGCACCTACCGCTACGACTGCGATCCCGATACCGGGGCGCTGTCGAACCGCACGCTGTGGAAGCGCTGGTCCGCCGGGGACGGGCTGCCCGACGGCATGACCACCGATGCGGCGGGGCGGCTGTGGATCGCGCACTGGGGCGGCGCGTGCGTGACCTGCCACGATCCCGTGACCTCGGCCGAACTGGCCCGCGTGCCGCTGCCGGTGAGCCAGGTCACCAACTGCGCGTTCGGCGGCGCCGACCTGCGCACGCTCTTCATCACCTCCGCCCGCGTCGGCCTGTCGGATGACCGGCTGGCGGCCGAGCCCCTGGCCGGGTCGCTCTTCGCCGTCTCCGTGGACGCTCCCGGCCTGCCGGCGCACCGCTTCGGCGGATGACCTCCCTGGAATTCCCCCATGACCGACACCTCCGATCCCACGCTCCATCCCATCGCCTGGCTGCACCATGCGGACCAGCACCTGGGCCTCGTTCCTTCCCTCGGCGGCAGCGTGGCGGCCTGGCAGATCGAGGGTCCGGACGGCCGCCGCACCGACCTGTGGCGCTCCTGGGATGGCCGCACGGCGGACCTCTACCGCACGGCGTCGTTCGCGATGGTGCCCTGGTCGAACCGCATCAGCGGCGGCGGGTTCTCGCATGCGGGGACGTTCCACCCGATGCAGCCCAACCGCGCCGGCGAGCCGTACCCCATCCATGGCGACGGGTGGCTGCAGCCCTGGACCCTGAGCCAGCCGGCGCCCGACACCCTGGAGATGGCCCTGCATTCGGACCGTTTCCAGGGCAACCCCTACCACTACGAATGCGTTCAGAACTTCCGCCTCGTGCCGGGCGGGCTGGACCAGAGCGTGCGGGTGCGCCACCTCGGCCCCGGGCCGATGCCGTACGGCCTGGGGCTGCATCCGTGGTTCCCGCGCACGCCGGGCACGTGCATCTCCGCCCCGGTGCAGGGCGTCTGGCTCTGCGGCAATGATCCGCTGCCCACGCGCCACACGGACCGGTTCCCCGAAAGCTGGGACCTCAACACGGGCATACCGGCGCACGGCGACCTGATCGACAACGCCTACACCGGATGGGGCGGCACGGCCTGCATCACCTGGCCCGAACGCGGGCTGCAGCTCACGGCGCACATGCCGGACTTCGCGCAGGACGGCGGTGCCGATCGGCACTTCTGCCTGGTGTACCGGGCGCCCCAGGGTCCGGCCTTCTGCTTCGAGCCCATCACGCAGCCCATCGACGCCTTCCACCAGCCTGGACAGCCGGGCCTGCGGACGCTGGAGCAGGGGGAGACGCTGTCGCTGCGCGTGCAGTGGCGCTACGGCCCCCTCGGCGATCCGGGTGCCGTGCGGAACGAATCGGACCCGTCCTCCGACGCGGTGGCGTAACGGCTGCTGTCGTTGCCGTCGCCGCCGCCCCTGGCGGTCCCTTGGGTCGGGGAGGGCCGGGACGGCAGGTGCTCCCAGGGCGGGGGGGCACCGGCGGCGCCCGTGTCCCATGTTCTCGCCGCCGGGATGTCCTGGCCGGGCTCCCGGCGCGGCACCGGCTCGTAGAGCACCCACTGGCCCACCGTGCGGGCGGCCTCGGCGCCGCGGTTGTTCTGGTGCTTGATGAAGAAATCCAGGCCCCGCTCGTTCTGCAGCCGCGCCTTCTCCCGCAGCAGCAGCAGCGTGGGCTCCCACACGGATTCGTCCTGAAGGAACGCGTCGAAGGCCGCGTCCTCCCGCCGTGCGCCGTCCTCGTCGCCCGCCGCGCGGGCGAGCGCGGCCAGTGCCCGGTGCACGTCCAGCAGCGGTGCGGCGGGTGCGCGCATCACCTTGTCGGCGAACATCGCGGCAAAGCCGTTGCCGCCCGAGAACGTCCGGCTCTGCTCCATGAAATGGGAGAGCTGGATGTCGGCCAGGAGGTGGTGCAGCGGCGCTTCCACGTCGTCGCCGAGTTTGGCCGTGCCGTACTGGGCCCAGAGGTCCCATTCCGCACGCACGTGGCGCTCGAAATCCTCGAAGCGCGAGTAGTCCGTCGCGCGGTCGCTGCGCCCCGGATCGATCTCGTCGCCGAACAGGAACAGCGTGCAGAAATGGGTGATGGCCCGGTTGCGCAGTTCCACCGTGCGGCCCGCGTCGAGCAGCCCCAGTGCGCCGCCGGCGCGCTGGCGGATGCGGTCCCCGTCGTTCTGCAGCAGCTCGGCGAACTGGACGCCGGCTCCGGCGCGTGCCGTGGCCTCGACGCGGGCCGACGTCGTCGCATCGCGGTAGATGGTGGTCATGTAGCCCGCCATCGTGGTGGCCGTGCGTCCCTGGTCCTGCCGCGCCTTGAGGCCCAGCGTGGCGGCCGCGCCCGCGCGCCGGCCCCGGCCGGCCACCGCACCCGCGCGCAGCCCGGCGCTGGCGTGGACGTTGGCCTCGGTGCCGGTGGCGGAGCGCCCGGCGGCGTCGATCAGGCCTGCGCTCAATTCCGGATGGTGTGCGAGCAGCTCGCGCAGCCAGTCGCACCGCGCCGGCGAGCCGTCGGAGGCCGGGGTCGCCAGGCGCAGCAGGTGTTCGTAGGCATCCAGGAATTCCACGTTCAGTTCCGGCTCGCGGCCCTTGCCGAGCCGGGGCAGCCGCAGCTGCACGCCGGTTTCCACGCCGCGCTCGCCGCGCCAGCGCCAGTCGGCCGCCAGGGTGGCGCCGAACGTCGCGTGGCCGGTGCCCAGGGGCACGCCGTAGCCGGTGCTGGCGCCCGCGCCCAGCTGCACCTGGTCCGTGCGCTGCGCGCCGATCTGCAGGGCCATGCCGGTGCGGCCCATATAGAACTCCATGACGGCATCGCGGTTGCGCTGCACTCCCGCGATCAGCCGCACGCCCAGGCCGAGTGCCGCAGAGCCCAGGGCCGCGGCCGCGGACACCGGGCCGGCATTCACGCCCCAGGTCTGCTGCCCGATCAGCCGCAGCCGGTCCCGCCATGCAAGGTGGCCCACCATGTCGCGCGTCAGGTCGAACAGTGCCTGGGCCTGCGTGACGTTGGCGGGATCGCCCTCGCGCAGCAACCGGGTCGCCTCCCGCACGGTGGCGCGGAACTGCGCGCCCCGCTGCAGCGCATAGACGCTCCACGACACCGGTACTCCCCCGGGCGGCGGTGGCGGCGGGGGGCGGGAGGGCCCACCGGCGTCTTCGGGCAGGCCCTCGGCCAGCAGGGCCAGGGCCTCGGGCACGGTGTGCGCGCGGTGCTGCAGCCGGGCCCAGGCGTCCTGCAGCCTGCGGTGCAGGGGCTGCGCCGGGATCCGGGGGGCCACGGCCTGCCCTGGCGCGGTGCTTTCGGCACCGCCACGCAATGCGTTCGCGCGGGCCGTGATGCGTGCGAGCGCGTCCGCGTCGATCACCATCGCGGTCCGGTCCGTTCCCTCCGGCGCCCACTGCACGGTTTCCGCGAGCGCCTGCCAGGCGCATTCCGCGCCGGACGGGACGCGGCCGGGCGGGCCGTCCGCGCGCAGGCCGCCGAGCAGGTCGATGAGCTGCCCCGCGGCCGCCTCCAGCGCCGCATCGGCCCGGCGGCGCGGCGTGGGCAGGGCGGTGGCGGCGCCCACTTCCAGCGCCTCCGGCATGGATCGCAACGGATTGGGGCGGCCGCCGAACATCCGCGGCGCGGCGCCGTTCCGTGCGACGTCGTGCAGCGCATCCGCGATCGTCTGCAGGTGCCCGTTCGCCCGTGCGTAGGGCGAGCCGGGGGCATTGCTGTCGTAGCCGTTGCGCAGGGCATGGTAGGCCGCGCGCTCATCCACGGTGCAGGCCGCGAGCGCTTTGGCGGGGTCCGGGGCATGCACCGCCGTGCGCGCCGCGTGGCGTGCGTGGCCCAGCCATTCGCGCAGTGCGGCGTCGTCCGGCGCGGCTGCACGCAGCAGCGCATCCGCGCGCAGGGCGAGGCGCGCCGCCGCCAGCCGCTCCGGGTCCGCGGCAGGGCTGCTCTCGCGGCGCAGCAGGTGGGCGATCACCTGCAGGCCGCGGGGAACGTGGGCGAGGTGGTCCAGCGCCCGCTGTGCCGCCGGCGGCAGATCGGCGAGGGGCGCCCGGGTGCGGCCCGCCCCCGGCGCGGGCACCAGCGCGTTCCAGTGCAGGCCGCGCAAGGCCTGCAGGGACTGCAGCGCTTGCGCGGGATCGCCGCCGGCCGCCACGGCCAGTGCCTTGAGCGCCACCGCCACCACGCCGGCCGGGGGAATGGCCCGCTCGGCGAAGGGCGAGGTGTCCAGCCCGTCCGCCCACCGCTGCAGCGCCTCGCGCAAGGTGGCGGAGGCCGCCGGATCGGCCTCGGCGCGCAGCCCGGGCAGCGTGTCGATCTGCCGGGCGATCAGTGCCTGGCCCCGCGCCGCCAGGGCGGCCTCGGCCATCCCGTTCTCCCGGCGTTGCGCGTCGCGGGTGGCTTCGAGCGTGCCGCGGCGGCTGCGCAGGCGGCCGAGCAGGGTGCGCAGGTCGGCCGCCTCGTCGTCGGCCTCGAACAGCTCCCGGGCGATCGCCACCGCGCCGCGTTCCAGCCGCTCCAGCTCCCCCTGGACCTCGGCCTTGCGCCGCTCCAGCGCGTCGCGGCGCGCCGACCGGATGGCATGCAGCGTGCGCAGCTCGCTCAGGTGCTGCCGCAGCCCGGCCGGGTCCCCGCTGCGGTCCGCGGCGGTGCGCGCCTGCATCAGCGCCCCGAGCCGGCCGCGTGAGGGCGCGGACGCGAGGGCCGCTTCGGCGCGCTCGATGCGGCGGCGGATGGCGCCGGCCTCGTCCTCCAGCCGGGCGATGCCGGCATCCAGGGCCCGCCGCTGCACCGCGATGGCCGCCTGCTGCCGGCGCAGCGGGCCTGAGCGGTCGGCCGCGTGGGCCATGCGCCGGCCGGCGCGCTGCACCTCCGCCTCCAGTCTCTCGATGTGCAGTTCCACGAGCCGTTCCAGCGCCTGTGCCTTGCGCACGGCGATGTCCGCGCGGCGCAGGCCCTCGCCTGCGGCGAATGCGCGGGCCTGGGCGGCGCCGACGCTGCGCCATGTGCCGCGGTCCTCCGGATCGTCCTGGGCGATCGGGCGCGCGCCGGCGGCGGTGCTGCCCTGGTAGCGCGTCAGCGTGTCGTGCCCCACGGGCTTGCCCGCGCGCAGGCCGAGCGCCGTGCCGGCCTTGCCCATGAAGCGGCGCAGCGCCTGGGCCGCGCCGCGTGGCGCGCGGGCCGGAGGGGCGGAGGGTGCCGCGCCCTCGGCCCCGGGTGCGTTCGCTTCGGTCGGCAGCGGCTCCGCCAGGTAGCTGCGCACGCGCGCCGCCAGGCCGAAGTGCGGCGCCAGTGCTTCGCGCTGCGCGGCCGGTCCGTCGAGCTGGTGGAGGCGGTGGTGGGCCTGCTTGCCGGGCGCGGGTGCGCCCGCATGGGCGGTCTGGCGGGCATTGCCGGGAACGGCCAGGCTGGTGGTCCGGGGGCGCAGGGAGAACTTCGACATGGGGTCCGTGGGATCATCGGTGTCGTGCGCGCTCCCGGCGGGGATGCGCGGGAAGGGGGTGGCTGGACGGTGCGCGCAGCGGTGCGCGGCGTGCCGTTGGCTGGCCACGACGGTTCCGATGGTGGGGCCGGTGCCGCGCCGCCGTCCCCGCCGGGCGAAGGCGCGCACGGCGGGGCGAAGCGACGGGCTAGAACCCGTCCGCGAGCGCGAGTCTGTCGGCCGTGCTAAGTTCCGTGCCGGAACAGACAGACCAACCGGTAATACAACTAGATCCATCATGACGAGCCACCTGCAGGAGAGAATCCGCGCGCTGCCCGGTAACCGGCTGGCGGGCATGCGCCGCGGCATCGAGAAGGAAGGCCTGCGCGTGCTGGCCGAAGGCGGGCTGGCGCTCACGCCGCATCCGCTGGCCCTGGGCTCCGCGCTCACGCATCCGCACATCACCACCGACTACAGCGAGTCGCAGATCGAACTCATCACCGGCGCGCGTTCGTCGGTGCGGGAGTGCGAGGGCGAACTCACGGAGATCCACCAGTTCGTGCTGCGCACGCTCGCGCAGGGCGGCGAGATGCTCTGGGCCTCGAGCATGCCCTGCGGCCTGCCGACGGACGAGACCATTCCGCTGGCCCGCTTCGGCTCGTCCAACGTCGGGCGTGCCAAGAGCATCTACCGCATGGGCCTGGGCCACCGCTACGGCCGCCGCATGCAGACGATCTCCGGCATCCACTACAACTGGTCGATGCCCGGCATCGAGAGCGAGGAATACTTCGCCCTCATCCGCAATTTCCGCCGGCAGGCCTTCCTGCTGCTCTATCTCTTCGGCGCGTCGCCCGCGCTGTGCGACTGCTTCGTGCAGGGCCGCGAGCATGGCCTGCAGCGCCTGGGCGCCGATGCGCTCTACCTGCCGCACGCCACGTCGCTGCGCATGGGCCGCCTGGGCTACCAGAGCGATGCGCAGGCCACGCTCGCCGTGAGCTACAACGGCCTGGCGGGCTATGCCGATTCGCTGCACGACGCACTGACGCACCCCTATCCTGCCTACGAGTCGCTGGGCGTGCGCAACCCGGGCGGCGAGTACAACCAGCTGGGCACCAGCCTGCTGCAGATCGAGAACGAGTTCTACGGCACCATCCGGCCCAAGCGCACCGTGCGCCCCGGCGAGCGCCCGCTGCATGCGCTGCGGGACCGCGGCGTGGAGTACGTGGAAGTGCGGCTCATGGACCTGGACCCGTTCGCACCCGTGGGCATCGAGGCCTCCACCATGCGGCTCTTGGACGTGTTCCTGCTGCACTGCCTGCTCGCCGACAGCCCGCCCGACACGCCCGCCGAGATCGCGGTCCTCAAGCGCAACCAGCACCTCACGGCCGAACGCGGCCGCGAACCCGGGCTGTGCCTGGAGCGGCAGGGGCGCAGCGTGCCGCTCGTGGAATGGGGTGCCGAGATCCTCGCGGAATGCCGGCTGATCGCCGCGGCGCTGGATGCCGGGCAGGGAACGGATGCGCACGCCGCCGCGCTGCGGTCGGCCGAGGCGCTGCTGCGCGATCCGGATGCCACGCCCTCCGCGCGCGTGCTGGCGCGCATGGCCGAGGCGCATGGCAACAGCTTCATCCGCTTTGCGCGCGCCCAGTCGGTGGCTGCGCGCGATGCCCTCGCGGGCCTGCCCTGGACCGATGCGCAGCAGGCCCGCTACGAGGGCATGGCCGCGCGGTCGATCGAGGAGCAGAAGGCGATCGAGTCGGCCGACACGCTGGACTTCGAGACCTGGCGCCAGCACTACATGGAAATCGACGCGCTGCCCGTGCCGGGCGAGGCGCCCGTGGCGCAGACGGTGTAGGTCGCGCCGGCGGGCCCTGCGCCGTCAGCGCCCCGCGGCCTGCGCCGCGCCGCGGATGCCCGCGAGCGTGCCCGTCGGCGTGATCGCTTCCGCATCCAGCAGGCAGTGCAGCACCGAGGGCAGGCCGCTGGCGCGCGCCCGGGCCAGGGCCGGCGCGAAATCCTCCGTGCGCTCCACGCGTTCGCCGTGGCCGCCGAAGGCCTGCGCATAGGCCTTGAAATCCGGGTTCTTCAGATGCGTGGCGCTCACGCGCCCGGGGTATTCACGCTCCTGGTGCATGCGGATGGTGCCGTACATGCCGTTGTCCAGCAGCACGACGATCAGCGGCAGGCCGTACTGCACCGCGGTGGCGAATTCCTGGCCGTGCATCAGGAAGTCGCCGTCGCCCGAGAACACCACCACCTCGCGCTGCGGCCACAGCCGCTTGGCGCCCACGCCGGCCGGCAGGCCGTAGCCCATGGAGCCGCTGGTGGGCGCAAGCTGGCTGGCGTAGGTGGTGAACGGCCAGAAGCGGTGCACCCAGGTGGCGAAGTTGCCGGCGCCGTTGCAGAAGATGGTGTCGGCAGGCAGCACCGCGCGCAGGTGCTGCATGACCTCGCCCATCTGCAGCGGGCCCGGAATGCGGATCGGTGCCGGATCGCTCCAGGCCAGGTATTCGGCACGGGCCTCGGCGGCATGCGCGGCCCAGCGCACCGGGGCCTGCGGGCGCAGCGCGCCCAGCGCGGCGGCGAAAGCCTGCGGCGTGGCGTGGATGGCCTGCACGGGCCGGTAAAGCCGCCCGAGTTCGTCGGCGTCCGCATGCACATGCACCAGCGCCTGCGCGGGCACGGGAATGTCCAGCAACTCGTAGCCCTGCGAGGGCACTTCGGACAGCCGCCCTCCCACGAGCAGCACCAAATCGCTCGCGCGGATGCGCGCCAGCAGCTTCGGGTCCGCGCCCAGGCCCAGGTCGCCGCCGTAGCGGGCATCGCTCGCGGGGAACAGCATCTGGCGGCGGAACGAGCAGTACACCGGCAGGCTCCACGCCTCGGCGAACGCGCGGAAGTCGCGCACCGCCGCGTCGGACCAGCGGCTGCCGCCCAGGATGGCCACGGGCCGCTCCGCCGCCGCCAGCCGTTCGGCCAGCGCCCGCATCGCATCGACGCCCGGGTGCGTTTCGGCGACGGCGTAGGGCAGGGCGTCGGCGGCCTGCACGGCGTCGGTCAGCATGTCCTCGGGCAGCGCGATCACCACCGGCCCGGGGCGGCCCGACGTCGCGACGTGGAAGGCCCGCGATACCAGCTCCGGCACGCGGCGCGCATCGTCGATCTGCACTACCCACTTGGCCATGGTGCCGAACACGGCGGAGTAATCCAGTTCCTGGAAGGCCTCACGCCCCAGCGCGCCGCGCGCCACCTGGCCGACGAAGACGATGAGCGGCGTCGAATCCTGGTGCGCGATGTGGATGCCGGCGGCGGCATTGGTGGCGCCCGGCCCGCGCGTGACGAAGCAGATGCCCGGCCGGCCGGTGAGCTTGCCCTGCGCCTCGGCCATCATCGCGGCGCCGCCCTCCTGGCGGCAGACCGTGACGGCGAT
>Ga0308159_1004040_pt1 | contig 13859 bp, 12 predicted proteins | sample PhyCR1_FD_201040 | JGI IMG/M metagenome (GOLD analysis project Ga0308159, IMG submission 201040) | Phyllosphere microbial communities from UC Gill Tract Community Farm, Albany, California, United States - DLSLC.R1 | ecosystem: Host-associated > Plants > Phyllosphere > Unclassified | place: USA... | reverse complement strand
GGGCAATGACGTCGGTGGCGCCGCCGGCGCCGTAGCCGACCATCAGGGTCACCGGGCGCTCCGGCCAGGCGGCTCGCGCGGCGCCCGCCGGCAGGGTGGCGGCCAAAGCCAGCAGTGCGCGGCGGTGTATCGGCATCATCGGCGCCTCAATTGACGGTGACATTGCCGCGGCGGATCACCTCGGCGAAGGTCTTCGACTCGTCCTGGATGAAGGCGGCGAACTCGGCCGGGCCGGCGCCCTTCGGCTCCAGCGTCTGCTGCTGGAAGCGCGCCAGGGTCTCCGGCTGCTTCAGGAAGTTTGTGGTGGTGGCGGCCAGCTTGTCGATGATGGGCTTCGGCGTGCCGGATGGCGCCACCAGCCCGTGCCACGGGGCAATGGCGGTGCCGGGGAAAGATTCCTCCAGCGTCGGCAGGTCCGGCGCGAAGGCGGCGCGCTGCGGCGTGGTCACGGCCAGGGCGCGCAGCTTGCCGTCCTGGATCTGCGGCCAGGCCACCGCCGCCACTTCCATCGACAGCGCCACCTGCCCGGCCAGTAGCGCCTGCAGGGAAGGTCCGCTGCCGTTGAACGGGATATGCGTCATGCGGATGCCGGCGGCCTGCATGAACATCTCCATGCCCAGATGCAGGCTGGTCCCGGCGCCGGAGGAGGAGAAATCCAGCGCATCGGGCGCCGCCTTGGCGCGCTCCACCAGTTCCGCCACGCTGCGGATAGGCAGGCGGTCGGGGTTGACCACCAGCAGGCATGGCGTCAGCGCCACCATGCCGACCGGGGCGAAATCCTTCACCGGGTCGTAGGGCAGTTGGCGCAAATTCGGCAGGATGGCGTGGCTGGCGATATTGGCCATGCCGATCGTGTAGCCATCCGGCGTGGCGCGGGCGATCTGCTCTACCCCCAGGGCACTGCCGGCACCGGGGCGGTTCTCCACCACGAAGGGCTTGCCCAGCTCGGTCTGCAGATACGCTGCCAGCAGCCGGCCGACGATGTCACCGGCACCGCCGGCCGTGAATGGCACGATCAGGCGGACGGGCCGGTCGGGATATCCGGCGGCACTGGCGGCCTGGGCGTGCGGCCGGCGCGGCGCCGCCAGGGCGGCGAGGCCGGAAAAACCGCCGGCAAGCATGGCGCGTCGCGTGGCCCGCATGTCATGTCCTCCACTACAGCCCTCTCGCGGGCCTGATTATGAAATCGTTGTCCACATCTTGGAATGAGTGGCCGGATTGGTCAAACTCTTTCCAGATCAGGGAATGCCATGGCCAGCATCAAGCGCGACCCCACCGAGACCGAAGACGATGCGGGCGCCACCGTCCCCGGCACGCAGGCGCTGACCCGCGGCATCGCCCTGCTGGGCTACGTGGCCGAGGCGAAGGAGCCGCTGCGCTTCGTGGACCTGGCTGCGCATGCCAAGCTCTCCCGCCCCACGGTGCACCGCATCCTGGCGGCGCTGGTGGAGGCGCGGCTGCTGCGGCTGGACCCGCGCAACCAGACCTACCGGCTTGGCCCACGGCTGTTCGAGATGGCGCACCGGGTGTGGGACGAGTTCGACCTGCGCAGCGCCGCCGAGCCCGAGCTGGTGCGGCTGAGCGAGCTTTCGGCCGAGACCACCCGGCTCGGCATCCTGGATGGCGACGGCGTGCTGTACGTGGACCAGAGGGACGCGGCCCAGCACGCGGTGCGGCTGACCAACCGCGTCGGCGGCCGGGCGGAGGCGCATGCCAGCGCCTGCGGCAAGGCGATGCTGGCGCAGCTGGACCCGGCCGGCCGCGCCCGCTTCCTGGCCCGGCTGCAACCCCTCTCCGCCCCCGCCCCCGGCACACTGACGGATTCGGAGGCGCTACGGCGGGAATTGGATCTGACCGCCGCGCGTGGCTACGCCGTCTCGCTGGAGGAGCAGTCCGAAGGCGTGCACGCGGTGGCGGCGGCGGTGCTGGACCACCAGGCACGGCCGCTGGGCGCCATCTGCATCGTCGGCCCCGCCTACCGCCTGCCGGAAGCCCGGCTGCACGCGTTGGGGCGCGAGGTGATCGAGGCCGCGCGGCGCACCTCCGGCAATGCCGGGCAATCCGCCATGTCCCTGGATGTCGCGCCGCGTCCGGGCGGCACCAGCCGCGGGGTGGACGTGGCGGTGAAGGCCACGGCGCTGCTGGGCGAAGGCCCGCTGTGGTCGGTGCCGGAACAGCGTCTGTACTGGGTGGATATCCTGCAGCCCGCCCTGCATGCCAGCGACCCTGCTTCCGGTGCCGACACGGTGCTGCCGCTGGCGGAGATGGTCAGCGCCCTGGCGCCGCGCCGGCAGGGCGGTTTCATCGCCGCCGCCCGGTCCGGCCTGCGGGTGCTGGACCCATCGATCGGGCTGGGCGAGACCCTGGCGGTGCCGGAGGCGCACCGCCCCGGCAACCGTTTCAACGATGGCAAATGCGACCGCCAGGGCCGCTTCTGGGTCGGCACCCTGGCGATGGATGCCACGCCGGATGCCGGTGCGCTGTACCGCATCGGCGCCGATGGCGCGGTGGCGGCCATGGTCTCCGGCCTGCACGTGGCCAATGGCCTGGGCTTCAGCCCGGACGGGCGCTGCTTCTACCTGGCGGATTCCGCCCGGCGGCGCATCGATGCGTTCGATGTGGAGCCGGAAAGCGGCGCACTCTCTAACCGCCGCGTCTTCGTGCAGTTCCCGGAAGGCCAGGGCACGCCGAACGGGCTGGCGGTGGATGCGGGAGGCTGCGTCTGGGTGGCGATGTGGGATGGCTGGTGCGTGCGCCGCTACGACCCGGCCGGGGCGATGCGGCAGCGTGTGGAACTGCCGGTGCCGCGCCCGACCAGCTGTGCCTTCGGCGGGCCGGACCTGCGCACCCTGTTCGTCACCAGCGCCCGCGTGCGGCTTTCCGCCGATCAACTACGGGAGGCGCCGCTCTCCGGCAGCGTCTTCGCCATCGCTGCCGGTGTGGCCGGACTGGAGGAACCAGGCTTCGCCGGTTGACGGCCGCGCGCATGAAGTCCACAATAAGGACTAACGATCCATATTGTGGACTTCGAGGGGAACATCCTGTGCTAAAAGGCATTCTGCCCGTCCTACCGACACCCTTCCTGCCCGATGGCGCCATCGACCGCGCCGGCATGGACAGGATTGTCGACTTCGCCCTGGCCTGCGGCGCCGATGGCGTGGTCTTCCCGGGCTTCGCCAGCGAGGTGGACGAACTGACGGCCGAGGAGCGCACCGAGCTGCTGCGCCTGGTGGTGGCGCGCGTGGCGGGCCGCGTGCCTGTCGTGGCCGGTGCCAGCGCCGGCACGGTGGAGGAGGCCGTCGCCCACAGCCGCGCCGCCATGGCGGCCGGGGTCAGCACCGTGATGATCCAGGCGCCCCGCAGCGTCGGCGCGGGGGCCGAGGCGGTGGCGGGCTTCTACGCCGCCATCGCCCAACAGGTACCGGGCCTGACCATCGTATTGCAGAACGCCCCCGCCCCGCGCGGCTCCGACCTTAGCCCTGAGACCATCCTCGGCATCGTCCGCGGCAACCCTGCCATCGCCTATGTGAAGGAGGAGACGCTGCCCTCCGGCGGGCCGATCAGCGCCATCCTCGCCGGGGCGCCGCCACATCTGCGCGGCGTCATCGGCGGTGGCGGCGCGCGCTATATCGTCGAGGAATACCGGCGCGGCGCTTGCGGCGCGATGCCGGCGGTGGAGCTGACCGATATGCATGTGGCGCTGGACCGCCACTTCCGCGCCGGGGCGGTGGAACAGGCACGCGACCTGTACATGCGCACCCTGCCGCTGCTGGTCATCCAGGCCAATTTCCGCATGCGCTTTACCAAGCACGTGCTGGTGCGGAGGGGCGTGCTGCAACAGGCCAGCGTGCGTGCCCGCCTGCCGCAACTCGATAGCCACGACCTGGAAGAAATCGACGCCTGGCTGGACCGCGTGACCGACCTGCTGACGGCCACGCCATGAGCGAGCGCGTCGCCCGCGTCGAGGTCTTCTCGCTGACCGTGCCGCGCGACACGCCCTATCTTGGCGCGCTGCGGCCGGGCGAGACGGTGAACGAGAAGGGCTACCTGGTACGGCGAGGCAACCGCACCGTCTACCCGACTGTGGACCGCAGCGTGCTGGTGCGGATCGAATCCACCTCCGGCGCGGTGGGTTGGGGCGAGACCTATGGCATCGTCGCCCCAGGCGCCACCATGGCCATCGTCGATGACCTGCTCGGTCCCTTCGTCGTCGGGCGGGACCCGCATGACGTAGCCGTCATCCACGACGATCTTTACGATCTGATGCGGGTGCGCGGCTATACTGGTGGTTTCTATCTGGATGCGCTGGCGGCGGTGGATATCGCCCTGTGGGACCTTGCGGGCCGGCTGTGTGGCCTGCCCGTGGTGAAGCTGCTAGGCGGCCAGCGGCACCACGCCGTGCCCGCCTATGTCTCCGGCCTGCCGAAGCCCACCCTGGCGGAGCGGCAGGCGATGGCGGTGGAATGGCAAGGGCGTGGCTTCCACCGCTTCAAGTTCGCCGCCCCGGTGGCCGATGATGGCGTGGTGGCGGAGATTGCCGCGCTGCGCCAGGCGCTTGGCCCGAACGCCGGCATCGCCTGCGACATGCATTGGGCCCACACCGCCGAACAGGCCGTCGCGCTGATCCACGCGATGGAGCCGCACGGCCTGTGGTTCGCCGAGGCGCCGGTGCGCCCGGAAGACGTGGACGGGCTGGCCCGCGTGGCGGAACGCGTCTCCACCACCGTCGCCGCCGGCGAGGAATGGCGCACGGTGTTCGACCTGCTGCCCCGCGTGGCGCGGCGTGCCTGCGGCATCGTACAGCCGGAGATGGGCCACACGGGCATCACCGAATTCATGCGCATGGGCCAGTACGCGACAGCCCACCACCTGCGCATCATGCCGCACGCCACCATCGGCGCCGGCATCTTCATGGCCGCCAGCCTGCATGCCAGCGCGGCACTGGCCGCGGTGGAATGTCATGAGTACCAGCACTCGGTGTTCGAGCCGAACCGGCGGCTGCTGGACGGCGACATGGATTGCCGCGATGGCGCCTACAGCCTGCCCACCGGCGTGGGGCTAGGTGTGGTGCCGTCGGCGGAGGCGCGCTCTCTTATGCAGCCATTCCGCTGAGAGCGCGCAGCGTTGAAGAAAGGCCGGGGAAGGAATTCCCCGGACCCCATCTTTTTTTCTACGAGATTCTTGGGTTTGGCTGTTGATCGGGCGCGTTATGCCTTGGCCTGTCAGGCATTCAGCCGCGCTGCGCTGCGTAAGAAGTGTCACGGCCGCAACGCCTTGAGCCAAAGCGCAGCGCCAAACTAGCAAAAGTAAAAGATGGGGTCCGGGGAAATCCTTCCCCGGCCTTCATCTTCCCGTCAGGTGCGGGCGAAGGTCAGCACCAAAACGTCACGATGGCCCGGCTGCGCGGGGTCCAGCGGCAGGATAGGGGTGACGCCGTGCCAGACGCGGGTATCGTCCAGCAGCACGGAATCCAGTGGGTGTTCCAGCGTGAAGCTGGCTTCGCCTTCCTGCCCGTCGACGCGGATAGCGGTGACGCCGCCGGCCACGTTCTCCCGCCCAATCAAGGTGACCAGCACGAAGGCGACGCCGTCGCGGTGCATGCCTTCCGGCGTTGGCTTGCCGGCGGTGTCGGGGCGGGCTTCGATGCGGAACTGGTGCGCTTCGATATGCCAGGCGCCGCTCTCGGTGGCAGTGGCTTCGAAGACGCTTTTGGCGCCGGCCAACAGGCGCGTCAGAGCTTCGCCTTCGCCGATGCCGGTTTCCACCGGCTCGAACCACCGTTCAAGACCGCCATTCAGCGGGTTGTGGCGCAGCATCTGGTAGTGGGGCTGGTGCGGGGTGCGCGTGATGGCGCCGCCGGCTGGTGCCGCGAAGGTGGCGTGGCGGCGCAGGCGGTAGCGGCCGCCATCAGCCATGTAGGTATCGGGGCGCAAATCGCCCCAGCTGGCCGCCAGTGCCTGCCAGGCGGGCGCATCCGTCGGCGTCGCGAAGAAGCCGGACGCCGTGGTGGCGGGCAGGAAGACATAGCCGTCCCGCTGGATGGACGCCGCCGCCTGGGCGGGTGAAGGGGTCACCGCCGGGCCTCGACCATCACCTGCTTCATCCGGCGGATGCTGGGACCCAGGCCATCGAACAGCGCCTGGCCCATCAGGAAGTGGCCGATATTCAGCTCGATGATCTCCGGCACCGCCGCCATCTCGGCGGCCGTGACGTAGTCCAGCCCGTGCCCGGCATGGCATTCGATGCCGAGCGCCACGATGCGCTTCGCGGCCTCGACCAGCCGGGCCCGCTCACGGTCCCGAACCGGGCCGGGGGCGGCTTCGCAATAAGTGCCCGTGTGCAGTTCTACCGCGCCGGCGCCCAGCCGTGCCGCCGCTTCCACCTGCCGCAAATCCGGGTCCAGGAACAGGGAGACGCGGGTGCCGGCGGCGCGCAGGGCCGCGACCACCGGCTGCAACTGCGCTTCCTGGCCGGCGGCGTCCAGGCCACCTTCCGTGGTCACTTCCGCACGGCGCTCGGGCACCAGGCAGGCGGCGTGGGGGCGGATGTTGAGGGCGAATTCCGTCATCTCCGCCGTCGCCGCCATCTCCAGGTTGATGGGGGCGGAGAGCGTGCGGCGCATCTCCACCACATCGGCGTCGCGGATATGCCGGCGGTCTTCGCGCAGATGCACGGTGATGCTGTCGGCGCCGGCTTCCAGCGCCACCAGCGCCGCCTGCAACGGGTCCGGATGCGTGCCGCCGCGCGCGTTCCGCAGGGTGGCGACATGGTCGACATTCACGCCCAGGCGGATGCTGGAAAGGCTCATGGCTTGGCTCCGGAAAAGGCGGCACGGCGCGCGGCCATCTCCGCGGCGAGACGCAGGGCGGCGAGCAGGCTGCCGGGATCGGCCTTGCCGCTGCCGGCAATGTCGAAGGCGGTGCCGTGGTCCGGCGAGGTGCGCACGATGGCCAGGCCGAGGGTGACGTTGACGCCACCATCCATGTCCAGCGTCTTCAGCGGGATCAGTGCCTGGTCGTGATACATGCACAGCGCGGCGTCGTAGCTGCCCCGCGCCCGCGCGGTGAACATCGTATCCGGCGGCATCGGGCCGTGCAGCGCCATGCCTTCCGCCCGTAGGGTGTCGATGGCGGGCTGGATCAGGCGGGTTTCCTCGTCGCCCATCGCCCCACCCTCGCCGGCATGCGGGTTGAGGCCGGCCATGGCGATGCGCGGCTGATCCAGGCCGAAATCCTGCCGCAAGGCACGGTGGAGGATGCGGCCGGCACGGATGATCTCCGCCGTGCTCAACGCATCCAATGCGCGGCGGAGGGAGACATGGATCGTCACCGGCACCACGCGTAGCTGCGGGCAGGCCAGCATCATCACCGGCGGCTCCGTCAGGCCGGTTAGCGCGCCCAGGAACTCGGTGTGGCCGGGGAAGGCGAAGCCGGTGCCGTACAGCACGGCCTTGCTGATCGGGTTGGTGACGATCCCGCTGACCTGCCCGGCCTGCGCCAGCCGCACCGCTTGCTCGATGGAGCCGATGATGGCCGGTGCGTTCCCCGCGTCGGGCTTTCCGGCCACGGCCGGTGACGGCAGGGATACCGGCAGCACCGGCAGGGCCTCGGGGAAGGCCTGCGCCGCCTCGGCAGGGCTGCGGACGGTGCGGATGGGGACATCTAGCCCCAGATGCCGTGCCAGCCGGGCCAGCCGGTGCGGGTCGTCCAGGGCCACGAAGGCCGGCCCCTGCCCCGCCCGGCACTGCAGCCAGGCCGCCAGGGTCAGCTCGCCGCCGATGCCGGCGGGGTCGCCCATGGTGAGGGCGAGGACAGGGGGGATCATCTCGGTCACCTGAGGGAGAGTGGACAGTGCGGGAGATATTGGGAAGCTGCGTGCAGGTCATGCCTGCCCTGCACGCAGCTTCCCGCCCCGATGGCCCCGGGGCGGGGCTGCACAGCGCGGTGAATTGGCGTCACACTCCGGCCGAGCGGTCCGTGCGGGCCATGCCTGGGAGTATGAGACTTGGCCACGATCCAACCGGCGCAATCCCTGCTGCTGTTCGGCGCCACCGGCGATCTGGCCCGGCGCATGCTGCTACCCTCCCTGTTCGGGCTGGATGCGGATGGGCTGCTGCCGAAGGGGCTGCGCATCGTCGCCACGGCACGCAGCACGCATGACGACGCCTCCTTCCGCGCCATGGCCGAGGCCGCCCTGCGCCAGGTGGTGGAGACGGAGCGGCTGAAGCCGGAGTTGGTGGCACGCTTCCTTGGCCGGCTGCGCTACGTGACGCTGGATGCCAGCGACCCGGCGCAGTTCACCGCGCTGGCGGCGGTGGTGGACCCGGCGCGGCAACCGGTGGCGATCTTCCTCTCCACCGCGCCATCACTGTTCCGCGCCACCATCGCCGGGTTGGCGGCCTCTGGCCTGGCGGGGGAGAATGCGCGGCTGGCGCTGGAAAAGCCGCTGGGCAGCGACCTCGCCTCCAGCCGCGACATCAACGATGCGGTCGCGGAAGCCTTCCCGGAAAGCCGCACCTTCCGCATCGACCACTACCTGGGCAAGGAGACGGTGCAGAACCTGCTGGCCCTGCGCTTCGGCAACCTGCTGCTGGAACCGCTATGGAACGCGCAATACATCGAGCACATCCAGCTGACGGTGTCCGAGACGGTGGGGCTGGAAGGCCGCATCGACTATTTCGACGGCACCGGCAGTCTGCGCGACATGGTGCAGAACCACATGCTGCAATTACTGGCGCTGGTGGCGATGGAACCGCCGGCGCAGTTCGATGCCAGCGCCGTGCGTTCCGAAAAGGTCAAGGTGCTGCGATCCCTGCGGCGCATCGGGCGGGACAATGCGGCGACGCACAGCGTCATCGGCCAGTACCGCCCCGGCGCCGTCGCCGGCATGCCGGTCTCCGGCTATGTCGAGGAGCTGGGCCGCGCTTCGGATACCGAGACCTTCGTCGCCATCAAGGCGCATGTCGATAACTGGCGCTGGAAGGGGGTTCCCTTCTACATGCGCACCGGCAAGCGCATGCCGTCCCGCCAATCGGAGATCCTGATCCAGTTCCGCGCCGTGCCACACTCGATCTTCGCCGATCGCGGTGCGGTGGTGCAGCCGAACAAGCTGGTCATCCGCCTGCAGCCGGAGGAGACGATCCGGCTGCTGATGATGACCAAGCAACCCGGGCTGGACCGGGACGGTGTCCGCCTGCGGGAAGTGCCGCTGGACCTCGGCACCTCCGCCTTCGCCGATATCCGCCGGCGCATCGCCTATGAGCGACTGTTGCTGGACCTGGTGGAGGGCGACCCGACGCTGTTCGTCCGGCGGGACGAGGTGGAGGCGCAGTGGGAATGGATCGACGCCATCCGCCAGGGCTGGGCGGCGAACGCCATGACGCCGCGCCCCTACGCCGCCGGCACCTGGGGCCCCTCCGCCGCCATCGCGCTGACGGAGCGCGATGGGGTGACGTGGCGGGACTAGCGCATGATGCATTCACGCATCATGCACTCCGTCTCTGTTTGATCGCGTGACTCGGGCTTTGCGGTGATTCCACCTCAAGCTATCAGGCTCTAGCCCCCGGCCTTCGCCTCAGGGTGCCGTGACCAGCGCCTCGCCATTCCTGGCGACCACGCGGCCACGCTTCAGCACCAGCTTGCGCTCAGGGTGGTTGACGACGGCTTCGGCCAGGGTCTCCGCCTCCACCAGCACGAGGTCGGCGTTGCAGCCCTCGGCGAGGCCATAGCCGGCGGTACGCATGGTGGCGGCGCCGCCGGTGGTGCAGACGGCGAGGCCCAACTCCACCTCATCGTCCCGGCGGAAGTTGTTGCGCAGGCCGATCAGCATGGCGCGCTCCAGCATGTCGGCGCTGCCATAGGGGCCCCAGGTGTCACGGATGCCATCCGAGCCGGCGCAGGTGCGGATGCCGCGCTTGGCCAGGCGGGCCACAGGCGGCACCGGGCGGCTGGCGGAGCCGGTGGTCATGATGGCGATGTCCAGCGCCGCAATCTCCTCCAGCAGGGCATCGACCATGGCGGTATCGGGGTCGCCCAGGCAGAAGGCATGGCTGATGGTCACCTGCCCTTCCATGCCGAGAGCCCGGGTACGCTCGAAGATCAGCTCCATGCTGAAGGCGCCGAGCAGCGCCAGCTCGTGCAGGTGAATGTCGATCGGCTTGCCGAACTTCCCGGCCAGGGCAAACACCGCGTCCAGATGCCCCTTCGGGTCGCGGTCGATCCCGCAGGGGTCCAGGCCGCCGACGACATCGGCGCCTAGGCGCATCGCCTCCTCCAGCAGTTCGACCGTACCCTGGCGGACCAGCATGCCGGATTGCGGGAAGGCGACGATCTCGATGTCCATGGCATCGGCGTAGCGTTCCCGCGTCGCCAGCACGCCTTCCATGCCGGAGAGGCCGACGACGGTATCCACGTCCACATGCGTGCGGATCTGGGTGGTGCCCTTGCGAAGGGATTGCACCACCTGCCGGGCGGATTGCCGGGCCGGGTCGATCCCCAACACACCCTTCAGCGTCCGCTCATTGTCGATCTTGTCGATCAGCCGCGGGCCGGCGTTGTTTGGCACCCAGCCCATGCCCCACAGCGTCTTGTCGAGATGCGTGTGCGCTTCAACCAGGCCGGGCAGCAGGATGGCGCCGCCGCCTTCCTCCACCGCCACGCCTTCCGCTGTCTGGCCGGGGGCGAGGCGCGCAATGCGTCCGTCCCGGATCAGCACATCCGTTGCCTCCCCGGCCATCGGGCGCACATTCTTCAGCAGAAGGGTGTTGGACATCGGCTTCCTCTCGGCGGGACGGGTCGGATAGGGCGGGCTGTCATGCCAGCCATGAATATTGTCGACGAAACAGGTCAATTATTGTATGCAATTTCTGCGGCTGTCTACAGCCCGGTTGTCCCACTACCCGAAGCAAGCGCTCCATGGACCCTGACATCGCCCCCGACAGCGCCTCCGCCGGCCCCGGCCACCGCTCCACCCTGGTCTACCGCGCCTTGCGCCGCGCCATCATCGAGCAAGCGCTCGCCCCGGGCGCCAAGCTGCCGGAGGACGCCATCGGCGAACAGTTCGGCGTCAGCCGTACCCTGGTGCGGGAAGCCCTGGCGCGGCTGGCTGGCGAAGGCCTGGTCGAGCACCGGCCCAATCGCGGTGCCGCCGTCGCCTACCCAAGCCTGGAGGAAGCGCGCGATGTCTTCTCCGTCCGCCGGGCCATGGAGGTGCTGGCGGTCGAGGAACTCTGCGGCAGGCTGAACCCGGACGCGATCGCCCGCCTGGAAGCCCATGTGGCAGCGGAGGAGGAGGCGCACCGGCGCGGCGGACTGGAATCCATCCGCCTTGCCGGCGAGTTCCATCTGCTGCTGGCGGAACTGACCGGCAACGCCGTGCTCAACCGCTACATCAATGAGCTGGCGTCCCGCTGTTCCCTGATCCTGGCCATCTATGGCCGGCCGCATTCCTCGGAATGCGCCGTCAGCGAGCACCGCCAGCTCATCTCCGCCCTGGTGGATGGTGACGCGCAACGCTGCCGCAGGCTGATGGACGACCACCTTGGCGCGGTGATGGGGCGGGCCTTGATCAGCCCCCGGCCGGAGCGGGATATCCGCGACGTACTGACCCGTTACGCCGACGCCGAAGGCCTGCTGGCCGCCTCCGCCCCCCGTACCACCCGCAAGCGCCGGACCGCATCATGAACACCGTCGATTTCGCCTTCGCCACCCTCACCCCGCGTGAGCGCTACAAGATCCTGATCGGCACCGTAGTGCCGCGCCCCATCGCCTGGGTGACCACGATCGACGCTGATGGCAGGGCCAACGCCGCACCGTTCAGCTTCTTCAACTGCCTCTCCGCCGACCCGGCCATCGTCGCCCTCGGCGTCGAGTTCCGGCCGGACGGCGCGCCCAAGGACACCGGGCGCAACATCCGCGACAGTGGCGTCTTCACCGTCAACATCGTCTCCGACGCGCTGCTGGAAGCCATGAACGTCACCGCCGTGCCCTTCAGCGCCGGGGTCGATGAGTTGGAACATGCCGGGCTGGCCATCGCCCCAGGCACCGCCGTCGCCAGCCCGCGAATCATCGGCGCGCCCGCCGCGCTGGAATGTCGGCTGCACTCCTTCCTCGACATCGGCAACTCGCGCGAGATCGTATTGGGTGAAGTCGTGCACGCGCATATCCGCGCCGACGCGGTCAATGACAGCCTGCATATCGACCCGGCCGTGATGGACGCCGTGGGCCGCATGGGCGGACACGGCTACGCCTCCACCCGCGACTATTTCGACCTGCCGACCATGACCGAGGCGAAGTTCACCGCCGGCGAGATTCCGCTGCGCCAGCGCAAGGCCTGAGATTGCCGATGGCGGGGGCCTTGGCGCGGAAATAAGAAGGCCGGGGAAAGAATTCCCCGGACCCCATCTTCTTTTTGCGAGTTTGGCGTGGCGCTGCAGAGCTGAGAGCGGGCGCTTCTGATGATATTTTAATGGGCCACGCGGGCTGAACCGTCAGTCGCCGGAGGTCAAAGACCTCCGGCGCACCCAGCCGTCTCTCAAAACCGCGCTCTCAACAGCCACACCAGCAAAAACTCGAAAAAAGAAGATGGGGTCCGGGGAATTCCTTCCCCGGCCTTTCTGTCTCCAAAGTCCTTACGCCTCCAGCTTCCCGCAAAAGCGGGCAAAGGCTTCGGCATCCGCGAAGGCGCTCTGCGTGCCAGGGCGGGTGATGGAATCCGCTGCGTAGCGCGCGCCCCACGCCATGGCGGCGGCGACGTCGTGGGATTTGACGTAGTGCTGCGCGAAGGCGCCGATGAAGGCGTCGCCGGCGCCGCTGGTGTCGTGCGGCTTCACCTTGATGGAGGGCACGTGCACCGCCGGGCCATCGGAGACCAGCAGCGCCCCATCGGCGCCGAGGGTCACGATGACGGTCTTGACGCCGCGATCCACCAGGCTGCGCGCGGCGGCTTCGGCCTGGGCGGGGGTTTCGGCGGGCATGCCGGTCAGGATGGTCAGCTCGGTCTGGTTCGGCACGACGAAGGTCGAGGCCAGGATGCGGGAGACATCCAGCTCCGGCACTGCCGGCGCCGGGTTCAGCAGCACCTCGATGCCTTCGCGCGCTGCCCAGGCGATGGTGTGGTAGACGGTCTCCAGCGGGATCTCGAGCTGCAGCAGGATCAGACTGCAGGTCCTGAGGTCCTCGGCCGCGGCATCCACGTCGGCGGGCAGCAGGTGGTCGTTGGCACCCTTGATGATGAGGATGCGGTTCTCGCCGGAGGGCTCGACGAAGATCGGCGCCACGCCGCTCGGCGTGCCGGGCACGGCCAGCACGTGGCGGGCGTCGATGCCGACATCCTGGAAATTCTTAATGGTGTTGCCGCCGAACAGGTCGTCACCCACCCGGCTGACCAGCAGCACGTCGCCACCCAGCTTGGCGGCGGCCACGGCCTGGTTGGCGCCCTTGCCGCCCGGGCCCATGGCGAAGGAGGGCGCGGCCAGGGTTTCCCCGGCGGCCGGCATCCGGTCGGTATAGGTGATCAGGTCGACCATATTGCTGCCGACCACACCAATGCGTGCACCCATGGCTCGCTCCTATCGCAGGGAAGAAATGAGCGCGCCCGTGCGGGCGGCGGCGTCACGGTCCAGATAGCCCGTGCGGACGGCGAATTCGGCCGCACCGTGCGGCGGCAGCAGGCGCACATGGCCCTTGCGCTTTTCCGCCGTGTAGCCTTCCGGCTGGCAGGTGGAGGGCAGCGCGAAGGCGGCGACCTTCTGGTCCGGATCGTTGAGTATCCAGCGGACGGTATGCGGAAAGCTGGCGGGGGCGTAGGACATGGCGAAGCCATCGCCCTCCGGCCGCGCCAGCATCAGATGCGTGTCGCCG
>Ga0308159_1004039_pt1 | contig 13860 bp, 14 predicted proteins | sample PhyCR1_FD_201040 | JGI IMG/M metagenome (GOLD analysis project Ga0308159, IMG submission 201040) | Phyllosphere microbial communities from UC Gill Tract Community Farm, Albany, California, United States - DLSLC.R1 | ecosystem: Host-associated > Plants > Phyllosphere > Unclassified | place: USA... | reverse complement strand
CTGACTGGCTCATTGGTGAGGCATTAAAGCACGGCAAATTAATAAAACTTTTACCTCAATATGAAGCATCTATTAAACCTCAACCACAGCACATCGCAGCAATTTATCCTAATGTGCGTCATCCGCCCTTAAACATTCGGGTAATTATTGATTATTTTGCTGAAGTCTACGGTGAAACACCTTATTGGCAGGATTAATTTTTCTTTTAATTACACAATTAAGAAAAACCTTAAATATGAGGTTTATTTAAGTTAGGATTAAAAGCCACTCTAACGGTGTAAGTTGGAAAAAGTGGTTCTAATAGGATAGTTTCATTAAAAATAAAGACTTTAGGACATAGAGCCATAACATCGTATATATTTTCGACTATTGATGTCAGCTTAGAAGTAAAGACTGGAATATTCTGATCATCTGCAACAACATAGACATTTTCATGCTTTCTAACAACTCGTCCATATCATCAAAATCTTTAAAATCTATATTTTTCCATAAAATATAGTTTTGTTTTATAGGATACATATTCAACTTCTTATAAACAACGTCTACGTCTATATCACTAATAATTTGAAAATCATTTTTGAGTGCATTTTTACATTCTTCAAATAAAGACATATCTTTTACCTAGTTTTCTTTTAACGATTAACAATATATTTCACACTCATTTTATAACTTTTTAGCTATTAATTTATTGTTTTCATTTAATTATACATTTCAGTAAAGTCTACATCTCAAATAAAGTTGCACTATACATCAGGAAAAAATCTGATCGGGTCAACTTACTTTGCATATTAATGATGGGAAACCTATTTATTAAAATATACAAAAGGCCTAAATCCGAACAATTTAAGCCTTTTTGCTTTTAGATAAGAACTATAGCGTTAACTTAAGATAAGAATTCTTTAATCGTCTCTTGCATACTTGTAGTGGCACGACCAATTAACTGGTGCAGATCTTTGCTATCACTATATAAGCCGCCTTTAGATACACCTTCATCTGAATCTGCCAAGATGCCAGCAAACCCTTCTGGTATGCCCAATTGTACCAAGAGCGCTTTATATTCCTCTTCTGGTAGGTCTTGGTAAATGACTTCTTTTTTACTAATTTCACTTGCCCATTTTGCAACATCATCAAGGGTATAACTCGTATCACCCGCTAGTTCATAAACTTTATTTTCATGCCCGTCTTGCGTTAATACCACAGCGGCAGCAGTCGCATAGTCTAAGCGCGAAGCAGAAGCAATTTTGCCGTGATGCGTTGCCCCAAAAATTTTGCCATGCTCAACTGCTTGTGCAAGCCCCATTGCATAGTTTTCGCTGTACCAGTTATTACGTAATAGCGTATATGGGATATCCGATTTTTTTAAATATTGTTCAGTTTCAACATGTTCTTGTGCTAATAGAAGCGGCGTTGTATCTGCGTTTAATAAACTCGTGTAAACAATAAATTTTACGTCTGCAAGTTTTGCCGCATTAATCACATTTTGGTGTTGTACTGTACGTTGACCAACTTCACTCGATGAGATTAATAAAAGCTTATCAATACCAGCCAATTGAACCGAAAGTTTATCTGCGTCATGACCATAATCAAAAGTACGCACTTCGATCCCTTTTGAGCTTAAATCTGATGCTTTTTCTGGATTGCGAACTAATGCGACAATATTTTTTGCGTCAGTCCGTTCGAGTAATTGAGAAATAACCAATTGGCCGAGTTGACCTGATGCACCAGTAACTGCAATACGCATGATGATCTCCATCTGATGTAGTTGATATATTCCAATCATCGTAGTACCTTAACTTACTAAAAGTAAGTACTTACCTAAAAGTAAGTTTAGAAACAAATGTAAACTTTTGTAATGAAGGTGGTACGCGATGAAAGGATACGTTTTTGCAGCAGATTGTCCCTCTCGAAAAATTTTATTAACTCTCACGAGCCGTTGGAGTGTCTTGATTTTAGTTGCACTTCGAGATCAACGTCTGCGTTTTAATGAGTTAAAGAAAATTATTGATGGCATTAGTGAAAAGATGTTGGCACAAACCTTAAAAACGCTTGAGCACGATGGTTTTATCGTACGTCAGGATTATGCAGAAATACCACCTCGTGTAGATTATCAATTAACTGACTTTGGACGCGAGGCTTCCGAACGACTTTTTGATTTAACTACTTGGCTTGAAAATAATTTATCCAAGTTATTAGAAAGTCAGCCTAGTACAGACATAGTTCAAAATTGACTCGGGACATAGAGTTATTATTGTATATCTAGCATTCAAACTCGCTTAATTCGCTACTTTGTGTTAGTATTGTTTTAGTAGTTACTATTGAGTTTATTAATTCGATATGAGTAAAAATAGCAATCTAGAAGTCTGCCCAATCGCCAGAAGCCTTTCTGTACTAGGTGATGCGTGGAGCATGTTGATATTACGAGATGCTCATGCAGGTTTTACACGTTTTGATCAGTTTCGTAAAAGCTTAGGCATTGCACCAACCATGCTAACAAAACGGTTATCTGTTTTAGTCGAAGAAGGCTTACTCGAAAAAAGACAATATTCTGAACACCCACCACGTGAAGAGTATGTATTAACTCAAGCAGGTAAAGATTTTTTACCAGCTTTATTTGTGATTGGTGCATGGGGTCGAAAATATAAACCCTTTGAGCAACCTGAAAAAATGGTAACTTTCATTGATGCAGAACAAGGCACTGAAATCAAACCTATTGTAATTGACCAAGTGACGGGAGCCGAAATTGGTACTCGCCCGATCAGTCAAAAGTAATGAATGATTTAAATATAAAAGCACTCAATTGGAGTGCTTTTTATTGGCCTGATGTAAAGTAAATGGGTTATTTTGCCCGGCTACGTTGGGTGGCATAAGTTCCCCAACCACTGAGTAAAACTGTTTTAATAAATGCCCATAAGCCACTTTCTTTAGGTTTCGGCTCTTTACCTTTACCAATCCGTTTGAGTTGTTGGGTATACCAAAGTACTTCCATAATCCCCAGACTATCAATTTTTTTGATGCCAGTTTTGATGGGTTGCACTGACTGAAAACCATTTTTTCCTGCCAGTAAAGATTTGGGTACATCAGGTTCAATTGCCATAAGTCTTGCAATTCCAATGACATCACATGCATGGGACTGCAAAGCTTGATCCATACCTTCTACAGTTCGGAATCCACCTGTTACCATCAACGGCGTTTTAACAAGTGTTCTCACTTTTTCTGCGAAATCAATAAAGAAAGCTTCGCGTGCAATTGTCGATGCTTTTTGTGGAGCTTTGGCTACTCCAGATTCGTAGGTACCACCCGATATTTCAATGAGGTCAATGCCTGCATTCGCTAATGCCTGAATGGTTTCTAAAGAGTCTTGCTCGGTAAACCCACCTTTTTGAAAGTCTGCCGAGTTAAGCTTAATCGCGATAGGAAACTCTTTACCGACTTGTTTTCTGATCTCTGTATAAACTTCCATTAAGAAACGGCGACGTTTTTCTGGTGTACCACCCCACTCATCATTTCTTAAATTGTGCAAAGGTGACAAAAACTGGTTAATCAGATAACCATGCGCAGCGTGAATCTCAACTCCACTAAATCCAGCCTTTTTACATATCGCAGCGCTACGACCAAAACGCTGAATAATTTCTAAAATCTCTTCGTGTGTTGCTTCATCAGGTGTTGCAAATAAAGACTGCATTTCTGCACCAAATGGCACTGCCGATGCAGAAATGTTCCGTACATTTAATCCTTTCGGTGATTGTTTTCCCGGATGATTTAACTGTGCCCACAATTGAGAACCTTGTTCGGTCACGGTTTTTGCCCATTTCTGTAAAATTGCAAAATCACGCTCATCCTCAACCACCACATTGCCGGCCTCACCTAAGGCTTTGCGGTCAATCATAATGTTGCCAGTTATGATCATCCCAATCCCTGATGCGGCCCAACGCTGATATAGCCGAACATGTTTTTCGTTTGGATTATTTGAATAGCTGGCTAAAGTTTCACTGGTTGCGGCCTTCGCTAACCGGTTTGGAATGATGACACCATTCGGTAAAGTTAAAGGCTGATTCAAAAGATTCGTTTTTAATTGCAGATGAGTCATGGCTTATCTCACACAGTTAAAGAGGGTTTTGAATGGGGTTGAATAAAGTCCACTAAACTTTGAAACCACATCACATCCACAAAATTTCCGGTAATGACAAGGTCTTGTGTTTTAAGTGCAGTTAAAAAAGTGTTTACACTGTCTTTCGCTGACAACACGGCGAAGCCCTTGCTACCCGTTTTAAACGTAAAGGTAAAACTTGGTGACTTGGTTAGCCCTGAATAAGAGTTAATCTTGCCGTTTTTTACTTCGAAATAGCGGCCTTCACCACTTGCTGTTTGAATCTGAAAGATGACATTTTTATCTTTCACATAAGCTGCGCATTTCGGGTTCTTTTTTACAGCACGCTGCATGAGCTTGGTCAGCATCCACAGCAATAATTTAAATTTCATCATTTTTATCTTCTTAATTCATCAAATTGAATGGACCGGACTCATGGACATTATTCATCTAAAAACTGTATTGCATGTTTTACGAAGCGTTCAGGGTACTGAAATTGGGCACCATGTCCTGCATCGGGATAAATAAATAGCTGAGCGTTTGGAATGTTAAGTGCCATGTGATATGCATTGATGGTCGGAATCATCACATCATCGACACCATTTAAAATGAAAGTAGGTTGTTTAATCTCACGTAAATGTGCAAAAGGATCTTGTTCATCAAGTTTAGGTAAAAAATGCATATTGGCTTCTATCTGTGCCTGCATGACTTCAACTGAGCTTGCTGGATCTTGGTTTTTACGCTCATGGCGACGTTGCCAAAATTCATGACCCGCCTGAATAGCAGCTTCAGATCGGCCAAAAAATAAAAAGAGGAAGTTTTCTTCAGAAGGCACAGCAGTTGTTGCATGCTTCAATACCAAAGCGGCAACTTCTGGATCATCTCCACGTGGTTTTCCACCTCTTGGTCCCGTACCTAAAAGCATCAATTTTCTGACGAGTTCAGGATGGCGACGTACTAAATCTTGTGCCTGAAACCCGCCCAGTGAAAAGCCTAATAGGTCAACCTGCTTTAAGCCTAGTGCACGAATAACTGCTGCCGCGTCGTCTGCCATATCTTCAATGCGAGTACGGGGCTGGCCAGTAGATGAAGCAATGCCGCGACCGTTAAACAAAATGACTTCACGCCCTTGCGCTAAACCATCAGTAATCAGTGGATCCCAATTGTCTAAACCACCTCGGAAATGCTGAAGAAAAAATAGCGGTGGTTGTTCTGTATTTGCACTACCCCATCGACGATAGACAAAATTTGCTCCATCTACTTCAATGAATTGGGTCTCGGCTGTTTGGTGTGTAATTGTTGTCATGGTCATAGTCCTAAATTTAAGTTCTTATTTAGCTAAGAATGTAAGTGATTGTTTTACAAAATCTTCATTAAACTGAAATATTCCCCCGTGGCCTGCATCTGGATAGATTACAAGTGAACTATTCGGTAAACGCTTTGCTAAATCATAAGTATTTACTGTTGGCACCATTCGGTCATGATCACCATTGGCAACAAGAACAGGTTGTTGAATCACAGAAAGGTCAGCAGGTTTTTTACTTCCCCATTTTTTTAATGCTTTAAGCTGGGCACGATAGGCAGAAATGGTAATTTCTTTATCTCGGTTTTCAGTACGTTCATTAATACGTTGAATAAAGGCTTTTGCAGAAGCTTTACCATTTTCTGTACGAGTGAAGAAAAGATAAACCTTAGGGTCTTGACCAGTCACCATTCCAAGAACTAAATCCCAATTAGAAACTCGCCCGACTGTACTAATTCCAGTACCGCCCGCAGGGCCAGTTCCCGATAAAATCATTTTTCTAACCAAATTCGGCTGTTTTAGCACAATCTCTTGTGAAATCATGCCGCCCATCGAGAAGCCGAATAAATCAACCTGCTTAAAGCCTTTTGCTTGAATGAAAGTAATCGCATCATCTGCCATTTGTTCAATTGACTTTGCTGGTTCACCAGTCGAAGCACCAACGCCGCGATTATCAAACACAACAACATGATGTTTAGCCGCAATTCCATCAATAATTCGTGGATCCCAGTTATCTAGTACAGCAGCTAAATGGTTTAAAAAAATGACAGGCGTTCCACCGTTTTGTTGACCATATTCTCGGTAAGCGAAGTTAACGCCACCTGCACTAATAAATTGAGTTGGGACATTTGTCCAATTTGTATTTAGTTGGGAATTTTGATCGGCTTGCTGATTGATAACACTGTTTTTTGACACTTCATTCGCCTTAGTAAAAGGGGTGCTAAAAGAGAGTGATTCCACAGTCTCGGCCTGAGTTAAGGGAGCACTAAAAATAGATATCGCCGTCAAACTCATAGCAACTGTATTTAATAAAAAATTCATTTCTCTGATCCTCAAATTTAATTCATTGATCTGATTCATCTGTTTTTATGAGTGATCTTTCAAAGAGAGAAAAGATAAAAACAGAGTAGGTATCGATTTAATATTAACTATATATTGATAAATTCCCTTTGTCACTATCTTTTTAGTACTAACTATTATTTACTTGAATTTCTTGTAAAAATTAAATGAAATAAAAAAGGACTGCTTCGTGTTGATACACAAAACAGCCCTTAAAATTACTGATTATCAGTTCAAGACTTAAAGGTTGGATATCTCTAGGGTTCTATTACTTTAGACATTGCATATTCAGCTAAAGCAGTAATTGTTAAAGCTGGATTTACCCCAGGATTTGCTGGCATTGCTGATCCGTCACAAACCAATAAGTTTTTATATCCAAATATTTGTAAATTATGATCAATCACACCGTGAGCAGCATCTTTTCCAATGACAGCCCCACCTAAAACATGTGCTGTCGTCGGGATATCAGCTATTGCTTCTAAAATATTACTCTGCGCAACACCACCTGTATAATCAGCTACCCACTGTGCAGCCTGATTTGCAATATCAATGTATGTTGGATTTGGCTTATCACTATTCTGCTTAGTGATTAATGTATATCCAGAACCAAACCAACGCTTTTTAGGTAAAAATTGGATTGAGTTATCTAAAGATTGCATTACCAACAACGTAATCATGTGCTGACTCCACCCAATAGGTGACACTGTTTTCAGCCATTGTGCCGGATGCCGCACAATTTGCCACAACCATTTGAGTGGGCGTGTTAATCGATTTCCGTTACCCACTAAAACGGTATACATCAAACTCATAAAGTCCGCATGTCGCCCATAGGTCAAAAACTCAATATGTGTGTTTTGATCAATATGTACGCTGCTACTTGCAGTGACGTCATTCCACGTTTTTAGATCTTTGGGCAATCTTACATTAAGCACAGATTCACTATTGGTACGCACCAATTGTCCCAATTTATTGCTGATATTGGGTAGTGAACCATTCAATTTACAATTGGCTAATAATTCATTGGTTCCCAGTGCGCCTCCTGCAAACACGACACCTTTAGTCGTAAACGTAATTTTTTTAGTAAAGAACAACCCTTTTGTTTGAACTGTAACGCGATAGCCATCACTTCCATCTGATGCATTTAAAGGTTTAATATCAGTAACTTGATGTTCTGGAAAAATTTGAACACCTTTCTTTTCAGCAAACCATAAATAGTTTTTACTTAATGAGTTTACCGCTCCGACTCGACAACCAACCATACATGCGCCACAGCGAATACATCCTGTACGCTCTGGACCTTCACCTCCAAAATAAGGATCAGGCACTTTTTTGTCTGGCTCCCCAAAGAAAATACCTGTTGGTGCACGCTTAAATCCATCACTACAACCAAAATGAGCTGCCATTTCTTTTGCAATATTTTGATTTGTAGAATCAAATTTAATTGTCTCTACGCCCAGCATATATTCGGCTTTATCGTAAAATGGCGTTAAAACCTGTTGCCAATCATCACCAAGATGATTCCACTGAGGATTTTTGAAGAACTCTGGTCTAGCCCGATAGAGAACTCCACCATAAACCGTACTACCACCACCAACAGCAGATTGACTAGGAAAAAAAACATGGCGAAAAATCTTCATTCGCATGATTCCTTTCCATCCAATTGAAGGTACCCATAAAAATTTACTGAGTTGCCAAGTCGATTTAGGCAAGTCCTCATCTTTATAGCGTTTTCCACGTTCTAATACGGCAACTCGATAGTCTTTTTCAGCTAAGCGTAAGGCAGAAACGCTACCACCAAAACCAGAACCTATAACTACCCAGTCGTAATCAAATAATGGGCTGTCAGAAGAAGTGTTTCGCATAATAATTCCTCACTCTAGCTTGTTATCTTTTAGACAACCCATTTTTTAGATGCATGACGATATTTAGTAATTTCGACATTTTATGCTCCCTGAACTTGATATAGCCCACGAAGCTTAGGTTTATCAATTTTACCAACTGCATTTTTGGGAAGAGTCGGAAGAACAATCACTTTTTCTGGTTGCTTATAACGAGTCAAATGCTGCTTACAATACTGATTTATTTGATCAATTGAACATTCGGCATTAGGCTTAAGGGATATAAACGCCCAAACTACTTCCCCCCATTTTTCATCAGAAACACCAATCACAGCCGCTTCAAAAACTTCGGATACCTCAAGCAATGTATCTTCAATTTCTTTTGGATAAATATTTTCGCCCCCGCGAATAATCATTTCTTTTAATCGCCCAACGATTGAAAGATATCCCTCATCGTCAATTCGACCTATATCACCTGTGTGTAGCCAACCATTTACAACCGTTTTTGCTGTTTCTTCTGGTTTATTCAGATAACCCCGCATAACGTTTTTACCTTGAATCAACACTTCCCCGATTTCACCTACAGGTAAATGTCTTCCATTAAAATCAGCTATAGCTATTTTTTGACCGGGTAATGGCAGTCCTACCGTTCCAGCTTTTCTGATACCATTCACTGGATTTAGTGTAGAGCCGCATGTACCTTCCGATAAGCCATATGCTTCTACTATTGGAAAACCATATCGCTTTTCAAAATTAACGAGTAAATCAGCTGAAGTAGGTGCTGCTCCACAAACGCCATAACGTAAACTAGATACGTCTGGCACAACCTCTTTAGGCAAGGCATATAACATTGCGTAAATAGTAGGCACAGCTGAAAAATAAGTCGGTTGCAATTGCTCTATATCAGAAAAGAAAGTTTCTATATCAAATCTTTGACGTATCGTTACACGGCCACCAGAAGCAAGAGGAACAAGAATACTCACAACAATTCCATTGACATGAAATAAGGGCAAAATTAAAAGGCAGTGGTCTTTTTCTGATATTTGTAATCCCTCACGCCCCATTTCAGTCATCGCTATGATATTAGAATGATCTAACATGACTCCTTTTGGTAAACCCGTTGTACCACTTGTATATATTAATAAAGCCAATGCCTCAGGATTAACAACTGGAGCATGTTGAAACTCATCACCATGCTTGAGCATAGTTACAGCTATTGAAGAGACATTATTATCGATTTTCTCACCTGTTAAATTGATGAGTAGTTTTGCTCCTGAATCCTTTAACTGATGATTTGCTTCTTTGTGCGTAAGCATAGGATTAATTGGAGTTATAGCCGCTCCTAAATACCATGCGGCAAACATGGCAACAACAAATTCAACTTGATTTGGTAGCATAAGTGCGACAACGTCACCTTCACGAATACCTTGGCGATCCATTGCGCCAGCTGCTCGAAGAATCGCTTTATGAAACTCAACATTGGTTAAAGAAATATTTGAGTCTGAAATGCAGTGAGCATTTGGGGCTTCCTCTGCCCTTAATTTTGAAAGCATAGTAAATTGCATAGTAGTTCCTTTACAAATTTTGATAAATTCAGTGCAAATTAGTTGAAATTTTGCTTAAGGAATTGAGTTTGATCTTTGACCAATTGCTCAAAAGCCTCACCTGTATAAAAATCAAAATGCCCTGCTTCATAACGTTTAATGACCCCACGTGGAGCATGTTTAACGAGTTTTAAAGTTTGGCCCGCTGGTGTAACTGTATCGGTATCACTTACACAAAAGAGTATTGGGCTTTGGATTTTAGATGCGACTAATCCAGGTCGATATCTTAGAATTTCTGGAATAATTCTTGCGGTTAAGTAATTTACGAATTCGACGCCTTCTGGCATTAATGCTAGATACCCCTCTAACGCATCATGAGCGTTCATAAGAGCGGGCTGTCCCGGAGGAGCTGCAATTGGCACCATGACTGGCGGCAATCCAAATAGTTTTGCAAATAAATCTTTGGTTACTACTGGAATTACTCTTAAGGTATCTTTTAAGCCTAGTGCAGATGCTGAAGCTAAACCATCTGTGAACGGACACTGTGCAATTGCGGCTTTAAGTTCTGGATGTCTGCTCGCAATAGTAATTGCATGCCCTCCACCGAAAGAACTTCCCCAAATTCCTACACGTTCACCATCAAGCGACGGATAGCTTTTTACAAATTTTAAAGCTGCTTCCCAATCATCTAATTGGCGATTTACAGACATGAGTTGACGAGGTTCACCACCACTGTCACCAAGATATCGATAGGTAAAGGCTAAAGCAGCAATACCCGCTTGGGCAAAACGTTCTGCGAAAGCATCTAATCTCATTTCTCGGATTGCACCGATACCATGCCCAAGCACAACTACAGGAGGTTTGGTTACGCCTTTAGGTAGAAACAGCCATGCAGAACAATAAGTTTCACCTGAATCAAAATGAATATCTTCTTTAATGACCTGATATTTAGAAACATTTACTTGATTTTTATTCATTTTTTATTTCCTTCAGACGCTAATGGAAGTGAGCCACTCTTTAAAGTCTCTTGAAATACTTCAGCATCATAGAAAGGTAATTTTTTACGTTGATCGGTTTGCTCTAAATAGCCTTTCATGAGCTTTTGTGCTGTCTCTGTTGGGGATATATGAATAAATTCAGTTCGCTCTCTATGCAGACCTTCTTCTAATGTTTCCGACCCACCAAAATATGCTGCTCGCTTAATTGCAGCGCGTGCTGTTTTAGGACGTTTACTCAAATAAATTGCTCGCTCTAAAGCTTTATCGATCAACTGATCTTTAGGCACGACTTCATCTACATAGCCAATTTCTAACGCAACTTTTGGAGATACAGGTTTTCCTTCAAGCATCATCATTAACGCTCGATGAGTTCCCACTAATCTCGTTAATCGCTGAGTACCTCCACCACCTGGATTAATACCCAGTAAGATTTCAGGTTGGCCAATCACATAATTGCCATCAGCCATAATTCTGATGTCACAGGCTTGTGCAAACTCGCTACCCAAACCCAGAGCAGAGCCATTTAATGCTGCGATAAAAATCACACCACTTCTATTCATTCGTAAAAAAGTTTCATGCAATTTATCTAATTGCATACCACCATCTAAAGGGGTAAGTTCCGCTAACTGCTCTAAGCCTGGAACTCCTCGAATACTTTTAGATGTACGTGCAACCAAAGAAGAAGTTTTTAGCCCCAGCTTTGGAATACTAGCTCCACCTTCTTGTAACCAACGGACATCAGCATGGGCAATAAAATAATCTGGATGATCCCCAGTAAAAATTACTGCCTCAACAGAGGTATGCTTTTTTTCAAGGTCATCTAATAGTTCAGATAACTCTTCAGCCATATCTAGTCCCATTAACTGATAAGGACCACCATCTAAGTGAGCAATGAGCACATTGTCATGAGTTTCCAATTTAATGTGCTTTCTCTGTATTTCACTATTAATCATTTCAGAACCCTTCTTTATTTGACTAACATTAGCCTTGCTATTACTTGTATTTAACGACTGAGAATAATGACTACAGGCCGCTAAACTTATTGCTACTGCTGACAAAACAGCACTTTTAAGTATCTTCATGATGCAATCCTAGTCACCACATTTTATGTCTCTAAGCTCGATATCTCGCTAGAAGAATCCGTTCAGCTTTGCTTAACTTTTATTTAAAAATATGAAATTAGTAGCTACTAAGCATTAACAATAACATTGTTATGGTTTAATATAACAATGTTATTTTTATTGCGCAATAACTTTGTTATGGAAAAAAAAAGTCCTCGTACACGTTTATTAGAAGCAGCAATGCGAATAATCGAAAACCAAGGTCCTTCTCAAATTAAAGCGAGAACTGTTGCTTTAGAAGCAGGTCAGTCCACTATGGGTGTTTATACTCACTTTGGCGGGGTGCCTGAGCTGCTGCAAGCCATAGCTGACGAAGGATTTACCCAACAAGCTCGTTTATTTAAAAGTATAGAAAATACAGACGAGCCAATGACAAACATGTGTTTAATGGCTTTAGAATGCCGAAATTTTGCTATGGCTAATCCGCATCTTTATGATTTGATGTTTGGCTTGTCTATTCAGGGACGATATACACCTCTTCGGAGAAGTGAAGCTTCAGCCAATGAAAGTACAGAAGCATTTAAAAATTCTTATTCACACTTGCGTCAAGAATGTGTCAATCTGATAGAAGCAAAATATATTCGAGACATTGACCCTGATGTGATGGCAGCACAGTTATGGAGTGCACTGCATGGATTTATTATGTTAGAGCTTGGGCAACATTTTACTAGTTGCCCTAATCCCACCACCGAAATTCTAATTCCAATGTGTATTAATCTAATAGTTGGATTAGGCGCAGAAGCACAAATAGCAGAAAATGCGGCAAGTAAAGCTCTAACCATCTGGAATTCAAAGAATATCGTATAAAGCTAGCTATATAAAATGATGTCAACCGAGGCATCATTTTATACAATATTCAAGTTATTCTAAAAACTGAATTACCTTTCCCACAAAGTCTTGATGAAATTGAAATATTCCTCCGTAACCTGTGTCTGGGTAAATAATTAATAAAACTAAACCAAGCGTTTCAAATTCAATCGCGTTATCAGCCATTACTTAAACAGTAGCTGGAGTTTTTCCTTGTGAACCGCCAACACCCCGATTGTCAAAGATGATGCCCCACTTTTCTTTAGCAATCCCATCAATGGCTCTAGGATCCCAATCATCAATTACAGCACTAAAATGATTTAGCAGAATAATTGGTGTGCCTTCTTTTTCCCAAATTCACGATAAGTAAATAAAGTTCCATCGACATTGAGCTTTAAGGTTGGTGAATGATTTGCAGAGCTTTTATTTTTTTTATGCAATTTCTTTCTCCATTAATTTTGAAATTGGTTTGAAAAATCGTATGAGCCAATAAAAACTAGAAATAAATTCGACAAAAGTAACTATCATTTTAGTAGTAACTATTTTGTTTTTAGATTATGATGAAAATATCAAGGTGAAACTGAATAGCGAACACCTTCAAATTGGAAAAAATGGTATGACTGGTAAAGTAGTTCTAATTACAGGCGCATCTTCTGGTATTGGTTTAGCAACAGCAAACCTTTTACATGAGGCTGGATTTATTGTTTATGGCACAAGCCGACAAGCAAAAGATTCATCAAAATACAAATTTCATCTTATTGAGTTAGACGTAAATCAAGATGATTCAGTTGCCCAAGCCGTTGAGAAAGTAATAGCGACCGAAGGAAAAATTGATGTCTTAATTAATAATGCTGGGTTTGCAATAGCACCTGCTGGTGCCGAAGAAAGTTCAATGCAGCAAGCACAGGCTATTTTTGATACCAATTTTTTTGGTGCGGTTCGAATGACTCGTGCTGTGATTCCACATATGCGCCAGAAACACTCAGGATTGATCTTAAATATCAGTTCAATTCTTGGGCTTTTACCTCTGCCTTTTGGTGCACTTTACGCTGCTTCAAAACATGCCCTTGAAGGCTACTCTGAATCTTTAGATCACGAATTAA
>Ga0308159_1004038_pt1 | contig 13863 bp, 16 predicted proteins | sample PhyCR1_FD_201040 | JGI IMG/M metagenome (GOLD analysis project Ga0308159, IMG submission 201040) | Phyllosphere microbial communities from UC Gill Tract Community Farm, Albany, California, United States - DLSLC.R1 | ecosystem: Host-associated > Plants > Phyllosphere > Unclassified | place: USA... | reverse complement strand
ACGCAGTCTGCTCCGCTGGAGCGTTCGCACTCTGAACAGGCGGCAAGCTGGGGTCTGACGGAGCAAGAGTGGACACGCTTCAAACAGATCCAAGCCGGCCCGCGAGGTTTTTGGAGCCCGAATATCGATCCGCTGACTGCGCTCGGCGTCGAGGCAGAGACCGACCAAGAGCGCCAGCGCTATGCCGAATTGCAGGTAGCGCTGGAAGCCAAACGTGCCGAGCGCGAGTTGGCCTACCAAAACGCTTACACCGCGGCCTGGGCCAAGCTGTTTCCGGGGCTGTTGCCGATCCAGGGTATGGCATCCCCGTCCCCTGCCAGCTCATCGGTAGAGCCGCGCCAAGCGCTGTTTGTCGAGGACCGTTGCCCAGCGTGCACCGCCGAAGCGCAGCGTCTGCAAAGCAGTGATACGGCGTTCGATATCTACCTGGTGGGTAGCCAAGGTGAGGATGAACATGTCCGTGGCTGGGCCCGGCAAGCGGGCATTGATCCGAGCAAGGTTCAACGCCGGCAAATCACCCTGAACCATGATCGTGGTCGCTGGTTCAGCCTGGGTGCCCCGAGACCGCTACCCGTGAAATTTCAGCAGGTAAATGGACAATGGCAACGTCTCGATTGATTGCTATTGCGCCCCTGCTGACAGTGCTCGCCGTTCGGGCGGGCGAACTTCCACCTCCGGCTTATCAACTGGCGGCACATGACGCCAACGTCCCTCCTACGGTGCTGTTCGCGATTGCCCTGCAGGAGAGTGGTGCCCGCCTCCGTGGCCGACTGCTGCCCTGGCCCTGGACACTGAACGTTGCCGGTAGCCCTTACCGTTTCGCCACTCGTCAGACCGCCTGTCACGCCTTGCTTCAGGCGCTTGCTCGATATGACGCCAAGCGGGTCGATGCCGGGCTCGGGCAAATCAACCTGGGTTATCACGGACAACATTTTTCCAGTCCCTGCGAAGCCCTTGAACCCTACCGCAATCTGGCCGTGACGGCTGCGCTGTTGCAAGAGCATTACGCCATTACTGGAGATTGGGTGTCAGCTGCTGGCCGCTATCACCGCCCGGCAGGAGGGACCTTGGCCGCGCGTTACCGCGCCGGCTTTTCCCAACAAATCGAACGTCTGCAGGCTTCTTTTAAACCGGGCACACCACCATGAAGCGAACTCCCATTGCGTATTACTTCTCCATGCTCTTTGCTGCTTTCACCCAATCGGAATTGTCCGTTGCAGGAGATCGAACTAGCGACTTCATCCGCCCTCAACTTCAAGCCGACAAGCCACTAATAAACAACAAGTCCCAGCCTGATCGCGCCAGACATGCGGACCTGTCCACGTTTGCCGATGAAGCCTGGATACTGCCCGTCCGCAGCTCTCACTTGAGCCCCGGCCAAATCATCTCTCGCACTCTGAACATGCCGGGCTTACGGCCTTTTTTCCTAGTCGGCGAGGATCATCAATCCCTGGCTTGGCTGCATCAACGTGCGACTGAACTGCATGAAATGGGTGCGGCCGGCCTCGCCGTCGAAGTGGCCGATACTGAAGCCCTGGCCCGGATTCGCGCAGCCGCTCCGGGCATCACCATCCTGCCGGTCAACGGCAATGACATCGCCGCCCGTCTGCGAATTGAGCACTACCCCGTCTTGATCACTGCCACGTCGCTGGAACAGTGAGCTCCGCTCATGACCGAGCATGCGATGGAATCCAAACTCCGGCCAGCAGTGGAGCTGTACACCGTAGCAATCTGCATCGCGGCCACAGCGCTGTGTATGTACTCACCCTGGGCGGTGGCCCTGTCACCCGAGATCGGGCTGGTTGCGGCGCTGGCTTACACCTTGTTCGGTCTTATCCGCCTGCGGCAAGCCTGGGAAGTGCTGCGCTATCGGCGCAACATCCGCCGGCTGCCCCGCTATGAGCTGACCAGTCGACAGATTCCGGTTAGCCGCAAACGTCTGTTCATAGGCCGCGGCTTTCGCTGGACCCGCCTGCATACACAGCGCTTGGTCGAAGCCCAAGACCCAGCGATCGCTCACTATGTCGAGCAACCTACCCGTTACCGCCTGGCACGTGGACTCGAACGACGTCTGGAACATACACCGTTTCCGTTCTCAGCGTTGGCCCGTGTCACGGCTTGGGACAGCGTTTTTAATCCATTGCGCCCTTTGCCCCCAGTAGGTGGCTCCCCGCTGTTACATGGGGTTGAGCCCGACGAATCAGAAGTCAGTCTGCCATTGGGTGAACGGGTCGGACATACCCTGGTGCTGGGCACCACTCGTGTCGGCAAGACGCGACTCGCCGAGGTCTACATCACTCAAGACATACACCGTGTAGAACATGAGGTGGTCATCGTCTTCGATCCGAAGGGTGATGCCGACCTGCTCAAGCGCATGTACGTCGAAGCCAAACGCGCCGGTAGGGAGAAGGAGTTTTACGTTTTCCACCTGGGTTGGCCAGAGATCTCTGCCCGCTACAACGCCGTAGGACGCTTCGGACGCATCTCGGAAGTGGCTTCGCGCATCGCCGGGCAGCTCAGTGGTGAAGGTAATTCGGCGGCCTTCCGTGAATTCGCCTGGCGTTTCGTCAATATCATTGCCCGGGCTTTGATCGAGCTGGGCCGCCGCCCAGACTACCTTCAGATTCAGCGGCATGTGGTCAACATCGACGCATTGTTCATCGAATACGCCCAGCAGTTTTTTGCCAAAACCGATCCGAAAGCGTGGGAAGTGATCGTCCAGCTTGAAGGCAAACTCACCGAGAAGAACATCCCCCGACACATGGTGGGACGCGAAAAGCGGGTGGTGGCCATCGAGCAGTACCTGGCGGTGAAGCGGGTATTTGATCCGGTAATGGACGGACTGCGCTCGGCGGTACGATATGACCGTACTTACTTCGACAAAATCGTTGCCTCGCTACTGCCACTGTTGGAGAAACTCACCACCGGCAAGACCGCCCAACTACTGGCGCCCAACTACACCGATTTAGATGATCCGCGGCCAATCTTCGACTGGATGCAGATCATCCGAAAACGCGGCATCGTTTATGTCGGTCTGGATGCACTGACCGACGCCGAAGTGGCCGCCGCGGTGGGCAACTCCATGTTCGCCGACTTGGTCTCGGTTGCGGGCCACATCTACAAACATGGCATTGACCACGGCCTGCCCGCATCACGCAGCGGCAATGACAAGCTCCCGATTAACCTGCATGCCGATGAGTTCAACGAGTTAATGGGTGATGAGTTCATTCCGCTAATCAACAAAGGTGGTGGCGCCGGCATCCAGGTGACGGCCTACACACAAACCCTCAGTGATATCGAAGCACGCTTTGGTAACCGCGCCAAAGCCGGCCAGGTGATTGGTAACTTCAATACCTTGCAGATGCTCCGCGTACGCGAAACCGCCACCGCGGAGCTGCTCACCCAGCAGTTGCCCAAGGTCAACGTTCTAACCAGAACCCTGGTATCGGGTGCAACCGACACCTCCGATCCAGAAGCCAATACCGACTTCACGTCCTCCTCGCAGGACCGTGTCAGTAGCGCCGGCGTGCCGTTGATCGAACCGGCTCACATCGTCAGTTTGCCCAAGGGCCAAATGTTCTCCTTCCAGGCCGGTGGCCAGCTCTGGAAAGTCCGCATGCCGTTGCCAAAATCCTCCGACGACGACGCCATGCCCAAGGACCTGCAGGAGCTTACTCAACGGATGCGGGCGGTTTACAACGAGCAGGCGGGGCAATGGTGGAGTGCAAGCGGTGGTGGGCCAACAATTGACTTCGATTTAGATCAGGTGGGTAATCCTGACTTAGGTTCAAATTCAGCAACCACGCCGGAAAGCGCTATAACGACATTAACTCGGCGGCATGCAATGGAGTGAACGATGGCGACTTCCGCCCAGAACATGCCACCACAACCGATCCAGCGTACCGGACTGATAATCTCGACGATCAGCCTGGTATTGCGCGTCATCGGTTTGCTAATCGCCTCTTTGCTATTCTCGATCCTGATCGAGTTCGCTGGTTTGCTGCTGTTCTGGGGTGATCAGGGCTGGCGGCATAGTCAGGCCATGCTAAACAGTGAGTTAGGCTGGCTCAGCGAGCACTTCAAATGTTCACTGCTCATCCAACAGCCTGGGCCAACGATTATCCAGTGGCTGGATTTAATCAATCAGTGGCTACTGGTCAAAACTGGCTTTGCAGATTTTGCCCAGCAGGCGCGTGTATCGAGCATGGGCAACAGCTTCTGGGGGTGGATCAACCAGCTATACGTGAGCATTGAAGATTTAGTGCTGGCTGCGGTGTATGTGACCTTTACCTTCGTGGTGCGCCTGACCATTCTGGTTCTGGCCACACCCTTGTTTCTGCTGGCATCTCTCACCGGTTTTATCGATGGTCTGATGCGTCGCGACCTGCGCAAATTTGCTGCTGGACGAGAGAGTAGCTTCGTCTATCACCGCGCTAAACGAGGAGTGATACCGCTATTGCTTGTGCCCTGGATTATCTACCTATCCCTGCCCTTTTCGCTCAATCCTATGGTTGTATTTTTGCCTTGTGCCGTAATGCTTGGCATTACAGTAGCAATCACGGCAACGACATTTAAGAAGTATCTCTGAAGATGGGTGCAGAAGTGGGACCAAGATTCGCACTGAGGATTCAGCATCCTCAGTAGCAAAAACGGCCCTTGCAAAGCCCTGATCAAGCCGATCTTACTGAGTACGCCACGACTCTACGACGTCCGCGCCAAACTCGACTTTCCATTCTTTCAACTGGCGATGGTTACCTCCCTTGGTTTCGATCAGCTCACCAGAGTTCGGATTTTTGTAAATTTTTACATCGCGAGCTTTACGAGCTGGCTTTACAGGGGCTGCTATCGGTGCCGAGGAACGACGGCCAGCCTCTGGGTCCAGGATGCTAATGATGTTCTTCAAGCTGAAACCGTACTCGTCAAGCAATGCCCGCAATTTACTCTCAAACTCCATCTCTTTTTTCAAGCCGGAATCACTTTTCATCGACTCAAGCTCTGCGAGCTGTTCGGCGAGTTGTTGCTCAAGCTTACGAAATTCAGCCAAACGAGACATATGAAAACTTCCTTCAGGTGAGAGTAATGAGAAACGAACATTCCAATGCTAAGCGATGATTCGCTCTTCGTCACCCATACTGTCTTATGCATGAGCCGACCCACTCATTGCCTCATAAAAAACACATCGTTTTTGGACTGAGAGCTGCCTGAGCCTTCTTTTGTGCCAAATCGATTGCCGATATATGTGCGAGTAAACCTATTCGGTTCCCCCCCAAAAAAGCGATACATCTTACCTCGCGTTTAATGCTGAATAATTCGCCCACTGACTTGATTCTGCTCCCAGCTCCATACGGGACAGGATCATGTCGACTACTATCTTTCGCTGCTTACTACTCTCGCTAGCTATCGTTCACGGCAGTAGCTATGCCGACTCGGCTCGTCAGCAGGATCAACTCAGCCTTATCCAGCGGCAACTCGACACTTTCGAACATCTTGCAACGCGAGCTGAGGTAGCCAGCACGGCTGAACCCGACGATCGCTATCGCTTCGACTATCCCCGCCTAATTCAAGACATCCAGCGCATCCGCAAAGGTGTTCGGAATTACCTATCCCCGTCCCGTGCTCAGCCCCGCGAGCCCGATGAGCTGGTCGGCGATTACCGCCTCGACGCTCCGATTGCGGAGCCCTCGCCATGAGCATGACTGACACTCAGATCGCAGCATTCCAAACCGCTGCGGGCTTCGCACCACAGAGCAGTTCAACGTTGTGGCTGTCCATGGTTCTGGTTCTGGCTTTGCTGTGGTGCGCCTGGGTGATGTGGACGGCCTACCGGGGTTGGGCGGCTGGCAGTGTGCGTTTCGGAGCCTTCGGCGGTAGCGCCGTCCGCGTTCTGCTCGCCCTACTCGTTTTGATGTTCTTCACCCTGTCCTAATCCAGGAGATCGCCGCCATGCTCAAGTGCTTTGCCCCTCTGAAAAACAACCTGCGTGATCGTGCGACCCAACGCTTGATCGGGCTGCTGCTGGTGCTCGGTCCAAGCCTGGCTTTCGCCGAACTCCCCACCATGGAAGCGCCTTCGCGCGGGGAAGGATCCGGGTTGATCGAGACGATCAAAAACTACGCCTACGACGGCGGCATTCTGCTTGGTCTGCTAATCGCCCTGCTCGCGTTTCTCGGCGTGGCCTGGCACTCCCTGACCGTCTATGCCGATGTGCAGAACCAGCGCAAGACCTGGAAGGACCTCGGCGCCGTAGTAGGCATCGGCGCCTTGTTAGTGGTGATCATTATCTGGTTCTTAACCAAGGCTGCAGCAATTCTGTGAGGCCGACATGAACGACACCATCGAACGCCTTGCCGACGGCACCTTAGTGTTTCTGCCTGAGCGACTCAATCGTGATCCTGCGGTGTTGCGCGGTTTGACTAATGATGAAATGTGGGTAGCGCTCGGTACCGGCGCAATCATTGGCCTGGTGCTAGGTGTTCCTCTGGCGATTGCCACCGCCTCCATTGCCGTGGCGCCAACCAGCATGATCGCAGGCATGGCGGTAGTGTTATGGGTCGCGGAAGTTTGATCGTTCACTCCGGCGCCTGGACGGTTCGCCGCTCGCGTCGGCTGCGCCCTGCTCTGTCCCGGTGGCAGCCATGAGCCGCTTTCGGAACAAGGTGGATGCCCAACAGGCTCATATCTTGAGCCTGCGCCTGGCGGTAATAATCCTAGCACTGGTCTGTGCCGGGCTCTGGTACGGTTGGCGCGCGGCACCGACCGATCTGACCGTGCATGTACCACCGGATCTGCGCTCGGGCAGCACCCGCAAATGGTGGGATATTCCCTCAGAGAATGTGTATGCCTTTGCCCTGTACATCTTTGGTCAGCTCAACCGCTGGCCCTCGGATGGCGAGAAGGACTATCGCCGCGCCATCTATGGCTTGCAGTCTTATCTGACACCCTCCTGCAAGACCTTCCTCGACGGCGACTACGAATACCGCAAAACCGCCGGCGAACTGCGCCAGCGAGTGCGTGGCGTATACGAAATTCTGGGCCGAGGCTACAGCGAAGATCCGGAACTCAGGGTCAAGCAACTCGATCGCGACAGCTGGCTGGTCACCCTCGACCTCAACGCCGATGAGTATTACGCCGCTGAACCGGTGAAACGGGTGGTGGTGCGTTATCCATTACGCGTGGTGCGTTTTGATCTGGACCCCGAACGCAATAAGTGGGGGCTGGCACTGGACTGTTATCAGGGCACGCCGCAAAAAATCGCTCTGCCTGGAGATGAGCCATGACGCGGTTTTCTACCCTGGGGCTCACCATCGCACTGATGCTATGGGGAGTTGCAGCGCAGGCCGTCGAGTTGATGCGCTGGGAACGCCTCCCTCTCGCGGTCCCGCTGGTGATCAATCAGGAACGAGTGGTCTTTATCGATGAGGCTGTTCGCGTAGGCGTACCCTCAACCCTGACAGGCAAACTGCGCGTGCAATCAACCGGTGGCACGCTGTACCTGCGCGCGTCGGAAGCCATTGCACCGACCCGATTACAACTGCAATCGGTCGGGACGGGCGAGATCATCCTCTTGGACATTGCAGCCACGCCTGGCGATCAACCGCTGGAACCCATGCGTATTCTCAAGAATGCTCAGGGGCAGCCTACCGAGGCTGAGTCTAGCGCCGTGCCTGTTCCAGAACGTACACCAATCCCAGTCGCTTTGACGCGCTACGCCGCGCAAAGCCTGTACGCGCCACTGCGCACCGTGGAGTCCCTGCCCGGTGTGCGTCGCGTCCCGCTCATGCTGCGTACCGAACTGCCAACCCTGCTGCCAACCGAAAACGTGTCCAGCACACCCATCGCCGCCTGGCGATTCGGCGATTACTGGGTGACGGCGGTGAAGTTGCGCAATCGTGGTTCAGAGCCGGTGCAACTCGATCCGCGTCAGATTCAGGCCAAGCTGTTCGCCGCGGCTTTCCAGCATGCTTTCCTCGGACCTGTCGGCAGCGCTGAAGACACCACGATCGCCTACCTTGTCACCCGCGGTGCCGGCCTTGAGCAAGCCGTGCTGCTCCCGGCCGTTGCGCGAGGTTCTGACGATGAAAGCTAATGCCTTGCTCAAATGGCTGGTACCGGCTGCGCTGCTGGGCGTGGTGCTGATTATCCTGAAAACTTGGGTCGCGGGTGGCAACAGTTCCTCTCCAGAGAAGTCGGTTGATCAAGGCAATCTTCAGTTATCCGCCGAGCAAGCCAAGTCACTCGGTATTGCGGGCGACACCCCACGCGACACGGTCGCCACCCTGGTCGGCCAGGTGAAGGCCATGCGCAGCGACATGCTCGGTTTGAAGAAACACAACGATTCGCTGCAGACGGAGAACAACCGCCTGCGCGAGCGAGAAAACAGTGTTGATTCGCGAATCCAGACGGCGCTTGGCAGCGTGACCCAGCAGGTCGACGAAGGCCGCCGCCAAGCCAACGAGGCCCGACTCAAAGCGGAACAAGACAGTCGTCAGGCCCGCGGCCTGCTGACGCAATTGCAGGAACAGTTGTCGGGGCTGACTGGCAAAAGCAAGGACATGCCGATCGGATTGGGGCTTGAGCCCGGCGACGGCGCTCAGTTCGAAGGGCGACACTCTACCAATGATGCGCTGCAGTGGATTGAACCCTCGGATGCTCCGTCCACCGACGCCAGAGGCAAAACCACGACTTCCTCCGCACTGAGCCTGCCTACCGCTTTCAACTCTCTGGAAGGCTTGAAAGACAACGCGATTGATCGCAGCCAGAAACAGCTACGTGCAGTTACCAAGGGTGAGCGCGACCTGACGCGATCCGTTGATCGTACCGAAGGCGCGAAGCCGGTCTACACGATCCCCGAAAACGCCACGCTGATGGGCTCGGTCGCCATGACCGCGCTGATCGGCCGAGTCCCGGTGGACGGCACCGTGAATGACCCCTATCCCTTCAAGGTGCTGGTCGGTCCGGAGAACCTGACCGCCAACGGCATCGACCTGCCGGACGTCGCGGGGGCCGTGATGAGCGGCACGGCGTCCGGCGACTGGACCCTGTCCTGCGTACGCGGACAGGTCGAGTCAATTACCTTTGTGTTTACCGATGGCACTATCCGCTCGGTGCCTCAGCCGAAGGCAGTAGCCAGCCGCAACGCCTCCAACGCCCAGAGTTCGAACATCGACAATATTCGTGGCGGACTCGGTTACCTGTCCGATCCGTACGGCATTCCTTGCATTGCCGGTGAGCGCCGCTCGAACGCTCAACAGTACCTCGGCAGCCAGAGTTTGATCACTGCCGCCGGCGCCGGTGTCGCCGCCTTGCTAGGAGACGAGCAGAACAACAGCAGCTTGATCAGTTCGGGCGGCAGTACGCTCGGGGTCGCCAGCAGCAGTGGCAATAGCGCACTGAATTCAATTCTCAGTGGTGGGGTCAGCGACATTCGCGAGTGGATCAACAAATTGTATGGCGAGACCTTTGCCGCCGTGTACGTGCCACCGGCGGCACAGGTCGCACTGCACCTCGACCATGAGATCACCATCGACTACGAGCCGAAGGGCCGGAGCGTTCGCCATGAAAAAGACCAAGCCTCTCTGCCTGACCTGGATTAGTTTGCTCTGCTGGGTCCTGGCGGGGTGTTCCACCGACAAGGAGACGCTGCTGCCCCATGGCGAGAAAACCATGCTGGACATCTGGAACGGTGCCGGGTCGCAAGGCACTCAGCAGCAACTGCTGTATGCTCGGCAGCAGCTACGCCGTCCGCTGGCTCAGGCAGATTTCTCCGTTGCTCTCCAGGAACCGTACACGCGTACAGCGACGAACGAGATCCGCAATTTGTTCCCTCGCCTGCCCAATCCCGATCTAGTACTGTACGTGTATCCGCATTTGAGTGGTACCGAGCAGGCACCGGTTCCGGGTTATTCGACAGTCTTTCCGTTTTACCAGCGCGTGCAGTACGCGCTGCCCGGTGAACGTCAGGAAGACTTGTGATGCGAACCGGTGCTCACGCGTGGAAAACCTGGCGCAACCCATTGCGCCCTCGCGCAACCTTGGCCGATGAAGCCACACTCTATGCGCACAACCCCAGCTTCACCGATCACCTGCCTTGGGTCGAATACCTCGACACCGAGCAGTGTTTCCTGCTCGATGACAATCGCTCAGTAGGTGCGGTGTTCGAGTTACTGCCCATCGGCACCGAAGGGCGCGAACCTGACTGGCTGATGGCGGCTCGTGATGCCCTCGAGGATGCCCTGCAGGATAGCTTTGACGAGTTGGATCAAGCGCCTTGGATAGCGCAGTTTTTCTGCCAGGACGACAACGACTTCACCCCCTATCTGACCCGACTCACCGACTATATCCGGGACAGCGCGCGAGGTACGGTCTTCACCCAGGCATATTTGGAGCTCAGCCGTCGTCATCTGAGGGCCATCACCAAGCCCGGTGGTCTGTTTGAGGATAAGGTGGTTACGCACCTATCCTGGCGTGGCAATAACCGACGGGTGCGCCTGGTGATCTATCGCTGGCTTGAGTCTGACGCTGAGGAGACGGGACTCACCCCGGTGCAATCCCTGCAACAGGCTTGCGAACGTATCGCGGCTTCATTGAAGGCGTGCGGGGTGCAATCGACGCGAGTCGATGGCCGCGGTCTTTATGCCTGGTTAGTGCCCTGGTTCAATCCTGCGCCCACGCTCACCAATGAAGCCCCCGAGGAGTTCTATCACCGTGTCGCCTATCCGGAATCGGGCAATGGCGAGTCACTGGAACTGCCCTTCGATCATGACTTTGCCGAGCGGCTGTTCTTCAACGAACCGCGTTCGGATGTGCAGCACGGACTCTGGTTTTTTGACGATCAGCCACACCGGGTCATGGTAGTGGATAAGCTGCGCCGGGCGCCCATGATTGGTCAACTCACCGGAGAAACCCGCAAGGGCGACGCGGTGAATGCCCTGTTCGACCAATTACCCGAAGGTACGGTGATGAGTCTGACCTTGGTGGTCAAGCCCCAAGATGTACTTGAGGATCAGTTGAACCGCCTGGCGCGCAAAGCCATCGGTGAAAACCTGGCCTCGACCCAGACCCGTCAGGATGTCGAAGAGGCCCGCGCGATCATCGGTCGTCAGCACAAGCTGTACCGAGGAGCCCTCGCGTTTTACCTGCGCGGTCACGATGAGCAGCAATTGCATCAGCGCTCGGTTAGCCTGGCCAACGCGCTGCTGGGGGCGGGCCTGCAACCGGTACGCGAAGGCGATGAAGTCGCCGCCTGCAACAGCTACCTGCGTTGGTTGCCGATGGCCTACAACCCTGCCTGCGACACGCGCAACTGGTACACCCGCCTGATGTTTGTTCAACACCTGGCGAACCTGGTTCCGGTGTGGGGGCGCAGCACCGGCACCGGCCACCCAGGTATCACCCTGTTCAATCGTGGTGGCTCGCCGTTGAGCTTTGATCCGCTGTCACGTCTGGACCGAGCCATGAACGGCCATCTGCTGTTGTTCGGCCCGACCGGCGCCGGCAAGTCGGCGACCCTGGTCACCCTGCTGATGCAGGTCATGGCGGTGTACCGCCCTCGCTTATTTATCGTCGAGGCCGGCAATTCGTTTGGCCTGCAGGGTGACTACTTCGCGACACAGGGCTTGTCGGTCAACAAGGTCCAGTTGAAACCTGGCGCCTCGGTCAGCCTTGCGCCCTTCGCCGATGCCTGGCGCCTGGTCGAGCAACCGGATCAGGTGGCGAGTCTGTCGATCGATGAGCTGGACGATGAGGCGGTAGCCAGTCGCGAAGACCAGCGCGATGTTCTCGGCGAATTGGAAATCACCGCTCGCCTGATGATCACCGGTGGCGAGGCCAAGGAAGAAGCCCGTCTGAGTCGAGCCGATCGTAGCTTGATCCGCGAATGCATCCTGGATGCGGCGCAAACGTGTGTCGCGGCGGGTCGCCAGGTACTGACCCGTGACGTGCGCGACGCCTTGCTGCACGTCGCCGCTGACACGCACTTGCCGGAGAAGCGTCGTGAGCGTGCCCAGGAAATGGGCGAGTCCATCGACCTGTTTTGCCAGCGTTTCGAAGGGGAATTGTTCGATCGCGAGGGCACGCCTTGGCCCGAGAGCGATGTGACCATTGTCGACCTGGCCACCTATGCTCGCGAAGGCTACGAAGCCCAGATGTCCATTAGCTACATCAGCCTGATGAACACCGTGAACAACCTTGCCGAGCGCGACCAGTACCTGGGTCGACCGATCGTCATGGTCACCGACGAGGGCCATATCATCACCAAGAACCCGCTGCTGGCGCCATTCGTGGTCAAGGGCACGAAGATGTGGCGCAAACTCGGTGCCTGGTTCTGGCTCGCCACACAGAACCTGGCCGACTTCCCCACGGCCGCGCAGACCATGCTCAACATGATCGAATGGTGGATTTGTTTGAACATGCCGCCCGCGGAAATCGAAGAAATCGCACGGTTCAAGAAGCTCGCACCGGCGCAAAAAGCCTTGTTGCTCTCCGCCAGCAAGGAGCCGGGGAAATACACCGAGGGGGTCGTGCTGTCGAAAAAGCTCGAAACGCTGTTTCGAGCCGTGCCGCCCAGCCTTTACCTCGCACTGGCCATGACGGAGCCTGAGGAAAAAGCCGAACGCTGGACCTTAATGCAGGAATACCAATGCTCAGAGCTAGAGGCTGCTTTTCGTGTAGCTGCGCGCATTGACCGGGCCCGTGGAATCGGGGCATTGATACCCGATTTGAAGCCAAAATAGCGTTACATCCGCAGAGGGCTGGAGAGCGGTTTCGTGGTGGATATCCAAAAATTATCTGGGTAGATTACTCATCAACACTCAGCCAGCGGAAGGAGTCACACATGAATAAAAACGATCTGATCGAGGCCATAGCGAGCTCCGCCGACCTCCCGAAGTCCACTGCCGGGCGCGCACTGGAAGCCCTCACAACCATCATATCCACGGCGTTGCAAAGCGGTGAAAACGTCACGCTGGTGGGTTTTGGCACCTTCGCGGTAAAAGCGCGTGCGGCGCGCGACGGCCGCAACCCTCAAACTGGGGCCACCATCAAGATCGCAGCGGCTAAGACGCCCAGCTTCAAGGCCGGTAAGTCGCTGAAAGACGCGGTTAACTAGACGCTGGTGGCAATTACCCAATACCAACTCTGCGAGAGTACTGGTATTGGGGCTTCAGCAGCCGCAACGCTTGATGAACGCCGGGGGCCGTTCAAGCCATATGTATGAACCCGTCTTAAACGTCGTTTTTCTCAGCTTTGACTTGGGCTGGGTGACACATTGCTTAACCGCTGCTGAATCCTCAATAGGAATCCGGCTTCAAACGCATCCTGGCAGTCACCGACAGGAAAGATCTTGCGGGTTTGCGCGAGCTCCCACCACAACGGAATCTCGCCGGGCGTATCAAGCCAAGCCTGAGCGCATTGCACGCCACGCTCGATCATCGGGGCAAATTCGCTGCCCCAAGGCGTCAGAAGACTTGGGCTACCATCCGCCGCCGGAATTGAAATGTAGTTTTCGTTCATATACACCTAGACTTCTGATTTATTGTTCGACCTTCGGCACAGCTTCGAGAGGCTTAACGACACCAAATGAACGCTCGATAACAGGCCTGAGCAGCAAATGGCCTAGATCAATACCAATGTAGACTATATCCCGTGGATTGAGAGTCCCTCAAGGCGCAATTTGCGCGCATGACTCAAGACTACGAACAGCTTCGTCTGCACCTGTCGGAAAACATCCGCTTGATGAGACGCGTGAAAAACCTGACCCAAGAGCAACTGGCGCTCATGGCCGAGGTGGATCGCACCTACGTCAGTCAAATCGAACGATGTACGGGTAATCCGTCGCTGTTGGTCCTGTGCAAGCTCGCCAATATT
>Ga0308159_1004037_pt1 | contig 13869 bp, 6 predicted proteins | sample PhyCR1_FD_201040 | JGI IMG/M metagenome (GOLD analysis project Ga0308159, IMG submission 201040) | Phyllosphere microbial communities from UC Gill Tract Community Farm, Albany, California, United States - DLSLC.R1 | ecosystem: Host-associated > Plants > Phyllosphere > Unclassified | place: USA... | reverse complement strand
TCTGCTTCGTTCCGTCGAGGCTCTTGGCCGCGATCGTGATGCTGTTCTTACCCGCCTTCAGGTCGACCTTGGTGTCGGTGTGGTTCCAGACGACCCACTTGTAACCGAGCTCCGCGTAGATCTCCTGTTCGGCGCCGCCGTCGACGGTCACGAACATGTTCACCGGCCCCTGCGCGAGGTTCAGGTCGTCCTTGTTGAACGCGCTGGCGAGCACGCTGAGGTCGTACGAGCCCGCGGCGGGGACATCGACGTCGAAGGTCATCTGCAGGTTCGAACCGCCACGGATGCCGCCCACGTCTTTCGTCCCCGACGTGTAGAAGCCCGACACGTTGCTCGGAGTTCCTTCGGGACCGTTGATCTCGGGGGTGGCGCCGCTGAAGCGAGCATCCTCCGCCTCGTAGACACCGCGCCACGACACCGGCGACTGCGCCGGGCTGGAAGCGTTCTGACCGGGGGTGACGATGATCTCGTACGCAGAGTCGGTGCCGAGCTGCGGCAGACCGCCCTGACCGAATCGGAGACCGAGCGACCCGTTCGTCACCGGGGCGTCGAATTCGGCGACCGTCTGCGGTTCACCCGAATCGCCGATCTGACCGGTCCAGCGGATGTCACGCACCTGGACGTGGGCGGTTCCCGCCAGATAGTCGGGCAGCCGGTCCAGGTACACGTCCTGCTCGCCTGAGCTTCCGCCGAGCAGGGCGTGGACCTTCTTGTCGGCGTCGTCCACGGTCGCCACACCCTGCAGGGTGTAGCTCTGGCCGGGACGCGGCGGGTGGACCGTCACCGTGTCGCCGGTCATGTTGCCGTAGGCGTTGAGCAGCCACCACTGGCCGTTCCCGCGGTTGGACTGGACGGCCGAGTCGCTCAGGTTGCCATCGATGTTCCAGTACGCGATGTCGGCGTCGATCTTGGTGTCCTCGATCGCCGAGATCCACTGGATCATCTGCGCGGGAACCGAAGTGTGGTAGTTGAACGCGTACTCGTTGACGTTGATGGGAAGGTGCTGCCCGTCCCACTTCGTGCCGGCGAACAGCTCGTCCTCCCAGCCGCGGTACCGGGCGACGGAGTCACGGATGGCCGCCGGGTTGCTGAGCTCGTGCCACGTGAAGACCTGGGGCACGGTGTCGTTGGCGATCGCGTGCTGGAGGAATCCGTAGTTCTGGTCGAAGAGGATGCTCGTGTTGGGCCCACCGATACGCGCGTCGGGCATCTTGTCGGTGATGACGCGGTAGGCACGGTCCCAGGCGCTGAAGAAGCGGTCGGGGTTGTTCAGCCAGCTCTCCCCCCAGAACGACTGACCGCCGTCGCCGTACATGTTGCCCTCGGGCTCGTTGAACGGCACGAAGACGATGCGCTTGCGGTACTCCTCCGGCAACTGGAGCACCTGATCGACCTGCTTGCCGATCGAGTCCAGGAACCACGCCTCCTTCTCGGTCCCGTTGCTCCCGGGCACCTCGTAGGGGAAGCCGCGGTTGATGTCCGTCATGTAGATGTAGACATCACCGTTCGAGGAGTCGGCGAGCGGCTTGACCACCTCGAGGGCGTCGGCGCCGGGGTGCTGCGGTCCGTCCTGGGCCTTGGTCGAGACGGTGCGCAGCTGGATGCCGTCGATGAGATTGTTCGAGGGCAGCCCGGGGCCGTAGAGCCCGTAAAGGGTTCCGGACGCCCCGCCCATGAACGCACCCGTCCGGTCACCGACGTCGATCGAGAACTCGTCGGGCGTCGTCACCCGCACCGTCGCGGTGACCGCGGTGTCGGTGCCGTCCACGGTGCCTGCGACGGTGAAGACACCGCGCTGGGCGTACGCCGACGCCGGGACATCGGCCCAGGTGACCGGCGCGAGGCGCTGCTGACCGTCATCGAACTCGGCTTTCACCCCGGGCAGCTGCGGGGCGGCGCCGATCTCGGTCTGCACCTCCACGCTCGTCTGCAGCACCGTCGTGACCTGCGGGGCGGCGGCGCCCGCGAGGTCGCGGACCTGATCGGCGGAGAGAGCGGTGTCGTAGACCTGGAAGTCGTCGATCGCCCCGGCGAAGAAGGGGTGGACTCCGGTCCAGAAAGGTTGTCCGATGTAGCCGGAGTTGGGCGAAGAGGCGTCGAAGAGAGCAGCGGAGACATCGGCGCCCACGGCGGTGCGACCGACCTCGAGGCCGTCGAGGTACGACACGAGCGCCCCGGCGTCGATGGTCGTGGTCACCAGGTGCCACTCGCCGGACGGCAGCGCCGTCGACCCGGAAGCGCCGACCTCGCCCTGCGCGGTGGGCTTGACGCTGGAGCGCGCCTTGTTGTCGCCCTGGAACCGCGGGGTGTAGAACGTGGCGCTGTCTTTGTCCTTGCCCAGCGTGTACAGCCACTGGAAGGCGTCGCCGCCGTCCCACTTGACCCACGACGAGATGGTCGTCGAGGTCAATCCCTGGAAGAGCCCCGAGGGCACCGTGATGAACGGCGCGGTGCTCGATCCCGCGGCCCCGCCGGAGAGGTGCAGGGCCTTGCCGCCGGCCGGACCGTCGACGAGCTGGGCGGAGCCGGGGTTGCTCAGCGCGCCGTCGCGGCCCTGACCCGATTCGTCCTTCACCGTCGCGGTGACGGATGCCGCGGCATCGAAGTCGTAGTCGAGCAGGAGGTGGCTGCTGGCGTCGGCCGCCGGGGCCGCCTCGGCCCGCGGGGGATGGGCGGGGGAACCGATGGCGAGGGCGGCGACGGCCAGCCCTGCCGTGACGGTAGCGATGGGCGCGCGTGCGGCACGCCGTCGTGTCGACCTCATGGAACTCTTCTCTCGTCGTCGAGGGGGTCGCCGGTTCATCAGTCGAACCGGTTCGACAGCCACGGTAGACGGATGATTCCCCTCGGTCAAGAGGTGATCTCCCGGTGCCGGGGTTACGTTGCGACGACGATCACTCCTTCACCCCCGCCCCCGCACCGCTGCCGACATGCGCGAACGTCCAAGAGGGGCCCGGATGCCATGGCATCCGGACCCCTCTTGTTCTACGCCTCAGACGGTCACGACACCGTGCGGCGCGGTCGACGCACCACCCAGGCGGCCGCTCCCCCGACGAGGAGGAACGCCGCCAGCAGCGCTCCCCCGAGCGGGCCCTGCGCGCCGGTCGCGGCGAGCTGGCCCTTCGACACGACCGTGATCGGCAGGCGCTGGATGACCGAACCATCCGCGGCGAAGACCACGATCGTGTGCGCGCCGAGCTCGAGGTCCGCGGGGATGCGGACGTCGAAGGCGACCCGCCCGGCGGCGTCCGCGACAGGGATGCCGGCGATGCGGATCGGCGTGCTGCGCAGCTCGGCGGTGATCTGCTCACCGGCCGCGAGACCCGTGACGGTCACCGTGACCGTGCCGCCGCGCTCGACGGTCGACGTCGACACCGAGGCCGTGGGAGACCCCGCGGGCTGCGCGGTGGGCTGGGCCGTCGGCTCAGCCGTCGGGGCTCCCGTCGGCGACGCGCTCGGCGTCGGGCTCCCGGTGGGCGAGCCGCTCGGCGAGGGCGACGGGCTGGGCTCCGGGTCGGTGTCCGTGGGCACCTCGCGGGGAGCGACGCTGGTGAGCGTCGGCTTCACGGTCTGGAAGAGCCCGTCGGAGCCGATCTGGACCCGATCGATCGTCGTCTCGCGGTTGGTCCCGCCGCCGCCCGGGATCGCGAAGCGGTGATACGCGATGTACCACTCATCGGTGCCGGGCACGTTGATGATCGAGCTGTGCGCCGGCCCGAGGATGCCCTGCGAGGGATCCTTCTGCAGCAGGATGCCCCGGTACGTCCACGGCCCGTCGATGCTCGTCGACGTGGCGTAGCCGACGCGGTAGTCGGGCGATCCGGTGTCGTCGATCGAGTACGTCAGGTGGTACGTCCCGTCACGGAAATTCATGAAGAGACCTTCACGGAACTCGGGCAGACCGCTGATCGGCTTGATCGTCCCCGCCTTGATGCTCTTCATGTCGTCGGACAGCTCACCGTAGACCGGCCTGCCGTTGCCCCAGAACAGGTAGAACTTCCCGGTCTTGGGGTCCTGGAATGCCGCGGGGTCGATCGCCTGACCGCTGTTGACGCTCTCGGCGTTGGTGATCATCGGCTGCGCCTCGGCGGTGAACGGCCCCTCGGGGCTGTCGGCGACCGCGACGCCGATCATCTTGCGATTGGCGTTCGGCTCGTGACCGCTGAAGTAGAAGTAGTACTTCCCGCCCTTCTCGATGATCGTCGGAGCCCACGCGTTGCCCGTGGCCCACGGAACGTTGCCGCTGGCGCCGTCGAGGGTCAGGAACGGCTTGTCCGATCGCGTCCAGTCCACGAGGTTCTTGGACTTCCAGACGTAGAAGGTGTTGCCGCCCCAGCCGGGGGTCCCGTCGGTCGTCGCGTAGATGTAGTAGGTGTCACCGAACACGGCGATGTTCGGATCGGCGTACAGACCCGGCAGGACCGGGCTCTTCATCTCGACCGCCGTCAGCGTCCACACCGTGTCGGCCTGTCCGGGAGTCTTCAGCGTGACCGTCACGGGCGAGCTGAGGTTGCGCAGCGTCCCCGATGCCGGAGTCGCGGTCGTTCCCGACGCGGTGGTGAAGGTCGGGCGGAGCGTGGCCAGGTCGGTACCGGGCTTGACCGGGAACGTCACCGTGCGGGTGGCGGCGTCGACCATCGGCGCGACCTTCAGGACGCTGGGGTCCTGCAGGCTCACCGCCCCGAGGATCGATGCGTTGCCCGACTGCGCGACGATCTCGTCGGCCGTCAGCGCGCGGTTGTAGAGCGCGAACTCGCGCACCTGTCCGCGCAGCAGGTTGTCGGCGTTGTAGACCGACTTGCCGATGTAGTTCGCCGACGTGCGACCGCCGCCGATGTCACCGGGGCGCAGCGTGACGTTCGTGTTCTCGGCGACCTGCTGACCGTCGAGGTACAGGCGCGCCGTCGATCCACTGAGGGTGTACGTGACGTTCACCCACTGGTCGCGCGGCAGGGCCGACGCCGACTGCGCGTTCTGCTCGCCCGACCAGTTGCCCGTTGTCAGGGCTCCGCGGAACTGGTTGTCGCCGGTGGCGAAGAGGTAACCGTTACCGGTGCCGTCCTGGGCGGTGTTGCCGAACGCGTACAGGAAGTACGGGTTCCTCTGCGCCGCGTCCACGCGCATCTCGGCCTGGACCGTGATGTCGGTCGTTCCCGCCAGCACGTTGTCGGGAAGGTCGACGTAGTCGTCGGTGCCGTCGAAGGTCAGGGCGTTCTCACCCCAGGCGGCGTCGCCCTTGATCTGCGCGTCCCGTCCCGCTCCGGACCGGTCGTGAAGGGTCGACCCCGAACCGTCGGTGAAGTCGTACCGAAGGAGCTCGCCCTTCTCGTTGGCGGTGAGCGGCTCCACGGTCGGCTGCGTCGGGATGTTCTCACGCAGCAGCGCCAGCTCGGCCGCGGTCACCGGCATGACCGTTCCGTGACGCGGGCTGCGCGGCAGCTGGTAGGAGGCAGGAACCTTCCAGTCGGGGGCGTCGAGGTCGTTCGTGCCGAGCGGGATGTAACCGCGACCGCCGTACTCGTCGACGAACAAGTAGTACGAATTGCCCGACGTATCGCCCGGGTTCGCTTTGAAGATCGTCGGGCCCTCGACCGCACCGAGGCCCGCGTCGCGACCGATGCAGCTGTCTTGCACCTTCCAGTTGGTGTTCGCCGGGTTCCATCCCGCCGCGTCCTTGTCGTCGACCGCGGTGAGACTGCTCGAGTGCTCCTGGATGATGTCGCGGCAACCGGTGGTGCTGGCCTCGTCCTTGGTGAAGCGATAGAACTGGTCGTTCTCCTTGATCACCGTGGAGTCGATCCGAGAGGCACCGAAGTCTTGCCACACCTTGGCTTCGCTGAACGTGACGAAGTCGCGCGTCGTGGCATACATCATCGTCTGGTAGAAACCGCCGGTGTGGTTGGGGTCGTCGGGTCCGAAGAGCGACGACGCCCAGAACACCACGTACTCGCCCAGGGCGTCGTCGTAGTACGCCTCGGGCGCCCACGTATTGCCCGCGTTGTCGGGAGACACCTTCACGTGGCGCTGCGCGCCCCAGTTGACCAGATCGTGCGACTCCCACACCTCGATGTACTTGGAGCCACGCGTCTGCGCCGCACCCCAGTCGCCGCTGCGCCCGATAGAAAGATCGGTCGCGATCAAGTAGAAGGTGTCACCCTCCGGCGAGCGGATGATGAACGGATCACGCAGACCCTTCTCCCCCTCCGTCGACGTGAGCTCCGGCTGCCCGCCGTTCAGCTCCGTCCACGACAGAGCATTGTTCCCGTTGCTCGCGGCGAAGTAGATGTTCTCCCCCTCCACGGAGTTCCCCGTGAAGTACGCGAACGTGTAGCCCTCGAATGAGCCGATCTGCGCGGCCTTGCGAACGGTCGCCGTGAAGTCGCGCGTCGACGTCACGGCGTTCTTCGTGACGGATGCCGTGAGCGTCACCGTCGCATCCGCGTTCGGGCGCGTGACGACGCCGTCGGCGGTGACGATCTCGTCGTCCGAGGTCGTCCACGTGACGGGAAGTCCCTGCGACGAGCCGGGCAGAGTCAGGTTGCCGCGGACGTCGTCGATGTTCGTGACCGTCAGCGCGTCGAGAGCGGACTGCACCACGGTGTCGTCGTCGGGCGTCTCCACGAGGGCCTCGACCTCGGCGGCCGTGAGCGCGCGATCGTAGATGCGGAAGTCGCGGAGGCTTCCGGCCAGCCTCTTGTCGGGCGTGTAGTTGGACCGCCCGAGGTAGTTCGCGGTCGTGGTCCCGCCGCCGATCATGCTCGGCAGCGAGGTGGTGTCGGTGTTCTCGGCGATCTGGACACCGTCGATGTACATGCGCGACGTCTTCGACCCCGCGTCGAGCGTGTACGTCAGCGTCTTCCAGACGCCGCGATCGAGGGCGGCGGTGCTCTCGGCCTTCTGCTCGGTGCTCCAGTTCCCGAGCGCGATGCCGGTGCGCGCCGGGTTGCCGGTGGCGAACAGGTAGCCGTTGCCGTACCAGTCCGTCGTGTTGCCGAGGCCCCAGATGAAGTAGTTGCCGCTCTGCTCCGGACGCACGATGACGTCGGTGCTGACCGTGATGGAGTCGAGCCCCTTCAGGATGTCGTCGGGCAGCTTGACGTCGTCGTCGTCGCCGTCGAGGCGCACCCCCTCGGAGCCCGTGAGCGTCGGGCCGCCCTCGAAGGTGGCGTTGCGGCCGTTGCCCGAGGTGTCGCGGGCGACCGTTCCGGTGGTCTCGTCCAAGGGGTACGCGGCGACCAGGCCCGCGTCTGCGGCGGCGGCGCCGGCGATCACCGGGGCGGTGAGGGGTGCCGCGACGAGGGCGGCGATGACAGGGACGGCGAGCGTCCAGAGAGAACGGCGTCGAGGCGGCGCCGAGCGATCGTAAGGGGTCACGGGGGTGGGGTCCTCTCGTGGGTGCGTCATTGCAGATGCCGTCGTCTTCGACAGCCCTCCGATGTTAGCGCTCACACGTACCGTCCACCAGCATGGTTACGTCAACAGCACCGAGCTCCGACGACGCACGCGAGCGCCCCGACGGATCAGCGCGAGCGTCGCGAGCCGGTGGGACGTTCGGCCGGGGCCGAGTCGCGCACGATGAGGCGCGTCGGCAGGGGTGTGCTCTCGCTCACGGTGTCGGGTTCTTCGACCGCCAGCAGCACCTTCTGCATGAGGATCTCGCCCAGGGCCGCGAAGTCCTGACGCACGGTCGTCAGAGACGGGAAGAGGAAGGCCGCTTCGGGGACGTCGTCGATCCCGACGACTCCGACGTCTTCCGGCACGCGCAGGCCGCGCTCGCGCAAGGCCGACAGCACGCCGATCGCCATGTGGTCGTTGGCGACGAAGATGCCCTCTCCGGGAACGATGTCGGCCTCGCTGGCGATGCGGTAACCGCTCTCGGCCGACCAGTCCCCGTGGACGAGGGCCGTCGATTCGCTGCGCGAGGACGCGAGCTCCTCGCGCCATCCGCGGATGCGCTCGACGGCATCGGGATTGCGGGCGGGACCGGCGATGTGCCGGATCGGACCGTACCCGGCCTCGCGCAGGTGCCGCACGGCACTCCGGCCGGCGCGGTACTGGTCGATGGCGACGAGGCGCGGATGGGGCCGGCTCGTGGTGGCGGAAGCCACGATGGGGATGTCGAGATCGAGGGCCTGGACGGATGCCAGCACCTCGGTGTCGACGACGATGAGCACGATGGCATCCACGCGCTGCTTCAACAGCCCGTCGATCGCCGCCCGTACCGCGACGGCGTCACCCTGAGGGGAGCTGATCGCATCGACGTTGTACCGCGCCGCGCGCGCGGCGAAGTTGAAGTTCATCGCAATCGATGAGGGACCGTAATCGACGCTGCCCGGGGTGACCAGACCGATGGTACGGGTGCGGCGCGTGACCAGTGCCCGGGCGGCAGGCGACGGACTGTAGCGCAGCTGGGCGATGGCCTGCTCGACGCGCGCGCGGGTGGCCGGGCGCACGTTGGGCATGTTGTTGAGCACGCGCGAGACCGTCTGATGCGAGACGCCCGCCAGGCGGGCCACATCGAAGATGTTCGCGGTGCGTGCCGCTTTCTCGTCAGTCATTCGACGCCTCACCGGGACTCTCGGGCTTGGCCACGAGAGCCAGGAGGGCATCGGGCGTGAGGTCGGCGGCCGGGACGATCTGCGCGAGGACTCCATCGCGCATGACGGCGACCAGGTGCGCCACGCGGAGCACCTCGTCGAGCTCCGCCGAGATGTAGATGATCGACAGCCCGTTGTCGGACAGCTCGCCCACGAGGCGCTGGATCTCGGCCTTGGCGCCGACGTCGATCCCCCGCGTGGGCTCGTCGAGGACGATCACGCGGGGAGAGAGGGCCAGAAGACGCGCGAGGAGGACCTTTTGCTGGTTGCCCCCCGACAGCGTCGAAACGGGCCGATCGATGTCGGCGGGACGGATGTGCAACGCCTCGACCCAGCTGCTGGCGAGCTCGCGGCGTCGCGCGGTGCTCATCCGGCGCAGCACGCCGCGCTGTGCCTGGAGGGCGAGGCTGATGTTGTCGAGCACGCTGAGGTCGCCGATGACCCCCTCGGTGCGCCGATTCTCGGACGAATAGGCGATGCGGCGGCTCATCGCCTCACGCGGCGAGCCGAAGCGCACGGGAGAACCGTCGACGAACACCTCGCCCGACCCCGGGCGGTCGACGCCGGTCAATGCCCGCGCGAGTTCACTGCGTCCCGATCCGAGGAGGCCCGCGACCCCGATGACCTCGCCCTCGGCGAGGTCGAGGTCGGCCTCGCGCAGCCGCGGTCCGGCGGTGAGTCCGCGCGCGCTGACCACGGCCGGCCCGTCGCTGTCGTCGACGGTGCGCTGCCCGAGCGGGGCCAGGACCCCCGCGGCGGCACCCAGCATCTTCTCGACGAGATCGATGCGCAGCAGCTCCGTCGTGGCGTACTCGCCGACCAGGTAGCCACCGCGCAGCACCGTGACGCGATCGCAGATCTCGTAGACCTGATCGAGGAAGTGCGAGACGAACACGACCGCGATGCCGGTGTCTTTCAGCTCGCGGATGACGCGGAAGAGCTCGGCGACCTCGTCGACATCGAGGCTCGAGGTCGGTTCGTCGAGCACGAGCACTTTGACGTCGATCGACACCGCCCGCGCGATCGCGACGAGCTGCTGCACGGCGAGCGGGTGGGAGGAGAGCACCGAGGCCGGGTCGATGTCGACGCCGAGAGACGACAGGGCAGAGGTGGCTCGCCGACGCATCTCGGCGTGGTCGATCATCCCCCACTTACGCGGCTCGCGGCCCAGCGAGATGTTCTCGGCCACGGTGAGGTTCGGCAGGAGATCGATCTCTTGGTAGACGGTCGAGATGCCGGCCGCTTGCGCCTCCGCGGGCGACGACAGCCGGACGGGGCTGCCCTCGATGACGATCTCGCCACTGTCGAGACGCAGCGCCCCGGTGATCGCTTTGATCAGCGTCGACTTCCCGGCCCCGTTCTCGCCCATGAGCGAGTGCACCTCGCCGGCCCGCAGACGGAAGTCGACCCCCGACAGGGCCGCCTCCACGCCGAAACGCACCGACGCCCCGCGCACCTCGAGAAGGGGCGGGGCGACGGTGGCGGGCATGGGGTCCATCATGCCCGCGACAGGGCGGGAGCGCTAACACCGCGGCGGAGCGTGTTCCGCCCCGCCACGGTGGAAGACGTCAGCGGCTGAGCGCCGAGCGCGACACGATCACCCGCTGAACGACCACGAACAGCAGCAGCAGGGCGCCGACCGTGATGCGCGTCCAGGACTGCTCGGCCCCCGAGAAGGAGATGATCGTGCGGATGAGGCCGTAGACGAAGACGCCGATCATCGAGCCGAGGACGAAACCGCTGCCCCCGGTCAGGAGCGTCCCGCCGATGACCACCGCGGCGATGGTGTCGAGTTCCGTGCCCACACCGTTCAACGGGTATCCGGCGCCGGAGTAGGCGGTCAAGACGATGCCGGCCAGTCCCGCGCACACACCGCTGATGACGTACACCGACAGCTTGGCGCGGACGACGGGAAGGCCCATCAGGCGGGCCGACTGCTCGTTGCCGCCGACCGCGTACACCGTACGGCCGAAGCGGGTGTAGCGCAGCACGAAGGCGGCGAGAGCGACCGTCAACAGGGCGATGATGCCGGTGGGGGTGATGTACCACCCGGCGAACGAGAAGCGCGTCGACTGGAGCCACAGCAGTCCCTCGTTGTCGACCTTGATCGATTCGAGACTGACGACGAAGGCCAGACCGCGGGCGAGGAACATCCCGACCAGCGAGGCGATGAACGGCTGCACGTCGAAGAACTGCACCAAGACACCGATCAGCAGGCCGATCGCCGCGCCGATGAGCACCATCGCGGGGATCGCCACGGCGACCGGGACGCCGTCGCCGAGCATCTTCGCGCACAGGATGCCGGTGAACGCCATGACGGCGCCGACCGACAGGTCGATGCCTCCGGTGAGGATGACGAAGGTCATTCCCACCGCGAGCACCAGCAGGTACGCGTTGTCGAGCAGGATCGACGACATGATGCGGTTCAACTGGAAGTTCGGGAAGTACCACATCGCTCCCGCGATCATCACGACGAGGATGATCACCGCGGCGAAGACCGGAACCCACGAGATGTGACGGCTGAGGAAACGGCGGTACGAGACCGCGGACGACGACGTCGAGCGTCGTTCTTCGGTGAGAGTGGCCATCAGGACAGCACCTTTGCGTCGGGACGTCGGGTGAGGGGACGGAGCGCGCTGCGCCCCGCCGTGTGGAAGAACGCGCGGAAGCGACGCGACTGCAGCAGCACCACGATGAGCACCGCCGCGGCCATGAACACCGGGCTGACCGCCGGGGGGACACCGAGGAAGGTGATGGTGCTCTTGAGCGTCTGGATCGTGAAGACGCCCACCACGGTTCCCGCGAGGCTGAACTTTCCGCCCGCGAGCGAGGTACCACCCAGAACGACGGCGAGGATGGCATCCAGTTCGATGTACAGACCGGCGGCGTTGGCGTCGGCGGCCATGATGTTCGAGCTGTAGAGGATGCCCGCGATACCCGCGAGAACACCGCTGGCGATGTAGGCGCCCCAGATGATGCCGCGCGAGCGAACACCCGCGAGACGGCTGGCTTCGGGATTGATCCCCACGGCCTCGGTCAACATGCCGAGCGCCGTGCGGCGCTCGAGGACGCCGACGACGATCACCGCGAAGATGGCCACGAAGAACGCGAAGGGCAGGCCCAGGACGTATCCGCCGGCGATGAACTTGTAGGGGTCGCTGTTGATCGTGGTGATGAAGCCGCCCGTGATGAGCAGGGCCACACCGCGGCCGGCGAGCATGAGCACCAGCGTCGCGATGATCGGTTGGATGCCGAGGACCGAGACGAGGAACCCGTTCCAGACACCGAGGATCAGCGCGACGCCGACGGCCGCGGCGATCGCGGTGAAGACGACCCCCAGGTTGCCCGGGTCGGGCGAGGCCTCGATGACGGTGAGGGCAACGGCTCCGGAGACGGCCATGATCGCGCCGACCGAGAGGTCGATACCGCGGGTGGCGATGACCAGGGTCATTCCGAGAGCCACGAGCATCAGCGGGGCGCTGTTGCGCAGGATGTCGATCAGCGATCCGTAGAACTGACCGTTCTGCATGGTGATGCTGAGGAAGGACGGCCGCGAGATCGTGTTGATGGCGATGAGCGCGAGAAGTGCCGCGATCGGCCACACGAGGCGGTGGGTGAGGAATTTCTTCATGCGATCTTCTCCCGATCGGACGACGGTGTCTCGGGTGCGGTGTGCGGTGATGCGGCGGCCGCCGACTCGGGTTGCCCCTCGGCGATGTACGCCACGAGCGCGTCGAGGTCGACGTCGCGGGTGGCCAGTTCGCCGATCTTACGACGGTCGCGAAGCACGGCCACGCGCTGGGCGAGGCGGAGCACCTCTTCGAGCTCGGACGAGATGAAGATGACCGCGAGGCCCTTCTCGGCGAGTTCGGCGACCTTCCGCTGGATATCGGCCTTGGCGCCGACGTCGATGCCGCGGGTGGGCTCGTCGAGGATGAGGAGCTCAGGAGCGGTGGCGAGCCAGCGCGCCAGCAGCACCTTCTGCTGGTTGCCGCCCGAGAGGTTGCGGATGAGGGCGTTGGGGTCGGCCGGTCGCACACCGAGTGCGGTGATGTATTCCTCGACGACGGCCTGCTTCTCGGCCGCGCTGATCTTGCGCAGGGCGCCTCGGCGGGCCTGGATGCCGAGCACGATGTTCTCGGCGACGGTCAGGTCGCCGACGATGCCCTCGGCACGGCGGTCCTCCGACGAGAACGCGATGCCGCGGTCGAGAGCATGACGGGGCGACCCGGTACGGGCGCCCGACCCCGAGACCTGCACGGTCCCGTCGTCGGGGCGATCCGCGCCGGCGATCAGGCGCGCGAGCTCGGTGCGGCCGGAGCCGAGGAGACCGGCGAGGCCCACGACCTCACCGGGGTACACGTCGAGGTCGACGGGTTCGAGGGCGTTCTTGCGCCCGAGCGAGAGGGTGCGCAGCACCGGCGTGCCGGTGCGGTCGATGGGACGCTCGGCGCTGGCCGAGATGGCATCCAGCTCTCCCAGCTCACGGCCGATCATCTTCGCCACGAGCTGCTCGCGGCCGAGTTCGGCGACGGGGTACTCGCCGACCAGGGTGCCGTTGCGGAGCACCGTGAGGCGGTCGGAGATCTCGTAGATCTGGTCCAGGAAGTGCGAGACGAAGAGGATGGCCACGCCGCGGTCGCGCAGGTCGCGCACGACGCCGAACAGCTGCTCGACCTCTCCACGATCGAGGCTCGAGGTGGGCTCGTCGAGGACGAGCACCTTGGTGTCGACGACCATCGCGCGGCTGATGGCGACCAGCTGCTGTACCGCGATCGAGTGGCTGGCGAGAATCGACTGGGTGTCGATGTGCACGCCCAGCTCGGCGAGGTAGGTGGCGGCGGCGGCGTGCGTGGCTCTCCAGTCGATCATGCCCGCGCGGCGGATCTCGTTGCCGAGCATCACGTTCTCACCGACGGTGAGGTTCTGGCAGAGGTTGACCTCTTGATAGACGGTGGCGATGCCCGCGGCCTGGGCATCGGCGGTGGCGCGGAACTGGCGCTCGGTCCCCTCGACGCTGATGACGCCTTCGTCGATCCCGTAGACGCCGGTCAGGGCCTTGATGAGGGTGGACTTTCCGGCGCCGTTCTCTCCCATGAGGGAGTGGACCTCGCCGGCATAGAGGGTGAAGTCCACGCCGTCGAGCGCCTTCACCCCGGGGAACTGGATGCTGATGCCGCGCATCGCCACCACGGCTGCCCGTTCGGATGTCTTCACGGCGACCCGTTCGAATGTCATTGTCGATCGCTTTCTCGGATCGGGAGCGTGCGGG
>Ga0308159_1004036_pt1 | contig 13873 bp, 10 predicted proteins | sample PhyCR1_FD_201040 | JGI IMG/M metagenome (GOLD analysis project Ga0308159, IMG submission 201040) | Phyllosphere microbial communities from UC Gill Tract Community Farm, Albany, California, United States - DLSLC.R1 | ecosystem: Host-associated > Plants > Phyllosphere > Unclassified | place: USA... | reverse complement strand
AAGCGGGATCCCTGCCTTCGCGGGGACGACGAGGGAGGATGGCGGGCGGCGGGCGGTGCGGACGCCCACAGCGAATACGAAAAGGCCCGGCGGGATGATCCCGCCGGGCCTTTTCGTTTCGCCATGGAGGCAAGGCCGGTGCCTCCTGAAGGAGACCGGCCCCTCCCCCGCATCACCAGGTGAAGGCGATGGTGCCCGTCACCGTGCGGCGGTTGCCGTACCAGCACCAGCTGTACGCGGCGTAGCAGCTCGTCAGGTACTTCTTGTCGAAGACGTTGGTGGCGTTGAGGCCCAGGGTCACGTTGTCGAGGCCCATCTGGCGCAGGTTGTAGCGCATCATGCCGTCGAACACAGTGTAGGCCGGCGTGCTGTAGGCCTGGCCGTCGACAGCGTAGATACCCGCGAAGGTGCGGTTCACGTGACGCACCGCGCCGCCCAGCGTCAGGCCTTCGGCGGCGCCGTCCTTGGGCGCCCAGGCCAGGTTGGCGGAGATGCCGCCGCTGCCCACGGTCGCCAGGCCGAGACCGACCAGCGAGGCGTCCACGTCCTTGACGTCACGCACCTTCTGCGTGCTGAACGCGGCGCGGAAGCTGAAATCGTAGGGCAGCGACCCGCTGGCTTCCAGCTCGAACCCGCGCGAACGCACCTTGCCGCTCTGGTAGGACACGTAGGTCAGCGGGTTGGAGACGACCACGTTGGTCTGCGAGATGCGGAAGTACGCGCCCGACAGCAGGATGTCGGTGCCCGGCACCTGGAACTTGGCGCCCACCTCGAACTGCTTGCCGATCGAAGGCTTGGCCAGCGAACCGTCCTCGAGCGTCGCCGACTGCGGCTCGAACGAGGTCGAGTAGCTGGCGTAGGGCGAGATGCCGAAGCTGGTCTTGTAGAGGCCGCCCACGCGGTAGGTGAACTTCTTGTCCTTGCGCACCGCGCCGGCCTGTTCGGCACGGGCCCAGTCCTGGCGTCCGCTCAGCATCACTCGCAGGTCGCCCAGCGAGATCTGGTCCTGCGCATAGATGCCCTGCTGGCGCTGGCGCAGCTTGGCAAGATCGGGCTCGGCGTAGCCCACGCCGCTGTAGTTGAGCACATGATAGGGATCGCTCGGCGTATCCATGGTGCCGTAGACCGGGTTGTAGGCATCGATGTCGGTGCCGCCGCCGAACGCGTACAGTTCACGCGAATGCGCCACCTGGCGGTCCGCGCCGAACAGCAGGTTGTGCGTCAGCGGGCCGGTGCGGACCTCGCCGGACAGCTGGTTGTCGTAGACCCAGCTGTTGACCTCCTCGTCGGTCGCGTAGGAATAGCGGCTGTAGGTGGTCGAGTCGGTCGAGACCTGCGAGCCGCCGGTGTAGACGATGCCCAGCTCGGTCTTGACGTTCTGGTAGCGGCCCGACGAACGGAACTTCCAGCCGCCGCCGAAATCATGGTTCAGGATATAGGTGAAGCCCACCTGCTCGCGGCTGAAGTAGTCGTTCGGCTCGCCGCCGTAGAACTTGGTCGAGATCTTGCCGGCCGGGTTGTCGAACAGCGTGCCGACCGCCGGCATCACGCCGTAGTTGCCGTTGTACGGGTCATGCGAATAGGCCGCCAGGAAGGTGAAGTCGGTCGCCGTGCCCGAACCCAGCGTGACCGCGCCCGACAGGGTCTGGCGCTCGCGCTTGCCGTAGGTCTGCTGCGAATCGGCGCCGTTCGCGCTGCCGTAGAAGCGGTAGAGCACGCCATCGACGTTGCCGCCGACATCGCCATCGACGCGGTATGCGTCGTAATTGCCGTAGCTGGCCGAGACCGCGCCGTAGAAGTCACGGTCGATCGGCAGCTTGCTCTGCTCGTTGACGAGGCCGCCGGGGCTCGACGCACCGTAGAGCGCCGAGGACGCACCCTTGACCACCTCGATGCGGTCGAGACGCGACATGTCGATCTGCGGCGCCGCATAGCCGACGCCGCCGATCAGCTTGAGGCCGTCGAGAAAGGTCGGCACGGTGAAGCCGCGCAAGTTGAACTGGTCGTAGACTTCGGCCGAGGCGCCGCGCGTTTCCGGCGTCACGCCGGCGACGAAGCGCATCGCCTGGTTGAGGTTCTGGATGCCCAGGTCGGAAATCGTGCTCGAATCGATGACCGAGATCGACTGCGGCGTCTCCGCGAGCGGAAGGTCGCTCTTGGTGCCCGAGCTGGCTTCGGTGAGCAGGCGGGTGCCGGTGACGACGATGTCGTCACGGCGATCGCGGGTGGCCGCGTCGTCCGCGGCGGCGTCGTCGGCGAAAGCGGGAGCAGCCAGCAGCGCCGTCGACATCATGCCGGTGGCAACGCCGAGGAGCAGCCTGCCGCGAACCGTGTTTAGAAACATTCCAGAGACCTTTTGTTGAGAGTCGCCGGGCGCGGTTACTGCTATTGCGAACCTGTCGCAATGGATGCTTTTGCGAATAATTTGCATTTGCGGATTATGTGTCTTTACGGACACAGAAGCGCCGCCGCCCCGATGTGGAGCGGCGGCGCATGTCTATTCGGACAACCCGCGACGGGCTGGCGTCAGGCGTTGGCGGGCTGCGGGCGATTGGCGATCAGGTTGTCGACCACCGAGGGATCCGCCAGCGTCGAGGTATCGCCCAGGTTCGAGAAGTCGTTCTCGCCGATCTTGCGCAGGATGCGGCGCATGATCTTGCCCGAACGCGTCTTGGGCAGGCCGGGAGCGAACTGGATCACGTCGGGGGTCGCGATCGGGCCGATCTCGTGGCGGACCCAGGCGACCAGTTCCTTGCGCAGCGCCTCGTCGGGTTCGACCTCGGCATTGGTGGTGACGAAGGCGTAGATGCCCTGCCCCTTGATCTCGTGCGGCATGCCCACGACGGCGGCCTCCGCGACCTTGGGATGGGCGACGAGCGCGCTTTCCACCTCGGCGGTGCCCATGCGGTGCCCCGAGACGTTGATCACGTCGTCGATGCGGCCGGTGATCCAGTAATAGCCGTCCTCGTCGCGGCGGCAGCCGTCGCCGGTGAAGTAAGTGCCCTTGAAGGTGCTGAAATAGGTCTGGAAGAAGCGGTCGTGATCGCCCCAGACGGTGCGCATCTGGCCCGGCCAGCTATCGGTGATGACGAGGCAGCCGTCGCCCGGCCCTTCGATCTCCTTGCCCTCGGTGTCGACCAGCCGGGGCTGGACGCCGAACATCGGGCGGGTGGCGGAACCGGGCTTGAGCGCGGTGGCGCCGGGCAGCGGAGAGATCATCACGCCGCCGGTCTCGGTCTGCCACCAGGTGTCGACGATCGGGCAGCGCCCCTCGCCGACGACCTCGTGATACCACGACCACGCCTCGGGATTGATCGGCTCGCCCACCGAGCCGAGCAGGCGCAGCGACTTGCGGCTGGTCTTCTTCACCCAGTCGTCGCCCTCGCGCATCAGTGCGCGCAGGGCGGTGGGGGCGCCGTAGAATATCTCGACCCCGAACTTGTCGACCACCTGCCAGAACCGGCTGGGGTCGGGGAAGTTGGGCACGCCTTCGAACATAACCGTGGTGGCGCCGTTCATCAGCGGGCCGTAGACGACATAGGAATGCCCCGTCACCCAGCCCACGTCGGCGGCGCACCAGTAGATCTGCCCGGGCCGGTAATCGAACACGTATTCGTGCGTCATCGAGGCCCAGACGCCGTAGCCGCCGGTGGTGTGCAGCACGCCCTTGGGCTTGCCGGTGGAACCCGAGGTGTAGAGGATGAACAGCGGGTCCTCGGCGTTCATCTCCTCGGGCGCGCAGTCGGCGGACTGCTCCGCTACGGCGGAGGCCCAGTCGACGTCGCGGCCCTCGACCATCGGCACGCCGGCGCCGGTATGAGCCAGCACGATGACGGTATCGACGCAGTTGCTGCGCTTCACCGCCTCGTCGACGTTGGCCTTGAGCGGGATCTTCTTGCCGCCGCGCAGGCCTTCGTCGGCGGTCAGGACGATGCGGCTGTCGCAGTCGGTGATGCGCCCGGCGAGCGCGTCGGGCGAGAAGCCGGCGAAGACGATCGAGTGGATCGCCCCGATCCGCGCGCAGGCGAGCATGGCGACGGCCGCCTCGGGCACCATCGGCAGGTAGATGGTCACGCGCTCGCCCTTGCGCACGCCCTTGGCCCTGAGCAGGTTGGCGAAACGGCAGACCTGTTCGTGAAGCTGGCGATAGGTGATGCGGCGTTCCGGGTCGGCGGGGCTGTCGGGCTCCCACAGGATCGCGATCTCGTCACCGCGCGTCGCCAGGTGCCGGTCGAGGCAGTTGGCGGAGAGGTTCAGCGTGCCGTCGGTGAACCACGAGATACCGAAGTCCTCCTCGTGGAAGCTGGTCTGCTTCACCACGCCGAAGGGCTTGATCCAGTCGAGCCGCCGGGCTTCCTCAGCCCAGAAACCCTCGGGATCGGAGACCGATTTCTCGTACATCGCCTGATAGCGCGCCTCGTCGACCAGCGCGCCCTGGGACCACTCGGCGGGAACGGGATAAACGGCCTCGGCCATGTTCGGTATCTCCTCTCACGTCTATTCGTCCGGACTGCCCGGCTTCGATGCTGCAATAGCACAATGGGCGGGCGGCGACGACATTGGACAATGGTAGTAGTCTGCCCGGGAAGCCGCGCCCGCAGGGCCTAGATGGCCGCGCTTGTGATCTGGATCAAGGCGCGAAGTCGGTGCCGGGCCTATGGAATCGACATAGCCCCTTTTTCGAAAGGCCGATCGCCATGCCCTGCCCCACCGCCACCCTGCTCACCCGCACCGGCCTCGACATCGACGTGCGCCCCGTCCTGCCTTCGGACGAGCCCGCCCTGGTCGATTTCTTCGAGCGGGTCAGCGACGAGGATCGCCGTTTCCGCTTTCTCTCCGCTGCCGACCACGTCGGCGCGCGGCAGATCGAGCCGCTGGTCCATGCCGACCATTTCCGCACCGAATCGTGGCTCGGCATCAACCGGGCGAGCGGACAGGTCGTCGCCTCGGGCATGCTTGCCTGCGACGGGCCGCTCGATACCGGCGAGATCGCGATCTCGGTCTGCGGCAATCACCGGGGAAAGGGCATCGGCTGGGCCATGCTCGATTTCCTGGCCGACCAGGCGGCGGCACGCGGCTGCCGCCGCGCCATCGCCATCGAGAGCCGCGACAACCATGCCGCGATCGAACTGGAGCGGGAGAAAGGCTTCCGGCCCGAGCCCCTGGAAGGCGATTCCACGCTGGTCGTGCTGGCACGAAACTTTCGCTGAAACCGCGCCTGTCGGTGCGGCGCTAACCACATGGTAACGTCTTGGGCGCCAAGCGTTCGCTCCGCCCCAGGAGACGCCATTGCCGCACGACAGGACCAACCGCCCCGCCGAGGGACACGCGCCGCGTTCCGCGCGGGTGGGCGTCGAGATCGTGTGCGAGGTCCGCCAGGGCACCCGCCCGTGGAAAGCGGCGCGGCTGGAAGACCTGTCTCCCGGCGGCTTCCGCATCGCCCGCCTGCCCGACGCGCGCGCCGAAGTCCCGCTGCGCATCCGCATCCCGGGCCTGCAACTGCTGAGCGCGCGGATCTGCTGGGCAAAAGACGGCGCGGTCGGCTGCGAATTCGCCGAGCCGCTGCACGTCGCCGTGTTCGAGCATATCGTGAAGGCGGCGGGTTAAGCCGAGGGGGTTGAGCGGGGTCCCCGCCTGCGCGGGGACGACGGGATTTTACAGGACCTGTCCCAACACACCCGTCGTCCCCGCGAAGGCGGGGACCCCGCTTCAAACCCTGGAACTACTTCCCAGCCGCACCCTTGCCGATGGGCCCGGCCTCGTTGGCGACCACCGCCAGTACCGCCGCCCAGGCATCGACGTTCTGCTGCAGCGCCGCCGGATCGACCTTGTCGAGCGTATCGTCGGGGGTGTGGTGCAGGTCGAAGTAGTGCATGCCGTCCTGCCCCATGTCGATCACCGCGAGGCTCTGCGCCTTGATGATCGCGGTGACGTCCTCGCCGCCGTCGGCAAGGCCATCGTGCGGGACGATGCCGAGCGGCCAGAGCGCGGCCTTGACCTTGTCCGCCAGCGGCTTGTTCTCGGGCGCGGTGTTGAACTTCACCTGCCAGACCCTGTCGGCGCCGAAGTCGCTCTCCATCGCGATGGCGTGGGGCTCGGCGCCGTGCAGCTTGACGTAGTGCGCGCCGCCGCCGCCGGCGAGGCCCATCTCCTCGTTGCCGGACCACAGCACGCGGATCGTGCGCAGCGTCTGCCCGTCCTTCTGCGCGGCCAGCGCGGCGGCGGTGACGATCGCGCAGCCCGAGGCGTCGTCGATGGCGCCGGTGCCCAGGTCCCAGGAATCGAGGTGGCAGCCCACCAGGATCATCGGCAGCGAGGGATCGCGGCCCGGCAGGTCGGCGACGATGTTGCCCGAGGTCGCGTCGGGGAACGGCTTGCCCATCAGGGTCAGGTCGATCGCCATCGGCAGCTTGCGCGCGGCGGTGCGGGCGATCAGGTCGGCGTCGGGGTTGGACACCGCACCCGCCGGGATCGGGGCAACGCCGTCCGCGAAGATCGTCACGCCGGTATGCGGGTTGCGATGGTTGTCGGTCCCGGCCGAACGGATGACCACGCCGGCCGCGCCCTTGCGCGAGGCGATGGTCGGCCCCTGCCGCCGCACGTTGCCGTAGGGACCATAGCCCGAACCGTCCTGCGCCGCGCGCATCGCGTGGTCGATGAAGGCGACCTTGCCCTTCAGCGAACCCTCGGGCGCCGCCTCCAGCGCGGCCAGCGTCGGGAAGTAGACCAGCTCCGCCTTGAGCCCGCCCTTGGGCGTTGGCACCGAAAAGCCCAGCGCGGTGATCGCCAGCGGCTGCGGATAAGGCGCGGTCAGCGCGGCGCTTTCGGGACCGCGCTGCCAGGCGCGGGTCTTGAATTCCTCGACCCGCACGTCGTGAAAGCCCAGCGCCTTGAGCCTGGCCTCGCCCCAGTCGCGGGCGCGATCCTCGGCCGAGGAGCCGGCGGGGCGCGGGCCGATCTCGGTGGTCAGCCCCTCGACGATGTCCCAGGCGATGCCGGAGCCGTTGACGGGGGTGGCCATCGCGGGGACGGCGGATGCGGCGGAGAGCGCGGCGACGGTGGCGGCTGCGCGCAGCTTGGTGACGGTGATCATGGTGCGGGTGCTAACGCAGCCGCGCTGCCGTGCCAAGCCGGGGTGTGCCCTGCGTACACACCCACCCTCGTCATACACCACCCTCGTCATCCCGGACTTGATCCGGGACCGTGGGAGGTACTTCAGGCGAGAGCTTGCGTTGAGGCGTTTCAACGCGAGGTTCCACCTCAAGGGTACACCACGGTCCCGGATCAAGTCCGGGATGACGCGGGTTTGCAGGCACGCCTCACCACTCGACGCGAGTGTGCAGGCATGCCCCACCATCACCCGACGCGGGTGTGCAGGCACGCCCCACCACCACTCGACGCGAGTGTGCAGGCACGCCCCACCACCGCCCGACGCGAGTTCGCAGGCGCGCCTCACCACCGCCCGACGCGGGTTTGCAGGCACGCCGCACCACCACCCAACGCGAGTTTGCAGGCACGCCCACCACCACACGCTATCTGCTGCATGGCCCCCGCCGCCGCGCCCATCTTGCAGGCGCCCGCGCGGGCCTGTAAGGGCCGGTGCCAAGACATTCCCATACTACATCCATCCAAAGGACGCCCATGGCCGCCCAGTACGCCTATGTCATGAAGGGCATGACCAAGACCTTCCCCGGCGCTCCCAAGCCGGTGCTCAGCGATATCTCGCTGCAATTCTACCAGGGTGCCAAGATCGGCATCGTCGGACCCAACGGCGTCGGCAAGTCGACGCTGATCAAGATCATGGCCGGCATCGACACCGACTACACCGGCGAAGCCTGGGCGGGCGAGAACATCACCGTCGGTTATCTCGAGCAGGAGCCCGAGCTCGACACGACCAAGACCGTCCTCGAAAACGTCAAGGACGGTGCCCGTGAGACCGCCGATCTCGTCGACCGCTTCAACGAGATCTCGAACATCATGGGCGACCCGCCGGAGGACGTCGATTTCGACGCGCTGATGGAGGAAATGGGCGACCTGCAGGGCAAGATCGATGCCGCCGACGGCTGGACGCTCGACAACCAGCTGGAAATCGCGATGGAAGCGCTGCGCTGCCCTCCCGGCGACTGGCCGGTGGACAGCCTCTCCGGCGGTGAAAAGCGCCGCGTCGCGCTGACCCGCCTGCTGATCCAGAAGCCCTCGATCCTGCTGCTCGACGAACCGACCAACCACCTCGACGCCGAATCCGTCGAATGGCTGGAAAACCACCTCAAGGAATACGCGGGCGCGGTCTTGATGATCACCCACGATCGCTACTTCCTCGACAACGTGGTGGACTGGATCCTCGAACTCGATCGCGGAAAGTATTTCCCCTACGAGGGCAACTACACCACCTACCTGGAAAAGAAGGCCAAGCGCCTCGACCAGGAGGACCGCGAGGAATCCGGGCGCCAGAAGGCGCTCAAGGAAGAACTCGAGTGGATCCGCCAGACCCCGGCCGCGCGCCAGACCAAGTCCAAGGCGCGTATCCGCAAGTTCGAGCAGCTGCAGGAAGCCCAGGCCGGCCGCAAGCCCGGCAAGGCCCAGATCGTCATCCAGGTGCCCGAGCGCCTCGGCGGCAAGGTCATCGAGGTCAAGGACATCTCGAAGGCCTACGGCGACAAGCTCCTGTTCGAGAACCTCTCGTTCATCCTGCCGCCGGGCGGCATCGTCGGCGTGATCGGCCCCAACGGCGCCGGCAAGTCGACGCTGTTCAAGCTGATCACCGGCAAGGAAACCCCGGACGAGGGCACGATCGAGATGGGCTCGACCGTCCACCTCGGCTTCGTCGACCAGAGCCGCGACCACCTCGACCCCACGAAGAACGTCTGGGAGGAGATCTCCGAAGGCCACGACTACATGACGGTCAACAAGCACGAGATGTCGACCCGCGCCTATGTCGGTGCGTTCAACTTCAAGGGCGGCGACCAGCAGAAGAACGTCGGCAAGCTCTCGGGCGGTGAACGCAACCGCGTCCACATGGCCAAGATGCTCAAGCTGGGCGGCAACGTCCTGCTGCTCGACGAACCGACCAACGACCTCGACGTGGAAACGCTGGGCGCGCTGGAGGAAGCCATCGAGAACTTCGCGGGCTGCGCCGTGGTCATCAGCCACGATCGCTTCTTCCTCGATCGTCTCGCCACCCACATCCTCGCCTTCGAGGGCAACAGCCACGTCGAATGGTTCGAAGGCAACTTCGCCGCCTACGAGGAAGACAAGCGCCGCCGCCTCGGCGATGCCGCCGACCGCCCGACCGCACTGGCTTACAAGAAGCTGACGCGCTGACGCGCTTGGGCAAGAAGCTCACGCGCTGAGCCGGGACGCGGCTGCGGCCGCGTTCCACGGCATCCGACGAGCCGTCGTTCCGACACCGGAACGGCGGCTTGTTCATTTTTCAAAGTTAAAACATGAACGGCGGTAGTCGCAGCGGTTCACCTTCGCGACAGCGCGCCGCGCTTACTGCGCTTTTAACGAAGAGCCGTGCGGCGAATTCGGTTTGGAGTCCGGGACAATGGCAATAACGATAAACAGAAAAGCGGGTGTTCTCCTCAAGGCGGGCGTGATGGCGCTGGCGGTCGCGGGCATGGCCAGCCCCAGCCTCGCAAGGCCGGGCGACGAAAACGGCGGCCGCGGGGATCGCCAGTCGCGCCCCGCCCAGCAGCAGCAGGCTCCCCGCCAGCAGCAGCAGGCGCCTCAGCCTCAGCAGCAACAGCAGCGGGCTCCTCAGGCCCAGCGCATGAACCAGGGCCAGCAGCGCGAAGCTCCGCGCCAGCAGTCCTCGGCCATCGAGCGCCAGGGCCGCCAGGGCCAGGCGGTATGGGCGAGCGGCAACCGCGGCGGCAACAATGACGCGGGCCGCAATGAAGCCGGACGAGGCGACAACCGCCCCGGCGGACAGATGGGTCGCGGCGACGACCGGCCCGGCACCTCCCGTCCGGGGATGGGCAACGATCGCGGCAACGATCGCGGCAACAACTGGGGCAACGATCGCGGCAATGACCGGGGCAATGACAGGCCGGGCGCGTCCCGTCCGGGCCAGGGCAACTGGCGCGGCGACAACGACGGCCGCCCGGGCGTCGGCCGACCCGGTGACGGTCGCCCCAACGATGGCCGCCCCAACGATGGCCGGCCGGGCGCGGGCCGGGGCGACAACGACCGCCGCGGCGATAACGACCGCTGGCGCGGCAACAACGACCGCCGGGGCGACAACGATCGCTGGCGCGGCAACGGCAACGGCCAGAACCGTAGCTGGGATCGCAACAGCTGGCGCCGCGACAACCGCTACGACTGGCAGAGCTATCGCAACCGCAACCGCTCGGCCTATCATATCGGCCGGTACTACTCGCCCTACCAGAACTACTCGTACCGCCGCCTCGGCATCGGGTTCTCGCTGGGATCGGTGTTCTACGGCAACCGCTACTGGATCAACGATCCGTGGCAGTACCGCCTGCCGGAAGTCTACGGCCCCTATCGCTGGGTCCGCTATTACGACGACGTCCTGCTGGTCGATACCTATACCGGCGAAGTGGTCGACGTGATCTACGACTTCTTCTGGTAACGCCTGCTTCGCGCAAGTCGTGACAAGCCCCCGGGTTCGCTGGAGCCCGGGGGTTTTTCTTTTGGCGGATAGGTAATTTCACATGGTTGCGGTGGAATTCGTTGCAGGTACCCTGCCAGTTCGATGACCACGCCCCCGCACCCCGACCGCAAGGCCCTTGCCATGATCGGCGCCGCCGTTCGCGAACGGCTGGTCGGCGATGCCGCCGTGCGCCGCCTTCCCGACGAGCGGGCGGAAATCTACGCCGTCGACGATTTCCTCCCCGCCGACGCCTGTGCCTGCCTGATGGCGCAGATCGACGCCGTGGCCTGCCCCTCCGCCCTGTTCGACGGCGGCGACTGGCCCGATTACCGCACCAGCTTCTCGGGCGACCTCGACCCCGTCGACACTTGCGTCCGCGACCTCGAGGCGCGCCTGTCGGGGCTCACCGGCATCGCCCCGGCCTGCGGCGAGACCGCGCAGGGGCAGCGCTACCTCAGCGGCCAGTATTTCCGCGAGCACTGCGACTGGTTCGACACCGCATCGCGCTACTGGCTGCGGGAGCGCCGCTGCGGCGGGCAGCGCAGCTGGACCGCGATGGTCTATCTCAACGCCGTCGACGAAGGCGGCCTCACCGACTTCACCCGCGTATCGCTGACCGTCCCGCCGCGCGCCGGCAGCCTCCTGCTATGGAACAACGCCCTGCCCGACGGCGCCCCCAACCCCTGGACCATGCACGCCGCGCGGCCCGTGGTGCAAGGCGCGAAATACGTCGTCACCAAGTGGTTCCGCACTCGGACCTGGCGGTGAGGCATACACTTTCGTCGTCATCCCGGACTTGATCCGGGACCGTGGGAGGTGCTTCAGGCGATAGCTTGCGTTGGAGGCGCCCCAACGCAAGCTATCGCCTGAAGATTTGCCCAAGGTCCCGGATCAAGTCCGGGATGACGCGACGCGGGGGCGCCTACGCACACCGCGCGCGATCCTTACGCGTCCTCGTCATCCCCCGCGGCGCGGTGGGTGAGGAATTCGAACAGGTGGTCCATGCGCTTGTGCAGGCGGATGATCTCCAGCTGGGTGCGCAGGTTCACCTCGTAGTCGTGGCGGGCGGCGATGCGGTCCTTGTCGGACTGGCGGTTCTGGCTCATCATGATCACCGGCGCCTGGATCGCCGCCAGCGTCGAGAGCATCAGGTTGAGGAAGATGTACGGGTAGGCATCGAAGGGATGCAGCCCCAGTTCCTCGAGCAGCCGGCTGTTGACCAGCATCCACCCGAACAGGATCACGCCGAAGGCGATGATGAAGCCCCACGAACCGCCAACGGCGGCCACCTTGTCGGCCAGCCGGTCGGCGAAGCTGGCGTGGAGCGCCGCTTCCTCCTGCGCGTCCGGTCCGACGATGTCGCCCGAGGCGATGCGTTCCAGCACCCGCCGCTCCTCGGCGTCGACGTCGCCGAGCGTGCGGCCGAGCAGTTCCTCGCAGAGCTGTTCGGCGGTGCGGGGGGTGTGGTTCATCAGGCCGCCAGCGCCTCGGCGATCAGCAACCTCGTTTCGGGCACGCCGTAAAGCGCGATGAAGCTGCCCATGCGTGGGCCCTGGGGCGAACCCAGCAGCGTTTCGTACAGCGCCTTGAACCAGTCACGCAGGGTTTCGAAGCCGTGGGCCTCGTCCTTGCCGATCTCGTAGACGATGTTCTGCAGGTCCTCCGCCGTGGCGTCGGGGCCCAGCGCGGCCAGCTGTGCGTCGAGCGCGCGCAGTGCCCCGACCTCGCCCGCGGCAGGCGCCCGGCGCTTCAGCGTGGGCGCGATGAAGTCGCGGTTGGTGGCCAGCGCGGCGCGGACCATGTCGGCCAGCGCCGGATGCGCCTCGGGCGTGGCGTCGGCGACGTAGTTGCCCAGGTACGACCACACCTGCTCCGCCGTCGCGTCCGCGCCCAGCACGCCCACGAGGTTGAGCAGCAGCGCGAACGTCACCGGCACGGTGTCGCCCGCTCCGCCTTGCTCGCCATTGGCGCGCAGCAGGTGCCACACCGGGTTGCCAAGCTGCTTGTCGAGCGCCTGGCCGGCCAGGTTGCCCCGGAACTGCCAGTACTCGTCGACCGCCTTGGGGATCACGCCGACATGGAGCTGCTTGGCGCTCTTGGGCTCGCGGAACAGGTAGAAGCCCAGGCTCTCCTCAGTGCCGTAGGTCAGCCACTGCTCGATGGTCAGGCCGTTGCCCTTGGACTTGGAGATCTTCTCGCCGTTCTCGTCGAGGAACAGTTCGTAGATCAGCCCCTCGGGACGGCGGCCGCCGAGGATCTGGACGATCTTGCCGGACTGCGTGACCGAATCGGTCAGGTCCTTGCCGCACATCTCGTAGTCGACGCCCAGCGCGTACCAGCGCATCGCCCAGTCGACCTTCCACTGCAGCTTGGCCTGCCCGCCGAACGCCGACTGCTCGACTTGCGCGCCGTCCTCGTCGGTGAAGCGGATCAGGCCGGTGGCGGCGTCGAGCACCTCGACCGGCACCTGCAGCACCACGCCGCTGGTGGGCGATACCGGCAGCACCGGCGAATAGGTCCGGCGGCGCTCCTCGCGCAGCGTGGGCAGCATCACGCCCATGATGGCGTCGAAGTGGGCGAGGACGTTGCTCATCGCCGCGTCGAAACCGCCCGAATTGTAGCGCTCGCTCGCCGAGACGAATTCGTAGTCGAACCCGAAGCGGTCGAGGAAATCGCGCAGCATCGCGTTGTTGTGATCGGCGAAGCTGCCGTGCGTGCCGAACGGATCGGGAATGCGGCTGAGCGGCTTGCCGAGGTTGGCGGTCAGCAGGTCGCGGCCCGGCAGGTTGTCGGGCACCTTGCGCAGGCCGTCCATGTCGTCCGAAAACGCCACCAGCCGCGTCGGCGCCCCGCCCGTCAGCGCCTCGTAGGCGCGGCGGACCAGCGTGGTGCGCAGCACTTCCTGGAAAGTGCCGATATGCGGCAGGCCCGAGGGACCATAGCCGGTCTCGAACAACACCGGCTCGCCATTCGGCTTGCCCTGCGGATACCGCTTGAGCAGCTTCTGGGCCTCCTGGAAGGGCCAGGCCTTGGACACGCGGGCGGCTTCGATCAGCGCATTTTCAGTCATGGCCGCGCTCTTTGGCCAAAAGCGCGAATTTCGCAAGGGTGAAGCGCGGCAGGCATGGCTCATCGCCCGCTGGCGAATGCGGGGTAACGCCGGGTTGAAAGGCAGCTGGCGGGTACGGCCGGCGCTGGTGCCGCCAGCGTCAGGCGACATGCTTTCGGGCTTGCCTTTGGATTGCGAACGGCCGGCGA
>Ga0308159_1004035_pt1 | contig 13887 bp, 6 predicted proteins | sample PhyCR1_FD_201040 | JGI IMG/M metagenome (GOLD analysis project Ga0308159, IMG submission 201040) | Phyllosphere microbial communities from UC Gill Tract Community Farm, Albany, California, United States - DLSLC.R1 | ecosystem: Host-associated > Plants > Phyllosphere > Unclassified | place: USA... | reverse complement strand
TGGAAGGACTTTTCCACCGGGTTGTTCTTTGCGGAGCAGATGCGGAAGCTGGGCCGTCCCTGCTTCCTGCTGCGGGGCAATCATGATGCGGCCTCGGTGATCACGCGCAGCCTGCCGTTGCCGCCGAATGTGCGGGAGTTCTCGTCCCGCACCTGCCAGACCTTCGAGCTGGCGGAGCATGGGGTGGCGCTGCATGGCTATTCCTTCCCGCACCGGGCGGTGCCGGAGGATTTGTCGGCCAGTTATCCGCCGCCGCGGCCGGGCATGCTGAATATCGGCGTGCTGCACAGCTCGGGGGAGGACCCGGGGGAGCACCAGGTTTATGCGCCCTGCCGCGTCGCGAATCTGGCGCTGAAGGGATACGACTACTGGGCGCTGGGGCATATCCATGCGCGGCAGGTGCTGCATGAGCGGCCGTGGATCGTCTTCCCCGGCAATCTGCAGGGGCGGCATGCGCGGGAGGTCGGCGCGAAGGGCTGCACGCTGGTGACGGTGGAGGACCGGCGGGTGCTGGCGGTGGAGCACCGGCCGGTCGATGTGCTGCGCTGGGTGGGGCTGGAGGTGGATGCCACCGGGCTGGACCAGGACGGGCTGACCGCGGCGCTGGGCGAGGCGGTGCGCGCCGCGCTGGACGGTGCCGCAGGCCAGCCGCATATCGCCCGCCTGACCCTGACTGGCGCGACGGCGCTGCACGGCGCGCTGCTGGGCGATACCGACCGGCTGGCGGCGGAGTGCCGCAGCGTGGCGCTGGGGCTCGGCCAGGATGTGTGGGTGGAGGCGGTGAAGCTGCGCACCCGCCTGCCGCCGGGCAGCGAGGACGACATGCTGGCGCCGTTGCAGGATGCCTTCCTGGCCGGGCTGGATGAGCCGGCCTTGGTGGACAGCCTGTTGCGGGATTTGGCGGAGCTTCGGCAGCGCCTGCCGCCCGAGGCGCGGACGGCGTTGGACCTGCCGGAGGATGCGGCGGGCCTGCGCGCGCTGGCCGGCGATGCCTGGGCGTTGGCGGCGGAGCGGCTGGCGGAGTCGGACCCGGCATGAGGCTGAGCCAGCTGGCGCTGCTGCGCTACGGGCACCTGTCCGACCTGGTGCTGGATTTGCCGTCCGGCGCTGGGCTGTGCGTGGTGCATGGGGCGAACGAGGCGGGGAAATCCACCACGCTGGCCGCCATCGGCGATGCGCTGTTCGGCTTCGGCCATCGCAGTGCCTACGATTTCCTGCATGGCGGGCCGCAATTGCGGCTGGGCTTCTCGCTGGTGGCGCGCGATGGCCGCACGGGTCGCTTCCTGCGTCGCAAGGGGCTGAAGGGCACGTTGCGCGACGCGGATGACGCGGTGCTGCCGGATACGGCGCTGCACCCCTTCCTGGGCGGCGCGACGCGCGAGAGCTTCGAGCGTGGCTTCGGCCTGGATGGCGCGCGGCTGCGGCAGGGCGGGCTGGCCCTTGCGGCGGGCGGCGGCGGGCTGGGGGAAAGCCTGTTCGCCGCCGGCACCGGCCTGCTGGGCCTGCGTGGCGCCTTGGCCGGGCTGGACGAGGACGCCAAGGCCCTGGTGGGCGATGGCCGCGGCAAGCGGCGGATGATGCTGGCGCTGGATGACTGGAAGCGGGAGCAGCGCCGGGCGGACGAGCTGACGGTGCTGCCGCGCAGTTGGCAGGCGGCGGAGGAGGAGCACGCCGCCGCCGTGGCCGCCCTGGCCGCCTTGCAGGAGGACGCCACGCGGCTGGCGGCCGGCACCAACCGGCTGCAACGGGTAAGGCGGATGCTGCCGGTGCTGGCCGGGCTGGACCAGGCCCGGGCCGCGTTGCAGGAGCTTGGCACCCCGCCCGCCTTGCCGGCGGATGCGGACCAGACCCTGCGGGCCGCGACCGCCGCGCGGGACCAGGCCGCCGCCGATATGCGCCGGGAGCAGGCGGAGGCGCAGCGCCTGGGCGAATTGCGCGCCGGCCTGCCGCGTGATGCGGCGGTGCTGGCGGCGCAGGATGACATTGCCGCCCTGGCCGGGCAGCAGCCCCTGGCGGCGCAGGCGGAGGCCGACCTGCCCGCGCTGCGGCTGGAGGTCGCCGCGCTGCGTGTGGTGATGGCGGAGGCCGCCGCCACGCTGGGGCGTGATGCGGCGCCGGATGCGCTGGGGCAGGCCGTGCCGGGTGCCGCCGCCCGGCGTGGCGTGCAGCGGCTGATGGCCGAGCAGGCCGGCCTGCGGGCCGATGCCGCCGCCGCGCAACGCGACCTGGCCGCCGCGCGGGAGCGGCTGGCGCAGGCCGAGGCCGCCTTGGTGCAAGCACCGGCCCCCCAGGACCCGGCGCTGCTGCGGGAGACGATCGAGCAGGTGCGGGGCGAAGGGCGCATCGAGGCCGAGCTGGCGCAGGCCACCAGCCGCGCCGCCGCCCTTCAGCAGGACGCCGCGTTGGCGCTGCGCGCCTTGCCGCTGTGGCAGGGCGATGCGGAGGCCCTGTCCGCCTGCCCGTTGCCGCTGCCACAGGCCACCGAGGATGCCGGGGCCGGGATGGCCGCTGCTGCCACCGCCTGCACCAGCGCCGAGGCCGCCCTGGACGCGCTGGCCGGTGAGATCCGCGCTGCCGAGGACGCCCTGGCGCGCGAGGCGGCCGGCGACACCCTGCCCACCCCCGCCGCCATCCGCGCTGCCCGGCAGGCACGCGACCACGCCTGGCGCCAGCTTCGACGTGCGCTGGAACACGGTACCGCCGGCGCCGCGCCTGAGCCGGACCGCTTCGAAGAACTGCGGGACGAGGCCGACCGACTGGCTGACCGGCGCGCCGACGAGGCGCAACGCGTTGCCGCCTATGTGATGCAGACCGAGCTGCGCCAGCGCCTGCTGCTGCGCCAGGGCGACGCCCGGTTGGCGCTGGACGCCGCACGGGCGCGGCAGGATGCGGCGGAGGCGGTGTGGCAGGCGTTGTGGGCGCCCAGTGGCCTGCGCCCGGCCAGCCCGGCCGACATGGCCGGCTGGCGGCGGCAGCGCGCCGATATCCTGCGCCAGCACCAGGAGGCCGCGGAGGCCACCCGCCAGCAGCAGGACCTCGCCAGCCGCCGGGATGCCGCCTGGGCCCGGCTGCGGGCCTGCCTGCCGGGGTTGGAGGCGGGAAGCCTGGCGGCGGCGCTGACCGAGGCGGATGTCGGCTGCACCCGGGCCGAGGCAGCATGGCAGGCCCACCGCGCCTTGCAGGAGGCAAGGCAGCGCGAGCAGGCGTCGCTGCCGCGCCTGCAGGCGGCGGCCGATGCGGCGGCACGCGAGATCGAGGCCTGGCAAGCCCGCTGGGGCAATGCCGTGGCGGCGCTGGGGCTGGAAGCCTCCTGCCCCGCCGAGGTGGCAGAGGCGGCGCTGGAGGCCTGGACGCGCGTGGCCGAGGCGTGGCCGGCCTGGTGCAACGGCACCGTCCGTATCGCCCAGATGGAAGCGGTGGTCAGCAACTTTGCCGATGCAGCCGAGGCATTGCGCGGCAGCCTGGGCGCGGCGGATGCCTCGCCGGCGCTGGTCGCCGCCGGGCTGGTGCGGCGGCTGGACGCGGCGCGGCAGGTAGAGGCGGAAGCGGCCTCCCTCGCCCAACGGATCGGTGCGCATGAGCAGGAGGCGGTGGCCGCGCAGGCCCGGGGCCAGGAGGCCGCCGGCCGGTTGGCGGAGCTGCGCCGCCTGGCTGGCGTCAGCGTGGATGCGGCGCTGGAGCCGGCCATCGCCCGCGCCCGTGCGCACGAGGCCGCCACGCGGGAGGAGGCGCGCCATCGCGAAGCCCTGGCCGCGCAAGGCGACGGCCTGCCGGAAGCCGCGCTGCGCGCCGAGGCGGAGGGCGCCGACCCGGACGAGATCGTCGGCCGGCTGGCCCGGCTGGAGGAAGAGACCGTGCGGCTGGGCCAAAGCCGCGAGGCCTTGAGTGCCGAGCGCATGCGGACGGAGACGGTACTGGATGGCCTGCGGCATGGCCACGACGCCGCCGGCGCGGCGCAGGCGGCCCGGCAGGCGCTGGCCGAAGCCGGCGTGGCCGCCGAACGCTACGCCCGGCTGCACGTGGCGCGCGTGCTGCTGCGCGCCGGCATCGACCGCTTCCGCCGCAGCCAGCAAGGCCCGCTGCTACAGGCCGCCAGCCGCAACTTCGCCGCGCTGACGCTACACCGCTACGCGCGCCTGACCATCGATGAAGATAGCAACGGCAAGCTTCTGCTGGTGGCCGTGCGCGCCGATGGCAGCGAGTGCCCGATCGAGGCACTGAGCGAAGGCACGCGGGACCAGCTCTATCTAGCGCTGCGCGTCGCGGCGGTGGAGCAGCACGCGCTGGCGACGGAGCCACTGCCCTTCATCGCGGATGACCTGCTGGTGCAGTTCGACGACGGCCGCAGCCTGGCGGCACTGGACCTGCTGCTGCAACTGGGGCGCAGCACCCAGGTGATCCTGTTCACCCACCATGACCACATCGCCAGCATGGCGGAGACACGGGCGGGGGATGGGGTCGCGGTGCTGCGGTTGGGCGGGTGAAGGCCGGGGAAGGAATTCCCCGGACCCCTTCTTTTTCTTCTGCGCGTTTGGCGAGGAGATTCAGGACTAAGAGCGGGCGTTGCTCACATGCGTTTACAGAGCACGCCCTCTGCCTTCATTTGATCGCGTGATTCACGTCTTTCGGTGCATCCACCTTAGGAGATCACGCTCTCAGGGCGGACGCTTCTGATAATATTTATCATAGGCCACGCGGGCTGAATGGTCAGTCGCCGGAGATGCAGGACCTCCTGCCCACCCAACCGCCCCCTATGGCCGAACCTTTCAACGGTCGCGCCAGCAAACTCGAAAAAGAAAAGAAGGGGCCCGGGGAATTCTTTCCCCGGCCTTCTCTGCAGCCTCAGCGATCAAGGAAGGCGGCTGCGGTGCGCAGGCTCAGTGCCATGATGGTCAGCGCCGGGTTGGCGGCGAGGGAGCTGGGGAAGACCGAGTTGTCGCAGATCCACAGATTGTCGATATCGAAGCTGCGCCCGAAGGGGTTGACCACGGCGTCATCCGGGTCGGTGCCCATGCGGCAGGTGCCGATGGTGTGGGCGGAACGCGGCAGGGCCCAGATGTCGGTGGCGCCGGCTTGCTGCCAGATGCCGGTCATCAGGCGGGTGGCGTGGGCTTGCAGGCGGCGTTCGTTCTCGCCGTAGCTGAAGGCGATATGTGGCTTGGGCAGGCCGGTCTCGTCGATCTCGTCCGAGAGGGTGAGGCGGTTGTGCTCGTAGGGCAGGCATTCGCCGTTGATGCCGATGCCGGCGGTGAAGTTGTAGCGGTCGATATAGTCGACCAGCGCCTGGCCCCACAGGCCTCGGCCGCGGGCGACACCGTCGGCCCAGGTCTGCGGTACCACGCCCAGGCTTTGCAACAGGTAGCCGCCGGCGAAATCGGCGTCCTCGGGCCGGATCATGGCTTCCGACATCAGGGAGGATGGCCAGCCCTTGTTGCCGCGCATCTCCTCCGCGAAGGTGCCCCAGACCTGGGTGGCCACGTGCGCCATGTAGTTGCGGCCCACCTGGCCGCTGCGGTTGCCAAGGCCGAGATGCAGCAGCAGGCGCGGCGTCTCCACCGCGCCCGCGCAGAGGAACACGGCGGCGCAGAGCTGCCGGTATTCCCGCCCGTCCTGCCGGTACAGCACGGCGGTGATGCGGCCCTGGCTGTCGCGTTCCAGCCCGTGGGCGAAGCAGCCGGGGCGGATCTCGGCGCCGCGCGCGACGGCCAGCGGCAGGAAGGTGGTGTCCATGCTGACCTTGGCACGGTTGCGGCAGCCCTGGTGGCAGTAGCCGCAATGCACGCAGGCCAGGCGCGTCGGCCCGTCCGCCTGGGCGAAATCCTGGGAGACCACGGCGGCGGGCGCATCGCAGGTGACGACGCCAAGCCGTGCCGCACCCATGGCCATCGCCTGGGCCGGTGCGTTGCGTGGCAGGGCGGGCAGCGGATAGTGGCGGGCGGGATGCCAGGGGTAGTGCGCCGGGCCGGAGACGCCGAGGAAGGCTTCCAGTTCCACGTAGAGCGGTTGCAGCTCGTCCAGCTTGATGGGCCAGTCGCGCCCCTGCCCGCTGTCTTGCCGCAGCCGCAGGTCCCGCGCATCGACGCGTGGCACGAAGGCGCCCCAATGCAGGGTGGAGCCGCCGATGCCGATGCCGCTGTTGTTGGCGCCGAAGGCCTGCGGCGTCTCGCCACCCGCCAGCCGCTCGCCACGCCAGTAGAGGTCGGCGGAGAGGGCTTCGTCGGTCAGGTATTCCTCCGGCTCCCGGTTGCGGCCGGCTTCCAGGGCGACGACGCGCAGGCCTGCGGCGGCCAGCCGAGCCAGCAGGGGGGCGCCGCCGGCACCGGTGCCGATGACCACCGCATCCACCACCTCGCCCAGCCCGTTGCGCCGCATGGTGTCGAGCTTCATGGCGTTTCTCCCGCCAGCGCCACGGGTTCCCATGCTTCGCGCTCGCCGATGCCGAAGCGGGTGAAGCCGCTTTTACGCGGCCCGTCGCCGCCGGAGGCGACGCCGCTATAGCCCATCCGCGCCAGGGTGGCCGGGTGGCCGACATAGTGCTTCACCGCCATGGCGCGCAGGTCCTGGAACCACAGGGCCATTTGGCCGGCATCGAGCAGGCCGGGCGACGCCGGAGCGGCCTGCCCATCGGCGACGCGATGCAGCAGGGCGTCCCTGCCCGCATCCGTCAGGTGGGCGAAGCCCTTCTGATGCAGTTGGCGGCTGAGGGCGTCCAGGCTGTGCAGGGCCTGCCGCATCGCCTCTGCATCCGGCGGCAGGTCGGCGAAGCGCCAGCCATCGCCGGCATCCTCGGCCAGGCTGCGCTCGATCCGGGCCGCGAGGTCGATGCGGGCATGCGGGTCTTGGGGGATGACACGGTCCAGCACGGCGTCCAGCACCGCATAGGCATCAGCGGGCAGCCAGGCACGGCGAGCATCGGCTTGCGGCGCCGCGCGGGCGAGCAAGGCATCGCGCAACGCCTTGCTGGTGCGGCTGGATTCCAGCAGGGCGCGGTAATGCGCCGGCACCGTGGGCGGCCGCGGCCCGCCACGCGGCGGGGCGGCGAAATGGGTGATCAGGCGGGCGACGGTGCCGGCGGCCTCGATCGGCAGCAGGTGGCGGGCATGGGGCAGGTCGTGGTGCTCCGCCGTCAGGACATGCGGGGCCATCAGGCGGCGCTGCGCCTCTGGCCCCAGGTCGCCATCCTCGGCGCCGGCCAGGATCAGCGCCGGCAGCGGCAGCACGCCGACGCGCTCCGCCCAGTCCTCCCGGCTGCCGGATTGCAGCCAGGCGCGCCAGGCGGCCGGGTTGGCGCGCAGGACATCGGCCTCCGCCGCGGCCCTCGCCTCCGGCGTCAGGGTGACGGCGTTGGCCGCGACGAACGCGCGCGCCTTGGTGGCGCGGTGGGCGGCGGCGCCATCCAGCCAGCCGGTCATGTCCGCGCGCCGTTCCTCGCTCATCGGCTCCGGCCCCGGCGGGGAGCCGGCGAGCAGCACGAGGCCGCACAGCCCTTCCAGCCCGACACCGCCCGCCACGGCCTGGCGCGCCAGCACGGTGGCGACCTTGGCGCCCATGCTGTGCCCCGCCAGCATCCAGCGCCCGGGCGCGGCGGCGCGCACCTGCGCCGCCACATGCTCCGCCATCGCGGCGACGGAGTAGCCCGGCAGGCCGGCGGCGCTGCCGAAGCCGGGCAGGTCGATGCCGACGAGCCTGATGCCAGCGCCAAGCTCTCGCTCGACACCTTGCCATTCGCGGGCGCTGCCGCCCAGGCAATGCAGGCAGAACAAGCTCAGGGCGGCAGTGCTCTGCGACGGCTTCGGTTCATGCATGCGATGTAGCTGGGGCGGGTTTTGAATCCGGCAACCAAGCGTCGGCGCGGCGTGGCGATTTCCTTGTCGGACCCGGCACGTTCCCGCTGCCACCGGTTGCAAAATCCCGGACCGGCCAAAGATGGAGTCGGGTGGCCGGGCAGCGGCGGGAGAACAGCGCGGCCCGGCCTGCCACCTTTCAGGCGGCCTGGCGTTCTGCCTGCGATCAGCACCATGCCATCCAACACGGAATCGGATCGACAGATGCAGCAGGCCACAGAGACCTCCAGAACACGCGTTGCGGTCATCACCGGCGGCACGATGGGCATTGGGCGCGCCACGGCGGTGGCCTTCGCGCGGGCGGGCTGGTCCGTCGCCGTGCTGGCGCGTGGCGAGGAACGGCTGCGCAGCACGGAAGCCGAGCTCAAGGCGCTGGGGGTGGCGGCGCTGTGCCTGCCTGTCGACGTGGCGGATGCCGCGGCGGTCGACGCCGCTTCCACCTTGATCGAGGAAGAGTTGGGTCCGGTGGAGGCGTGGGTGAACAACGCCATGGCCACCGTCGTCAGCCCCGCCGAGGACATCACGCCGGACGAGTACCGGCGGGTGACGGAGGTCACCTATCTCGGCCAGGTATTCGGCACGCTGGCGGCGCTGCGCCTGATGCGCAAGCGGGGCAAAGGCGCCATCGTGCAGGTCTCCTCCGGCCTCGGCGTGCGGGCGGCGCCGCTGCAATCGGCCTATTGTGGTGCCAAGGCGGCGGTGGGCGGCTTCACCGACAGCCTGAGGGCGGAATTGCTGCACCAGAATTCCCGCATCACGCTGACGACGGTGTACCTGCCGGCGGTGAACACCCCGCAATTCCGCCGCACCCGCAACCACACGGGGTTGGCGCAGACGGCGCCGGACCCGGTCTATGACCCCCGCCTCTGCGCCGATGCCATCCTGCACGCGGTGCGCTCGCCCAGGCGGGAGGTGTGGGTCGGCCGTTCCACCGTGCAGATGGCGCTGGCGCAGGCCGTGGTGCCGGGCTTCGCCGACCGCAAGGCGGCGGAGATGTGGGACGCGCAGTTGGACCCGTCGATGCCGCCGCCCGACCCCAAGGGCAATCTGTTCGACGTCGATGCCGACGACCCTGGCATCGATGGTCCCTTCACCGACCGGACCCAGCCCCAGCGCGGCGAGTTCGTCACCAGCCAGGCGCGGGAGTTGCTGACGGCCGGCGTGGCGGTGGTGGCGCTGCTGGGCGTGGCGGCGCTGCTGGCACCGGCGGCCTGGGCAGCGAAGCATGTGCCGCTGCCGCACCGGACGCCGCACCGGACGCCGCACCGGCCGTCGCTGCTGCGCCGGACGCGGTGGTAAGCGCCCGTGGGCCACGATCGTAGCCCGGCCGAGCCGGAACAGCACGGCAGCCAGCAGGCCGCGCCCCACCCGCCCGGGGCGGAAGGCGCGGACTTCCCGCTGCAGGACTATGCGGCGCTGGGCGATGGGCGTTCCGTTGCGCTGGTGGCGCCCGATGGCGCGGTGGCCTGGTGGTGCGTGCCGAACATGGATTCGCCGCCGCTGTTCGACCGCCTGCTGAACCCGGAGAAGGGCGGCTTCTTCCAGCTGCGGCCTGAAGAATCCTTCAGCATGGAGCGCCGCTACCGCCCCGACAGCAACGTGCTGGAGACCATCTTCACCACCGAGGGCGGCGAAGCGGTGATGCTGGAATCGCTCAACAGCAGCCTCGCCGGCCGCCTGCCGTGGAATGAGCTGGCACGGCGCGTCGAGGTGCGCCACGGCACCATGCGCTTCACCATGCGCGCGGTGTTCGGCACGCGGGACGACACCGCCTCCCCCTGGCTGCAGCCCAACCCGAATGGCTGCATCTTCCATGTCGGCGGCGTGCTGGGGCTGTTCCGCTGCACGCCGAACGTGCGCGTGACCGAGGAGGAGGACCGCACCATCGCCGCCGAGGTCACGCTCTCCGCCGGGGAGCGGGCGACCTTCGCGTTGCTGGCGGGAGAGGACGAGCCGCTGGGCGTGCCGCCGATCGAGGATATCGACGGACGCATCGACACCAGCGACGAGGCCTGGCGCGCCTGGGCCGCCACGCTGCATTACGAGGGCCCGCACCGGGCGGAGGTGCGGCGCAGCGCGCTGGCGCTGAAGCTGTTGCTGTACTCGCCGAGCGGCGCCATCGCGGCCGCGGCCACCACCTCGCTGCCCGAGCGCATCGGCGGCGACAAGAACTACGATTATCGCTACGCCTGGATCCGCGATGCCGCCTACACGGTGAACGCCTTCCTGCGGGTGGGCGCGATGCCGGAAAGCAAGGCGGCCTTCACCTGGCTGATGCGGCGGCTGGCCGAGCACGGGCCGCATGTGATGTACACCCTCTCCGGCGAGCTGGCGCCGGATGTGCGGGTGTTGCCGGACATACCCGGCTACCGGGATTCACAGCCGGTGGTGGTGGGCAACCAGGCTGCCAAGCAGCACCAGCACGGCATATACGGCGATATCTTCGAGACGGCAGCGCTGTTCGTGGAAAGCGGCAACGTGCTGGACCAGCGCAGCGCCCGCGTGTTGGCCGACCTGGCCGACGAGTGCGCCGACCGCTGGCGCCGCAAGGATGCCGGCATCTGGGAGCTGGAGGAGCCGCAGCACTATACCGGCTCCAAGATCAGTGCCTGGCAGGCGCTGGCGCGGGCGGTGGAACTGGCGGAGCAGAACCACATCTCCTCCACCTGCGTGCCGCGTTGGCAGCGGGAGCGGGACCGGATCGCGCAGTGGATCAACGAGCATTGCTGGTCCGAACGGCAGCAGGCCTACACCTTCTATGCCGGCACGGAGCGGCTGGATGCCTCGCTGGCCCTGGCGGTGCAGTTCGGCTTCGATGGCAAGGCGCGGCTGAATTCCACCATGGATGCCATCCGCGCCCAGTTGGGGCATGGCCCGTTCATCTACCGCTATTCCGACGTGCACAAGGAGGAAGGCGCTTTCCTGGCCTGCACCTTCTGGCTGGTGGAAGCCTACACGCTGCTCGACCGGCGCGAGGAAGCGGAGGACCTGTTCCAGGCGGCGATGGCCGGCATCGCCCAGGGTACCGGGACGATGAGCGAGATGGTGGACCCCAGCAACGGCCACCACCTGGGCAACACGCCACAGGGGCTGAGCCATCTGGCGCTGATCCACGCCGCCTGCGCGCTGCGGGGGGATGTGGGGCGGCCGTACAAGGGGTAGGGCCGCGCTGGGTAGGAGGAAGGTCAGGGGAATGAATTCCCCTGAAACCCCTTCTTTTTTCTGCGATTCGGAGTTGGGCTTTGGCCCGCAGGGCGCAGCGGCAGCCGGGCAGGGCCTGGGTTTGGACGTGCGGTGTGCGGACTACGGGATGCTGGCTGGGGTCCAAGCTCAACCTCGTCACAGCCTTCCAGAATAACTCGAAAAAAGAAGAAGGGGTCCGGGGAATTCCTTCCCCGGCCTTCCCCTTTCGGTAGCCACTTGCGTTGCGATGGGCACTGGCTCCGGCCAGCCCGGACGCGGGCGAATCGTGGCTTAAGTGAGGCAGTTTTCGCCCATTTGCCGCCTACAATCCGCGCGAAGCTTCCCTCGCACCGAAGTGATCGGTGGGCTCCATTGGAAGCTGCCCGCATGCCTTTCGACGGCAACGAATTCATTTTCCGGCACCTGCCGGACTCCGCGCCTCTCGCCCTGGTCGACGTCGTCGCCCATTTGGCGCGGCAGTTCCCGGCCCTGCGGGCGGAGCTGGAAGGGCCCGGCCGTAACGGCGCCTGGTGGATCGAACTGGCGGCCGGTGGACTATCCCCGGCCATCGAATGGCATGAAGCCAGGGGCTTCGCCCTCTACGGTCCTGGCCCAACGCTGCCGGAAGAACCCAACGCCGTGGTGGCGCAGCCGCTGGAAGCTGCCGAACGGCTGGGGCGGCTGATGCGCCACTGGCGCGGGGCGGGGCTTCAGGGCGCCTGACCGTTTTAAGATTGAGAGGGGCGCTGCCCCTCTCAAACTCTTCCCGCCAAAGGCCTGAGGCCTTTGGAAACCCAGGTGTTAGGTGGGGCTGTCGCCTGGATGATGGTTGGCCATGGGCTGAGGCAGGAGAGGAAGTCGGGTGTCTAAATTCGCCCCGCTTATCCCGCTGAGTGAGGCATCTGTGAGTGCACGAATCGATTCCAGGGGAACAGCTTCAGCGTTTCGAGTGCCGGGCTGGGTTGTGCCATGGGCCTGCGGCTGTGGGTTCGATGCGGGTATTCTAGATCCATCAGGGCTTTGCCTCTTATGCCCATCGCAGCACACAGGCTCGCGGCTGGACTTTAACTTCACCGCCACCCCGTCATTGAGCCAGACGCCAGACAGGCGACATCACGCGAACAGAATCGTGGGTACAGGGGATCGTATCCTCTGCCAGGGGAGCTCGAGGGGGCAGCGCCCCCTCGATCCCAACGCCAGGGCTACGAGGCCATTTCCTCAGCCCCAAACGCCACCGGCGGCGTCCACCCCTGCCCCGGCACCGCGGCGAACAGGGCGCGGGTGTATTCGTGCTGGGGGTTGGCGAAGATCTCGGCGGTGGCGCCTTCTTCCACCACCTCGCCCTGGCGCATCACGGCGATGCGGTCGCAGAGCTGGGCGGCGACGCGCAGGTCGTGGGTGATGAACACCATGGACAGGCCCAGCCGCGTCCGCAGCTCCGCCAGCAGCTTCAGTACCTGTGCCTGGACCGAGACGTCGAGGGCGGAGACCGGTTCGTCCGCCACCAGCACTTCCGGCTTCATGGCCAGCGCCCGGGCCAGGCCGATGCGCTGGCGCTGGCCGCCGGAGAATTCGTGCGGGAAGCGGTCCAGCCCGCGCGGGTCCAGCCCGACCAGTTCGAACAGTTCCCGCGCCTGGGCCATGGCTTCGGCGCGCGGGGTGCCGTGTACCATCGGGCCCTGCGCCACCAGTTCCCCCACCTTGCGGCGCGGGTTGAGGCTGGCATAGGGGTCCTGGAACACCATCTGGATGCGCCGTGCGTCGCGCCGCAGCTCGGTCCTGGTCAGGGCGAGGCGGTCCTGGCCGTCGATGTGGATGCTGCCGGCCTCGGGGTCCAGCAGGCGCACCAGGCAGCGGGCCAGGGTGGACTTGCCGGAGCCGCTTTCGCCGACGATGCCCAGCGTGCCGCCGCGCGGCAGGCTGAGCGTCACGTCCCGCACCGCATGCGTCACGCGGCGGTTGCGGCCGAACAGCCCGGCCTTGCGGTAGGTCTTGGTGAGATGCTCGATCCGCAGCACCGTGTCGCCGCCCAGCACCTGCGCGGCAGGGGGCGTCAGCGGCGGCACGGCGGCGACGAGGGCGCGGGTATAGGGGTGGCGCGGGTGGTTCAGCACCTCGGCGGCCGGGCCCTGCTCCACCACCTCGCCATGGCGCATCACCGCCACGCGGTCGGCGATATCGGCCACCACGCCGAAATCGTGGGTGATGAACAGCACAGCGGTGCCGGTGCGGCGCTGCAGGTCCCGGATCAGTTCCAGGATCTGCGCCTGGGTGGTCACGTCCAGCGCCGTGGTCGGCTCGTCGCAGATCAGCAGCTTCGGTTCCAGCGCCAGCGCCATGGCGATCATGGCGCGCTGCCGCTGGCCGCCGGAGAGTTCGTGCGGGAAGGCCTTGGCGGCGGCGGCGGGGTCGGGGATGCGCACCTGCTCCAGCAGCGCCAACACGCGCGCGTCGCGCTCGGCGGCGGATAGGCTGGTATGGACGCGGAACATCTCGGCGATCTGGCTGCCGATGGTGCGCAGCGGGTTCAGCGCCGTCATCGGTTCCTGGAACACCATGCCGAGGCGGGCGCCGCGCAGCTTGCGCAGTTCCGGCTCCGGCAGCGCCAGCAGGTCCCGGCCCTCGAACAGGATGCGGCCGGATTCGGCCAGCACGCCTTCCGGCAGCAGGCCCATCACCGCGCTGGCCGTCATGGACTTACCTGAGCCGCTCTCGCCGACGACGCAGAGGATCTCGTTCTCGTTCAGCTCCAGCGTCACGTCCCGCAGCGCGTGCGGGCGGTCGCCCCCCTTGGGCAGCGCGACGGTGAGGCCTTCGATGGAGAGCAGGCTCATCGGGATTTCAGCCTCGGGTTCAGCGC